>Ga0247727_10004864_pt1 | contig 27953 bp, 27 predicted proteins | sample WisWelCaveWW1625_FD_202498 | JGI IMG/M metagenome (GOLD analysis project Ga0247727, IMG submission 202498) | Biofilm microbial communities from Wishing Well Cave, Virginia, United States - WW16-25 | ecosystem: Environmental > Aquatic > Deep subsurface > Groundwater > Cave microbial mat | place...
TCTGGCCGCCCTACCTCTTGCAGGTGAGTCCGTCGTATGCGCGCACCGCCACCGTGGACGACCTGGCACAGCGCGGCTGGCTGCACCCGGAGACGGCGGCGATCTTCCGGGGGGCCTCCGGCGAGCCTATCCGTCTCTACGAGCATCAGGTCCAGGCGTGCGACCAGGCGCGCAACGGTCAGAGCTACGTCGTCACGAGCGGCACGGGTTCCGGGAAAAGCCTGACCTACTTCCTGCCCATTGTTGATTCGCTCGTGCGCCGGCCCGGCGAAGGGGGTCGGGTCTCGGGGCTGGTCGTCTATCCGATGAACGCCCTGGTCAATTCGCAGGAGCAGGCCCTCGACAATCTCAAGGCCGCCTACGAGCGCAGGGCGGGGCGGCCGTTCCCGATCCGGTACGCCCGGTACACGGGCGAGACGACGGAGGCCGTGCGCGAAGCGCTGCGGGGGCATCCACCGGACATCCTCCTGACCAACTACGTCATGGCTGAACTGCTCCTGGTTCGCCCCGAGGACCAGCGATTCCTCGATAGGGTCGGCGGTGGCCTGCGCTTTCTCGTGTTCGACGAGCTGCACACATATCGTGGGCGTCAGGGGGCCGACGTCGCGATGCTCGTGCGGCGGTTGAAGGAGCGCTGCGCGGCTCCCGGCATCGTGGAGGTTGGAACCTCGGCGACGATGGTCGCCGAACAGGGCGCGACCCCAGAACGCCGGCGCGCGGCCGTGGCCGACTTCGCAGCGCGGTTCTTCGGCCGGCCAATCGCGCCGGACCAGGTGATCGAGGAGACTCTCGTCACCTACACCGAGGGCGGTCCGCCGGGACGCGATGAACTGGCGGCGGCGCTTCGGGCAGACCCCCCGTCCACCATCGACGCCTTCCGGCGCCACGCGGTGGCCCGCTGGATTGAGGGTGAGATCGGCGTCGAGCCCGAGGACGGTGGCCGCCTGAAGCGGCGCACCCCGCGCACGCTCGGGGCTGCCGCCGCGCGGCTGGCGGAGGCGTGCGGGGTGGACGTGCAGACCTGCGAGATCCAGTTGCGAGCCCTGCTGGCTCGTGGCGGCGACTTGGTACGCGATGACGGCGGAGGTGCGTTCGCCATCAAGCTGCACCAGTTCATCGGGCAGGGACGGGCGCTCTACGCCACGCTCGAGGGTGCCGATCGGCGGGAATTCTCCATCGAGGGGCAGGTGCAGGCGGGCGGGGGACGGTTGTTCGCCCCCATCAAGTTCTGCCGCCAGTGCGGGCAGGACTACTACCACGTGCTCCGGACCGAGAACCAGTCAACGCCCCATCCCGTGGGCATGGAGATCGAGGACGAGGAGCGGCGCCCGGGGTACCTGATGCTCGCCCCGGCCGAGAATGACTGGAGCGAGGAGGCCATCCCCGAGGAGTGGCTCGATGCGCGCGGGCGACTCAAGCCCGGGTGGCGCAGCCGGGTTCCAGAGGCTGTCTGGGTGGGCCCGGACGGTGGCATTGTCGCCGAGGGCCGCGCCGGCGCCGTAAAGATGTGGTTCCAGCGGGTGCCCTTCGCACTCTGCCTGCGCTGCGGCGAGTTCTACACCGGGCGCGAGCGCGAGTTCGGGAAACTGGCGTCGTTGTCGAGCGAAGCGCGTTCGAGCGCGACGACGGTCCTGGCGAGCGCGCTCCTGCGGCACGCGGGCGACACGCGTCTCATGCGCGACAAGCTGCTGTCGTTCACCGACAACCGCCAGGACGCCTCCCTCCAGGCCGGGCACTTCAACGACTTCGTGCACATCGCGCTGCTCCGGTCGGCGCTGCACGCGGCCTTGCAGCGCCAGCCCGCGCTCGCGCCGGACGAGGTGGCCCGGGCGGTCGTGGCGGAATGCGGGCTCACGATCCGCGACATCGCGAAGAACGCAGCGCTCGACCCGGACTCCGACGCGGCGCGCGATGTCTGGCGGGTCTTCACCGAGCTGACCGAGTACAGGCTTTACGAGGACCTCCGCCGGGGGTGGCGCGTCGTGCAGCCCAACCTCGAGCATGTCGGTCTGCTGCGCATCGACTATCGGGGCTTGGCGGCGCTCTGCCGGGACGAAGCACGCTGGGGATTCCATCCCTCGATCGCTGCGGTGGAGCCGGCTGGCCGGGAGGCGATCATCCGGACGGTCGTGGAGCACTTCCGGCGCAAGCTCGCGATCAACTGCACCGTCCTGCGCGAGACGCACCAGCAGCAGATGCGCCGACGCTGCGACCAGCATCTGAACACGTTCTGGGGCCTCGACGCGGAGATCATCGAATTGCGTCCCGCTAACACGTTCGTCCGGCTCGGCGCATCCTCCCGGCCGGCGGAGGGCTTCAGTCTGGCCGAGCGCAGCGCCCTCGGCCGCTACCTGCGCGACCGCCTGGCGCTGGACGTGGACGACTATTTCCGCTTTCTCGATCGCCTGCTCGACCTTCTGGTGGGGCAGGGGTTCCTTGCCCGGCTGGATCCGCTCGATGACCACCGGCCGTACCAGCTCGATGCCGCCTGCCTGCGGTGGCGGGCAGGGGATGGCTCGCCGCCGGCGCCGGACCCTCTCTACTCCCGGCGCGCCTCCGGCCCCGCGTACTCGGCGTCGCCGCCGCCGGTCAACTCGTTCTTCCAGCGCTTCTACCGCGAGGCCGCGGCACGTCTCGCGGGCTTCGAGGCGCGCGAGCACACCGCCCAGGTAGTGGAACCCGGGGAGAGGGAACGGCGCGAGCGACGCTTCCGCTGGGAGGATCGCGACACGCGCAAGGAGACCGACCTGGGCCGCCGGCTGCCGTACCTGGTCTGCTCGCCAACCATGGAGCTGGGAATCGACATCGCCGACCTCGACGCCGTGCACATGCGGAACGTGCCTCCGACACCCGCCAACTATGCCCAGCGCAGCGGGCGCGCCGGCCGCCAAGGGCAGCCCGGCCTGATCCTCACCTATTGCGGAGCGCTCAACAGCCACGACCAGTATTTCTTCCGGCGGCGGGAGGACATGGTGGCGGGCAGCGTCCGTCCGCCGCGCCTCGACATTGCCAACGAGGCGCTCCTGCGGGCGCACCTGCACGCCGTCTGGCTGGGACAGGTGCGCCTGCCGCTCGGCTACTCGATTGAAACAGTCATCAACACGGACTCCGAGGCCCTGCCGTTGCGCGAGAATGCCGCCGGCCAGATCCACTTGGGCACGACGGCGCTCGGTGAACTTCGGGAGCGCGTGCGCCGGGTCCTCTCCGCCGATGCCGCCCTGCTCACGGCGGCGCGCTGGTACGGGGACGCCTGGATTGACGCGGTCATCGCCGACGCGCCACGCCGCTTCGACGCGGCGTTCGATCGGTGGCGGGAGCTCTACAGGGCCGCCACCCGACAGTTGGTCGAGGCTCACAACGCCTTGCTGCGGGCCCGCCGTCCGGACGAGCAGCACGAGGCGAGCCACCAGGAGCAGGAGGCCCTCCGGCAACGCAACCTGCTGCTCCAGATCGATACGACTCGGGAGGAGAGCGACTTCTATCCGTATCGCTACCTCGCGAGCGAGGGGTTCCTGCCCGGCTATAACTTCCCGGCGCTCCCCGTGCGCGCGTGGGTCCCGAGAGGAGAGAAGAAGGGAGAGTACATCCCCCGGCCGCGCCTGCTGGCCTTGAGGGAATTTGCGCCCGGGAACATCCTCTACCACGAGGGTTCGAAGTGGGAGGCGGTGGCGTTCCAATCTCCGCCGGGTGGCCTCGACGAGCGCCGAAGCCGCCGGCGGCTGTGCGGGACCTGCGGCGCCTTCTGCGACGACGCGATGGACCTCTGCCCGGCATGTCAGACGCGATTCGACGGCCAGAACAGCCTGCTCGCGACCCTGCTCGACATGCCGAACGTGCGCACGCGCCGGCGCGAGCGGATCACATCGGAAGAAGAGGAGCGACGGCGCCGCGGCTACGAAATCGAGACCGTGTTCCAGTTCGCACCCGAAGAGGGTGGCGCCCGAGTCGAGGAGGCGGACGTCCTGTTCGATGGGGCCCCCCTCCTGCACCTCAGCTACGCTCCGGCTGCCAGTCTCATGCGTGTGAATCACGGGTGGCGCGCCGCCGGGAGCCGGGGATTCCCGATCGACTTCGAGAGCGGCGAGGTCGTCCAGGCCGCAGCACGCACGCCTCGGCAGGCCCCACGTGCGCGCCGCGTCGAGACGGTGCGCTTGTCGATCCAGGTAACCCAGAACATCCTGCTCGCCAGGCTCGTCCGCCCCGAACTCCGCCAGGACCGTATGCTGGAGGCCACCTTCCAGTACGCCCTGCAGCGTGGCTGCGAACAGGCGTTCCAGCTCGAGGAGTCAGAGTTGGGAGTTGAGCTCATCGGCCGGGGCGAGCACCGTGCCATCCTGATGTACGAGGCATCCGAGGGAGGCGCCGGCGTCCTGCGCCGCATGGTCGAGGACGCCGACGCCATCGGCCGCGTCGCCCGCGAGGGACTCGATCGCTGCCACTTCGACGCGGCGGGCGATGACCTGAAGCCCCAGTGCCAGGCGGCCTGCTACGAATGCCTGATGAGCTTCGGGAACCAGCACGAGGCCATGAGCCTCGATCGGCGGCGCGCGCGCCAGACGCTGCTGGACCTCGCCCGCAGCGTCACCCATCGTCGGTTCGCCGGCAGGGACTGGAACGAGCACCTGGCGTGGCTACGATCACTCACCGATTCCCGGTCGCCACTGGAGCGCCGCCTGCTCGACCTCCTGGCGGAGCGGCACCACCGCCTCCCGGACGAGGCTCAGAAGGCGATCCCCGATCCGCGGTGCATCGCCGATTTCTTCTACGGACCGAATGTCTGCGTGTTCTGCGATGGGTCGGTCCATGACGAGCCTGTCCAGGTCGAGAAGGACAGGGCGGTGAGGACCGGCCTGACCGAGCGGGGATACCGGGTCATCGTGGTTCGCTACGACCGCGACCTGGGCGAGCAGATTGGGGCACACCCGGATGTCTTCGGACTGCATGGCGCCGACGCGCGCCAACCGCGATAGTCATTGGGGGGATCGACCATGGCGATATGGCTCATCCGCGCCGGAGCGCACGGGGAGTATGAATCGAAGTTCATCCAGGAGAATCGGGTCTATGTCACCTGGGATGGACTCGATGAGGACCTCGCCAGACTGCGCGATCGGTCGGCCCTCATCGAAGCGATGAACGAGCGCTACCCGGAAAGCAAGCCGAAGGCGATTCTCAACTGGGCCGGCCAGGTTTGGCCCTTCGCTCATGACATGAAGAAAGGGGACCTCGTCATTCTGCCCCTCAAGAGCCAGCGAGCCATCCAGATCGGGGAGATCGCCGGCGACTACCACTTCGAGCCCAAAGGCCCCGACCCGTTCTTCCACTGGCGTCCGGTGACCTGGGTCGCCGAGCCCGTGCCCCGAGCCCATTTCGGCAAGGACCTGCTGAACACATTCGGCGTGTTCATGACGATCTGCCGCGTCCAGAGGAACAACGCCGAGCGTCGCATCCCCGCGATGCGTGCCAGCGGCTGGGCGCCCGAATCGGTCGCAGCGATCGTGCCAAGCCAGGTGCCCGAGAGCGACGAAACGGCCGAGGTAGTCGCCGACACCGACCTTGAAGAACTCGCGCGCGACCAGATCGCCCGACTGATCGAAGCCCGATTCAAAGGGCACGGCCTGACGCGGCTCGTCGAGGCCATACTCAAGTCCCAAGGTTATACAACGTACAGGAGTCCCGAAGGGGCGGACAGCGGGGCCGACATCCTCGCCGGCGCCGGTCCGCTCGGCTTTGGCGCACCAAGACTGTGTGTCGAGGTGAAATCAGAGAGCGGCGCAATCGACCGCCCCACCGTGGACAAGCTCCTGGGTGCCGTCACGAAGTTTGGTGCCCAGGAAGGGCTGTTCGTGTCATGGAGCGGCTTCAAGGGGAATGTCCAAAAAGAGCTGGCCGCGAGCTTCTTCCGCGTCCGACTTTGGTCGCAGAAGGAGTTGCTGGAGCAGCTGTTCGAGCACTACGAGCGATTCGACGACGACCTCAAGGCCGAACTCCCCCTGAAGCGCGTCTGGACGGTGGCGGTCCAGGAGGAATAGGGACAGGGTATGCGAGCCACGACGCGACGGACTATCTCACGGCATCGAGGATCATCCCCACCGGCGTGCCGGTTCGTAACGGCTGAGCCGGCGGGCCTGGTGGAGGCGTCCCCTCTCGCGCTTGAGCCCGGATCGATCGGGCACGGCGCGACCGTTCGGTGCGCCCCCGTGCGCCGGCGGGCCTGAAGGGGCAATGGTCGCCCGCCCTCTACCCGCCGCGGGCGGGACGGACCAGTACATAGGGGGCGCCGGCTCGGCCAAGGCGGCCTGCGCCAGCATCTCGCGTTCCAGGTCCGAGACGCCACCCGAGAGCCGCCTCTCGTCCTCCGTGTCGTCCCTCCCGCGAACCCGTTTCTCGATGTGTCTGCGCCAGAAGGCGTCGACTCCCAGGTGACGCACTCCTCGCGGCAGGTTCCTGGCTAGGGTGGACATGTCGTTGGTGACCACGGTTACCAGGAGCCCCCGCTCGAGGCAGGCCCGCGCCTCGTGGATGATCCGGTCGTCCGCCACGCCTTCCCCACGCCGCGTGAACGTCACCCGGAACAGTGGCTTCAGGACGGCATCCGGCTTCGCCGGCAGCTCGTTGCCGTCGAAGACCACAAGCACCTTCTCACGCCGCGCCATGGCGAACCGTTCCAGCCTGTCCACAAGCTGCGCACACGCCTCTTCGCGCCGGTCCGGTACCTGGAGTCGCTGCAGCGCGGGGATCGCGAAGCTCATGTTGTGACCATCCATGATCCAGATCCTGGTGCTGGTGTCGGCGACCCGCTGCACGCCCTGCATCTCCGATAGGCGATCACGTGAGCCGTTGTCTTCGGCCCGCGAGCGCGCTCGCACTATAACCTCGCCCCCATGACAACCCGGTCACGTCACGAGGCCGATGCACGGCCGACTGACGCAGCTCGTCGGCTTCGAAGGCAACCTGCGTCACGCCGGTCACGAACTTCATGACGAGTTGGGCAGCGTGAGCGATATCGAGGAGCGTGGCGGAGTCATCTCGCTTCATACACCACCTGGGCGGTCTGGAGGATCTCCTTGCGGCGGATCCAGTTGTGACTGTGTTCGACCGCACGCCGGCTGATAAGATCGACGCGCCGGCCGAGCAGTCGGGTCAGCTCCTCCTCCATTTCCACGTGATCGAGGAGACTCCAGCCGGCGCCGGGCGCGAAAGTCGCAAGGAAATCCAGGTCGCTGCGATCGGTGAAGTCGGGTCGCAGCGCCGAACCGAACAGGGAGAGTTGGGTGATCTTCCACCGCCGGCAGAACTCTCGGAGGGTGTCCATCGGCAGGTGCACTTTCAGGGAGTCGGTCGTCATCGGAGACCTGCCTTCGACATGGCACGCATCGTGTTCTGGGCATTCCAAGGGACGGCCGGCACCCGAAGGTCGCGGGCCGTCGCTGACGTGGCGGCTTTCCCTTTCTTCTTCTCTCAGGTTACTTCGAGGATCAGGTTCATCAGCGAGTCGGTCTCAGTATACCGAAGCCGCATGATGCTTGGGCGTAGCCGGAGCGATCTTACCGAGACTCGATCTCGGGCCGCAACCTCACGATGATGCGTCCCTGGGGGCACACCGGCTCCCCGTGGAGAGGCGCAACGAGGTAGGGACGGGAGATTTGTCACGAAGTCGGCCGGGTCGGTCACCCTCGGTCACGCCCGAGCCTCGAGTCGGGAAGATGACCTGCCCCCTGTCACCTTGAGGAAGGGCTCGCTCTTGTCGATCTCCAGGCGCGCCCGGATGTTCTGGTCGGCGTCCATCAGTGTAACAGGCGGGCCGCGGCCCTTGATGAAGACCAGCTCCACGCCGGCCTTCTCGTTCTCATCGTAAAGCAGAATCTCGGGGCCATTCTCACGAAGGGTGAGATTGGCACTCTGCCTCCCCGTCGGGTCGGAGAAGCGCAGGTAGGGTCTGTTGTTCACCAACCCGAGGGTCAGGCGTGGCGCCGCGTATCGGTCGCGGTCGACTGCGGCTCCCGGCAGCGGGCGGAGCTGCTGGACGCGTGGGGAAACATGCTCATCGTAGAGCATCAGGGCCGGCCCTCCCAGCTGCCCGTCCATGAAGAGCCGGCCTCGTAGCCGCCCGTCGTTGTCCCGCAGCATGAAGTCCTTCGCCTCGACAACTCCCGTGGACGGGGCTGCCTGCCCAAGAAGGCAGAACGACCCGCCCACGATGACCGCACAGGCGGCAGTGATTCTGATTCGGCGGACCTGCTTCTCCAATTTCTGGAGCCGTTCAGTGAGTGCGCACGCTTCTTCGCTCACGTGGATCCTCCTGATCCCTCTGGGGTCGACGGATACGAACAGGGTAGAACTCCGCTGGCGAGGATCAAAGGGGATGTCACGGAGCGGCGAACGAGATGCCCCGCTGGTTGCGGCACTCACTCCTCCGGCGGACCGACCTACACGGGGCTTGACCCATAACTTGACTGATACTTGACCAATCCCTATGCTGTCGTCGTGCCCTACGAGCCGCGGTTCACCGTCTCGCCCCACCTCCTGAAGACGGCGGAGGCGATCGCCGCCCTGCGCGAGAAGATCCTCACCGCGACGGTCCAGGTGCCGTGGATCCCCACGCTTCAAAAGGAAGCCCGCGTCCGCAACACCCACAGTTCCACCGCCATCGAGGGGAACCCGCTCTCACTTGAGGAGGTCCGCATCCTCGAAGAAGGGGGACCGCTGCCGGCGGCAACCGATCGTGCGCGGCGGGAGGTATTGAATTACTTCGCGGGTCTGCGGTTCATCGAGAAGCACCGGCTCAAGGGGGCGATCCGGGTGGAGGACGTGCTCCGGCTGCATGTGGTCATCTCTACCGGCGCCATGGACCAGGGCGCGGCGGGGAAGTTCCGGCTCATCCGGGTGCGCGTAGGGGGCTACATCCCGCCTCCGCCGGAGGAGGTCCCTGGCTTGATGGCCGACCTGACGACCTGGTGGAACAAGCAGGCGCCCAAGTGGTCGGCCGTTGTCAGCTCGGCGATCCTCCATTATCGGTTCGAGGAGATCCATCCGTTCGCGGACGGCAACGGCCGGACGGGGCGGACGCTGGCACCCTGGGAGCTGTATCGCCGGGGATTCGACACCCACCACATCTTCTCGGTGGACGAATACTACTGGGAGAATCGGCCGCGCTACTACGAGATGCTGGCGGCGGTCCGGGAGCAGGACGGTGACCTTTCGGACTGGCTCGAATACTCGGCGGAAGGCCTCCAACTGACTCTCGAGCGCGTCTGGGATCGGGTCCGGCGGCTGGAAGCGGTGACCGGCCGTCCGAAGTTGATTCTCCGGCCCAGGCAGGAGCGCCTGCTCCAACTGCTGCGCGAGCGCGGGGCGATGTCGCCGCGCGAGATCTGGGACACCCTCGGCATCTCGCGGCAGGGGGCGATGGACCTGCTGCGCCCGCTGTTGCGCGCGGGCGTGGTCAAGAAGGTCGGCACGAGGAAGACGGGGAAGTACACGATCGCCTGATCGCAGTCCGGAGCCGTGGCAAGGTCAGATGCCGTCGGCGATCCGGGTGATTCCGCGGAACGTGCCGATGGCGAACAGGGCGACCGTCACGCCGTCGACCAGCAGCTCGAACAGGAGCATCGCGAGCGGGGTCACCTGACCCTCCAGGTCGTGGGCGCGCTCGTAGCGCCGCGAGGCCCAGCGCAGCACCAGGACGACGCCCTGCAGGACGACGGCCAGGAGGACCATGGGCAGGAGGCCGCCACCGGAGCCGCGCCCCGGTGCCGCCCGGGCGTCGCCGGCCTGCGCCATGAGGAACGAGGAGAGGGCCACGCCATAGGTGATGATGCCGCCACGGACCGCGCCGCCGAGCCGAAGGGCCTCGAATCGGGAATCCAGTTGTGGTGAGTCGGGGCGCGGCATCGAGGATCACCGGCGCCGGCTTGCCGGCTCGTAACGGCCGAGCCGGCGGGTCTGGCGGAGGCGGCCCCGCTCGCGCTTCAGCCGGGTGCGATCGGGTACGGCGCGATCCCCCGGGGCGCCGGCGGCCGCCGCCGGCCCTGAAGAGGCGACGGCCCCGCGCCCGGTACCCGCCGCGGGCGGGAAGGGGCCGTACCGCGGAGGCGCCGGCTCCGCCTGAGCGGCCTGCGCCAGCATCTCGCGCTCCAGGTCCGAGATGTCGCCCGGGACCCGCTTGTCGTCCTCATCGTCGTCCTCTCCGGGACGCCGCTTCTCGATGTGCCTGCACCAGAAGGCATCGACCCCCAGGTGACGCACCCCGTGCGGCAGGTTCCTGGCGAGGGTCGACACGTCGTTGGTGACCACGGTGACCTGGAGCCCCCGCTCGAAGCAGGCCCGCGCCTCGTGGATGATCCTGTCGTCCGCCACGCCCTCCCCTCGCCGCGTGAACGTCACCTGGAACAGCGGCCTGCGGACGGCGTCCGGGTTCGCCTGCACCTGGTTGCCGTCGAACACCAGGAGCACCTTCTCCCCCCGCCCCGTCGCGAACCGCTCCAGCGTCTCCGCCAGCCGCGCGCGCGCCTCTTCGCGCCGGTCCGATACCTGGAGCCGCTGCAGCGCGGGGATCGCGAAGATCATGTTGTGACCGTCCATGATCCAGATCCTGGTCCTGGTGCCGGTGGCCTGGTGCACGCCCTGCGTCTCCGGGAGGCGATCAGGTGAGCCGTTGTCTTCGGCTTCCGAGCGCGCCGGCAGTATAACCCCGCGCTCACGACGGTCCGGTCGCGTCACGAAGGCGACGCAGGAACACTGCGACGCGGTCACCGTGGATAGAATGGATCCCGTCGCAGGGAGGGTGCCGCCATGTCCGCATCGATCTGGCTCGCGATCGGTTCCGTCCTGGGCGCCGCCGGCGTGGCGCTCGGCGCCTTCGGCGCGCACGGCCTCAGGGGACGCGTCGGCCCCGATCTGGTGGCGGTCTTCGAGACCGCCGTCCGCTACCACCTGACGCACGCCCTGGCGATCGTGGCCGTGGCCTGGGCGAGCGATCGCTGGCCCAACCCCTGGAGCGCGGCCGCGGGATGGCTGTTCGTGGCGGGGATCGCGGTTTTCTGCGGCTCGCTCTACCTGCTGGTGTTCACCGGCGCGCGCTGGCTCGGCGCGGTGACTCCGATCGGCGGGCTGGCCCTGATCGCCGGCTGGTGCGCGCTGGCCCTGGCCGCGCTGCGATCGGATTCCTACTGATTCGCTCGCGGCGGCGAAATCTACGGCTGCGGCTCCGCGCCCTTCCTTCTCTCCGGCCGCAGCTCCGCGGCCTTCGCCTGCTGCTCCTCCGTGAGCAGGTTCTTGATCCGGATCATCAGCGTGAGGTGCAGCCGCTTGACCTGCGATTCGAGCGACATCGCCTGTTCGGCGGCGGCGAGGGCGGCGGCCTCGTCGACCTTCGCGGGCTCGACGGCGCGGTTCAGACGCTCGGTGGCGCGCTGCAGGTCGACGTGGATGTCGAGCGTCTTGGCGTGCGTGTCGTTGAGCAGCTTCTTCATGGCGGCGATCTGATCGTCGGTGAGGCCGAGGGCGTCCTGGTTGCTCAGGATGAGATCGGGCGGGAAGAGGTTCCGGTCGAACATCATCCCGCCATGGCCTCCGGGGCCGCCCGGCCCGCCCATGTGGTGGCGGCCGCCGGCCCCGCCCATCGGGGGTGGGCCATCCTGGGCGAAGGCCAGGGTCGTGGCGGCGGCGAGAGCGAGAACGGCGACGAACGCGGCATTTGGTCTCATGGGATCCTCTCCTCGGTGTCGTGGTCCGCTTCCGATGTGGTGAAGGCCGGGAGCGGCACGGATGTGAACTGCAGGGTCGGGATGGTGTCGGGGATTCTCAGCAACGCGATCTCGAGCAGGGCATCAGTCGGGGCCTGCCAGCCCTCGATGGCCCGGGCGAGCGCCAGCGCGTCGTCGGCGGGCGCAGGGCGAGATGCGCGCCACGGCAGGAAGAAGACCAGCAACGCCAGAAGGGCGACGGCGAATGCAACGGCTTCCATCCAGAACCAGCCGGGGGCGGAGAGTCGCCGCCCGCCGCGCAGCGCCGCGTCGAGCACCCGGTCGAACGCGGGAATCGCCCGGCGCTCCTGCTCGCGCAGCGCGGCGAACAGATCGCGCAGCCGTCGATCGTCCGGGTCGCCCGTGGGCCCGCCGCCACGGCGCCTCACGGCCTGAGCTCCCGCGGCAGCAGCGCGTGCAGCCGCTCCTTGCCGCGCTGGTAGTGGCGGCGCGCGGCGCCGGGTGAGACGTGCATCACGTCGGCGGCCTCGTCCACCGTGAGGCCGTCGTAGAAGACGAGGTGCAGCACCTCGCGCTGGCGGTCGGGGAGGCGGTCGAGGGCGCGGCGCAGCAGGCGCGCCGCCTCGGAGCCGATGGCCGATGTCTCCGGGTCGGGCGACGGCTCGGGGGCGCGGCGGAAGAGCTGCAGGCGGTCGAGACCGAGGGTGCGCAGCCAGGAGCCGCGGCGGTGGTCGGCGGCGGTGTTGCGCACGACGGCGAACACCCAGGTCCTGAACGAGGCGTGGCCGTTCCACTGCGCCCGGCCGTCGAGGATCTTGACGTACGCCATCTGCAGGACCTCCCGCGCGGCGTCGGGATCGCGCCGACAGCAGCCGAGCGCCCAGCCGAAGGCGTCCGGGTGCAGCGCCTCGAGGCGCGACTTCAGCACGTGCTCGTCCATCGCCTCTCCCGGCCCGGAGCCCGTCGCCGGAGCATCCGGCCGCGCCACGAGGTTAGTCGGTTCGGGGCGGCGCCTGTATGACCCGGAACCGATCCCGATTGACAGGATCCGCGCCGGCGGTCGGGGCCTCGCGCCCCGTCATTTGCCGGCGGCCGATGCTCGTCCTGCGGCGTTCAGCGGCGGCGCGGAGGGCGCCTGCTCGAGCCCCGCGTCGCGTAGGCTGCTCTGGCGCGCTCCGCCACACGCCCCGGGCCGCTGTCTTCATCCAGCAGCGCCAGAGCGGCCGCCGGATGGACGGCCCGCACCGGTGTGTCGCGGAACCCCGAGATGTCGCGTGTGACAATCGCATCGCACGCGGCGGCGGCCGCGGCCGCGGCGCACACGGCGTCTTCGAAATCGGGCCAGGCCAGCGCGAGGGCGCGCGTGAGAACCGCCTGGTCAACGGGTGCCACGTCGAACACCGTCAGTGTGTCCGCCACGATCCGTCGCGCGGTGGCGGCGCCACGCGCCCGCGCCACCAGGTAGAACAAGGTCGTCACGCCATGAGCCGGCAGCAGGCCGATGCCGCGTTTCTCCTCGACCGCGGTCCAGAGGCGCGTGGCCGCGTCGGCGTGCGGTGGGCGCGTCAGCAACGCGTCGAGCGCCACGTTGACGTCGACCAGAAGGCGCTTCACCGGTACTTGCGCTCGAGGTACCTGCGATAGGTCGACCGCTCGGCGGAGGCGCCCTGCAGCTCGCGTCGCAGCCGCGCGAGGATCGGGGGAAGCTCGTCATCCGAAGGCGCTGCGGACCCGGACACGAGGGCCAGGAACTGCTCGACCAGCCCCGAGATCGACGTGCCATGCTGCGCGGCGTAGCGTTTGGCGCGCGCGATCACGGTCTCGTCCACTTTCAGCGTCAGCTTGGACATGTACGTATGATAACGCCGCTGCCGTACGTACGCAACACACCCATGCCATCGCACGGCCGGCCGGTTGATGTGATGACGACTGCGCTTTTCAGGTTGACAAGTCATGCGCTCGCGAGTATTTGAAACATAACCTCAAGGGGGGAGGGTGTCTCCACCGCGCCCCGCGCGTATCGCTCTCGCGGCGATCTTCGTATCGACGGCTCTGATGCCGGCCTCGACGCGGCCGGTGCGGGCGCAGGAGTCCGTCAACTTCGTCATGGGCCGGGTCACCCTGGCCGCGACGGGGGCCGTAGTGTCGTCACCCACCTTCGACATGCGCATCACATTCGGCCAGGCCGTGCCGGTCGGCGCCGTCTCGAGGTGCAACGACGGCTATCACCAGACCGCCGGCTTCTGGTCGGTGCTGGGGGACCAGCCGGCCCCGACGTTGCTCATGGTCGCGACGGATGGGGGGACCCCGGGCGGGGTGATCCTGAACTGGAGCGGGTCGGCGGCGCAGTTCGACCTGTATCGCTCGACCACCGCTTCGACCATCCTCGACCCGGCGAGTTACGAACGCAGCGTCTTCGGATGCACGACGGCCGATCTGCCACCCGTCACGCCGCGCATCTACTACCAGGTCGTTCCGACCGGACCGTGAGCGGTCCAGGAACGAGGTCCGCGCCGATGAGTCGCATGCTCGTCCTGTTCAAGGTGGCGGCTCTCGCGCTGGTGACGCTCGCGGCCCCGGTGGCTCCGGCCGCGGCGCAGGGCGTTCCGCAGTCGGTGAAGATCCAGGGCTACCTGAGCGACCGGACGGGCGGGACGCCGGTGCCGGCCAACGGCATCTACAGCATGACCTTCGAGATCTTCGACGCGCCCGCCGGCGGTGTCGCGCTGGCGACCGCCGGCCCTGTCCCGGTCACGGTCACGAACGGCGTTTACGAAGCGTCGATCGCGGCCGGGGCCACGGTCTTCGGCGGCTCGTCCCGGTATCTTCAAGTCACGGTCAACGGCGAGGTCCTGTCGCCGCGCCTGCCGATCGACAGCACGCCGTTTGCCCTGCGATCGGAATCGGCGGTCAAGGCCGAGACGGTCGCCCCGGGCTCGGTCGGCGCGGCGGGTCTCGCGCCGGGCGCGGTGACACCCCCGGCGCTCGCCGACGGTGCGGTGACCGCTCCGAAAATCGGCGTGCCCTGTGCCGAGGGCCAGATCCTCCTGCGCACGGGCGGGGTCTGGGCCTGCGGCACCCTGCCGGGGATACCCACGGTTTGTCCGGACGGCAGCTTCCTCTACTGCTACCCGGGGCCGATGGACACGCTCGACGTCGGGCTTTGCCAGGCGGGTGTGAGCGTCTGCAAGCCGGACCGGACCGGCTTCACGGACTGCGCCGGTGCGGTGACCCCCGTTGCGGAGACCTGCGACACGCTGGACAACGACTGCGACGGGCAGGTCGATGATGGGGTGTGCGGGACGTGTGGAAACGCGATCGTCGAGCAGGGCGAGGGGTGCGACGACGGGGACACGACTCCCGGGGACGGGTGCTCGGCGACCTGCCAGGTGGAGCCTGGGTACCAGTGCTCGGGGCAGCCGAGCGTCTGCACGCCGGCGCTGGTGTGCGGTGACGGGATCATCCAGGCGGGCGAGGGGTGCGACGACGGGGATGCGGTTTCAGGGGACGGGTGCTCGTCGATCTGCCAGGTCGACGTCGGGTACCAGTGTGTGGGCCAGCCGAGCGTCTGCACGTCGACGTCGGTCGCGGCGCCGACGGTGAGCACGTTGACGCCGAGCGGGGTGACCGGGAGCGGAGCGACGTTGAACGGTTCTGCGAACCCGAACGGCGCGGCTACGACGGCATGGTTCCGGTACAGCACCACGAGCCCGGGGGCGTGCAACGACTCGTTCGGGACGCGGGTGCCGGCGAGCGTCGGCGCGTCGCTGGGCTCGGGCACGACGGCGGTCGTGTACGCGCAGGCGGTGACCGGCCTGTCGCCGTCGACCACGTACTACGTGTGCGCGATCGCGTCGAACACGCAGGGGACCTCGTTCGGGGCGGTGGTCTCGTTCACGACGCCGGCCACCCCGCCGACGGTGAGCACGGTGGCGGCGACGGTGGTGACGGCGACGTCGGCGACGCTGAACGGGTCGGGGAACCCGAACGGGGCGGCGGCGACCGGGTGGTTCCGCTACGCGAGCACGAACCCCGGGACCTGCGACGACACGTTCGGGACGCGGGCGCCGATCAGCAGCGTGTCGGACTCGCTGCTCGGGTCGGGCACGTCCCCGGTCGCATACTCGCGCGCGATCACTGGTCTGGTTCCAAACACGACGTACTATTTCTGCGCGATCGCGGCCAACGTCGAGGGGACCTCGTTCGGGGCGGTGCTGTCGTTCACGACGCCGGCCAGCCCGCCGACGGTGACGACGATGGCTGCGACGCTGGTGACGTCGGGCGGGGCGACGCTGAACGGGTCGGGGAACCCGGGCGGTGCGGCGACGACGGGATGGTTCCGGTACAGCACGGCGAGCCCGGGGACCTGCAACGACACGTTCGGGACGCGGGCGCCGTCGAGCGGGGGTTCGTCCCTGGGGTCGGGCACGAGCGCGGTGGCGTATGCGCAGGCGGTCACCGGCCTGTCGCCGGTGACCACCTACTACTTCTGCGCGATCGCGTCGAACGCGATGGGGACCTCGTTCGGCGCGGTGATGACGTTCGCCACAACGAACTGAAGACGTCGAATACCGCCGTCACGCCCGACGAGCGGGTGAAGCTGCTCGACTTCGGGTCGGCGGTTGAGTGAAAAACAGGTGTGCCGCGCCACATCACGACCGCCGGCCGGCGGCGAGCGCGCCATTGACACCGACGGTCCGGTGTGGATAGTGACCTCCTGACATGACCCCGTCCGTCGGCGACCGGCTGGCCCAGTACCGCCTCGTGCGCAAGATCGGCGAGGGCGGGATGGGCGTGGTGTTCGAGGCGCAGGACAGCCGCCTCGGCCGCAGCGTCGCCGTCAAGGTCCTGCCGGAGGCGCTGGCGCGCAGCCCCGAGCGTCTGGCGCGCTTCGAGCGCGAGGCGAAGGTGCTGGCGTCGCTCAACGACCCCGGCATCGCCGCCATCTATGGTCTCGAGGAGGCGGCGGGAACGCGCTTCCTGGTGCTCGAGCTCGTGCCGGGCGAGACGCTGGCCGCGCGGCTGGCGCGCGATCCGATCCCGGCGACGGAAGCGCTCGGCCTGTGCCGGCAGGTGGCGGCGGCGCTCGAAGGGGCGCACGAGCGCGGCGTGGTGCACCGCGATCTCAAGCCGGCCAACGTCGCGGTCACGCCCGACGGTCAGGTGAAACTGCTCGATTTCGGGCTGGCGAAGGCGTTCGAGGCCGAGAGCGCGGCACCCGACCGGTCGCAGTCGCCGACGGTCACGTCGGCGGGCACGGCGACGAACGTCATCCTCGGAACTGCGGCCTACATGAGCCCGGAGCAGGCGCGCGGCCGGCCGGTCGATCGGCGCAGCGACATCTGGTCGTTCGGCTGCCTGCTGTACGAGGTGCTGACCGGGCGGCAGGCGTTCGCCGGCGAGACCGTGACCGACTGCCTGGCGCGCATCCTCGAGCGCGAGCCCGACTGGACGGCGCTGCCGGCGACGGCGCCGCGATGGGTCGTCGATCTGATGCAGCGCTGCCTGAGGAAGGACTCGAAAGCGCGCCTCAGGGACATCGGCGACGCGCGCATCGCGATCGACGAGGGACTGGCCGGATCGGGGCTCGCGGGCGCGGGCGTCGCGGGGTCGGGCGCGGCGGCGCGCCGGCGGACGGCGCTGCTCGGAACCGGCGTCGCGATCGGCCGCCTGGGACCTGGAACTGGCGCCGGGCGGGCGGGCGCTGGCGGTGGCGCCGGCGCGCGCGGCGCGGGCGGGCCCGAGATTGTCGGCGCGGCCCGGGTCACCCACGACCCCGGCATCTCCGAGTGGCCGACCTGGTCGCCGGACGGCACGACGCTCGCGTTCGTGTCAAACCGCGAGGGGAACTTCGACATCTTCGTGCGCCGCATCGAGGGCGGGCAGGAGGTCAACGTCACCTCCGACCCGGCGCAGGACTTCCAGCCGTCGTATTCGCCCGACGGCAGCCAGATCGCCTTCATCTCGACGCGATCGTCGCGCACCGGGATGATCCAGATCGGCGCAACCTTCGGCCTGGAGTTCCGCACCTTCGGCGGCGACCTGTGGGCGGTACCGGCGCTCGGCGGGCAGGCGCGCCGCCTCGCGCGCGACGCCAACTTCCCATCATGGACCCCGGACGGCCGGCGCGTCATCTACGTCAGCGGGCCCGAGAGTCACCGGTCGATCCTCGAGATCGGCGCGGACGGAAGCGCGCCGACGACCATCCTCGCGAGCGCCGACTCGGCGTACGAGATCGTGCGGGTGCGTTACGCGCCGGGCGGCGCCTTGGTGTCGTTCGAGACCACGCTCGGCGACGTGTACCTCCTGCCGCCGGGCGGCGGCGCGCCGCGGCGGCTGACGACCGCGACCAGCCATACCTGGGACGCCTCGGGCTCCCGCCTGTACTTCCTCGCCCGGCATCTCGAGGGCGGCACCCGGGTCATGTCGGTGGACATCGACGAGGCGAAGGGCGAGGTGCGCGGCGCGGCGCGCACCCTGTCCTGGATGACCGGCGTCCTGCGCAACCTCGATCTCTCGCGCGACGGGCGCCGCCTCGTGGTGTGCGAGCTCGAAGGGTCGCTCAACCTGACGCTCCTGCCGCTGAAGCCCGGCGGCGGAGCGCCGGCGGGTCCCGAGGAGATCGTGAGCGCCGGCCAGGTGATCGATCGCTACCCGGCGTTCTCGCCCGACGGGCGGCGCATCGCCTTCACCAGCGACCGCCTCGGGCCGATGGACATCTGGATTCTCGACCTCGGCACACGGCGCCAGACGCGCGTGGCGCTGCCGGGCCAGGACCTGGGCGCGAACCTGCCGGTCTGGTCGCCCGACGGCAGGAGCCTCGCGCTGATCCGGTTCCACGAGGGAGGGACGCAGTCGCTCTGGCTGGCCGCCGTGGACGGCAGCCAGGCCGAGGAACTGCTGCCCGCCGCGCCGGGCACGACCGTCAGCGAGTTCGCGGCCGACGGCCGCACCCTTCTGTACGAGGCGATCGCCGCCGGGACGCGGCAGGTCTTCTCCCTCGACCTCGGCACACGGCAGTCGCGCCAAATCACGACGTCGCCCGGCGACAAATACGAGCCGCACTGGTCACCCGACAACCGCCAAATCGTCTTCGCCTCGAATGCCGGCGGTTCGCTCCAGGTGCGCCGCATGCCGGCCGGCGGTGGCCCCGAGGAGACGCTGACCACCGGCGACGAGCGCATGCGGCACCTGCAGTACTCGCGCGACGGGCGCTACATCTATGTCCAGCCGAGCCATCGCAACATCATGCGGTTCCCCGCGGAGGGCGGGCCGCTCGAGCCGATCACCAGTTTCCCCGAGTCGGGGCTGTTCATCGAGGAGCCGACGGTGTCTCCCGACGGACGCTCGATGGCCTACTGCCGCAGCAACGGCGGCGCCTCGCTGTGGATGCTGACCGTCGGGCCATAGCCGCGGCACCGGTCGCGCCCGCCGCTCCGACCGCGCTCGACACCGCCGGCCTCGCCGCCGCCGCGGCGCGCCTCGGGCGCCGCGACCCGGACCTCGGGCGCCTGCTGGCGCGCGACGGCCCGCCGCCCCTGTGGGCGCGGCCGGCGGGATTCGCGACGCTCGTGCGGATCATCCTCGAACAACAGGTGTCACTCGCCTCGGCGCGGGCGGTGTACGCGCGCCTGCGCGCCGGCGCGGGCCGGGTCACACCCGCGGACCTGCTGGCGCTCGGCGAATGCCGGGTGCGGAGGCTCGGGCTGACGCGTCAGAAGGCGGCCTATGTCCTCGGCATCGCCGAAGCAGTGCGCGGCGGGGCGCTCGACCTGCCCGCCCTGGCGGCGGCCGACGACGCCGCGGCCCGCGCCGCGCTCGTCCGGCTCAATGGCATCGGACGCTGGACCGCCGACATCTATCTCCTGATGGCGCTCCGGCGGCCGGACATCTGGCCAGCGGGGGACATCGCGCTGGCGCGCACGGTGCACGACGTCAAGCGGCTGCGCACGCCGCCGTCGCACGAACGCCTGGAGCGCATCGCCGAGGCCTGGCGTCCGCACCGGTCGGTCGCGGCCCGCATGCTGTGGCACCGCTACCTGCGTCGAACCGGGACCTGATAGAGGTTGCCGCAGGGGTCCGCCCGCAGTACTAAGGAAGGGCATCGAGCCACGCGCTCACGCAAGGAGGGACCATGACGATGAAACTCGTCATCGCATCGGTGGTGATCGTTCCGGGCCTCGCCGCCTCGTACACGGCGGCCGAGCCGGCGAGGTTCGCAGCGCCGTTCGGCTTCCTGCAGCCGGACAGCACCTGCCCGGACGCGACGCACATCCTCAGATACCCCTGTCCGGGGCTGGGGCCCGACTTCTACCTGTCGTTTCCGAAGTCCAAGGCGCAGGACATCGCGGACTTCGAGGGGCAGAACGTGGAGATCCGCGGGACGGTGCACGACTCCGCCTGTCCTCTCACGCTCGTCCAGGTGAGCAAGATCAGAATTTCGGCGGTTTTGCCGCCGTGCCCCGACCCCGGGCCATAGCGCGCCCGGCGACCGCTCCGGTGTAGGATCGCGCCGATTTCCCTGAGCCGGGGCGGCGTCGTGAGGCGGGCATGCGGCAGTGCCCAGGGGTTGGCGCGCTCGCGACGGCAGTGCTGCTGTGCCTCGCGGTCCCGGAACTTCGTCATCGGGCGGAACGTCGCGGCGATCTCGCTGGAGGTGTTCAACGTGCTCAACAGCGACGATCTGAGGATCTACACCTACGAGCCGGCCGGGCAACGTCGGTTTCGATCTCGCGTCGGCGGAGACCATCGAGACGCCGTTGCAACTCGACGCCGTGCGCCGCTTCGGACGGCGCTGGCAGATCGGCTTTCAGCTCGCCTTCTGAGCGTGGCGCCGGCCGCCCCGCCCCGCCCCCTGCCGGGGTGTCAGCGCCGCGCCGCCGGCAGGCGCCGGTCCAGATCCGTGAACCAGTTCAGGATGACGTGCAGCGGGATGGGGGTCGCGCCGGCGCCGCCCTGATCGACGATGACGAAACGCCGGCCGTCGGCGGCGGGATCGTAGTTGCGGAAGGACTGCCAGCCGTCGGCGATGGTCTCGGCGGCGAACAGCGGGCGCGCCTCGCCCGGCGCCGGGGCGGGACCGGTTCCCAGGTCCACGCTCATCAGCCTGTCGCCCGACCTGTAGAAGAGGCGCCGCCCATCCGGCGCCCAGGAAGGCTCGGTGCCGCCCGCGGTCGAGATGCGCGTTTTCGCCGACGGGTTGGCGAGCGGCGCGATGTACACCTCGACCCGGCCCGACTCGTTCGACATGAACGCGAACCAGCGCCCATCGGGGGAGAACTCGGGGCCGCTCTCGAGGAACGGCGTGACGATGAGCGGCCGCGCCTCCTTCGAACCGGTCACGTCCAGGAGCCAGATGTTTTCCCTGGTCGTGGTGTGGGTCTCCGTGTAGAGAAAGGCGCGCCCGTCGGGAGACCAGGAGCCCGGGTACTTGTCATAGTCGCTGGTCCGGAGCAGTTCCGGCGGCGCGCTGCCGTCCGCAGGCATCCAGTAGAGATCGAAGACACGGTCCTCCCCGACGAACGCCAGGCGTCTCCCGTCGGGCGTCCAGCGCGCCAGGAACTCCAGCCGCGGCGACGTCGTCAGGCGGGTCAGGACGCCGCGCGCCGGCTCGAGCATCCAGAGGTCGGCGTTGCCCGCCTCGAACACCGAGACAGCGATGCGGCTTCCGTCGGGGGAGAGGTCCGGATAGCGGTATCCATGCTTCTCCGCGGCGATCGGCACGCCCCGCCCGGTCGCGTCGATCCATGCGATCGTGTTCGCGGCGGCCCGGGTCTCGAGATACACGACGTCGCCGCGGTCGTCGATGCCGAGATGCGGGGCGGCGTTCGCCGGGTCGGCCTCGAGACCATCGATTCGAGGCAGCGGCGCAGCAGGCGACGGATCGTGGCAGGCGTGGCCGCCGGCAGCGCGCTCCAGTCCGGCTCGCGGCTCAGGATGTGGGCGATGCTGTCGGAGACCGTCTCGCCGCCGAACGCCTGCCGTCCGCTCAGCGCTTCGTACAGGACGCAGCCGAAGGCCCAGACGTCGGCGCGCCGATCGACGCTCCTGCCGCGCGCCTGCTCCGGGCTCATGTAGGCGGCGGTGCCCAGGATCACGCCGGCGCGCGTCGCCGCCGCCGTCAGCGTCGGCGAGCGCGTCAGGTCCCCGGCGGCCGGGTCCGCGTCGAGCGCCTTCGCCAGGCCGAAGTCGAGCACCTTCACGCGGCCGTCGGGCGTGACCTTGACGTTCGCCGGCTTCAGGTCGCGATGGATGATCCCTGCGGTGTGCGCCGCCTCGAGCGCCGCGGCGATCTGGGTGGCGACCGGGAGCGCCTCCTCGACCGGCAGCGGGCCCCGGGCGATGCGCTCGGCCAGGGTCAGGCCGGGCACCAGCTCCATCACCAGGAACCGGACGCCGTCGGCCTCCTCGAGGCCGTGGATGGCGGCGATGTGCGGATGGTTGAGGGCCGCGAGGTGGCGCGCCTCCTGCTCGAAGCGCGCCAGGCGCTCAGGCTCGCGGGCGAACTCTTCCGGCAGAACTTTGATCGCCACATCGCGGCCAAGACGCGAGTCGGTCGCCCGGTAGACCTCCCCCATGCCGCCGGCGCCGATCTTCTCGGCGATGCGATAGTGGGAGAGCGTTCTTCCGATCATCCGGCAGAGTCTGCCGCATGACGCCGACCGAAGTCGAGAGCGGCGCCGCCTTCAGCGCTTCGCCGGCCGCAGCATCGACCAGAGCGGCGGGCCGTCGGAAGGCAGCCGGCCAGGGATCGCCACCCGGAATCCGAGCCGCTCGTACAGCGGCAGGGTCAGGGGGTTCGCGGTCTCGAGGTAGCACGGCAGGCGATCACGGTCGGCCTGGTCGAGCGCCGGCCGCAGCAGCGCGGTCGCGAGGCCGCGGCGACGGCGATCGGACGCGATCCCGACGCCGTACAGGTACCAATGCGGGCCGGCAACGGTGCGGGCGTGCTGCATGAGGGCGTAGGCGTTGAGGCGCCGCAGGCGGCGCCAGGAAGGCGCGCCCATGCGCAGCGGCAGCAGGGCGTGGCCCGAGCGCAGCATCCGCCATGGGGTCATGCGATAGTCGCCGGGCGCCAGCCAGATCGCGGCGCCGCCGTCGTCGGGGGCCAGGTCGACGCGGCCGTACAGATCGGCGTAGCGGACGTTGGCGGCGAAGAAGGCGCCCAGCGCCCGTGGTCGCGCTGGGGCGTGCGGCACCACCCAGCCCATCATCGGGTCGTCGCCAAAGGCGCGCGCCATGAGCGCGGCCGCCGCGGCGATGTCGGGACGGGTCATGCCGTGGGTCAGGCGGGGGTGGTGATCCGCGGGGTGGCAACCCGCGCGTCGCCGGCCCGCGCGCCCGCGCCCCGTGCCCCGCCGAGGATGACCTTGAGGTACGCCCCGGTCGGCGAGCCGACGACCCGCGCGACCGCCTCGGGCGGCCCCTCGGCGACGATGCGGCCGCCCTCGTCGCCCCCCTCGGGGCCGAGGTCGAGGATCCAGTCGGCGGTCTTGATGACGTCGAGGTTGTGCTCGATGACGATCACCGTGTTCCCCTGGTCGACCAGGGCGTTCAACACCTCGAGCAGGCGGCGGATGTCCTCGAGGTGCAGGCCGGTGGTCGGCTCGTCGAGGATGTAGACCGTCTTGCCGGTGGCGCGGCGGCTGAGCTCCTTCGACAGCTTGATGCGCTGCGCCTCGCCGCCCGACAGCGTCGTCGCCGACTGGCCGAGCTTGACGTACGACAGGCCGACGGCGTCGAGCGTCTCGAGCTTGCGGCGCACGACCGGGACGTTCTCGAAGTACACGAGCGCCTCGCGGACCGACATCTCGAGGACGTCGGCGATGTTCTTCCCCTTGTAGCGGATGTCGAGGGTCTCGCGGTTGTAGCGCCGCCCCTTGCAGGCCTCGCAGGTGACGTAGACGTCCGGCAGGAAGTGCATCTCGATCTTGATGATGCCGTCCCCCTCGCACGACTCGCAGCGGCCGCCCTTGACGTTGAACGAGAAGCGCCCGACGCGGTAGCCGCGGGCGCGCGCCTCCGGGACCTGGGCGAACAGCTCCCGGAGCGGTGTGAACAGCCCGGTGTAGGTCGCGGGGTTGCTGCGCGGCGTGCGGCCGATGGGCGATTGGTCGATGTCGATCACCTTGTCGACCTGCTCGACCCCCTGCATCTCGCGGTGCTTCCCGGGGCGGATCGGCAGCCGGAAGATCCGCTTGGCCAGCGCCTTGTAGAGCGTCTCGGTCACGAGCGTGCTCTTGCCCGACCCGGAGACGCCGCAGACGCAGGTCAGGAGGCCGAGCGGGAAGCGCGCCACGATCGACTTGAGGTTGTTCTCCTCGGCGTCGACGACGGTGATCCAGCCGTCCCGGGCGCCACGCCCCGCGGGCGCCGGCCGGCGCTTCGCCGGGATCGGGATGCTGCGGCGGCCGCTCAGGTACTGCCCGGTGAGCGAGTCGGGGTGGGCGGCGATCTGCATCGGCGTCCCCTGGGCGACGACGTGGCCGCCCTCCTCGCCGGCGCCCGGGCCGAGATCGACCACGTGGTCGGCGGTGCGGATGGTCTCCTCGTCGTGCTCGACGACGATGACCGTGTTGCCGAGATCGCGCATGGCGCACAGGGTGTCGAGGAGCTTGCGGTTGTCGCGCTGGTGCAGGCCTATCGACGGCTCGTCGAGGACGTACAGGACGCCGGTGAGGCGCGAGCCGATCTGGGTCGCCAGGCGGATGCGCTGCCCCTCGCCGCCCGACAGCGTCGCCGCGGTGCGCGACAGCGTCAGGTAGCCGAGGCCGACGTTGAGCAGGAAGCCGAGGCGCTCGCGGATCTCCTTGAGCACCATGTGGGCGATCTGCGCGTCGCGGTCGCTCAGCGCCAGGTCCGCGAAGGCGCGGTTCGCCTCCTTGATCGTCAGCCCGGTGTAGTGCGCGATGTTGCGGTCGGCGACGGTGACCGCCAGCGACTCGGCCTTGAGACGCGCCCCCTCGCAGGCGCCGCACGGCTCGAGCGACATGTAGCGCTCGATCTCCTCGCGCAGCGTCGACGATTCCGATTCGCGGTGGCGCCGCATGAGCGACGGGATGACGCCGGTGAACGGCTTGCGGAAGTAGTAGCGGTTGCGCCCCTCCTTGTACTCGTAGTCGAACTCGGTCTTGCCGCTGCCGTACAGGAGGACGCGCTGCGCCTCCTTCGGCAGGCGGGTGAACGGCAGCGCCGGGTCGAACTTCATGGCGCGCGCCAGGGCGCCGACCGCCATGTTGAGCATCGACTTGCCGAAGCCCCACGTGCCGGAGATGGCCCCTTCGGCGACCGAAAGGGTGGGGTTGGTGACGATCTTGGCCGGGTCGACCTCCTGGTGCGCCCCCAGGCCGTCGCACGACGGGCAGGCGCCGTAGGGCGAGTTGAACGAGAACATCCGCGGCGCCAGCTCGGGCACCGACACGCCGCAGTGCGGGCAGGCGAGCGAGTCGGAGAAGATGAGATCGCGCGGCTCACCGCCGAGCACGTTCACCGTCGCCAGCCCCTCGGCCAGCCTGAGGGCGATCTCGAGCGAGTCGGTGAGGCGGTTCTTGACCTCGGGCTTGAGCACCAGCCGGTCGATGACGATCTCGATGGTGTGCGCCTTCTTCTTGTCGAGCTCGATGCCGTCCTCGATCTCGACCACCTCGCCGTCCACCCGGGCGCGCACGAACCCCTTGCGCAGCATCTCGAGGAGCTGCTTGCGGTATTCGCCCTTGCGGCCGCGGACGATCGGCGCCAGCACCTGGAGGCGCGCGCCCGTGGGCAGCGTCATCACCTGGTCGACGATCTGCTGCACCGACTGCCGGGCGATCGGCCGGGCGCACTGCGGGCAGTGCGGCAGCCCGACGCGCGCGAACAGCAGGCGCAGATAGTCGTAGATTTCCGTGACCGTGCCGACCGTCGAACGCGGGTTGCGCGAGGTCGTCTTCTGCTCGATCGAGATCGCCGGCGACAGCCCCTCGATCGACTCGACCTCGGGCTTCTCCATCTGCTCGAGGAACTGCCGGGCGTAGGCCGACAGCGACTCGACGTAGCGCCGCTGCCCCTCGGCGTAGATGGTGTCGAAGGCGAGCGACGACTTGCCCGACCCCGAGAGCCCCGTGATGACGACCAGCCGGTTGCGGGGCAGGACGAGGTCGATGTTCTTGAGGTTGTGCTCGGCGGCACCCTTGATGACGATGGAGTCGGCGGCCATGGCGTGGAACCCCGCATGTTAAGGGAGCGCCGCGGCAGGGTCAACCACCAGGCTGGTCCAACCGCTCCACGATCCGGCGCATCTGCCGGCGGTGAATCTCCTGGTGGAACGGCGCGAAGCACATCCACTGGAACGCCGACAGCGGCCCGAACCACGGGTGCAGGAAGCGCAGCGGCGTCGATCGATCCCCGCCACCCTCGATCGTCCTGGCCCGGAATCCGGCGAGCATCGCCGCGTAGCGCCGTGCGGCCTCGGCGAAGGGGATATCCGGTTCGGGCTTGAGGTCCGCGGTGTCGACCTCCCCGGCCGGCACGGCGCCGCGGATCAGGTGGTGGACGATCCCCGCGACGCGCGCGCCGACGATGGCCAGGTGGTCCAGGACCATCGCCGCCGAGTGCCAGCGTGAGCTGTCCTCGAGCCCGATCTGGCGCGGGACCAGCACGCGCCTTGCCATCTGCTCCGGGGAACGGCCGCGGGCCGAGTCGAGCAGCAGGCCCCCCTGGGCATCGAGCCGGTCGGGTACGCCCTCCCATGTCAGGCGCCGGCAGTACCACGGCAGCAGCAGGCGCCTGCCGACCCAGCGCTGCAGGGCCGGGATGCCGGCCCCGGGAGGGGCCAGATCGGGCCTCACGGCGCCCCGACCCGGGCCGCGGCGCGCAGCGCCGGGCATGGGCCGCCCTCGAGATTGACCTGGAGCGCCGGGAGGGTCTCCATCGCGTTCTTCGGCATGGGGGCGCGCGCCGTGGTCACGTTCGCCGCCGCCGGGATCGTCGGGCCGGTCCGGCCGCGCATGAATTCTCGATCCGTGACGCCAGCGCATTCTGCGGAGGAGTTCGGTGGGGAGTCAAGCGGTCGCACCGCGGGCGGATGCCTCCCTTGCCTACTCCATCCGCGGTGAAGGGGAATCCGGGTGATAGAATGACGCCCGGAGTCGACGATGAATGGCGAAGGTGATGTGGCGAAGGCCGTGAACGCGCTCGTGGACGAGTACAGGGCGCGTTGCCTGTGGTTTCTGCGCCCCGACTATTACCCGCGTTCGGTCGAAGAGAGGCTGAAGGTCCTGGACTCCATCGCGTGCCACGGGGACCGCGAGGCATACCGGAAGGCAACCACGATACGGCGATGGCTCTTACACCATTCCAGCGCGGGATCTGCCGTCTCCTAGCCCGGCACAGGATGGCGGGGGGCGAAGGCTATGTCGCCGGCGGCGCCTCTCTCAACGAACTGATCTCGGGATCCAGGGTTTCCCGTGACGTGGACCTCTTCCACGACAGCGAGGAGGCGCTGGTCAAGGCCTGGGAGGCGGACCGGGCGCTTCTCGAAAACCAGTCGTACGCGCTCCTGATGGTCCGGCAGCGTCCCGGCCTGGTCGAAGCGCAGGTGACTCGAGGGGCGGAGACCATCCTCCTTCAATGGACCCGCGACAGCGCGTTTCGCTTCTTCCCCCTCCTGGAGCATGACGAGTTCGGGCTCACGCTGCACCCGTTCGACCTTGCGACCAACAAGGTCCTCGCCCTCGTCGGGCGCCTCGAGGTGCGGGATTGGGTGGACGTGATCCACTGCCACGAGCGCGTGCAACCGCTCGGCTACCTGGCGTGGGCCGCCTGCGGCAAGGACCCGGGGTTCAGCCCGCTCTCGATCCTCGAGCAGGCGGCCCGTTCGAGCCGTTACTCGGCGGCGGAGGTCGGACAGTTGGACTTCGAAGGGAGTCCACCTGACGCCGGCGATCTCTCCAGAAGATGGCATGCGGCCCTGTCGCAGGCCCGGTCGATCTGCGCGGAACTCCCTCCGGACGAGGTCGGGCGCTGCGTGCTGACCGCCGGCGACCGGCTCTACACTGCCGACCAGGATGTCCTTCGTACCGATCTGGCTGCCGGCGCCGTGCGCTATCACCGCGGGCGTCTCAGGGGGGCGTACCCCACGATCGCCGGCTCGGGCACGCAGGGCGGAGAGTCGTAGCGACCGCCCGGTTCATCCCTCTCCGCGGCTGGTGTCCGGCAATGCCTGCATCCTGCGGAGCGCTTGTGCCCGCCCATGCCCCCGGGTTATAAGGA
>Ga0247727_10004865_pt1 | contig 27951 bp, 32 predicted proteins | sample WisWelCaveWW1625_FD_202498 | JGI IMG/M metagenome (GOLD analysis project Ga0247727, IMG submission 202498) | Biofilm microbial communities from Wishing Well Cave, Virginia, United States - WW16-25 | ecosystem: Environmental > Aquatic > Deep subsurface > Groundwater > Cave microbial mat | place...
GCAAGCGGAAAAGACGAGCAGCGGGAACACGCCCCAACTGACCACTCGGAGGTAGGGGAGGGCCTCGCGCAGCACCGCGGGGTTGATCTTCATCCAGTGAAGCAGCGACGGGGAGGCGGCCAGCAGTGCGGTCAGGATCACGGCCAGCGGCAGGCTCAACCAGATCCCTTGGACCAGCGCGCGGTGGCAGTCGGCCAGCCGGCCGGCGCCAAAGGCCTGGGAGACCAGGGTGTCCAGGCCGAGCAACAGCCCGATGCCGAAGACGGTTACGGTCAGGAAGAGGATTCCGCCGACGCTGACTCCGCCGATCGCCTCGGCGCTCACCCGGCCGACCATGATCGTGTCGGCCAGGCCCATCGTCATCCAGCCGATCTCGGAGAGCACGACCGGAGCGGCCAGCGCCGCCATGGGTGGAAACTCTTCGCGGAGGGAGGACATGGATCGTATCCCCATCATGATAGACTCGGTAGGTTCGCGGCTCGGTAACTGAGCCGCCAACGAGCGGTTCTGGAGGAATCCATGCGCAAGATCGCCCTATTCGCACTGCTGGGGGGCGGGCTGTTCGCAGTCGGACTGCTGGTGGGCCAGAAGACGGCTACCAGCGAGAAAACCCTGGTCCACGCCATCGCCTTCAAGCAGGTGGAGGGGACCACGGAGCAGCAGATTCAGGAGGTCTGGGAGGCGACCCGGAAAATGGCCGGCGCTATTCCGGGCCTGAAGCGGGTGTGGGTGGGCAAGGTGACCAACCGCGGGCCTTCCTACACCCACGGCATTGTGATGGAGTTCGAGAACGAGAAGGCGCTTCAGGACTACGTCCCGCACGCGGCCCATCGGGAGTGGGAGAAGATCTACTTCAAGGTCCGCACGCCGGGATCCAACACCGTCGACGTCGTCGGAGAATAGCCGGCGGGCATGTCGGTTCTGAGCGGGGCGGCTTACGCCGCCTGCCTGGCGGTGGCGGCGGGCGGCCTGCTCTTCTATATACTCGTAATTATCTCGACCATCCGCAGGCCGCCCCGCCGCTCGCCCCCGGCGGGCCACACGCCGCCGCTCACCATCCTGAAACCCCTGGCCGGCCTGGAGGAAGGCCTGGAAGAGAATCTCCGAACCTTCTTCGAGCAGGATTATCCGGAATACCAGATCCTGTTCGCGGTGCGCGAGGCTTCCGACCCGGCGGCAGCCGTGGTCCGGCGGCTGCTCGAGCGCTACCCGCATTGCCCGGCCGAGCTGCTGGTCGCCGGCGAGCCGCCCTGCCCCAACGCCAAGGTGTGGAGCCTGAGCGCGATGGCCAGCCGGGCGCGGCACTCGATTCTGGTGGTGAGCGACAGCGACATCCGGGCCGACGCCGGGTATCTCCAGGGCATAGCGGCCGAATTCTCCGACCCGGGCGTGGGCGTGGCGACCTGTCCCTATCGCGCCGTCCCCGGCCCGAGCTTGTGGTCGCTGCTCGAAGCCCTGACGGTGAACACGGAGTTCTGGTCGGGCGTCCTGGTGGCGCGGCTCGTCGAGGGAGTGCGGTTCGCCGTCGGCCCCACCATGGCCTTGCGGCGGGAGTATCTGGAGGCAATCGGAGGCTTCGCCGCAGCCGGGGATTACCTGGCGGAAGATTATCTGCTCGGCCGCTGGGCCGAGCGTCACGGCTATCGGGCCGCGCTGGGGGATCACGTGGTCGACCACTGCATCGGCCATGCCGGGTTTTGGACCAACTGGAAGCACCGGGTGAGGTGGGCGCGCTCGACCCGCCGGTCGCGGCCCTGGGGCTACCTGGGCCAGATCTTCACCAACCCGCTCCCGTTCGCCCTGGCCCTGGCGGCGACGCCGGCCGCGCCGCTCGGAGCGCTGGTCGCGGCCGGCCGAGCCGCCGTGGTGGCGGCCGTGTCGTTCCGGCTACTGCGGGATCCCCTGACGCGACGCTACTGGTGGCTGATCCCGCTGGCCGATCTCGCCAGTCTGGTGGTCTGGGCGCTGGGTCTTTTTGGGGACAGCGTCGAGTGGCGAGGGCGGCGGTATCGGCTGTCGCGGGACGGGCGGCTGGTCCCGGCGCGGCCGTGAAGCCTGGGGCCCGTGCGTTCGAGATGGATGTCTCGCCGGAAGTCGCCGAGCAGTTGCTCCTGCGGCTCAGTCGCCATCTGGAAACTCTCTTCCTCGTTCAGCCCATTACTGAGACGGTGATGGATCAGGCCTGCGCGCCGCGGAGCAAGAAGGGCTGACGGTTTGGGATCCGATGGCGTGACCCGGCACACACAATAATTCCTGTTGACACAACTTGCCTACTGCCATACACTAGAACCCCGCTACGGCCACACGATGGGGATTCTTTCTGCATTCCTTGCGAGTTTCTTGCCCGGTTATGCAGTTTTGGGCTTGACCGCTGTTCTAAACGATGGAAGCTGCGCCGTATCAAGCGGGGGTGGGCGGGGCTAGGAAAGAGAAGCTCAACGTCAACGATATGAAGCTCACGCGAAGGGTGTGGTGTGCGACGACTCGCGCGGCAACCTCACCAGCCGCACCGACCCCAATGGCCGCACGACAACCTATGTCTACGACTCCTTCGGCCAGCTCACCGAAACCACCGACCCGGCCGGCGAGAGGACCCGCTACGCCTACGACGCCTTCGGCAACCTCGCAACCGTGCTGAGCCTCTATTCATACGTGAAAAATAACCCGATTAATCTAGTGGATCCATCTGGGCTAATTCCAAGGCCGCTGCCCCCACCCCACCCAGGGCCGATACTCCCGCCCTGTCCGATAGCTGTCCCGGATACCAGGCGCGATGATCCCTGCCTGCAAGCCGGCTTCCAGCCGGCTTAGTTAAGTTAGTTAGTTTCTGTCGCGAAACTCGACTTTTCCCCGGCGACCGCTCCCTGACGGTCGCGGCTCGGTGCGCAAGCGCCGACGTATCAACGGCGGTCACCGAGCCGCGCGCGTCAGCAAGCGGTTCTACAGGCATTTCGCGACAGACACTAGTTATAGTTAGCAGACTGAAGTCCGCCCCACGGTCCGGAGAAAGGGCATGATTCCGACCGGCCGGCAAATCGGACTGCTGCTGCTCCTATGCTGCTCTATCCCCGTGCCGGCCCAGACCCCCATCGCCTTCCAATACTTCTACGACGAGCTTGGCCAGCTCACCAAGGTGATCGACTCCGCCGGGAACGTCATCGAGTATGTCTACGACGCGGTCGGGAACATGCTGGAGATCCGGCGCACGGAGAAGACGCCCGATCCGGTCGCCGTCTTCAACATTACCCCGCAGCAAGGGGCGCCGACCAGATTGTGAACTCCACGCCCCTTGCGGGGACCCTGGAGGTGTCCACCGCGACCGCCAACGCTGCTGCCGCCGGGTTTTTCCCGCGGCTTCGTGCGGGTGACCTGGACCGCAGCCGATGAGTAGTACTAATCACCAGCCTGCACGCTTGATCCAGCGGGGATACCCTTGTCATCCCGAGCGGAGCGAGACATCTGCTTTTCTACCTTGCACAGCAGATCCCTCGCTTTCGCTCGGGATGACAAGGGTAACGACCCTAAGCCCCTTTTGTTTTCAGCAGGCGCCTCCAAGGGATGTCAGGAAAAGGTGGTAAATCTACCACCTTTCCCCCGGCGCCGGGACTACCCTGACCGGCTAGCGGCTAATCCTTACTTGGGTTTCTTGTCCGGCGCCATGACCAGCCGCCGCCACGACGACGGCAAGCGCGTCGAGCGCGTGATGGTCGCCGCCGGCCCCGAGTCGAAGTTTTATGCGGCGCGGGAGAACGAGCCGGCGACCTACTAAATCGAGAAGACCGCCTCCGAGGACTACCAGAAGGCGATTACGGCGCTGAAGGACGCGCCACCGCCCGCGCCGCCAGGAGCCTGCCCTGGGAGCTGAGCGCGGCCACCGCCGGCGGGGGTGCCCCCGCCCGAAGCACAACAATTCCCCGTGACCCGGCTCTTGCCCTCGCGCGCTCTAGCTTGGGACAATAAAGCGCTCCCGGCAACCCGATGGCCCCCTTCGAGATGGAAACCCATCCCGACCGTTACAAGCACTGGCGGCTGGCGGTCGAGCCGCCGCTCGCCTATCTGACCCTGGCAGTGGCCGAGGACGCGCCGCTCGCCCCCGGCTACAAGCTCAAGCTCAACTCCTACGACCTCGGCGTGGATCTGGAGCTGGCCGACGCGGTCCAGCGGCTGCGCTTCGAGCATCCGGAGGTCCAGGTGGTCGTGCTGACCGGGGCGCACGACCGCGTGTTCTGCGCCGGGGCCAATATCCAGATGTTGGCCGGCTCCTCGCACGAGTTCAAGGTCAACTTCTGTAAATTCACCAACGAGACCCGGCTGGCCATGGAGGACGCCTCGGCCGGCAGCGGCCAGCGCTACATCGCGGCCTGCAACGGGACCACCGCCGGCGGCGGCTACGAGCTGGCGCTGGCTTGCGACACCATCTACTTGGTCGACGACGGGAACTCCGCCGTCAGCCTGCCGGAGGTGTCGCTGCTCGGAGTGCTGCCGGGGACGGGGGGTTTGACCCGCGTGGTCGACAAGCGCAAAGTGCGGCGGGATCTAGCCGACGTGTTTGCCACTCTGGCCGGGGGAGTCAAGGGCCGGCGCGCCGTTGAGTGGCGGCTGGTCGATGAGGTGATCCCGCGCAGCCGCTTCCGCGAGGCGGTTCGGGAACGAGCCTTGGCGCGCGCGGCCGCCGCGGGACCGGCGAAGGGTCCGGGGATCCGGCTGGACGCGCTCGAGCCGGCGATGGGCGAGGATTGCCTGCGGTACCGGCACGTCACCCTGCGCCTGAATCCCGCTCAGCGGACAGCCGAGCTGATCGTCGCCGGCCCCGAGGGCGCGCCACTCGATACGCCGGAGGCGATCGGCGCGGACTTTTGGCCCCTGCGCGCCTTTCGGGAGCTGGACGACGCCTTGCTGCGGCTGCGCTTCCATTACCCGGAGATGGGACTGGTGTTGCTCAAGACCCGGGGCGAGTTGGACGCGGTGCGGGCCATGGACGCGGCCTTGGCCCGGCTCCGCGGCCACTGGCTGGTTAACGAGGTCGTGCGGCTGATGGCCCGCGTCCTGCGGCGCCTGGAACTGACGGCCCGCAGCCTGTTCGCCATCGTGGATCGCCGGTCCTGCTTCGCCGGGAGCCTGCTCGAGATCGCGCTGGCCGCCGACCGCGTCTACATGCTGGACGAAGAGGAGCGGGAGGTCCGTGTGGCCTCGAGCCCGCTCAACGGCGGCTGGCTGCCCATGAGTCACGGAGCGTCGCGGCTGGCCGTGCGCTTCCTGGCCGATCCCGCGCAGGCGGAGAGAATCCTGGCGCGGTCCGAGCCGTTCGACGCCGCGGCCGCCGTCCAGGCGGGCCTGGTCACCGCCGCCTACGACGAGATCGATTGGGAGGACGAGCTGCGCATGGCCATCGAGGAGCGCGCCAGCCTCTCTCCCGACGCCCTCACCGGCATGGAAGCCAACCTGCGGTTCGCCGGCGGCGAGTCCCCGGAGACCAAGGTCTTCGGACGCCTCTCGGCCTGGCAGAACTGGATCTTCTCGCGTCCCAACGCGATCGGCGAGCGCGGCGCCCTGACCCTTTACGGAAAACCCGAGCGTCCGCAGTTCAACTGGCGGAGAACCTGAATGTCGCTCCACGAGCAGATCCCCAACAACGTGAATCTGTCGAGCGACAAGCGATTGCTGCGGGCACTCGAGCACTGGCTTCCCAACTACATGCAGTGGTGGCAGGACATGGGCCCGGAGGGCTATCAGGCTCACCAGGTATACCTGCGGACGGCGGTGTCGGTCGAACCCGGCGGCTGGGCTCACTTTGACTACGTGAAGATGCCCGACTACCGCTGGGGGATCTTTCTGGCCCCGCCGGAGAAGGACCGCACGGTCGGGTTCGGGGATCACTACGGCCTGCCGGCGTGGCTGGAGGTCCCCGGTGAGTATCGCAACATGCTCCGCCGCATCATCGTCACCCAGGGGGACACCGAGCCGGCCAGCGTCGAGCAGCAGCGGCGATTGGGGCCTTCCGCTCCCAGCCTCTACGATTTGCGGAACCTTTTCCAGGTCAACGTCGAGGAAGGCCGGCACCTGTGGGCCATGGTCTACCTGTTGCACTCCTATTTCGGCCGCGACGGGCGCGAGGAAAGCGAGGAGTTGCTCGAGCGCCGCAGCGGCGACGCCGACAAGCCCCGTATCCTGGGCGCGTTCAACCAGCCGATTGAGGACTGGCTGGCTTTTTTCATGTTCGCCACCTTCACCGACCGCGACGGCAAGTATCAGCTCCTGGCTCTGGCCGAGAGCGGCTTCGATCCGCTGGCGCGGACCACGCGCTTCATGCTGACCGAAGAGGGCCACCACATGTTCGTCGGCGAGTCCGGCGTCAGCCGGGTAGTGAAGCGCGCCTGCGAGCTGATGACCGAGACCGGCGACGACGACGTCCGCCGCCAGGGCGGGGTGGACCTGGAGACCATCCAGCGCTACATCAACTTGTGGTACAGCGTCAGCCTGGATCTTTTCGGCGGCGAAATCTCATCCAACGCCGCCAGCTTCTTCGCCGCCGGACTCAAGGGACGCCACAAGGAGGACTCCTACGCGGACCACGTGGCGCTCGAAGGCTGCTATCCGGTCTGGCAATCCGGCCCGCAGGGCTGGGAGCGCCACGAAGCGCCCTTGCGCAACGCGATGAACGCGGTGCTGCGCGACGCCTACACCATTGATTGCGAGGCCGTGCTGAGGCGCTGGAACCGCGCCATCGAGGAGTTCGGCGTCCCCTTCCGGCTGCGTCTGCCCGATCCGCGCTTCCACCGCCGCATTGGGGTTTACGGGGCCCACCGCTTCGACCCCGGCGGGCGGCCGCTTTCGCCCGAACAGTGGCAGGCCCGCCGCGACGAGTTCCTACCCAGCGAGAAGGACCACGCTTTCGTCAAGAACCTGATGACCCCGGTCATGAACGCCGGCCAGATCGCCCACTGGATTTCCAGGCCCGACCGGGGGATCAAGGGCCTGCCTTTCGAGTTCGAGTACGTGCGGAAAGAGCCGTAGAAGACGGTAGAAGACGCTTGCCGCCCCCCAGTTTTCGACCGGTCCCTCCGGAGACACCAATTCCGGCGAACCCGCTGGTAGGCGGACGCACTCCGGAGGGTCGCACAAGGGCCCGAAGTCTCTCCTGCATTTTTTGCTTGCTTTTTCGTAGCACTTGTGTAAGTGTTACGATATGCCTAGCCCGAAGGCCCAGCGTCTCGCGGTTCGCCGGCGGAAACTCGTCGAGCAGCTTTCCGCGCTTGGTCCGGTGCTTCGCGCTTCGCTGATTCAGCGGTTCACGCAGTGTGGGAGAGCCGGCTGCAAGTGCATGCAGGGACACAAGCACGGCCCTTCCTACTACCTTACTGTGAGCTACGCTAAAGGCCGAACGCGGCAGGTGTACGTCCCTAAGGATCTCCAGCCGCTGGCCGAGAAGTGGGTGCGTAACTACCATCAGGCCATGACCATGTTCGAAGAGATCTCGAGCATCAACCTCGAGCTCATCTGGCTCAAGGAACCCGACACCCAGTAGGAGGAACATGCGCATACTGCGCCGCAGCCGAAGCTTTCTGTTCCGTACATCGTACCACTTCTACAGATGATACGAAGAAACAGAACGCCTTCCAGGCGGAACCGGCAACCGCCACGCCGGCGCAGGCAGAAGCGCCGACCACCGGACGATCGGCGCACGCGCCGTTCCGGCCGGGCGTTCGAGCCAGAGCAAGCCGCGACTATCGAACGGGTGCTGCGCCTGCTGGCCGCCACGGCCCCCGAACTAGGGCGCTGGCTGTCGCTCGGCCTGGCCCTGCTGACCGTCGCCATGCTGCAGCTGTGGCGCGGCGCGCGTAGCGGCAACGGCCGGCTCTCCCTCTGTGCCCTCTCCCGCACCCTGCCCCTGGAGGAGGACGAGAAAGCCCGTTCCAAGCGGCTCTACCGCCTGCTGCGCAACTCTTCCCTGGACGGCACCGAAATGACCCCTTTTCTGGTCCGCCTCGCCCTCGGCGCCAACCCTCGCGGATGGGTCCCCATGGTGGTCGATCAGACCGACGTGCGCGGCACACAGGTCATCATGGCCGGCGTCCGCCTCGCCCACCGCATCCTCCCGGTGGCCTTCGCCTGCTTCCAGTACGAGACGATCCACAAGAGCCAGAACGTCATCGAGAACTCGCTACTCCTGCTGATCGCCGCTTGCCTGCCTCCCCACTGCAAACCCATCTTCGTCATGGATCGGGGCTACGCGCGCGCGTCCCTGCTGCAACACCTGCGCACGCTCAACATCCCTTTCCTCATTCGCGGCCGGAGCAACACCATCGTGCGCGTAGGCGGGAAGCGTCTGAGTCTAAGCCGCCTTTCCTATCGTTCCGGCCGGCCCCGCCGCTACACCAACATCACCTACCAGGACTCTTCCCAGGTGCCGGTGGATGTGGTCGTCTTCCACCACCCCGATTTCCAGAAACCTTGGTTCCTGCTCGTCCCCGCTGGCTCCGAGGCGCAGTTGCCCACCGCCCAGGTCGTCGACCTTTACCGCCAACGGATGCACATCGAGCTGACCTTCCGCGACTGGAAGACCCACTTGGGCGTGCGCGGGCTGCGTCTCGAAGTCGATCAGGCGCCGCGTCTCGGACGTCTGCTGCTGGCCCTCTCCACCGCTTACATCCTCGCCGTCCTGCTCGGCTCCGGCGAGATTGCGCCACGCGTGCGGGCCCATGCCGAGGTTCTCCGCTCGAAGCCCAGACATGGAACCAGACGGCGTCTCAGCTCCCTCTCCATCGGCATCCTCGCCCTCTCCCTGGCCCGCTTCGCCGACCTCGTCCGCCTCGAACTGGACCGGATCCTCGCCGCCTTCGAGCGTGGCGAGCCCGCTGCGGAGATCACTCCATGACACCCGCCGAACTCCCGCGCACCGCTGTCGTCTCGTCGCTGCTCTCCGCGATGAGCTACTCCCTCGACTCCACACTCGAACTGGAGTTCCGCAGCGGAGCGATCTACCGCTACTTCGGTGTCCCCCCAGCCGTCTTCCAGGGCCTCCTCGTCGCCGCATCCAAGGGCGCCTACTTCAACCGCATCGTCAGGAACCGCTTTCGCTATCAGCGCCTGGCCTGAACATCATTCCTCGCCCACCCAGAGAGGTTCCGGGTCATTTCTGCTTCTTCTTGTCTGTCTCCCAACCGTCGCCAGAGCCGTCAGTCAAGATACTCTCGCGGGACCGGTCGAAAACTGGGGGGCGGCAAGGTAGAAGACGGGGTTGACTTTCCCCCCCTTCCAGGTTATCCTGGACTCATCTAGTTTTTGGTGGGAGGATTTTGTGAAACTGAGCAAACTTGGAGTATACCTGTGCCTTGCCTTGGCAGCCGGAGCGGGGTTCGCCCAGAGCACGAACGCGATTCTTACCGGAAGCGTCGCTGACGCTTCGGCGGCCGCAGTGGTTCAGGCGGTGGTGGTCGCCCGCAACACCCAGACCGGGCTGACCACTACCACCGTCTCCAACGATTCGGGGATCTACCTGTTCCCGTCCCTTCAGCCGGGCCTCTACGAGGTCACCGTGCAACACAGCGGATTTCGCCAGTTCCTGGCGCGCGGGATCAAGCTGGAAGTGGGGGCGCGCGTTAAGCTCGACATAAAGCTGGAGCTGGGTTCGGTCGCCGAGACCGTAGAGGTGACGGCCCAAGCGGATTCTCCGCTGCAGGCCGTCTCGGCGGCGGTGGGCAACATTGTGACCCAGCAGCGCGTGCTGGATCTGCCTCGGTCGGACCGCAATGCCTCCACCCTGATCAACCTCCAGGCCGGAGTGGTGGGCGAGAACTTCAACGGCCTGCGGCTGGCCTCTCAGAACTTCGCCCTGGAAGGCATCAACATTCAGGACGCGCGCTTTCAGGGCGGGCCCTCGAACCTGGTGGTCTTTACCAGCGTGGACCTGATCTCGGAGTTCCGCGTGATCACCTCGCCCGCCGACGCCGAGTTCGGCCGCGGCGCGGCGCAAGTCCAGATGCTCACCCGCTCCGGCAACAACGAGTTTCACGGCAGCCTGTTCGAATTTAACCGGGTGACCGCTCTGAGCGCCAACACCTGGTTCAACAACCAGCGGGGGCGCAACGCCGAGGGCACGGAAGCATCGCCGCGGAATTTCCTGGTCCGCAACCAGTTCGGCGGCCGCGTGGGCGGACCGATCGTCAAGAACAAGACCTTCTTCCACTTCCTTTACGACGCGCAGCGCCAGGTGACCCGGAACGCGGTTACCTCGACCACCTGGACCGAGCCGGCGCGCCGCGGGATTTTCCGCTTCTATCCCGGCGTGCAGAACGCAAACGCCGGCGCGGCCGTCCCGGTGGTGGACTTCGCTGGCCATCCGATTCGCCCGCCGGCCGCCACCGCAGACCTCCAGGCCGTGAGCCTGTTCGGCCGCGACCCGTCCCGCGCGGGCCTCGACCCCAGCGGCAACGTCCAGAAGGACATCGCCCGCCTTCCCTTGCCCAACGACTTCCGTTTCGGCGACGGGCTGAACACCGCGGGCTTCACCTTCCAGCGGCGGATAACGTCGGATCGCGGCACCTATAACGCGCGCATCGATCACGCCCTCACCGACAGCCACCGCATGGCCTTCACTTATCTTCGCGAGACCACGGAGAACATCAACGGCTTCGCCAGCCAGTCCTTCTTGACCACGCCCGGCGGCAATATCGACACCCGGGGGCCGTTCTACTCCTATACCCTGACCTCGGCCTTCCGGCCCAACCTGGTGAACGAGTTTCGGGCCGGCGCCCAGCGCGTTCGGCTGGCCTTCCAGGCGCCGTGGGAGGTCTCCGGATTCGACGTCCTGCAGAAGGTTGGCCCGCAGTTCTACTACGTCAACTACGGCGGCATTACCGACCCCTTCAACATCAACATGGCGCCGCAAGGGCGGATTTCGCCGATCTACGAGCTGGTCAACAACCTAACCTGGCTGAAGGGACGCCATACGCTCAAGGGCGGTATCGATTTCCGGTGGGCCAGCACGAATGGATTCAACTCCTTCGCCGTCAACCCCGCCGAGCTGACCATCGGCAGCGGGGCCGCGCCGCCGCAAAACATCAACACGATTCCCGGCATCGGGCTCAATTCCGGGCAGGCCATCGGCGTTCTGAACGACCTGGCCGGCTCGTTGAGCTCCACGCGGCAGAGGTTCTATTCGCCGGGCGGGCCGAATCCCCAGTTCGTGGCCGGCGAGTACAACCAGAAGACCTGGCGGCAGGGCGAGTACAGCTTCTACTTCAAAGACGACTGGAAGGTGAGCGACCGGCTCACGCTGAATCTGGGGATCCGGTACGAGTACTACGGAGTTCCCTACGAGGCCAACGGGAAGTCTGGCCTCCCGGTGGGCGGGTCCGGGGCCCTGTTCGGCCGCTCCGGAACCACCTTCGCCGACCTGTTCCAGCCCGGGCGCTTCTCCGGGGCCGACCTGCGGTATGAACTGGTGGGCCGGACCACCGCCCAACCCGGCGCGAAGCTCTATCGGGAGGACTACAACAACTTCGCTCCGGCGGTCGGTCTTTCCTGGGGCCTGCCCTGGTTTGGACGAGACAAGACGGTGCTCCGGCTCGGCTACGGGATGTCCTACGACCGCAACTTGCTGCGCAATGTGGACATCTACGCCGGGGACCTGCCGGGGCTGCTGGCCGAGGAGTTCTACCGCTCCTCGTCCTATCTGAATATCGCGGCCGTGCCCGTGGTCACCCCGTCGTCGGCGCCGCTGGCCTTGGTTCCTGTGACCGATCGCGCGCAAACGTTTCGCGCTTACGATACCGGAGTGCGAACCCCATACAACCAGAACTGGAACGCCTCGCTGCAACGCGAGATCACTCCCACCTCCAGCCTCACCATCCGCTACGTGGGAAGCAAAGGAACCAAGCTGCTCCGGGGGATCAACCTGAACGAGACCAACATCTTCGAGAACGGCATTCTGAACGCGTTCCTGGTCACTCAAGCCGGCGGCAACGCTCCACTGCTCGATGCCATCTTCCTGGGCATCAACGGCAATACGCTTCCGGGCTCGGACTTCGCGCGGTCCAACGCCACCATCCAGGCCATGCTGGCCAATAACAACGTGGGCGGATTCGCCAACTTCCTCAACTCCAACACGCTGGGCGGGGCTGCCGGGCAGCTCCTTCGCCGAGCCAATCTGCCCGAGAATTTCGTGGTGGCCAACCCGCAGGTGGCCTCCTCGTTTCTGCTCGGCAACAACGCGAACTCCAGCTTCCATTCCTTGCAGACCGAGTTCGAAAAGCGGTTCAGCTCCGGCTGGACGCTGCAGGGCAACTACACCTGGGGGCGGGCCTTGGGCGAGGAGGAAGGCGCTGGCCAGTTCCTCGAAGACAGCTACCGCACACTGCGCAACCGGCGCCTCGACAAAAGGCTGCTCGCCTTCCACCGCACGCACGCCTGGAAGGCCAATGGGGTTTGGGAACTTCCCTTCGGGAATGGAAAAACACTCGGGCGGAACTGGGGCTCGCTTCTGGACCGGGTCCTGGGAGGCTGGCGGGTGGGAAGCTTTGTGACCTGGTCATCGGGCGTCCCCTTCGATCTTCTCTCCCAGATCTCCAGCCACAACCTGGTCGTCGCCGACATGACTCCCGCGGTGGCCGGCAATTTCCGAAACGACGCCGGCCAGCTTGTCAAGGACGGCCGCGGGATCCACTACTTCGCCGACCTCCGGCAGGTGGCCGACCCCTACGTGGGCCGGATTACGCGGGAGCGGAATATCGCCAGCCAGAGCGTGTTGAAAGCGATCACCGATGGTTCCGGGAACCTGCTCCTGGTGAACCCGCAGCCGGGCGAGCTGGGCGGGCTGGGCTCCCGTTACCTGGAAGGGTCCTCCTTCTTTAACGTGGATTTCAGCCTGATCAAGAGCATCAGGGTCAGCGAACACAAGAACGTGGAGATCCGGGCGGACTTCATCAACGCCACGAATACGCCCAGCTTCGCCGCCCCCAACGGAGACATCAACTCGGTGAATTTCGGACGGATCACCGCGGCCTCCGGCGGCTACACACCGCGGTTGATCGTGCTGGGGGCGCGGTTCAACTTTTAGCGGCGATCGGTCAGGTCAGCCACTTCGACCCCGGCGGCCGGCCGCTCTCCGCCGAGCAGTGGGAAGCCCCGCGGCGACGAGTTCCTGCCCAGCCAGAAGGACCAGGCCTACGTGAAGAACCTGATGACGCCGGTGATGGAGCTGGGCCAGATCGCGCACTGGATTTCCAGGCCCGACCGCGGGATCAAGGGGCTGCCCTTCGAGTTCGAGTATGTGCGGAAGGAGCCGTGACTCATCAAAGGGTGTTATCCACTATCACTGTGCTTCTGGCCGCCTCCAGAATCGACACCGCGGAGGCGACGGCTTCCTCGGCGTCTTGCCGGAGGTAGGCTTCCGCCGGGATGGCCGGCTCGGGCAGGGCATCCGGGTAGCGGGAGGTCAGATAGTGCCGATCCAGCCGGCTGGCCGCTTCGATCACGGCGCCAAATCGAGGCTCCAGAGCGGCGGCCTGCTTGGCCAGCTCGCCGACCGAATGCGTGGTGATCAGCCGCCGGCCCCGCGAAAGAAGAACCGCCTTGAGGCCCTTTTGAGCTGCCTGCTCGGCGAAGAAGGCGGCGTAGGAAAACACATCTTCGCGCAGCGCGCGCTCAGCCTGCGCCAGGTCGTATTCGGCTTGCCGGAGCCAGCGCTCGGCGTTTCGCTGCGGGTTCTTCATCGGCCCGGTTGATTGGCAGCAAACGGATAAACCACGACCGCGTCCTGGAGGGCGCTGAGGATGAACGGGTTTTCGTGCTCCTGCATGGCCTCAAACTCCTCCGGCGTGTAGACAAACACGTCGGCGGGCCCCGGCAGCAGGGGAACGGCCAGGATCCGTTCCAGAAACCGTTGGGAGGTTCGCTTGATGATGATCAGATCGACGTCGCTCAGCTCATCCTGCTCGCCCCGGGCGGCCGAGCCAAAAAGCAGGATTTTCTCGACCGGTCCATAGCCGGCGACGATCGTCTCGACCATTTGCTGAATCGAAGTCATCGCCGCAAGCCAGCGCTCCAGTTCAGCACCGCGGTTGCTGGCGGCGCCGCTGGGCATGACTGTCCGGGATTATGAGAGAAGGTCATCCAGCTACCGGTGATTATAGCGCGGCCTGGACGGGGGCTGCCAGGCGTGCCGGGCGGGTTGGCGGTCAGTGTAACGCGGTTGTTCCCGCGCTGTCGGGAACCGGACTCGGCGAGGCCCTGGCCTTCCACGCCAGCGGTGAACCTGTCTCCGCGCAAAGCCCCGCCGCCCCGGGGGAGACGATCACGGTGTTTGCGAGAGGGCTGGGAGACGTACTCCCGACGGCCGTGGATGGTGCGGCGCCCTCCGCCAGCGCCGCCGTCACTCCCGTGCAGGTCACCGTCGCTGCCATGAACGCCCTGCTGCGCGACGCCTACACCGCCGACTGCGAGGCCGTCCTGGGACGCTGGAACGCGACCATCGAGGAGTTCGGAATCCCCTCCCGTCTGCGCCTGCCCGATCCGCGCTTCCACCGCCGCCTTGGGGTTTACGGGGCCCACCACTTCGACCCCGGCGGCCGGCCGCTCTCGGCTGAGCAGTGGGAAGCCCGCGGCGACGAGTTCCTGCCCAGCCAGAAGGACCAGGCCTAGCGGGCGAGCGACTCGCGGTCGGGGCGGATGGGAGGAAGCCGCCGCTTTCCTGGAGTTCGATCTGATAGCCGGTCTTGGACGCCTCCTGCCGGAATTCGGCCACGACATCCCGAACGAGCGCGGCCGGATCGAGCGGCTCGAACCGGTATTGAATCGCGCCCGCCTCCATGCGTCCGAAATTCAAAAGGCCGTCGACCAACCGGTGCAGTCGATCGCTTTCCCGCAGGAGCACTTGATAGAACTGCCGTCGCCGGTCCTCGGTGGACACGCGGTCCTGCGCCAGTAGTTCGGAGAGTTGCCGCATGGTTGTGAGGGGCGTCCGAAATTCGTGCGAGACGGCGGCCACAAAATCGGCCTGAAGCCGCGCCACCGCGACCTCCCGCGAAATGGCACGGTTGACGAGATAGCCCCCGCCAAGGATCAGCAAGGCCATCATCGCGGTCGATAGCTTCCCCCGGTCGCAACTCAGCACCCCCCCGTAGTCGGCAGGGATCAACTCTCGCACCTCGTTGCGATGTCGCGACGGATTTGGTAGACCTACTGCTGGCGGTAACGAACACCATCAGGTACGCCGTACTTCCCCGGCGGCGGAAGGGCCCTTGCCCGGCTTTGCGTCCGGGCCGTTTGGGGTTGGCTACGCGCTGGCCTTTGGAGAACGGCGCCGCCTGCCGCCTGCTGGCTCGCAGTTCCTCTTCCAGTTCCTCAATCCGTCTCCGCAGACGCTCGATTTCTTCCCGCAGCCGCCGGTTCTCGCGCTCCATCTTCGGGCCAATCATCCATCCCACCATATCCGAAAAACGATGGATTTGTCCAGCCCCTACCCGCTAATCAATTACGGCAAGTCGTTAACCTCAAACGGTCAAGTCTGCGTTTGCCGGTAGGCGCATCACTCATTAGTGGCTGTGATCCGTTCTCTTTTGATGCCGTTTCCCTGTGCGAACTGCGAAGCGTATGTCCAACTAGAGAATCCAACGCTTTGCCACTTTTCAAACGGTGGCACCCCGATCTTGAGTTTCACCGGCGGCTCCTTGTTTCCAGTGCATGAGGGCATGACGTGCTTTAGGGCTTTACGCGCGGGCAGAAAGAATGATGCAAACCACGCCAGCAGGAAGAACGGTGAGATCCAAAACCACCAAAACCAGAAAAAGGATCCCGTGAAGAACGCCGAGGCACCCGACCAAGCCCAAAAGAGCCAAAAGACCATCACGCTCACCAAAACGAACAGCCACCCGGGGTAGTAGGCCACGTGCTTTGAGCAGTTCGGACACAATGGGAAGCTCGATGCGACAGTACGTGTATAAGTGTGCATGAAATCGCCAACAAGGTCGGTTTTGGATGCCTGCCCGACGAAAGAGAACATCTGCCCCCCGGATGCTGAGCAGCACGCACAAATCTCCGGGGTGCTGTACTTCTGCGGAAGGGGCATCCAGTACCGGACCATAACCTGTAAACGTGTCGGCGCGCTCGTGCCGGGCCGCTAGGTTTCTTCCTTCTGACCCCCGCTGGGCTTGCGGCTGCGTGGCCACAATGGCGCGCTTCCAAAGGAACCAACCAGGCGGGCACCGGACCCGTCACTTTTGACTCGGCGTTTGCGCGCTGGGCAGCGCTGAAGCTGACCCTCCTGGCATCCCCGGAGGAGTCCGATCGGCAAGTGGTGAGCGCGTTTATCGGGCCGCTATCCAGCGCCTGCGGCTGGTCGAAAAACCAGCTAGACTCAGAGAGGAGGTTCGCTATGGCCGCACTGGATTGGTTACAGTGCCCGGCGGTGGAAAGCGTTCCGGGCAAAGTAAGCGGTGCATGGGTGTTCCGGGGCACGCGAATGCCGGTGGCCGCCGTTTTCGAGAATCTGGAAGACGGCATGAGCATTGACGAGATCGTGCGACTTTACGACGGCCTGACGCGAGAACAAGTCCAATCGGTCCTGGAGTTCGCTGCCCGGAGCCTTCAGGCTCCAGCCCTGGCTGGCTGATGCTCGTCCTGTTCGACCAGGGTACACCGGTCCCCATTGCCAACTCTCTATTGGGGCACTCGGTCAAGACTGCCAGGCAACTGGGCTGGGATACGCTGGCCAACGGTGAGTTGCTTCGCATGGCCGAAGAGGCTGGATTCGATGTACTGCTCACGACGGACAAGAACCTTGGCTATCAGCAGAACTTAGAAGACCGCAAGATCGCCATAGTGGTGCTGGGTAGAAACAGGTGGAGCAGCGTGAAGGCGGTGCTGCCGCACATCGTGGCCGCTGTGAATGGCGCCGCGCCAGGAAGCTACGTCATCGTTGACGTGCCAGACAAGTAGGCCTGCGCTATAGGACGGGCGCTGGCCTTCCACGCCAGCGGTGAACCTGTCTCCGCGCAAAGCCCCGCCGCCCCGGGGGAGGCGATCACGGTGTTTGCGACAGGGCTGGGAGACGTACTCCCGACGGCCGTGGATGGTGCGGCGCCCTCCGCCAGCGCCGCCGTCACTCCCGTGCAGGTCACCGTCGCTGGGGCCAATAACCATGCCGAAATTCAAAAGTGACCCACTTGGTGCGAGGAAGGCGCTTTGGCGCGCCTCCCGTTTGCTCTGGTCCCACCAAGCGGGTGGCCCGCCGTGGTGCACCTTACTTTCTTGCCAGAACGATCACGACTTTCCTGTTGTCTTCGGTCGACCCGATGATCAGCTCGAGCTTGTCAGGTTTGAACTCACCGCCGGGCGAGCTGGCCGTGAGGATGATCTGTCCCGCCGGCAGGCCTGTAAAGCGAAATCTTCCCTCCTCGGAAGCTTCGGTTATGATGTTCTGACTATCCTGAATGGCCCGTGAGAGATGCACGAGTTCCCTTGGCTCGAGCGGTCCTGGTCGCCACAGGCTCACCCCGGCGCCGGGAATCGGGCGGCCGTTCGGACCGACTACTGTTCCCTCCAGCGTGGCGCCGCGTTTCAGGTCAATCGGTACCACTACATTCTCGATCGGCTTGCCGGCGCCAGCGCCCACCAGAATTTGCGAGAACGCCGGCAGATACCCAGGCTTCGTGACCTCCAGCATGAAGCGTCCTATCGCCTTCACGTACGGCAAGTGGAAGCGACCGAGCGTGTTCGTCTTCACGTTGCCCATTATTGTTCCGATTCCCGACATGGCCTCGTCGTCGGGGTAGACGATGCGCACGGTGGCGCCCTCCACCGGCTGACCGGGCCGAATCCGCAAGGAAGCCACTGAAAGGCGCCGCTGGGGAAAGGCGCCAGCCACTAATACCCTCGCCTGCCAGTAGGATGATGGTTTCATCGCAACCTCCCGCTGGTCATGACTCGCTACCTATGGCATCCCGCACGAGATCTGACACACTCCCGAGGGATTCATAAACGTTCCTCCCCGAATCCATATCTGCATCTCCGCCTCAGCAATTCCATTGTAGGAGTTGATCACCCACGTGGACAAGCCGTCGCCGCACCTCTGGACTGTACAGCTTGCCGGTTGGGCCGATTGAGAAGGAAAATTGAGCACCACTGCGGGGTCCCAGCTAGACGGCGGGTCGTGCTCCTGCAGATCCATAACGTTGTTCGTGAGATCTACTCCGCACCTGTCGGTGCATCCGCCCGAATCGCAAATGCCGTCGTTATCCGTGTCCCGGGGGCATGTGACCGACGCGTCCACAAAGTTGTTGGCGTAGCTGCCTGCGCTGCGCAGCGAGTAGTCGGCTGCCGGGCGCCGAGTCTGCTCACCCCGTGTCCGGACCCTCGTAAGGAAAGCGGTGCACGGCCTGGATGCACTCCGACAGGGCAGTGAGCAGAGTGCTGCCCCAGCCGCACGGCGTGAACGGGAGGCTTCTTTGGTTGGTCTGCTTATCGGCTTGCGCGAAGAACAGCATCCCCTGCGCGTTGGGGGTGGCGTATTCCCGCACCGTGATAATGAACTCGATCTCGCGGTCCCCCTGACGCTTCTTTATGGAGAAATGCTGGAGCCGGGCCAGCTCCTCCGAAGGCTGCCGCTGCGCGAAGGTCCATTCTGACATCGATCCGCTCCTGGAGTTACGGCAACGGCGCCGGCCGCTGCAACAGATGCAGGTAGTTGCCTTCCGAGTCGGTGAAAAACACCAGGCGGTTCCCCTGGTTGTTGACCGGCTCGGTGACGAAAGGGACCCCTTTCGTCCGCAAGTGCTGGTAGGCGGCGTCGAAATCCTCCACCTCGATGGCCAGGTGCCGGATCCCCGGATCCTTCATGGCCTGCGGGGCGCGTTCTCCCTCCGAGGGGATGATCTCCAGCATCGTCCCGTTGGGAGCCTTCACGAAGACGTTCCCTCCGTAGCGATAGTTGATCCGGAAGTCGAGGTGATCGACGTACCACTGGGCGAGCTTCTCCGGGTTCGGAGAGGCGATGGCGGTGTGCTCCAGTCCATGAAACATAACGTAGGCATTCTAGCTCACCCGAGGCCCGGAATGAACCATCGAGCCCTGGCGGGCCAGGAACGGTTCGGCGGTCTCGATCTCGAAGCGCACCTCGCCTTCCAGGACCACCCACCAGGCGCGCGTATCGGGGTGGAGCGCGCGAGGATGGCGCGTTCCCGGCGCCGCCTGCACGTATTCGCTGCGCAGGTGGGCATCGTCGACGATCAGCTCCCGCCACGACGCCTGGCCTTTGTGCTTCGCCTTCAGGTCGGCCAGCTTGGTGTGCGGCTTGTGCGGCGGCGTGTAGCGCGCCGCTTTCGCCTTCGGCGCCCAAAGCGTCTGAGGCGCGGCCGGCCCGGCGATCCCCAGCGCCAGGGCGGCCGCGAGCGAAACTCTCGGAATCATCGGCGACAAGGTGGCATCATAGCATGGTCCTGCGAGAGAATATCGAGGTAACTCGATGGATTGGCAACTGGACCCGGTGGAGGCTCGCATCCTGGCCTCTCTGATCGAGAAGGAGATCACCACGCCGGAATACTATCCGATGACGCTCAACGCCGTGGTCCTGGCCTGCAACCAGAAATCCAACCGCGAGCCGGCGGTCAACTACGACGAGCCGACCGTGGAGGGGGGCCTAGAGGGCTTGCGAGGCAAGAAGCTGGCCTACTCGGTAAGCGGCGCCGGCCATCGCGTGCCCAAGCACCAGCACCGGTTCTCGGAGTTCATCAACTTGGGCCGCCGCGAGATGGCTCTGCTCTGCGAGCTGATGCTAAGGGGACCGCAGACGCTCGGAGAGCTGCGCGGCCGCGCCCAGCGGATGCACGACTTCTCCGGCCTGGACGAGGTCGAGTCCTGCCTGCGGCGCTTGATGGAGTGGGAATCCGGTCCGCTGGTCGCCCGGCTCGATCGGCAGGCGGGAACCAAGGAGCCGCGCTACGCGCACCTGCTCTCGGGAGAAGTGGTGGAAGGCCCGCCCAGCTCGCCACCGGCCAGCCGCTCCGAGACGGACCGCGTCGCGGCTCTCGAGGTCGAGGTCCGGACGCTGCGCCAGGAGGTCGCGGAACTGAGGCAGCAGTTGGCGGATTTCCAGAAGCAGTTTGAATGAAGTTGCCGGTCTCAACAACGAACCACCCGGCCCGACTCCGCTGCCTCGCGCGAGCGCAGCACCAGCTCGGTGACGCGGAAAACGTCGTCCACCGCGATCAGATGTTTGCGATCGCCGTCGAGCGAGAGCAGGAAGTCGGCGAACAGGGGAGGGTGGCGGGGCCGAACCTGGACGACGCGGAGCCCGGCCTCGGCGGTGATCAGAGTCACCTCCCCGGCCCGATACTCGACCACGCCCCGCGTGCCGGCGATTCGCAGCCGGTCGTCGCCGTGGCTGGAGGCGGCTTCCGGCCGCAGGTAATCCAGGCGCAGGCTGGCTGTTCCGCGGTTGTCCATCCGGTAGATGACGGCGGCGTTGTTCTCCATCTCCCCGATCTCCGGGAATCCCACGGTGGATTGAAACGCGGCCGTTTCGACGAACTCGCGCCCGCCGATCCAGCGCATCAGGTCGACCATGTGGATCCCGATGAAGGGGATCGTGCCGCCGTAGCTGCGCCGGCTCTTCATCCACTCTGGGCGGAGCCCGCGGCGCAGGCCGAGCTGGTAGGACTTCTGGGCCGCCAGGGCCGCCGGCTCGCCGATCTGGCCGCCCGAGACGATGGCCTTCATGGCCAGGAAGGGCGGCTCGAAGCGCATGGGCAGGAGCATGGTCAGGCGGGTCCCATGGCGAGCCACCGACTTCTTGACCGCGTCAAGTTCTTCCAGGGTCAGGACGAGAGGCTTTTCGGCGGCGATGGCCAGCCCGCGCTCGGCGCAAGCGATCAAGGAAGCGGCCCGCTGGTGGTTGGCGTCGCAGAGGGCCACCGCCTCCAGCTTCTCGGAGTCGAGAAGCTGGCGGTAGTCGTCGTAGCGGCGCGCGGCGGCCAGGACGCGGTTGCCCGTGAAGCGGCTGATCTCGCGCGGACTGGAGGCGGCCACGGCGACGACCTGGATGTCCGACAGAAACTTGGCCGCCTCCAGCACTTCGGAGTAGTGACCGTCCAGCCCGATGATGCCGACCCGGACCGGGCGCGGCAGCCGCGGGCGCTCGCTGGTCCCTGGCGCTTCCTGCGCCGCCGTCCGGCTCGCCCACGCGGCGGTTGCCGCTTGTAAGACAGACCTGCGACTCCAGGTTTCGGGCATAGGGTCCTCCGGACGGCTTCAGTATAGCCAAGGTCCGCTAGGCCGCGTCGCGCCAGTCCAGAACGACCTTGCCGCTCTGGCCGGAGAGCATGCGCTCGAAGCCTTCGGCGTAGTCCCGCCAGGAAAAGCGGTGAGTGATGACCGGGGAGATGTCCAGGCCGGACTGGAGCATGGCGGTCATCTTGTACCAGGTTTCGTACATCTCCCGGCCGTAGATGCCGCGCAGGGTGAGGCCTTTGAAGATGACCGCGTGCCAGTCGACGGAGAGCTCGCCCTCGGGGATGCCGAGGATGGCGATCTTGCCGCCATGACTCATGTTGGCGATCATGTCGCGGAGCGCGTTTCCATTGCCGGACATCTCCAGGCCCACATCGAAGCCCTCGACCATCCCCAACTGCTTCTGGACGTCCGGGAGCAAGGTCGCGCTGGCATCGACGGCCATCGTTGCGCCCATCCTCCGGGCCAGATCGAGGCGGTAAGGGTTGACGTCGGTGATGACGACATAGCGGGCCCCGGCGTGGCGGACGACGGCGGCGGCCATCAGGCCGATGGGACCGGCGCCGGTGATCAGCACGTCCTCTCCCAGGACCGGGAAGTGCAGGGCGGTGTGGACGGCGTTGCCGAAGGGGTCGAAGATGGCGGCGATCTCGGGATCGACGCCGTCGTGGTGCCGCCAGATGTTGGTCATGGGGAGGGGGACCAGCTCGGCGAAGGCGCCGGGACGGTCGACCCCGACGCCCATGGTGCGGGCGCAGAGGTGGCGGCGGCCGGCCAGGCAGTTTCGACAGAGCCCGCAAACCACGTGGCCCTCGCCGCTGACCATGTCGCCGGGGAAGAAGTCCTTCACGTTGGCGCCGGTCTCCACAATCTGGCCGGCGAACTCGTGGCCGATGATGAGGGGGACGGGGACGGTGCGGCGAGCCCAGTCGTCCCATTTCCAGATGTGCACGTCGGTGCCGCAGATGCCGGCGCGGTGAACGCGAATCAGCACGTCATTGATGCCGATGGCCGGGACGGGAACCTCCTCCAGCCAGAGGCCAGGCTCGCTTTTGCGCTTCACCAGCGCTTTCATGGTGCGGGAGGGCATGCGGCCAGGGCGAGAACCCATTCTACCATCTTGACTTTTGATTTAGTATAAACTAAAATAACATCGTGACCTCGGTGCTCCAAGCCCTGAGCGCCCCGCGCCGGCGGGAGATTCTCCGCCTGGTGTGGGACCGGGAGCGGCCGGCGGGGGAGATTTGCCGCGAGCTGGGCGACGTGACCTTCGGGGCCGTTTCCCAGCACTTGCGGGTTCTGCGCGAGGCGGCCCTGGTGAGGGCGCGCGGGCAGGGCCGGAGCCGTCTCTACTCGGCCAGCAAGGCGGATCTGGGCCCCCTGGCCCAGTGGCTGGAACAGACCTGGAAGAGCGGCCTGTACCGCCTGAAGATCCGCGCCGAGATGGAGGAGGCCCGCCGCGGGCCGCCAGGGGGCCGGCGCCGGAGGTCAACCAATGCCAGGAGACATTCGCTATGACGACTGCGGCAACCTATGTTGTGGAGTGCTCGGTGCTAATCTGCGCCCGGCGCCAGACTGTTTTTCGCTACTTCACCGACTCGAAGCGCTTCGCTGACTGGTGGGGCGCCGGGTCGCGCATCGAGCCGCGCCCGGGCGGCGAGGTGCGCATCGTCTACCCGGGTGGGGTGATCGCTGTAGGGCAGGTTCTGGAGCTGGCGCCCGAGGAGCGCGTGGTGTTCACCTATGGATACGAGGATCAGCAATCGATTCGGCCGATTCCGGCGGGCGGCTCGCGGGTCACCATCCGGCTGGAAGAGACCCCGGCCGGGACGCTGGTCAGCTTGAGCCACGAAGTAGAAACCGCAGCGGCGCGGGACGCACATGTCTCCGGGTGGCGGTATCAGCTCGCGCTGTTCGCCAACGTGGCGGCTGGCGAGGAGCACGCCCAGGCGGCCGAGCGGATCGACCGTTACTTCGCCGTGTGGAACCAGAGCGACGCTGAATCCCGGCGCCGCACCCTGGCCGAGATGGCCACCGAGGACGTCGTCTTCCAGGACAGTTTCGGCTGCGTTCGCGGAGCCGAGGACCTGAATGGGCACATCGGCGCCTGCCAGCAGCACATGCCGGGGATGACTCTGGCCCGGGAAGGCGAGCCGCGCCACTGCCAGGGAACGGCCCTGGCGGACTGGACGGCGCGCGGGGGCGACGGCAGCGTCCGGGCGCGGGGGACCAACGTGTTCCGGCTGGCGCCGGACGGCCGGATCGCCGCGGTGGTCGGTTTCTGGGCGGCCTGACCGGGCTTCGGCTCGGGGGCACGGCGCGCGCTGCTGGCCCTTGTCGCTCAGTGAGCCACCGGCCCGACGGTTGGATCCGCGACGTGCCAGCCCAACACCAGCGACCGCAAGACCTCGTCCCAGACCGGATCCATTTGCTCCCTCTGGTCGGCCCAACAGTTGAAGGTGATCAGGCAGTGGATGTCTCCGCAGCGCGCGACCAGGACGCGCGTGACCGCCTCGCGATTCGATTCCCGGTGGCGGATCTCGATCGCGGCGGTCTGCAGATCGCCGCGCCGTGTCTCGACGATCTCCTGGCGCTCGATCATCTCCAGGCCCTGGTCGACGACCGAGCCGGCGAGCAGCTTGCGCAGGGGCAGGCCGCTAAAGTCGACGTTGGGAAAGTGGAAATGGGAGACCCCCAGCACGCAATTGTCATCGGGGGGCTCAGCGTCGTGAATCTTGATCGCCTCCCGCTCGTGCTTCAGTATCCAGTGCTCGGGAAAGTCGAAGCGCACTAGCCCGCGATCCAGAACGCAAATGCCGTAGCCGGGGCGGGACTTCCAGCGGTGGTCCTTTCTCAGCTTGAGGATCTTTTCTTCCATGGAGCATTTCCATTGGAACATTCCCGGGCGGGCGAGGCAATCCGGTCGCCCGGCGCCCCCGGGGGGTAACCCGCGCCGGCGGTTTTGGTGGAGAATGGAGAAAGAGGTGAGTATCCATGCGAAGAGCGCAAGCCGCGTTGGGCCTGCTGCTGTTCCTGTGAAAGCTGATACAATCGTCACGGGCAGTGGCTCTCCTTGCTCTCTGGAGACTGTCGGCCGCTAACCGTTTGCGCCGGCCGGCGTCCATTCCTACGCTGGAGGACGGTATGCGTCTGATGATTCTTCTCCTGGCTGGCCAGCCTGCCGGTCGCCCTGGGTCAGGACAAAGCCTCGAAGATCGACGAGCTTCTGTCGCGCTACCACGACAATCACCAGTTCAACGGCACGGCGCTGGTGGCGGAATCGAACAAGGTGATCTTCAAGAAGGGGTATGGGATGGCCAACTTCGAGTGGAACATCCCCAACGCGCCGGATACACGTTTCCGCCTGGGTTCCATCACCAAACAGTTCACTGCGGCCGTGATCCTCCAGCTCGTCGACGAGGGCAAGCTGAAGCTTGACGACAAGTTGAGCCAGTTCGTGCCCGACTATCCGCAGAAGACCGCCGGCCAGGTGACGGTTCACCATCTGCTCACGCACACCTCAGGCATTCCCAGCTACACCAGCTTCCCGAACTTCTTCCGCGACAAGTCGCGCGACCCGTACCGGCCGCTGGAGTTGGTGAAGCTTTGGCGGGACATGGACCTGGAGTTCGAGCCCGGCTCGAAGATGCGGTACAACAACTCGGGTTATCACCTGTTGGGAGTGATCATCGAAAAGGTGACCGGCAAGACCTACGCCCAGGCGGTGGAGGAGCGCATCTTGCGGCCGCTGGGCATGACCGCCTCCGGCTACGATCTGCACACGCCGATCCAGGCCAAGCGCGCCGGCGCCTATCAGATGACCCTCGACGGGGTGGAGAACGCGCCCTATCTCGACATGACCATCCCGTATGCGGCCGGGAGCCTGTACTCCACCGTCGAGGACCTTTTCACCTGGGACCAGGCGCTGTACGCCGGCAAGGCGCTGCCCGCCAAGACGCGCGACAAGATGGTAACGCCGTTCCTTGACAACTATGCCTACGGCCTGGTGGCGCGCAAGGGCCAGGCCGGCGACCGCAGCTATTCCATCCTCGGTCACGGTGGTGGAATCCCCGGGTTCAGCACCGTAATGGAGCGGATGGTGGAGGATCGGCACTTGATCGTGCTGCTGAACAACACCGGCGGCGCGCGCCTTGGGGAAATGAGCCAGGGGATCCAGAACATCCTCTACGGCGCGCCGTTGACGCCGCCGAAGAAGCCGTCCGCAGCGGCGCTGTATCAGATCCTGCTGAACAAAGGAGCGGGGGCCGCCGTCCAGCAGGCCAAGGCGTGGAAGCAGGACGCGGCTTCCGGCTACGACCTGACTCCCGGCGAGCTGGCGTCGCTCTCCAGTCACCTGGTCCGAAAAAAGAAGACGCCGGAAGCGATCGAGATCGCCAAGCTGAACGCCGAGTTCAACCCGAAGACCGCTTTCGCGCACTACAACCTGGGGGAAGCCCACCGGGAGGCTGGGCAGAAACAGGACGCCATCCGGGCCTACGCCAGGGCGCTCGAGCTGAATCCGGACGAGGGGAGCCCGGTGGCGCAGCGGCTGAAGGAGATCCTGGGCAAGTAGGATTCGACTCCACCAGGGGCCAAAGTAGTCCCGCCCGAAGCATTTTGTCCCTCCCACTCTGCTAGACTGTGGGGGGGTTGTTTCCATTTCGAACCGGAGGCATGTCAATGCGCAGACTGCTTGGGATCACGGTGCTGCTGGCGGCTTTTGCTTGCCTGGCGGTGGCGGGCGAATGGCAGGGTCACCTGATGGACACCATGTGCGCCGCGCGGATCAAAGATAAGGCGGCGGCCCACAAGGCGAAGTGCGCCCTCAGTTGCGCCAAGGGCGGATACGGCGTGGTGGCTTCCGACGGCAAGTACTGGAAGTTCGACGAGGCCGGCAACGCCAAGGCCCTGGAAGCTTTGAAGGCCACCACCAAGGAACAGGACCTGATGATCAAGGTCACCGGCACTCTGGATGGCGAGGTCATTCAGGTTGAGTCCCTGACCATTCGTTGAGAAGGATAGGCGCGGTCCCCGCGCAGCGATCATGAACCGGCGGAGCGCCCTGAAATCCATGGCCGCGGTCACGGCGGCCGTGCGGCTGCCGGCGGCGGCGTTCCCGGCTCAGGCGCCGTCCGGCCAGGCGGCGGAGTCCGACGAGGCCGCCGCGCTTCCCTTGAGTCTGGCCGAGGAGGCCGCCGAGCCTACCGCCGGCTTCTTCAGCGCGCAGGAGATGGCCGCTTTCCGGCGCCTGGCTGAGGCGATGGCGCCCCAGACGCGCACCCCCGGCGCGGAGCAGGCCGGCGCGCCCGAGTTTCTCGATTCCTACCTCGACCAGTCCGGCCCGGAGCGGCAGAACCTCTATCGGCAAGGGCTGGCCCGTCTCGACGACGAGGCCCGTCGTCGATTCGGCCGCGTCTTCGCCGAGTTGACCGGCAGCCAGATCGACGCGGTGCTCGGTCCGCTCAGACAGCCCTGGGCGCCCGAGCCCTCCGCCGATACGCTCGAAGCTTTCCTCCGCGCCGCCAAGGACGATCTGTGGCGCGCCACCGTCAATTCGCGCCCCTGGGCCTTGGCCACCGAAGGGCGGCGCCGGTCTGGCGGAGGCGGCCCCTACTGGTATCCCATCGAGTGAAACACGACGTCATCATTGTCGGATCCGGGATGGCGGGCGGGGCCGCGGCCCGGGCCCTCACCAGCAAGGGGATCTCGGTGCTGGTTCTCGAGGCCGGCCCCGCGCTGGACCCCGCGCGTCACCGCGGCTCCAAGCACGTCTACGAGCTGCCCTATCGCGGTTTCAACCGGCCCGGCCGCTTTCCCCACCTTACCCAGGCCACGGAGTTCAACGCCAATCTCTGGGCCGATGAGCAGCAGAACCCTTACACTTACCCTGCCGGGGAGCCCTACTACTGGGTGCGCGTCCGCCTGCTCGGCGGCAAGAGCCTGCTCTGGGGACGCTGGTCCCTGCGGCTGAGCGACTATGAGTTTCGCTGCCGGGACCACGACGGCTTCGGGGACAACTGGCCGATCCGCTACGCCGACCTGGCCCCCTTCTACGACCGAGCCGACGCGTGGCTCCGGGTCAGCTCGAGAAAGGAAAACCTTCCGCAGTTGCCCGACAACGCGGGCCTCGAAGACAACTCTTCCGATTCCCGAGTGGTGAGCCGCTTTCGGGACGCCGCGGCGAAGATGGGGATCCCGGTGACCAAGCCCCGGCGGGCAACCGGGGCGCTGGCCAGCTCGGTGAACTTGTTCCTGCCCCAGGCGGCGGCCACGGGCCGGCTGACTCTGGCGCCCAACGCCGTGGTCCGTCAGGTGACGGTCGACAAGGATACCGGCTTGGCGGATGGAGTATCGTTTGTGGATCGCCTCAGTCGGCGGGACTACCACGCCCGCGGGCGAGTGGTGGTGCTCGCCGCGTCGTGTTTGGAGTCCGCCCGGATCCTGCTCAACTCCGCCTCGCGCCAGCATCCCAACGGCCTGGGAAACTCGAGCGGCGCGCTGGGGCATTATCTGTTCGACCAGTTCTACGTCAAGCGCCTGGTCGAGTGCGTGGTTCCGGAGCTGAAAGGCCGGACCCTTTCCGCCGAGCTGACCGGCGGGGGAGGCTACGTGGTTCGTTTCCGCAATATTCGGACGCGCGACCAGCGCTTCCTGCGCGGCTACGCCTACGACTTCAGCAGCCGCACCACGCCGGAGGCCCGTATCTTCCCTCTGTATGGGGCGGCCCTG
>Ga0247727_10004866_pt1 | contig 27951 bp, 20 predicted proteins | sample WisWelCaveWW1625_FD_202498 | JGI IMG/M metagenome (GOLD analysis project Ga0247727, IMG submission 202498) | Biofilm microbial communities from Wishing Well Cave, Virginia, United States - WW16-25 | ecosystem: Environmental > Aquatic > Deep subsurface > Groundwater > Cave microbial mat | place...
ACGGCTTCTTCGAGGGTCAGCAACCGGGGCATGACATTGGGAATGCCGTTGAGCGCCTGCATCAATTGCTGCTTGCGTTCCGGGCGCTCTACCAGCCCGCGCACGATGACGCCGTGGCCCGCTTCCCGCACGACTTCGATCTGTTCGCCCAGATCCGCCCGCGCCTGATGCAACGCATAGAGCGCCGCCACTTCGGCTTCCTTCAATTCAGCTTCTGTCAGTGGCGGCCTGTTGGAAGGCGAAGCGATGGGAACGCCGGCGGGAGAAACAGCGGGCGAGGCAGCAGCGGTGATTGATGGCGTCAGGGCTGGCGCCAGGTCGGCAAAGACCGTCAGCGCCTGCCACGGCAGCACTTCATACGCCGTCTCGCTCAGCTCGTACTTGCGGATTTCCTGCTCGCTCTGCACCTTCAGGTGCAATGCAACCGCGTGCCAGTCGGCGCGACGGATCGTGAGCGATGCTTCGATAATTTGGCCGTCAGCGACTGGGAGTAAAACGGCAGTCGTCAGCTTCAGCCCCGCTGCATTTCCCGGCAACGCCATCTCCACGACGCTTTCGGCTCGAGGGCGGATCGTTTTCCGCCATTCGGTATAGGCGGCGGCGGAGAGCGGACGTTGGGCATCCAGATGATTTACCCGCAGGATTTGCGCCAGCTCGGCGATGATGGCGGGCGTCTCTCTCTCTCTCTCTTTCAGAAACCGCAGCCCGTGCTTGTCCGCGACGCGTTGCCAGAACTGCCCACCCGAACCGCTGCGCGCGTCATTCCAGCTTTCCCACATTACGGCTTCATTCGCGCCGCTGCGTTTGACCTGAATTTTGCGATAGACGACAGGTTCGCCCACGCGATGCAGGCTGGCGGCTTCGGCTTGCGCCGTGCGTTCGAGCAGCTCGTTCGCCGAAACCGTTCGTTCGGTTTTGAGCGATACGAGAGCAACAATCAACAGCAAACTCACCACCGCGCCGATGGCCAGGCGCAAGACTCCGGGCTGGTTGCGGCGCCCCCATTCGGCCAGCCTTGCAGTGAATGATTGGAGTCCCGAACGGAGGCGCGTGGACGCCGCTGGGGCCGCTGTCGTGCGGCTGAGCCGGCGAGAAAAGTCCTGCCACAAATCGTCAACCGGTGGCGTTGCGATTGATGCTTGTTGCGCCGTTGCTTCGACGTACTGCTCGATGCGTTTTTGCAGCCGGGCGAGCTGCGCGCGCAGCTCCCAGCTAGCGGCCAGCATCTGCCTAATCTCGGCCTGCCGCTCCGGCGCCAGTTCTTCGTCGAGGAAGGCAAGCAGCTCACTCTCGTCTGGTTTTTCCGGCTTCTTCATCCGTTCCTTTCTGTCCCAGCAAAACTTGATAGGCATCGGCAAAGCGGCGCAGCGCGCGGTTGATAATCTGTCCGACCGAGTTTGGATTGATGTGCAGCGCTTCAGCGACTTCGCGGTAACTGAGGCCGCTGCGACGGAGCGCCAGGCATTCCTGATCGCGTTCGCTTAATTGGGCCAGCGCCGTCGTCGCGCAACGCTGCCGCTCCTTATCCAGTAAAACATCCTCTGGCGTGCGCGTTTCCGCCGCTCTGAACAACAGCACTTTCCCGGTCGCGGCTTCCTGCTCGAACGTTTCGCGCGTGCGGCGGCGCAGCAGGTCAATCGACCGGTTGCGCGCCAGGCGAAAAAGCAAGGCGCGTTCGTGTTCGCCGGCTTCGCCGCGTTCTTGCAACCGGTACAACGTCAAAAAACTTTCCTGCACAATTTCGAGCGCGTCTTCGTGATTGCCCACCCGCGCATGCACGAAGCGATAGACCGCCTGCGCTTCGCAGCGATAAAACTCCTCGAATCGGCCCTCTAATTTGTTTGATGCGCCTGTGTGGTTCACAATGTCCGGAGCGGTTGATGTCAGACCGTGATGAATATCATTTCGGTCTGCACTATGAACAGCGTATGAGGCGGGAGTTTGTGACAGCCATGCAGAAAAAAATCGGACGGACGGGCAACTCATTCTGCCGCCGCGTTTGCCGCCGCGTTTGCCGCCGCGTTTGCCGCCGCGTTTGGATGATAGAGCAGGAACTCTTCAGCGCCGCGGCCCGCGCATAAACGCTGGCGGCCTTGGCGGTCAGCCAGTAACGGTCTATCACCGCGCAAGCCTTCGATCATGACAGGTGTCGTTTCATTTCACTTCTCCCATAGCGTTGGATTTGACCAGCGCCGCGTCGGTGATGACGAGCGGATAATCGGTGAGCGGCAGGTTTTCGATCTTCCACCAACCGCCGCTGAATTGCGCCTGCTCAATTTTGTGGACTTGTCCGGTCAGTAGATCAACCAGGACCGGCTCGGTCATCCTGGCTGCCTTACCGCTCCACAATTCGACGGCGCTCGGTTGCGTCGGCGTGTCGCGCTGCAAGCTGACCGGCAGCCAGCGCGCAAAGACCGGCACGCCCTGCCGGACAAAGCTGGCCGTGTAGACGTCGTCGGCTTCTCTGCCAACCGAACGAATGACGAAGTCCGCAGGTTTGGTCTCCGCATCGAACAACGCGCACAGATTCCGAAACGCGAAGTAAGACGGCTTGGGCTTGTAAGTCTGGCCGTCCAGCAGACCTTTGTAATTGACCTTGGCCGACATCCCGGACTGGATGACGTAATTGTGCATATCCACGATGTGCAGGTACGAAGTCAGTTCGATGTTCAGCTTGAGGTCGGTCAGCAACCGCCGCAGCAGCCATTTCGCCTGTCGCGTCTCGTTCCAATCATATCCCGAGAGCGCGTAACCGCCGTCGTTCCGCGAAGGGCAGCCGTTCTCTCCCTGCCAGAGTTCAATGCCGGGTTTATACCGCGCGAGCAGTGAGCGAAAGGCGCGCACCTCGGCCTCGTAGTTGGCTTCGGGCGACTGGCGATAAGGGTGATACGAAATTCTGTTCACGTATTGGGCCAGTCCCAATTCCAGGCAGCCTTCCAAAAAATCGAGCGACCGCGGGATGTAGGCGAGCGCGCCGCCCACGATCACCGCATTCGGCGCAAACCGGCGGATCTCCGTCGCGGAGAGCTTCACCAACTCGACGTACTGCTCGGGGCTTGGCTTGGCCGGCTGCCAGAAGTTCGAAGCGTCCGACTCGTTCCAAATCTCCCAATGGCTCACGCGTGTGCGGAAGCGCTCGGCGATCTTGCGCGTGTAGTTCACCCAACCTTGCTTGGCCTCTTCGCTGTTGAGCGGAACCCAGCCGACGGCGTATTCGTGCGGCGATTGCGGCGTGTACAGCTTATTGCCATAGCTCAGGCTGAACCATGGTTGCACGCCGATCTTCAGCAGCGAATCAACCACATCGTCGAGCCAGGCGAAATCATACTCGCCCTTTTTCGTTTCCGTCCGCGCCCAACCCGTCTGGCAGCGCGCCCATTTGACGCCCAGTTCGGCGACCAGCGAATAGGTCTTCTCCGGCTCGAACATCCGCCGGTCCAGCGTCTCGAAGCCGAGCGAGAGATGCGAAGCTTTGATAGAGAGCGATGGGCGCGTCTTCATTTTCCCAAGCGCCGTCAGCCCGAAATCGGCGGGCGCGAATTGCGACGGCGCGGTGGATTGCAGACCGCTTGCGGCGGGTGCGGATTTCCCATTGAACGTGGCCAGCGTGGCCGCGCCCAGGCCGGTCCAGACGCCGGCTTTGATGAACGAACGTCGAGTCGTTTGAGACATCAGTTATTCCTCCTTGAGAACTTTTTTCAGCCACTTGAAATGCCGAACAGCCGCCATTCCGTAGCAGTAAAACAGCACGCCATCGAGTCGCGTCTGTCGCAGCAGGGCGAAGCGCCGGCGCACGTCCGATTCGGATAAACAATCAGGATGATGAAAGCTGAAACCGCCGTAGACCGGCACGGGGCGTTGCTCAGGCCGCGGCAGGCGTTCGAGTTCCGCTGCCATCTGTTCAGACGATGCCCCCAGGAAGGTGTTCGTCGCCGAATCCACTCGCCCCGCAAGTTGTGACCAATCGAGCGCGGTCTTGCCGCCGATGAAGAGCGGCAAAGTCGCCAGCCGTAGATTTATGTGCGCCTCACCAACCGCCGCGCGAACTTCATCGAGTAAAGAGGTGATAACCTGCCGCCGCATTTCGAGCAGCGCCTCGAGCGCCGACCTGCCCAGCGCCTTCTCAAGCTCCGCGCGTAACTCGCCAGGCCGCGCCTCATCGAACTTTTCAAAGTAATTGTTCAAATAGCCGCGCGTTTTGCGCTCGACCTCCTCCGCCGCTTCACTGAGCCGCCGTCTGCAATCGGCGCAGAAACAGATTGAGAGCAACCACGTGACCGGCGGCGTCAGCGGTACGCCGCGCTTGTCGTGCGGCGATTGATGATCAAAACCGAGAAAGCTGAACGCCTCCAGATCGAGCCGCGCCACACCGTCGAAAGCCGCGATGTCAGCGCACAGCGCCTTGATGTAGCCGCGCGCTTCAGGATTCGCCGGGCACAACGCGTAGCTGTACCGGTCGCCAAAGACATTCTCGATACAGCATTCGGGAGCGCCCCCGCCGAGCCGGTCGTTGTGGCAAAGCGCTGCCCAGGCATTGACGCCAAAACCCGCTTCCCGCGCGGCGTCAACGAAAGGCCGCAGCAATCGAGCCTGCGGAGCGACGTGCGGCTGTAAGCTACAGTTTCGATAGAGCGATTCATTCGCCGGGAAGTAAACTGCGCTCAAATCCTGTTCATAGACTTTATGGCGACGATGACGCGGGAGCAGCATTCGCCCCCCGTGATAGCTGAACGCCAGATTGCACGCGTTCAAGCCGCAGTCTTTCAGAAAAGCGATCAGCTCGTCCGGCTCAATGCCTTCCAAATCCCAGGCGTGCATCCAGATGGATTTCAGCATCGGCTTATTTCCGAACATCCGACAAATCAAGGAGCGCCGCATCGCGCCCGCCATCCACCACCAGCCAAATGCCGGTGATCCATGCGGCATCGTCCGAAGCCAGAAACAGCGCGGCTTTGGCCACGTCTTCCGGCTTGCCCAACCGTCCGAGCGGGAATGTGGACAGCACGCGCCGCCGCGCTTCCGCCGGATCGGTGAATGAGTTGAAGAACGATTCGGTGCGAACGGATTCGATCTGACCGGGAATGATCGCGTTGACGCGAATCCGTTGCGGCGCGTACTCGACCGCTAGGTTGCGCGTCAGCGCGAGCAATCCGCCTTTCGCCGCCGAGTACGGAAACGAGTTGCGGTTGCTGCGATACCCATGCGTTGAAGCAATCGTGACGATACTGGCGCCGCCCTGCATCAGTGGAAAGGCTTCGCGCGCGCACAGCCACGCTGAGCGCAAGTTGAGATTCAAACATTCGTCCCAGTCGTCTTCAGTCGCGCTCAGGCTGTCGAGCGAATAAGGCTGCCCGGCATTGCAAACCAGAACGTCCAGCTTGCCGAAGCGTTGTTTTACCTTGGCAAATAGCGCGGCGACGGCTTCCGGCTTTGTGACATCGGTCGGAACCGCAATCGCCCGCGCGCCGATTTCACGCGCCGCCTCTTCAGCCTGCTCCGCAATGATTTCAGCGATCACGACCCACGCGCCTTCCCGGGCAAACAGGTTCGCCGTCGCGCGCCCGATGCCTCTGCCGCCGCCGGTGATCACCGCAACTTTATCTTTCAATCTCAAGTTCATTTCACGCAATCATAGCCGGCGCGCGCCGCCGGGAATCAACCTTGCCAATCCCAAAAAACAACGCCAGACAGGCCACCAGCGCCGCACTGCCTACAGCCCAGAAGACCGGCGCGTACCCCGCGCGATCCACCACCTGCCCGACTGCGAACGTGAAGATCGCGCCGCCCAGACTTGCCGCCATTCCTGTCATGCCAATTGCCGTGGCCATCGTTTCCGCCGGAAAGATGTCAGCGTGCAGCGCCAGAATGTTCGCGCTCCACATCCCGAAGCCGAACGTCGCCAGGCAAACCCACGCGAGCGCCGCCGCCGCCGAATTTGCGCCGGCGACTTGAATGCCGCCCATCATCGCCAGCGCGCCCGCAGCCATCACGCTTTTGCGCGCGAACGTCGCGCTGTAGCCGCGGCCGAGCAAGCGATCTGAAGTTGCGCCACCCAGCAACTTGCCCAGGTCAACCGTCAGATACGGAATCCAGCCGAACATCCCAATCTCCTTCAAACTAAAGCCGCGCCCTTTACCCAAATAATCCGGCAGCCAGAAGACGTAGAACCACCAGACCGGCGTCGCCACCATGCGCGTCGCCATCAGTCCCCACAACTGCCGCTCGCCGGCGATGATGCGCAGCGCTTCGCCGAACGAACTGTTCTGTTTGGCCGCGCCGCTCTCGCCCGCGGCCACTGTGCGGTCATTAGCTGAAAGCCACTGATGATTCTCCGGCGAGTCGTAAATCCACAGCCACAACGCCAGCCAGACAAATCCGAGCAGCCCCGTGAAGACAAACGCCCAGCGCCAGCCGAAAGACAAAGCCAGGGCTGCCACCAGCGGCGGAGCGAGAATCGCGCCCACTGCTGAGCCGCCGTCAAACACCGCCATACCAAAAGCGCGACGCTCTTGCGGAAACCATTGCGCCACGGCCTTGCCGCCCGCCGGCCAGTTGCCCGCCTCGCCGATGCCGAGTGCGAAACGGAAAATACCTAACGACCACGCCCCGCGGGCGAAGGCATGCGCGATGGCCGCGATTGACCAGATGACGATTGCCCACGCAAAACCGCGCCGCGTGCCGATGCGGTCAATCACGACCCCCGCCCCGAGTTGTGCGATGGTGTACGCCGTCAAAAACAGCGTCGTGATCGCGCCGTATTCGGCACTGCTCAATCCCAACTCGCCGCGCAGCGTTGGCAAGAGAACGGAGAGCGCCTGCCTGTCCACATAGTTGATAACCGTGGACAGAAATAACAGGAGCAGGATCAGCCAGCGCAGTTGATTCAGATGGAGAGGGGTGAGTCGCACAGGCATCAACCTCGCGTGAAGTTGGTAAGCACGTCTTTCAATGAACTGAGCGGCGCCTCGAGCGCTTTGACCTTTTGCGGATCAACTTCCAGTCCCAGCCCCGGACCTTCAGGAATAAGCAGTTCGCCGCGTTCAAACCGCGCTGGCTCGCGCGTCACGTCCGCCGTGTACAGGCGCGGGCCGACCGGATCGGAGGCGTAATCCAGGCGCGGCGCGGCGGCGCCGACGTGCGCCTGCGCTGCTGTCGCAATGCCCAGCTCCTGCGTCGTCCCGATCAGACACTCGATGTTCGCGGCTTCGGCCAGTGCGAAGAGCTTCATCATCCCGCCGATGCCGCCCGCCACGGTGATCGAGATGTTGAAGATGTCCACCGCGCGCGCCTTGATACAGCGCAGCGCGTATTCCGGGCTGCGGATGTGTTCGCTGACCGGATGATCTATCGAGCGGCGCGCTTCGGCGATGGCTTCGATGTCGTCGCGTTCGACGGGACTCTCGATGCTTTCAAACGGGAACCGCGCCAGCCGCTTGTAGGCGCGTAGAAACGCGGGGAGCGTAAACAGCCCGCTGCCGTCAAGCGAGGTCAGTTGAATCCGTCCGCCGTATTCGCCGCAAACGGTTTCGAGCAGTTGTTCATCAGCGTCCGTGTCATGTCCGAAGTAGAACCGGAACGCTGCGAATCCCTCGTTGAATTGCCGCTTCACCAGTTGCGCGCGATCCACCACCTCATCGCGGCTTTTCATGCGAAAAATCGGATAGCAGATCGGAATGCGTTCGCGCCGCTTGCCGCCGAGCAGGTCATAGACCGGCACGCCCAGCAATCGCGCTTTCAGGTCGTGCGCCGCAATGCTCACCCCCGCGCGCACCAGCACCGCTTTGCCGTGAAAGCGCGTGCCGGGAAAGTTCGCCAGCATCAGGTCTTCGATCCGGTTGAGGTTCAACGCATCCCGGCCAATCAACAGCGCCTGCAAACAGCGTTCGAGGTCTTTCGCGTCCGGCATCAGCGCGGGCAGGTGCGAAACGTCCGAAATTTCGCCCCAGCCGGCCGTGCCGTCATCGGCCTCCAGCCGCAGCAAAATATGCTGGCTCGGTTCGCCATAGAGGCGCGGCGTCGTGACCGGGTACAGTTGCAAAGCCTGGATTGAAATTCGATTGTTCATCAAAAATCCCCGCTGGATACTCCATTAGCGTGTTTGAGGCACTTTCCAATTCATGAGCAGCGGATGCTTCACCGGATCGTAGCGCCAGGTGTCGAATCCCGGCATACGATTGAAGACCGTCGGCCCCGGGCTTTTGCCGAAGAAGAACTCGTCGGCGTAGTCGAAGATGGCGAGGAACTCCTCCGGGCCTTGGTCGTGGCCCTTCTGGCCGAATTTGTTTGTGGTGTCGCGCCAGTGAATGCGGCACCACTGGCCCGCGCTGAACCAGTTGTGAATCGCGAGGCCCGAGCGAATGCCGACTTCGTGCGCGAGCCAGTTGTCGAAGCCGTCGCCGACGGAGTTGAGGCTGAGCAATGGACGCGGAGCGATCAGGGCGGTGAGCGTGGGCACGTCCCAAGGGAGCTTGTTCTGACGTTTGGTGAATTCCAGGTAGCGCGGGTGGAACCAATGAAGGAAGTTCCGAATCATGATGTCGGGGTAGTCCGCCGTGCCGCGAAAGCCCGCCGGATCGCGCTGCCGCACCGAGCCGGTCGAGAACGGCCCGGCGGCGGAGGGCGCGGCGATGGCGATGCGTTCGTCGAAGATAGCGGCGGCCATCGCGGTGAATCCACCGCGCGAGTGGCCGGTGGAGATGATCTTCTTCATGTCGGCGACACCGAGTTGATCCAGCACATCCATCACCGGCTGATACGCCCAGGCCCACGCGCCGATGGTATAGAAATCGTAATCGCGATAGAGAGGGAAAATGCCCTGCTGGCGGTTCGCATTGCCTGGATTGTCCGGCGCGACTTCCCCGCGCAGAAACTCCACGACCATGTAGCCGCGCCGCAAACCCTCGGCCATGCTGAACTCCTTCGCGCCGTTGCTGTGCTCCGGGTAGTTGTTGATGAGCGTGGGGTAACGCTTTTTCTCCGCGCGACGCCAGAGGCTGAACGTGAAGAAATGTTTCAGCGAGTTCCGCGAGATGGTGATGCGATAGCTCTGCTTGCGGCCTTCGAGCTTCGAGTCCGGTGGCGTGTAGGCTTCATCCGTAGTGCGCTCGAAGGACAACTCCTTGCCCGTGGGCCTCGGTGGGATCGTGCCGTAGAGGTAGTGCTCCAAAATCGCCCGCAAATACGCCCGCTGCTCCGGCCACTCGGCGAGCGAGGCGACGCGCGTGCCGTCGGGTTTCTTGAACGGGTCCGGCATCATCGCATTCTCTGGCAGCTCGCTCACGGGCGGGAAGGTCAGGACGCGGGGCCTCTTCTTGTCCGCCCCGAAGCCGGTGGACGCGAGCGCCCCGGCGGTTGCAGAGGCGAGAAACAAACGGCGAGTGATGGGTGCGGAGAGATTAAGGATTTGGGTCATCTGACGCTCCTTCTACCTGAAACCCAGCAACTCATCGTTCGCGCGAATTAAATCGAGATTTTCAGATTTGTAACTCTTTGACATACAAAGGGTTTGACTGCTTTTAGCCCAATTTCAGCATTTCGCTGTTTTGGCAACTTTTAGTGAGGACGACGCAGTGTCTGTTTTGACTCACGCTAAAAACAGGCCGTTTTTCAGGCATTTTGAGAATGGCCCCAAAATCAATTCTGATTTTCTCGAAAAAATTCGCGCGAACGCCCAGCAGCAACTCTCAGTTTGCCGAGAAACTGACAGAAAAAAGGGACAAAAACAAAATACCTCTTTTTTCTGCCCTACTTTTTCTGTCAGTCGTTCGGTTCGGCACGCACAGCGACAGGAGGGGCGTTTTCACCATAACAGTTTCAGCCCGAATTGAAATTGCCGCGCGAAGGTATTCGTGCTGGTGATCTTGCCGAAGTTCGCCCCGCCGAACCCGCCGTTCGGCGAAGAGAATTCCGGCCGGTTGAAGGCATTGAACGCTTCGCAGCGGAACTGCAGGCGAAGCTTTTCTGTCAGGCTGGTGGTTTTGAACAGCGACAAATCGAAGTTGTTGCGTCCCGCGCTGCGCACATCGGGCAGCCGCGACAGCCCTACCAATTCCAACGTCTCGCGCTGGCGAAAGACCGCCGTATTGAACCAACGATCCACGCTGCGTTCACTGTTGGGAATCTCGGCGCTTTGGCCCGTGCTCTCCGCGCCGCTGATGTCAACCGGCACGCCGCTCTGCGCCTGGTAGATGACGTTGAATTGCCAGCCTTCGGCCAGCTTGCCGCCGATGCCGCCGCCGCCGAAAAAGCGCTTCCCTTTGCCGAAGGGCAATTCGTAGCTCCCGCTGACGACCAGCCGCTGCGGGATGTCGAAGCTGCTCAACTCCTTTGTCAGCTCCGTGTCAGTGTCGTTGAGATACCCGAGGCGGTCGAGCTGCTTCGCCAGGGTGTAGGCGACCAGCAGGCTGAAGCCCTGCGAAAACCGGCGCGAGACTTTCATTTGAAAGGCGTCGTAACGGTTGCTGCCGATGCTACGATTGAGATCCGAGACGCCGGTGAAATGCGGGTACGGGCGCAGCAATTGTCCGCGTGTGACGGTGCGCGCCGCAAGCTGACCAGTGGTGATCAAGCCGAAGAACGGATTCGGCACGGAATCGTTCAGGATGTTGCGGCCTGTCGCGAGGAAGGTCCGGCGCGCCTCGGTAATGAATTGCAGCGGGATCGCGTTGAGCTGCTGGTTCACGGCTAGGTCGCGTCCGAGCGTCCCCGTATAAGCCACATCGAGCAGTGTCTGCCACGGCAATTCGCGTTGAATGCTGAACTGGTATTGATGCGTGAAGGGGCTTTGGCGATCCAGGTTGGTAAAGCTGACGCCCTGCCCCACCAGCGTATTCAGACCGAGGCTTGCGCCGGGGGGCGTCTGTAACCCGGTCGGAAACGGATTGCTGAGCGTCGTCGCCGGCGTCAAGCTGCCGTCATTGGAAACGATCCACGGCGTCGAGATGCTGAAACCCAGCCGCGTTTCGCTGAGCAAAGTCGTCGCGCCATAAAACAGACCATAGCCGCCACGCAGCACGGTTTTGGGCGTCAAGCTGTAGGCGACGCCCAGACGCGGCGAAAGATTGTTGCGGTCAGGATTGGTCAGGCTGCGCGGCTGACCACCCGCGCCCATAAAGAGTAATCCGCCTTTAACATTGAAATTTGACGCGGGAAGCTGTGGGATCGGATTGGCGGCATAATTCGCCTTTGCCTGCTGCTCGAGCGGACTCGCGGTATTGAAATCAAAACCGCGATTGAGCCGGTTGTAGCGTTCGGTGTAAGCGCCTTCCCACTCGTAGCGCAGGCCGAGGTTGACCGTCAGTTTGCGGTTCAGGCGAATGTCATCCTGGAAATAAAACCCGTAATACGCGCCCTGTTCAGCGTTCGTTGTGTCGTTCCCCACGGCGCCGCCCGAGCCGAGTCCGAGCAGGAACGAGGCCAGCGCCTGACCGCCCGTCACCGTCGCCGCTTGTGGATTCGGCCCGCGCGTGAAGACGGAATTGAAGCTGAAGCTCCCGGCTGCGTCATTGCTTTGCGATCCGAGATTTGACCGTAACAAACGATACTCGCCGCCGAAACGGAACATCTGTCTGCCCATGATTTTCGTCAGCCCGGCGCGAAAGGTGTGCGAATCCTCGGCGAATTTCAAAAATCTGGTCCCGGCAGTGCCTCTGAGGTTCGTGTAGCCTGCGATGGAAATTATGGGGATCGCTTTGAGCGGCAGTTGCGCGGTGAGCGTGCCTGGAAAGCCGAAGATGGCCGGATCCGTGCCGAGAGTCGCCGGATTTCCGGTTTGAAAAATCCGCGAAAAGCCGTAGCGGAAAGTGAGTATCATCCGCGGGCTGAGCGTCAGCGTGTCGTCAAAAGCGAATCCCGGCGCGACGCGGTCGTCATCATCATAGGTAACTTCGTTCTTGAAATTGCCCTGCCGCACGACGATAAAATGTGCTCTTGAATACCGCCCGAAAATCTGATGCCGCTCGCTGAACCGGTGATCCAGCCGGACGACATAGTTGTCAATCAGGACTGGGTCTTTGAACGACAACAGGAAGTTGTTCGCGCGTGTGATTGAATCGCCCGGGGCGTTCGGCATCGGAAACAGGTTGAGGAGCTTTGCCGCGATGGGGTTGATGCGGTTGGCCGGAATCCTATTGCCGGGGAAGGGATCGCGCACGAAAGCCGTCCCCACTTGCCGCGTCGTGGCCGGATCGTAGATCACGACCGGCGCGGCTGCGCCATTGGCCTGCCGCACAAAGGTCTGCGAAAAATCTCCCTGGCGTTGCAATTCGCTCGGCACGGTCGAAACAAAGGCGCGGGGCACGCCTTCGCGGGAGCCTTCGTAGTTGAAGAAGAAGAACGAGCGATTCTCCCCACGATGGAAGACATTGCCCCCTGAGCCTGTGCGCGGCAGATAGATGGGACCGCCCACCGATCCGCCGAACTGGTTGTAGCCGAATTGCGGGATGCTGGTCGCAAAGGGGTCACGCGCGTTGAGCTTTGAATTCCGCAGGAACTCGAACAACGCCCCGTGCAGATCGTTCGTCCCGGATTTGATCGAAGCGTTGATGACGCCGCCCGAGAAGCGCCCGAATTCCGCGTCGAAGGCGTTGGTCTGCACCTTGAACTCCTGCGCCGCATCCACCGAAGGCACAAAATGAATCGAACCATTGCTGTCAGTATTCGGCACGCCATCCAGCAACACTTCGTTAAAACGCGGCTGCGCGCCGGACAGTGACGCGCCCGAAAGGGTGCTGCCGGGGATCGTGCGTAAAAACGTATTTGCCTGCCCACGACCCGTAATTATGACTCCTGGCACGAGGCCGGCGAGCGCAAAGGCATTGCGCCCGTTGAGCGGCAGATCCACCAGCGTGCGCCCGGTGACCACTTCGCCGCGCGAACCGTCCGCCATCTCCAGCCGCGCCTGTTCGCCCGTCACATTGATCGTATCGGTCACCGCGCCCGGTTCCAGCGTCACATCAACCGTCGGACGCGCCAGCACTTCCAGCGTGATCTCCTCGCGCACGGCTTTCTTGAAGCCAGGCGCTTCGACTTCCAGCTTGTAGCGGCCCGGCGGCAACGCCGGGATGACGTAATTGCCGCTCGTAGAGCTGACGGCGCGATTGACGAAGTTCGTCTCCGGATTGGTGACGCTGATCTGCGCGCCAACCACGGCCGCGCCCGCCGTGTCGCTGATGCGCCCGCTGATGGTCGCGCGAAACTCCTGCGCGAAGCCAACGATCACCATCAATGACCACCCGGCGACAACCAATAACACGATGCCTGTTCTTTTCATCGCTGATGCCCTCCGTTAGGTGAATTTGTCTGTAAACATTTACATAGAAAGCCGTAAAAAAAGCTCGCAACCGGAACTTTAACCTTCGAGGCTGCGCGCCCTCCACTGTGATGGCTATCGCGTCTTCCCGACCAGCCGCAGGTTGGGCGCGGGAGCGCTGCACGAGCTGCGTTCGACAATCTGGCAGGGAAAGTCGACTGATTCCAGGCGCGTTCCCGGAGCTTTGAGTTTTTCCAGCAGCATCCGCCCCAGTTCCGCGCCGAGCTTGTCCTGAAAAACCGAAACCGTGGTGAGCGCCGGTTCGAGAATCGAAAAATCCGCGCGGTCGCCGAAGCCAACCAGGCTGATCTGTCCGGGGATTGCGACGCCGCGGCTGACCAGCGCCTTCCAAACTCCCCCGGCAATTTCATCGTTCCCCGCGAAGATTGCCGTCGGCGGTTTTGCCTCGCGCAATAACTCTGCCGCCGCCACCTGTCCGTACTCGATGAAGTTCAAATCCCAAGCGACCTGCCTGGTGATCTCTTCCAGCCCGGCTTCCTTCATCACCCGGCGATAGCCATCGTAGCGGCGGCGAAACCACGGCAGCGCGATATTGCCGACAAAGGCGATGCGCTTGTGCCCGAGCCGGATCAGGTATTGCACGGCCTCGTAAGCGCCGCCCACGTCGTCGTAGATCACCGCATCCTTTTTGAGTTTGTCTTTATGGCCAATGTAAGTGTTGCCGAGCATCACGTAAGGCATTTCGATCTGCTCGAGCGCGCCCAGCAGGTTTTCGTAATGCACCCCGGCGAGAATCAGGCCATCCACCGTTCCCGGATGGGCGATCAGACGAGGCAACTCCAACTGTTTCGCCTGCGTGTCCCCGCTGTAGCGGAACGGCGCAAAGACCAGATCATATCCCGCCTCAGCGCAGACGCGCTCGCAAGCCATGAGCATCTTGACCTGCATCGAATTGAGCGCCTCGCGATTCCCCAGTAGAAAGCAGACCGTTTCGGAAGCATTCTGCGCCAGCCGCTTCCAATGGATGTTGCGCCGGTAGCCGAGCGCCGCCACGGCCTGATTGACCAGGCGCGCGGTCTCGGGATCGAAATAGCCCGAATTGTTGAGGACGCGCGAGACGGTGGCCGTGCTCACTCCGGCCCGTCGCGCCACGTCTTTGATCGTTGCCATAGCGTATGGAAGCGTTTACACATTTTCTCGAAACAAGTCAAGCCTTCCATTTACTTTTTGCCTCCACCATCGATTTTCTTGCTCAGCCGTCGAACTTCAGTTCCCGCGACTTTAGACGGACGCAGTTATCGGCTGAGGGGTTTGCCTTGGCGTACTTTTCACACCAGGATTTCCTTCAGCACTCTCTCCTCGTCCGACGGCCCAATCAGGCGATTATTCAAACCCTGATACGCATAGCTGAAGCGATACGGATCAAGACCAAGGAGGTGCTGAATGGTGGCTTGCAGATCGCGGATGCTGACGGGATTTTCGGCGGGGAAATAGCCGAATTCGTCCGTTTGCCCGTAAGTGAGTCCGGCTTTCACACCGCCGCCCGCCTGCCACATCGTGTACGCAGACGTGTGATGGTCGCGCCCGATGAAGCCTTTCTTCATAACTGCCGCCCGACGGCGAGCCGATTCGCAGGCTGGAAGAAATCCGGGCTAATCACCTCGGCGTTGAGGTTGCTCTCGCCAGGGTGGACGGCACGGCGGCGCAACCGTCGGCTACTCCGGCAAAGCGTAGGCAACGAGTGCGTCGGCATGAGTCTTGCTGAAATAGCCGCCGCCGCCAGCCGCAATGACCACGTACTGTCTCCCGTTCTTTCTCCCCTGAAAGGTCATCGGCGTGGCGTGCCCGCTCGCTTCCAGCCTGGCGACCCACAGCTCCTTCCCGGTCCGCGCGTCGAAGGCCCGGAAGCGGCTGTCGTTTGTGCCCGCGATGAAGACCAGGCCGCCGGCTGTGGCAATCGAGCCGCCCAGGTTCGGCGTGCCTGTTCGAGGGATTCCTTTGGCTTCAAGCTCATCAACCACGCCGAGTGGAACCTTCCACACGATCTCCCCTTTGTTCACGTCAATCGCATTCAAAGTCCCCCACGGGGGCTGCTGGCAAGGCCACCCCTTCTCATCCCAGAACCGCGCGTAAGCTCCAAGCGCGTGTGAGCGCCGGTAGGCATAAGGCGCGCCGGCAGGTTGAGGGACCATCGCTCCGATGGCGCCGACCTCGTTGACGTTGACATAGAGCAATCCGGTTGAAGGATCGAAAGAAGCGCCCGACCACGTGCCGCCACCGAGCGTGCCGGGAAAGACCAGGGTCGGCTCCAATCCCATTGGGGTAAACAGCCCTCCGTTGACGAGCGAATCGAACAACTCGGCGCAATACTTTTGAGATTCAGGTGTGACGGTGGTGAGTTCCCGGCGTGTGATGGAATGCCTCGCGAGCGGCGGCGGCTTGAGCGGGAACGGCTGCGCCGGCGAGGTCGCTTCACCGGGGACTTTGCTCTGCGGCACGGGCCGTTCTTCGACCGGAAAGAGCGGTTTGCCGGTCAGCCGGTCGAGGATGAAGACCAGTCCCATCTTGGTCACCTGCGCGACGGCTGGAATCGCGCGCCCATTGCGACGCACGGTGATCAGGACGGGCTGCGCGGGCAGGTCGTAGTCCCAGATGTCGTGATGAACCATCTGGTAATGCCAAACCAGTTTTCCTGTCTCCGCCTGCAAAGCCACCAGCGAGTTGCCGAAGAGGTTGTTCCCCTTCCGGTCGCCGCCATAGAAGTCGTAGGCCGGGGAGCCGATGGGCAGAAAGACCAAACCGCGCTCGACGTCCACACTCATCATTGACCAGACGTTGGCCCCGGTGCGCTCCTTCCACGAATCGCCCTCCCAGGTCTCGTGCCCCAACTCTCCCGGGCGCGGCACGGTGTGAAACTGCCAGACGAGTTTGCCGGTGCGTACGTCGAAAGCCCGCACATCTCCGCTCGGCCCTCGCCCCGGAGCTTCGGGCACGCGCGCACCCGTGATCACGAGGTTCTTGTAGACCGTCGGGGGCGAAGTCACGCCGTAGGCTGAAGGGGGCCATTTGTCCGCGAAGCCTTCTCGCAGGTCTACCACCCCGCCTCTGCCGAAATCAGGGCACGGTTTGCCGTTCACAGCGTCGAGCGCGATCAGCCGCGCATCAATTGTTCCAAACAGAATCCGCCTATCCGTGCCTTTGCCGTCGCTCGAAGGGCCTTCCCAGTAAGCCACGCCGCGGTGCGCCTCAAACTTACGACGTCTGCCGCTTTCAGGTTGCGGGTCGAACTTCCAGAGTTCTTTGCCATTCTCAGCGTCAAGGGCGATGACGCGGTTGGAAGGGGTCGAGAGGTAAAGCACTCCATCAACGACCAGCGGAGTGCATTCGAAAGCCGCCACCCTTTCCGGAGAATCAGCCGATCCCACGCTCATGTCTCCGGTGTGATAGGTCCATGCCCGCTGAAGCCGGCCGACGTTCGTCCGGTTGATCTGCGCCAGCGGAGAGAATCTGGCCCCGCCCGCATCGCCGCCGTAGAAGCGCCACTCACGGCGAACGGGCTGGCCGGCAGATTCGATCAGACAGAGACCGGCCAGGGTCAGGGATAGAGACAGATACCTGATGAGTCGCCGCATTCTGATTTTTCTCCTTTTTTCAGGGCAAGTTTCAGTTCCCAGGTTCTGGGTTGTCTAACCGTCGCCACAGGCCCAACTTCCCAACCGCAAAATCGAGTGGCTGATTGACTCTGCTTCCAGGAGCAAAACAGACGCCATTGTATTCAACGTGCTGTCCGGCGTGGCGATTCCGCGTGTTGTGTGAGCGCCACTCCCGGCCAATCAACGGTTCAATCGCGCCGGAGGCTGGCAGATTTGTCGCCAGGGTGTGTGCCAACAAATGTCCTGGGGATGATTCGGCGGCGACCAGAGAAATGGTCGCTTGATCTCCCGTGCCGTTGAATATCGCTTTCCCATCGAACAAGTCTGCATTTGCGGATTGACCGCCCTCAATCAATTCGAGATTGCCCCAGCCGTAACCGCGCTCGCCGCCAAGTTGCAGTCTCGTGCATGCTGCTTGCCAAGCCAACTTACAGCCATCACGTTCAAACACGTAGCCAATCAGAAATACAGGGTCGCTCGTATCCAGAGTTTGAGGAGAAATAAACTCTACCTCGTGGAGCATCCCTGTCGCTGCCGACTGCTGCGGATAAGTGAGCGCCGTTCCGCTGTAGCTGCTCAGAAAACGGCGGCGAAACCGGCCTTCATCCGGCCAGGGCCAGGCAACCTGATAAGCCGTTCCTGTCTTTGTGGCGGGGTAAAAATAGGTGTAAGCGAGGGAACGGTGAACCTCTTCTCCCACACTTTGATACTCACGCGAGTCAGCCGCCGAGGCGCGATTGTTTGCTGCGTCTCGCGTCAAGCGCATGGTCAAAGCGCCCCACAGCACGCGACCGGTGACATAAGGGCGAGTGCGCTGCAAATTCCCCACCTTGCCACAACCAATATGCAGCGGAGAGCGCAGACGAAAGACAACCTGATGAACCTGCCATGCCATAAATTCCTCTCTCAGCCGCGCGCCTTTGCTCCATAGCGGGCGTAGATCAGCATTTGCTCCAACGTCTCTTTGGCCAGAAGCAATCGTTCCAGATCATCCGTCACTTTCTCGGTGATATGCTGCAACACCGCTTCAGCCTCATTGTTCGTCGGCTTGCCCCAGCCAAAGCCCAAGCCATCCAGCAGATTGAGCATTTCCCCGACAACTACATCGCTGTTCTCTTTTTCTTTGGCCAGCAGGTAAAGAAAGCAGGCATAGACGCCATTCTCCTGAAGCACACCCAAAGCTTTGGTGACAGTGTTATCTATCTTGCCTGATTCTGCGTTCTTCTTCTCGACCGCGCGGCGAATGATTTCCTGTGCGTGTTGCGCGGCCAGCCGATCCAGGTTGGGTTGTGAGTTGTTCATTGCCACGCCTCCTCGCCGAATTTCTGCGCCAACGGCTCACCCACAATTGCCATCCGGCCAAACCCGCGCGTGCCCATCCCGCCCACGCCCAACCACTCGATCATCCGCAGACCGGCTTTCGCCACGTCCAGCGGACCAGACCACGCGCTTCCCGGCAGTGGGTTATTCTTGGCCGTTGTGTTTTTGGGAAACGGTCGGCCGTTTGTGCCATCGCGATAATCGTCCAGCACGACTTCAGCCGTCAGGAAGGTGGCGCGGGGCAAGGCTTCGTAAGTAAACAGCGCCTTGTCTTCTGCCGCGCCACGTTCAGGGTCAATCGCCACTGACGTGCGCACTTCCAGGTTGCTGTTCACCACTTGGCTGAAGAGCGCATCCTGCACGACCACGATTTTCTTTTGCGCCTCCTGCCAACGCGCAGCACCTTGCCATTTCGTCGGCGCGGTCACAGTCACTTGGCCGCCCACGCTCACCATCAGCCAGCCTAGATTCAACGCATCCTGCCGCACCCAATTCAACAGCGCCGCGCCAGTCGGCCAATCTTCTGGCGGCTCGCTCACAGTAAAACCAGCCTCCCGCAAACGCGCCAGCGTGGTGATCCACACCGGCCCATCCATCGAATGCACCGGAAACAGCAACACGTGCGCATCGAAGAGATTGACCACGCCGGAATAGGCAGTGGTCTTCTCCTCATCGCCTGGGTTCTCTTTCTTCTCTTTCTTCAGATAGCCGAAGGTGTAGCAGACAGGATTCGCGTCGGGCTTTTCAACCTTGTCCTGACTCTGCCCTGCGGCTTCGGGCGTTTCGTAAAGTTGCGCGGCATAAGAGCGCGCCGCGCCGTGCAAACTGGTGCCGGGGATTTTCGGGACTTTCGTGCCCGGTTCGCGCACGATGCTGTTGTCCACGCGCCCCAGCCGGTAACCGCCCGTGCCGATATGCACCGGGTCAGTGGCCATCAGCAGGTAGCGATGTCGTTCATAAGTTGCCATTGCGAATGTGCCTCCTTTATCGCTCTTTCAAAATCTCCATATGCAGTTCGGCCAGATCGGTCAGTTCGCCGCTCACCGCCGCCGAAATCAATTTGTCGCGCCATTCCTGCGCGATGCTTTTCCAGGGTTGACCTTTCGGCCACGCCGCACCAGCCAGCGTGTCAGCCACGAATTGCCGGAATACGCCGTCATCGTTTGCTTGGCCGCTTTGCTCCGCTCCGTACCATTCCTCACGCGTCGCCTCAATGGTGCGGATGATCTGATGGCGTTGCGAGACAGCCAGACGTTTCATCAACTTCCACAATTCATCGAAACGATCCAGGTCTTCGAGGTAAAAGGGGCGAGTTCGACGCGGACGGCGGCCACGCTCATCGTAATAGATCTCGAAGCGCCGGCCAGTCGCGTCCAGGAATTCAAAGTCGAACCGGCTTGGCCTGATCCATACTTTCCAGCCTCTGTTTGGCGGGATGCTGGTGTTGCGCACTCGCAGGTCACTCACGTGCTTTGCTTGCCGCTGCGCCCAGTTATCACCTTCGTACATCCGGGGATACCACTCGTCTTTTGTTGTGCCATCGCCAGCGACGACAGGGATGCGCCAAGTGATGCCGTTGTCGAAGATCAATTCGCAATCGGTAGTGGTTGGCGAGTTCTTTCCCATCAGCCGCCAGCCTTCCCATTCCTCACCAGTGTTCATCTTCAACATCTCTCGACCCGCTTCCAGCACAGCACGCACTGGCGTGCGGCGGTGACAAAATACCAACCCCAGACACAATGGTAGCCGGTCGCGCACCCGCCCCATCTGCCCCTCGTACTCGCGCTTGACTGCGTGCGCCAGCGCCAATGCTTTGTTGGCAGGAACCAGCATCAGGCACGCGCTCGGCTCAGCCAGCAGCGGGATGGCCGGTAGATAGCCGTCGAGTTTTTCCACACGTTCAATGACGGCCTTAACCAACGGTTGACCGGAATTCAAGAAGGCTGATGGCTCGAGCACTTGAAGCGCGCGCCCGCGCACACGGTTGATAATTTCATCCTGATCCGTCTCAAGGCGGCGAGCGAAATATACAAGATTCTCACCCGTCAGGAAGCGTCCGCGCGGCTTATCCCAAACTACATTCAGCGCCACGCCGCCTACTTCCAGTTCATAGGCGTGAAAGTCGCCCAGATCGGGCGGGCTGTCTGGCTGCGGGTACAGCGCCAGACGAAACGGACGTTGCCCGACAACAGATGGCATCAGTTTGCTGGTGACCTGCTCCCAGAACTGGCGGGCTGTTTCAGCAATTCGATAGAGCCGCGCCGGTGATGGATTCTTGGTGGTGCTGCTCGTGACCTGGAGGGTGGAGAGCAGCGAGCCGTCCAACCAGCCCTCCAAATCCAATTTGCCGACAACCAGCGCCAGACGGCCGTTGTCATCCGCGACCTCATCTGTCCAGATGGTGCCTTGCAAACCATCGTTCGCCCATTGCTCAGCACGGCGGCCTCGCCGATCCAAACAGACGCGGCAGATGTTGCGCCGTTCAGCCTTCTCCTGCGTTGCCCAAGCCGCCAGTTCGCGCTCTACCTCTGCTTGCGAATGTTGGCGCGGATAGCCTACAGGGCGCACGCCGCAGGCCATGCATGTTTCAGCGTTGGCTGGGCGGCCTTCCGTCCACTCAGCTTCAAACAGGTAAAGGTTGTTGTCAGTTTGCGTCGGCGCTTCGCTCAACGCCTGCGCGCGCGGCTCAGCCACCAGACGGCGCAGCGCGCCTGGGTCGTGCGCAGGCGATTTTCCGTCCAACTGCCCCGCCGTGATGCGCTCACTCAGATGAACACGCGGGCGCAAATCCGGCGCGAAGCGCGCCTGTATTTCCCGGCGTAACGCAGCCAATTCGTTGTCATCAAAAATATCCGGCAGCAGGTAATAAATGCCGGTTTCATCCCGGTAAAAGCAATTGCCCAACGCGTAGGTTTCTTCCAGCAAAGCCTGCACACGAGGGGAAGCTTCGTTGAGAGCTTGGCGCACGCCTAGCAGGTCGCTGATTTTATCGCTATGCGTGTAGCGTTCGAGAATGTCCAAGTTGATACGCAACGTGCGATAGGGCAGGTCATTCAGGTTGGTCGGCCAGCCGTTTTTGAAAATATATGCCGCTGCGGCTTTGGTCATCGCGGCAACGGTATAACCCCAATCCCACAATGACACCTCGTTGTGCGGTCGCCGATTGTCGGCCAAACCGCGATTGATCAGCGATTTCATTCGAGCCAGCCAATCAGATCGCTGGTTGGTCGTGATGTTTTCGATGTCGGCCAGCGGCAACGCCTTGAGCGCGTCCGTCAGTTCCTGACTCGAAACTGTTCCGACCTGCTCTTCCAAACCGAATGGTGTGGCGCGGAAGACATGGCTGTAAGGTTGCTTATGCGTGTCAGGCTCGCCTTCCTTCTCGATGTGGGCAGGGCCATGTAGCCCGCCAACGAGCAATCCCGGTTGCATTTCTTTAGCAAGGACGCCGCGCCAGTCCGCCGCCGCGCGCGCCAAGCCAGGCCGCGCCACCAACGGCGCGAGTTCGGCAAAGTTGTATTGCTGGCCTGTCCAATCCGTGAAGGCAACTTTCTCAAGCACAGCCGTCAGGTCAGTTCGTTCCTGAAAAGCGGAGGGCCTGCTGGCAGCCTCACTCAAAATCGTTTGAGCATAGTTACTGGCTTCGTCACCTGAAATTGCCGTGTAAGCGTTATAAATGTTGATTGAGCGCGGATCGGCCAGCAACCTATGCTCGTAGTCTGTTGTGGCAGACGGTTCCTGACTTTCCAAAAAACGATTGCTCAACTTGCCCAAGTCGTGAATCAGCCCCAAGGCTTCCAGCAAAAGAATCACGCGCCGTTGCTCATCTGATGGCTGCCAGAATGAAGGACTCATGTCTTACCTCCATTCCGCAAATACTTCGCCACGTCCTTCGCCAAGTCGCGTAATTTGCTAAGGCTGTCAAAGTCTAATGTGGTCACTTGGGGCGTTTGGGGCGGAGTGGGAGCAGTTTCTTCGATTGGCGCTCGCCAGACATTCGCCTGATCGTCCCAATCTGGATGACGCTTACGCAGACGCTTGTACTCGCTTTGCTTTTTCTTTCCCCAACCGCTTTGTTCAAGTTCTTTTTTCATCCAGCGGGGAAACTCCGGCAGTGAGTGCTGTGCGACAAATTGAGCAATCTCAGCCTGCGCCTGTTCGATTCCACTTGCTGCTGGTTTGGGTGACGCATCAAAGCTGGGCAATTCGACACGAAGAGCCAGCGTACCCCGCTTCGGCAAATGGTCTTCCGCCGTGCCAAAGCCGCTGCTGGTTTTGGCGCCGAAGCCGTATATCGTGAGCATCGCCTGAATGCTTTCAGCTAACACTTCCAAATCTTGCGCAACTTCAGCGCGTCTATCGGCTTCGGTTTGCTCAATCGGGCCGAACGGCACATATAGCAACACAAGATCGCCAGTGGTTCCCTGCGGCACACACTCCATCAGAATCGGCCCGCGCTCGCCTACACCAGTTGCGCGGCTATGCGGGTTGATGACCTCTAGGCTGATCTTGTCGAAGAAGGTCGAGTAAAAATGGAGACGGCCTGCCTGCCCTTCCTCGCTGCCACGCGGATTGCCAAACAGTCGGAGCATGGCTTTATGGTCTTCTTTGTATCCCAATTGCCACAAGGCAGCCCGCAGAGCGCCTTTCCAACCGGTAGCAGCAACCATCGGTGTCTGAAAAATCCTCTCCTTGCGCAAGGGGTTATCGAGCAGGTAAAAGCTGCGCTCATCCTTGCTGAGGTAAGGCTTCTGCAATCGGAAAGGAATATGCACCAGAAAGCTGAGCGGCGGCATCTGGGCGATGGCTGCGCTGTCCGGCACAGCACGAAACACTTCTGGAATCGGGCTGGCGGCTAAACTCTTCTGCCAGGCATCGCGGATGGAATTGTCCAATTCTGAAGTGTTTGCTTCGTACCATAGATAAGCCAGGTGAGGCTCAATCTTCACGGCCTTGCTGGCGGCCTGCTTCATCTTTCCCTCAGCTTGCTGGCGCGCGTTTTTATCTTTTTGTTCTCTCGCCTGTTCAACCTTTGCAGCCGCCTGCTCAAGTTCGCTCAGACTATTGCTCAATTGCGCCTGCCGGAAGGCGTAATAGTCACGCTCCATCGCCATCCTCCTTCAGCCCCAACAGACTCTGTAGAAACACTTTTGCATCGCTGGTACTCGGCGTATCGGTATCTCGCGTTGAGTTCATCTCGCGCCAGACCTGCGAGGAATAATTTGTTTTCAAGTGCTGGTAGATGGTATCTACAACCTTGTTCCGGTTCCAACTGCTTGTGTAGACGCCTGCCTGTTCAGGAATCCAGCCCCACACGCGCATCAGGCTATCGCCGTATGGCCGCGAGATTTTGACTTTGGCTGCCATCCGACCGTCTTTTACTGTGCCCATAATGAAGTGGCGCAGCTTTTGGTCGCTTGCGTACAACCTGCGCAGGTCGTACTTCAAGTTGAAAATAGTTTGCTCGGTAAATGACTGACTCGAATCTTTGGGTTTGATCTGCGTCAGGAAGATGTTCCGCAGCGAAGGCAAGTTTGGATAGGGTTCGCTTCCGGCTACGGCGATGAGCCAGTCATAGAGCGTCCGTGTCTCAATCCGTCCGTTCACCGGCTCAATCACACCGAAGCCCATTTGTGCCCTGGCTCCAATCGCCGCCCAGTCAGCGACAAATTGAATCAGCCCGGCCATTACTTCCGGCTGAAAATCTTGCGCCAGGCTTTGAATCTGAAGGGCAAATTGGCCCGTTCTAGGTTTGTCGTTCAAGTTGTTCGGGAAATACCATCCAATCGGGGTGCGTGTCTTTCCACTCTTATCAGTGTAGGTACGCTGCGCCGTAATCGCCGCTGTGACGGAGGCGTCAGGACGTGTGCTGTCTCGAATATCCAGGCGAAAGCGTCGCCGCCAACCAGTGGCTCCGAAGATGCGGCATACGTCACACAAGCCATTATTAGGGTTTTCGGCGTATTGGCAGGAATGGGTTGTAGGGTCGCAAACATTTCCGCCCAATCCTCGCGCAAATGCCTCCATCCACCAACGCAGACTGCCAAGGACACCGGTTTCGTGCAGGCGATCCACTTTGCCAGCCTCCACGCCGCCAGTCCACAACGGGGTCAATGTCATGAGTTGTAATTCCATTTCTGCCTCCGTGCGATATGACCGATTGGCTTCTCATCGAACTCTGGATGCCTCGTGAAATGGTGCTTCTGGTTGTATTCCCAACGAAGCAACACTCCCAACTTTCATTTCACGGGGATGCTGACCACAAAATCAGCTTTGAGTACCAGTATGCTTTCGAGTTTCATTACCCGCCCGCGGATTCAGCCGACTTGCGCATCCCGATCAGGCCGAAGTGAGTATCGTCCCGTGCTGTGCCATTTTCAAGATCAAGGCCCCAACTATTGCTCTACAAGTGCAGCCTCATCCTGCCGACGCTCAAAGCACAAGTTGATAGGGGGCATTGTCACAAGCAAGAGCAGTATGCGAGAGCTAAAGTGAATTGGTTTCATTGCTAATCTCATGCGCCTCCTTGCATAGCACAAGAGGATTTCATTTGTAAAATGTCTACGAATCAACGCGCCGCCGTCGCATCACGATCAACGCGCCCGGCGCCGCAAGCGCGCCAGTTTCGCATTTGCATCATACGAATACTTCGCTTCCTGCCCATTCAGGCGCAACCGCACGGGCTTTGCCGGAGCGTACAGCGAGGCTTCGATCAATTCCTGTCCCTGCAACCAGACCTCCATCTGCTGCCCCGCCTGAAACAGCGCAGTCACCTGCGAGAGCGAATCCAGCACGACCTGTCCGTCTTTGCGCAAGTAGCTTCCGGCGGAGACGAAGTACCGGCTCACCGTCTGCGGCGCGCTCGCCTGGCTGGTTGCCGGGCGGGTCAGCGCCAACAGGTAGGCATCGGTCTCCCACCCTTCAATCACATTGTTGCAGTTGACGTGCATGCGGCGTCCGTCGGCTTGCAGGTTGAGATAAACATCCGTGATCTGTCCTGCACGGCGCAAGCGCACGCCGATCATCTCCGGCCCGCGCAACAGTTCCAGTTCCGGCAGCGATTGTCCTTTCACTTCAGGCAGGATCGCGGTGATGAATTTCTGCTCGCGCGCGGGCGTGGCGGGAGAAAATGACAGGTACATGCGCTTTTGATCAGGGTTGCGCTCGGCCAGTCCCTGCTCTTCGCGGAGGTTGAGTTGCTCCGGAAACAGGAAGCGCACGACCGCTTTGGCCGGCCCATTGGTCAGCGTCACTTCACTTCCCTGTGGCCCCTGTTGCCCCTGTTTATTGACGCTCCCCGCGTAATGCAGCAGCCAGTCGTAGCGTCCTGCCTCGTGCGCGAGCAGGTCATCGAAGATCAGAATTGCGCCTTCCAGCCACAGCCAGTGCCGGTAATTTCTGCTCAGGTAGTGCGCCATTGGGCCGGTCGCATCGGCGTAGACGTACTTCACTCCCAGCCCATCCAACAGGCTGTGGACGCGCCCGCTGAACTTGCTGCCGCGCATGAAGTCTTCTTCGGGCTGCCCCTGGCCATTGAAGAGCACTACGTTGTGCGCGCGGCTCTGCATGTAATAATTCCTGTATTCGGGCCGCCCGTAATCGCAGGTCCCGGACTCAATGAGGAGCGGCTGACCGGCGTGGAAGAGCATGAATGACCCGGCATCCGCATGCGCGTGGTTCCAGTACGCGCCCGACTTTACGGCCAGCATCGTCGCGTCCTGCTCCCACGTTGAGCGCAGCAGCGCCCAGCCGATTTCGGGATAGATCACCGAGGTCGGCAGCGCGGGCGACGACGTAACGCCAATGTCCGAAGGATGGAGCAGCGCCATGGCGTCCGAAGAAGCGCCGCCGGTCTGCTTTAGATAAAAGCGCACGGCTGAGTTGTCCAGACCAACGGCGGGCAGCAGCCGCATGCTCCGGGACTGCTGCTCGCGCAGGTAACTGTCTCCGAAATTGACCGTGAGAAACGACGCGGAGGACGGGTAGAACGTGTGAACGAAAAATTCCGCGGCTTGCTCCACGCCCGGCAAGCGCGGCTGCGGACGTTTCGGCAGCACGTTCGAGTGGGCGAGGCGAAAAAGCAGATATTCACTGAGCGCATAATCGGCGTAATGCACACTCTCGTAAAAGACGCCGGTTTCGTCAAAATTCGCGGGCTTGTTCTGCAACACGTTGCCGCGATAGCCGAACCACTGCTCCAGCCCGTGCGCCACTCGCTCCACCCATTCGGGCGCTCGCTCGTCGTCGCCCAATAACGCGAGCGCCGCTACACCCGCCAGCGAGACGCAGACCGACCACCAGTTGTGCCCCATCGAATCGAGCGCGTGAATCCGTCGCTCAGGCAGAACCCAGTCATTCAGCGTCGGCAGAATGCCCAGCCGCGCTATCGCCTCGGCAATCCGTTTCCGCTCCTCAACTGACAGGAAATCATAGAGCGCGTCATAGCCTGCCGCCGCTCCGAAGCAGAACGCCCCGGTTGCCAGCTCGGAATTCCACGACGGCTTCCGCGTGTTATAGGCGGGGCTGCACCATTGTTGATAACCGGCGTAATGCAGCAGCGCCTGCCGCAGCTTCTGCGCGTACCGCTCTTCGCCCGTGACGTGATAAGCGAGGCCGAGCGTCATGCCCATCGCCGAGAGCTGACCGCTCGCTTGCGGATAATTGGCACGGGCGGCATTCCCCTGGCGCGCGGGCTGCCGGGCCATCGCCTCGGTCACGAGTTCCGCCTGCGCCATCGCCTCGGCGCGCTCGATCAGCTTCGACCAGCGCGACTTGAAACCGTCATCGGTTTTTACCCGCTGGCGCAACCGCGCGATGGCCTGCTGATTGAAATAGAGCCGGGGATGTTGCGGCGCCCAGTTCTCGATCCTGTCGCCGTTGGCTCTTGGTTGCGGGCGCTCGCCGCGTACCAGTTGCGCGCCGGTGATGACCACCGCGCTCTTCATGAAGTCTCGTCGTTTCATCAGGTCTCCCTTTATTTGATTCCCGCCATCGGCTTTGAACGGCGTAACAGCTTTTTCATCTCCGCGACGGTCTTTGCGTAGCGCGGATCATCGGCCAAATTGTCGAATTCGCGCGGATCGCGGTCGTGGTCGTACAACTCCACGCCCTGTTTCCCACCGTCCCATTCGTTGTACCGCCAACGTTCGGTGCGCACCGACCTGCCCTCCACGTGGTTGTGAAAGACCATTGTGTAGGCGGGGTGATTCCACGCGGCTCCGGGATTCTTCAACAACGGCGTGAGGCTTTTGCCCTCGATGCCCGGCGGCGGCGGCAGGCCGCAAACGTCCGCCAGCGTCGGATACAAATCCAACAATTCGACGGGGCGGCGAACCGCTTTGCCCGCGTGCCTCCTCTGAATGAAGCCGCCTGGCGCAGCGATAATCAATGGCACGCGCGCCGATTGTTCAAAGAGCGAGAGCTTCGCCCACATCCCGCCGTGATCGCCCAGGTGAAAGCCGTGATCGCTGAAGAGCACGACGACTGTCTTCTCCCAAAGCCCCAAGCGATCCAGCGCTTCGAGCAGCACGCCGACCTGCGCGTCCATGAACGTGATGTTCGCGTAATAGGCCGCCATCGCTTCGGCGCGCGACGACGGCTGCGGCGAGCCGGACAGCTCGGTCATCAGCGCGATCGGCGGGATGTTGCGCATCGGCTCGTCCGGCGTGGCGTTGATCCGCTCCGCCAGATGGGCCAGTGGATAGAGCG
>Ga0247727_10004867_pt1 | contig 27944 bp, 27 predicted proteins | sample WisWelCaveWW1625_FD_202498 | JGI IMG/M metagenome (GOLD analysis project Ga0247727, IMG submission 202498) | Biofilm microbial communities from Wishing Well Cave, Virginia, United States - WW16-25 | ecosystem: Environmental > Aquatic > Deep subsurface > Groundwater > Cave microbial mat | place...
TGCCTGAGCTCCATGGCTCGTCCGCGTTACAGAGATTGAGATTCACGGGGGAACGCGGAGAATGGCCAAACGCCCCACGCGGCCTGCGCCGTTACTTCCGCTCAGGCACATTCCGGCGGTCCCAACCCGCAAAATCAAAGTTGACATGGTACTAGCGCGAAATGCGCAGACGAAAGATTCCGCGCAGCGCCGAACGCAGACGCTGCGAAAACTGCGCCTCGATCCACGCCGAAAGACGCTGAATCACTTCAAGGACGTCTCCCTTACCGGACCAGTGGGAACGCACCACGTCGGGGTGCACGTGATTCAGCACGCGCGAAAGCGCCGCCCCGACGACGATGAGATCATCGAGCAGACCGAAGGGACCCAACACGATCTCCGGCAACAAGTCGATCGGCGAAAGAATGTAGCCGACCCCCGCCAGAGCGATCAGTTTGGCGCGCAGCGGCACCTGCGGTTCGCGCAACAGGCGGAAGAGCAACACCGTAAGATCGGGCAGCAGCAGCGCGAAATCGCGCAGACCGGAATTCCCGCCGAGGCGCGGTGCGACGACGCGCGCGCGCAGGCGGTCGTAGAGGCGCCGTTCCCCGGGATTGAGCTCGATAACGACGTGCTCTTCACTCACCGTTTGCCTCCTCGCTGCAGTCCAAATGATTCCTGAAGCACCAAGAGCCTATCCGAAAACCCACTCCTGTCGCCCGGCTTGTCCTTCCCGCGGCTCGCTGCGTCGCGCAATCTCGCCATAGCGCTCTGGCTATGCCTTCGATTTCGCTCCTCACGAGCCGCGGGCATTCCTGCGCCGGGCTCGGTCCGGGGTCTCCGGATAGGCTCTAAGCTGCCACGCCCTCGCCACCATCAACGCGGATCACGTTGCCCGTGATCCAGTGACAAGCCGGCGACGAAAGTGCAACGAGGGCACCGGCGACGTCCTCCGGTGTCGTGAGGCGCCCGCGCGGGTTGCGGGCGAGCGCTGCGGCGAGGATCCGTTGACTGCCGGGAATTTTTTCGAGCGCCGGCGTCCGCGTCACGCCAGCGCAAAGCGCGTTGACGGCAATCTCGAGCGGTGCCAACTCGACCGCCAATTGGCGCACGATGCTCTCGAGCGCCGCCTTGGCCGCGCCGACCGGACCGTAAGTCGGAATCACGCGCTGCCCACCCTCGCTGGTCATGGCGAAGATGCGCCCTCCGCGCTCCAACAGATCCGCCTGCCGCAGGGCCTGGGCCCAATCAACGAGACTTGTGGCCATCACCGTGAGCGTCATCGCCATCTGCTGCGGCGACACGGCGTCAGCCGGCTCCTTCGCCACCAAGGCTTTGAGCGTGCCGAAGGCGAGCGAGTGCAAGAGCACGCGCACGCGCGGCCCACCGCCCACGGCGTCGCGCAGCGCCGCCACCACCTCTGCGCAGCGCTCCGGATCCACGGCGTTCACATTGAAAAAACGCGCGCGCCGGCCGCAGGCCTCAATGTCCTTTACGACTTCTTCCGCGAGATGGCGCGTGGTCTTGCGATCGAGGTGAACGCCGCAGACGTCGAGCCCCGCCGCCGCCAGCGCGCGCGCGGCCGCAGCACCGAACCCGCTCGACGCTCCGAGGATCACACACCAACCCGGCTCTAACTGCACGCGACTCTTCCTCCACGCGTCGTCTCGCATGCTTCGTAAAGCATCCGGGTTCGTAAAGATACCATCAGAAAAACACGCCGCGGCGCGCGCGGCGTCCGTGCTCGAGCAACTCCACAATTTTGGCTTTGACGGTATCCACCCGGGCCTCGATGGCTGCGTCCTCGTCGTGGGCGTCCCCCTCGAATTGCAAAGGATCGCCGAAGTAAAAGCGGTATTTCACGGGCAGCGGCAAAATGCCGAGGGGACCGAGCCAAGGGAAGCCCAATGTAACGGGCAAGCTGGAAAACCCGAAAAGTTTTCCCAGCTTGTGCAGGTTGGTGAACCCCGGCTGTTGTTCCTCGGAACCGATCAAAGCCACCGGCACTACCGGCGTGTGCGTCGCGAGCGCCAAGCGCATAAAACCAGGACCGAAGCGCTGGAGTTTGTAACGCTCGGAATACGGCTTGTTCATGCCGCGCGCGCCCTCGGGAAACATCAGCACGCACTCACCGGCCTCGAGCATCGCAGCGCAATTCTCTGGCGTACCGACCAGTCCACCGCCGCGGGATACCAGCACGCCGAACCACGGGATGCGCGGAATCCAAAACTCCGCCACGCTCCGCAGCACGCGCGGCGGCTCCGCTCCGAGCAAACAGGCCGTTCCGAGCATGACGGCGTCGAAGGGCAACTGCCCCGCGTGATTGCCGACGAGCAGCGCGCGACCGCTGGGAATTTTCTCGATGCCGTAGGTCTCCACGCGGAAGTAGTGCCGGTAGAACAACGCCGCCGGCAGAAACGCCTTGCGCGCTGCCTCCGGTGAGAATCCGAAGCGATCGTAACCGTATTCGTTGAGCGGCGTCGGAACTTTCGCGAGACGCTCGCGCAATTCGCGGTCGAGCTCGCGCAGCGCCACCGGCACAAAGGCGCCCGTCAGATCCTTGAAAGCACTTGCAAGGCCGGCCCGCGTCGTTCTCAGCACGCCGCGCTCACTCTCGACGCCGGACGCTCTGGAAAATTTCTTCCAGGCCGAAGAGCGGCCGGAAACCCGCGGCATCGGCGAAACGCTTTCCCGAAAGCGTAAGCGGGTATTTAAGGTAATCGATGGCACCTTCGGGATAGGGCGCCAGGCCGTAGCGGAACAGGCGCGCGAATAACGGACGGACCAAGATCTCCGGCAGCGGCAGAGGAATACCTCCGCACTCGCGGATGGCGACGTGCAGGGGTACCTCCCCCGGCCCCACGACGTTGAACACACCCTGGAGGCCCTGCTCCAACGCCAGGGCGATGGCTTCACAAAGATCTTCCTCGTGAATGAACTGCATCATCGGGTCGAAACCCATAATGGTGGGAACACGCTTCTGCCGCAGGTACTCAGCCAGCATGGAGTGCACGAAACTCCCCAGCACGCTCACCGGCCGCAGCACGCAGGTGCGGATGTTGGGGTATTTCCAGATGTAAGCCGAGGCCACGGTATCGACCTCGACCAAGTCGCGGATCTCCGGATAGGAGCGGCTGGCGGAAAGGGGCTGATCCTCGTCCATGGAAAAGGGATTCTCCGGAAAGGCCCCGTAGACGTAGCCGCTCGAGAGAATCACGAGTTTCTGGACGCCGTAGCTCTGGCAATGATCCAGCAGGTATTTGGTACCGCGCACGTTGACGTCGTGGCGCGTGCGCTGGTCAGCGCGGAAATGACGGATGAAACCCATGTGCACCACGGCCGTCGGAGCCTCGGTGCGCACGACATCTTCGAACTTTTTCTTGCGCAGATCCACCTGGTGAACGCGGACTTCGGGTGGAGCCCCCTCCCAGGCGACGCGGTCGACGCCGCAGACCTCATAGCTCTCAAGCAAGCGGCGGGTGAGCAGCCGTCCCTGGCCACCTGAAATTCCTGTAATCAGAACCTTTTCCATGTTTGCTCCGGAGAGGCGCGCGGGGCCCCCAGAGGTGCAACCTCCGCCGAGGGTACCCAGCCGGGAGCAGAGCATCTACTCTGCACCTGTTATACAAAGCGCCTGCCGAGGACCGCCGTGGAAACCGGACCGACTTTCGAAGAACTCAAGATTTCGCTGCGAGAGCCGGTGAATGGCCTGGACGCCGTCGCCGGCGACCTTGGAATTCCCGAGTGGTGGCCCACGGGCTCACGCGCGAGCGTGGTTTTGGTCCACGGTGCCACGGGAGACAAGGAAGAACCCCTGATCCGCGACCTGCACCGGGCACTCACCGAACGTAAATACCTGTGCCTGCGCTTCAACTTCCCCTTCGCGCAAGCGGGGAAAAAGCGCCCTGATCCTATACCTGTGCTCCAGAACACCCTGCGAGCCGCGATCGCGGTGCTAGGCCGCGATCCCAGCGCCATCCCCTCCCACCTCCTGCTCCTCGGCAAAGACCTCGGTGCCAGCGTGATCGCCCACACCGCCGCTCATCATCGCCTGCGGGTGGAGGGCATCGCACTCCTAGGCTACCCGCTCCACCCACAGGGCAAACCCGAAAAACTCCGTGCCGACGATCTGTTCCGGATCGTCTGCCCCACGCTCTTCATCCAGGGCAAGCACGACCGTCAGTGCGATCTCACCGCTTTGCGCCAAACGTTGCTGCGCGTTGGAGCACCTACGACCTTACACACCGTCGAAGCAGCGGATCATAATCTCAAAATACCCAAGAAGGCTGAGCGCAGTCAGGAAGATATCCACGGGGAAATCTTAAACGCAGTCGATGCCTGGATCGGCAAAATCCTCGGAGGTGTATGAGGCTCGTGGAAACTCCTCTTTTGGAACGTATCGCCGGTGTTCTCACGTTCGACGAGTACGCGTATTCCGAAAGCGCGGCGGATACGGACGCCACGGGCACTGCGCTGCTGATCGTGATCGGCGTCGGATTGCTTCAAGGGATCTCCCAACTTCCGGATACCGGCTTGGCCGGCCTGTGGGCCGAAGTGGGGCAGTGGAGTGCGTTGTGGGCTGTATGGCTGCTGGCCGTCTTTGTTCTGAGCCACGCCCTCGGCTGCCCCTGCGACCTCGCCGCCTTGTTGCGGGTCTTCGGCCTAGCAGCCGTTCCCTTTGGCCTCGGGCTGCTGCAGGAGCTGCCCTGGTTGGGGTTCTTCTTCGGATGGGGGAAGTGGATCCTGGGTCTCGCCGCCGCGAGCGCCGCGACGGCTCAGGTCACTGATCTCTCGAAGTTATCTGCACTCGGCGTCTGTACAGCAGGGCTTGTCCTCGCCCGGCTCGCGACGATCCCTCTCGGCTGGCTGTTCGGAAACTAACGCAGCACCCTCATACGGAGATTCGAAAATTCGCGTTCCTGCCGAGGGGCGTTTGGGGCAGGTCGCAGCGACGACATAAACAATTCTTGGAGGAGCTGCGACCTGCCCCAAACGCCCCTCGGCAGGAACGCCAGAACTTTCTCGGATCGAAGTTAATCCGCAGCGTCGAGATTGCCGACGATGATTTCCCCCTCGAGCCTGCGCGCCGCCGCTGCTCCACTGTCCGCCGGCAGATTCCGCACGACCTTGTACTTGTAACGGCCAGGCTTGAGCTGGCAGAAACTCGCGAATTCTCCGGCATGCAGCGGCCCGGAGCGCAACTCGTCCTCCTGAATCTTGAAATTCACCAAACTGTGGCAAACCATGGCGCGCGCGATCTCCCGCTCAAAAACAATCTCCGACGGTAGAGAGGAGTAACTGATCCACGCCACCAATTGCCCCTCCTCCACAGTGGCCAAGCGGGGAGAGAGCGATTGATTGGTGATGATCACCAGCTTGTGTTCCGTCATGCGGTAGGAAGGATCGAGTGCCGGCAGTGAACTCGGCTTCTCGTACGGGATCTCCGTCGGGCGTTTTTCTTCCGCCGCTGCGGGAACTGCGGCGAGTAGTAGAACCCAACTCAATCGGCCAAGCCAGGTTGCAGCCCAACGCGATCGTCTCGCAAAAAACGTGTACGCCATGCGTTTCCCACTCCCCTGTTGGCATAAACACGGCCGAGCGCCGCGCGCCTGCGCAGAGTCTGGCGCAACCCCGCGCAGCGTCCAGCCCTAAGCCACCGCTCTCCTAGCGAGGCGCGGCCTTAGTAGTAGCTTGGTGAGAAAAGCGGGCTGAACCACGCTTGCCATCCACACCCGTCTCCAGTAGGTTCCGCCCGCTTTTTACGACCCTGAGGCAGTCGTCACGGCCCCGTCCGGAGTTGCGGGCCGTTGTTCGGGCGCGCGGACCCCCTCCAAGCCATTCAGTTGCGGGCTTTCGCGCGGCGGTGCGGTGTCTCACCGATGTCTCACCAAAGTCTGGAGGCTCGGATTCCCCATGAAGATCGTAGTGTGTCTCAAGCAAGTACCGCACCAGGACGCCCGTCTGGAAGTTCGACCCGACGGCACGTGGATCCAGGAAGACAACCTCAAGTTCGAGATCAATAGCTACGACACCTACGCCCTCGAGGAAGCACTGCGCATGAAGGACTCCGGTGGAGCCGATGTGGTGGTAATCGCCATCGGTCCCGATCGCGTGACCCAATCCCTGCGCACTGCCCTCGGCATGGGAGCGGACCGCGCGATCCACGTAAATGATCCAAAAACCCAAGGCAGCGATGCTTTGAGCATCGCGAAAATCCTGGCAGCCATCGTGGCCGCGGAGAAACCGGACCTCGTCTTCACGGGCCTGATGTCCGACGACGGTAACTTCGCCGCCGTCGGCCCCATGTTGGCGGAGCTCACGGGTATGCCTCATACGACGGCGGTCATGAAAGTCGAACAGAAAAACGACGCGGTGCGTGCGGAGCGCGAGCTCGAGGGAGGCGCGCTCGAGGTGGTCGAGCTAACGCGGCCCTGTCTGCTGGCCGTGCAGACCGGTATCAACCAAGTCCGCTACGCCTCGCTCAAGGGCATCATGGCGGCCAAGAAAAAACCCATCGAAACCAAGACGCTGGCCGAGCTCGGACTGGCGGACTCGATCAGTGCGGAAACCTCCAAAGTCAAAATCGAAAAGATTTACTCTCCGCCGAAGGGAGAGAGCGCCGAGATTCTTTCTGGTTCTACGGACGCCGTCGTCCAGGGGCTGGTCGCGAAAATTAAAGAACTCGGACTGCTGTAAGCCCAAATTGATTCATGGAGCGCCATAGCGAAGCCCCAGGCGCGCTAGCACGCGGCGTTACGAAAGGAAGACCTCATGGGCAACCTCCTCATTGTCGTTGAGTTACAGAACGGAAAAATCCGCGAAGCCACTTTGGAGCTGGTGAGCATCGCCCGCAAATTGGCACAAGCCCGCGGCGATACCGTAAAGAGCGTCCTCACGGGACAAGGCATTGATGGATTCGCGGAAGAGCTTGCGAAGCGGGGCGGCGGGGATATTTATGCCATCAACCACCCTACCCTTGCCTGCTACAACGTGGACGCGCACTTCCAGGCCCTGCGCGCGGCCATCGACGCCTGTTCCCCGGAACTCGTGCTCTTCTCCAATACACCGAGCGGCTGGGACGTAGCGCCGCGCCTCGCCGCCTCCCTCGACGCCGCCTTTGTCTCCGATTGCTTCAATATCGAAGTCCGCGGCGAGGAACGCGTGTTTTACCGGCGCCTGTTCAACGGCAAGTTGGACGCGCAGCTCACAACAAAGGCAACCGTCACCCTGGCCACAGTACAACCTGGCGCCACGGCGGCCTGGAGTGGAACGTCGGAAGGCAGCGTGCACAAGCTCGACGCGGCAATCCAAGAAGGCAAGCTGCGTACCCGTTTCGTGGAGGTCAAAACCGCCGACAAAGGCGGCGTCGATCTCAGCAAGGCTGACGTCATCGTTTCGGGCGGCCGCGGGCTCGGCGCACCCGAAAAATTCAGTGAAGTCATGCAACCCCTTGCGGAGGCCCTTGGCGCGGCCATGGGTGCTTCGCGTCCGGTGGTCGACGCCGGCTGGCTGCCTCACGAATACCAAGTCGGTTCCTCCGGTCAGGTCGTTACTCCCAAGCTCTATATTGCCTGTGGTATTTCGGGGGCAATTCAACACTTGGTGGGTATGAAAAGCTCGAATTACATCATCGCCATCAACAAAGATGCCGATGCCCCCATCTTCGAGGTTGCAAACCTCGGCGTAGTCGGCGATCTCTTCGAGATCGTACCCGCGCTCACCAAGGCGATTCGCGCGGCCAAAAGTGCTTGACGCAGAGAGCACATTTTTGTAGCGCGACGCGTCAAAGACTTCACAAAAACGCAACTGAACTGCGATGCGTGAAGTTTCTTCTGCTTCTACAATTGACACGCAACGGGCGGCGGAGTAGGAGATGGGGGACATATTCTTATTGTCTCGCACTCGGTAAAGAGATTGCACTGCACACCACAACGAAGAGGGCAGAGCCATTCCGCGCCGCATCGCGTTCATCAACGAGAAAGGCGGTAGCGCCAAAACGACGCTGGTTGCCAACTTGGGCGCGTACTTGGCGCTGCGCCGCGGCCGCCGCGTCCTGGCGATCGACATGGACCCTCAAGGCCAACTGGGAAAAGTGTTCGCCGTCGAAGTGCATCGCCAGCGCCGCTCCGCCATCGACCTCTTGCTCGACAGCCTGTTGGAAGATCCGTTGGAAACTCCGCCCGGAAGCAACCCTGCGCCGGAAAGCGCAGGCGCGTTACCTGTGGTACCGACGCGGATTCGCGGTCTGGACCTCATCGTCGCCAACAAGGCCTTGGCCGTCTTCCCCGCTTGGAATGGAGCCGACGCGGACGCGGATCCGACGGGCCGGCTGCAACGCACCCTCAACGGAGCCCCGGAGCTCGCCGACTACGACTTCGTTTTCATGGATGCGCCGCCCTCCTTCGGACCGCTCACGTTGAACGTTCTGCGTGCTGCCGAAGAGGTGGTCATCCCCGTTCCTCTCACTTACTTAGCCCTGGACGGCTGTGCTGAGTTGGAACGCACTCTCGCCAGTGTGCGCTCCCGCTACCACAACCCCGGGCTGCGGATCAGCCTGGTAGTCCCTACTTTCTACCGCCGGACGCGCCTGGCGCACGAGATGTTGGAACGACTCAGCAGCCGCTTTCCCAAAACGCTCGCGCAGACGGTGGTTGGGTTTCACGTCAAGATCGACGAGGCGCAGTCAAAGGGACGCTCGATTTTCGAGCACGCGCCGCGGAGCCGCGGCGCCCAGGCCATGGCGGCCCTGGCTGAAGAACTCGAGCTTCGCAACCCACTGGAAGAGGCCCCTCAGCAATGAGCGAAGCAAAGCCCCCCTTGTTTCTGGACGGTGTCCTCAAAGACGCCATCCGAAACCTTCCGGGCACGACTTCGTTGCTCTCGCGCGATCCCTTTGCGGAGGTCGCCGTGCCGGACCCCTTTCACGAGCGGCTCGAAGCTCTCCTGCCACCCGTAGCGCGCCTGAGATCCAGTGTCGCCGTGCGCACCTCGCTCGAAGCCTCCGGCCCTCTGCGGGCCGGAAATACCGCTCTTCCGCGCACCAAACGTCCCTCACCTCAGCGGCGCCGAGGCGTGGCAGTGCCACGCCTCTCGGAACTCGAACACGCGCCGCCGGAGGAACTTTCCGACCGCCTGCTCGGTGAAGCAGAACGCCGGCGCATCACCGCCCTGACCCACTTGCTGGAAGGCGGCTCCCCTTACGATCGCTACGGGTTCTCGCCCAGCGTGATCCGCCGGATAATGCCCTTGTTCCTGGCGCTCTACCGCAGCTACTTCCGCGTGCGCAGCAGTGGACACGCGCACCTACCCGCGGAAGGCCCGGCGATTCTGGTTGCGAATCACGGTGGACTCCTGCCCTTCGACGCCGCCATGACCGCCGTGGATGTACTCCTGCACACGGATCCCCCGCGGCTCCTGCGCTGCGTCGTCGATCGCTGGGCGGGCGCTCTGCCGTGGATCAACATCTTGTTCGCGCGCCTCGGGCAAGTGGTTGGCACACGGGAAAACTTCAACGATCTGCTCGCCGACGAGCAAATCGTCATGGTGTTTCCGGAAGGCATCGACGGCATCCGCAAACCCATCACCCAGCGTTACCGTCTGCAGTCGTTCCGCACCGGCTTCATCGAGCTCGCTCTGCGCCAGCGCGCGCCGATCGTCCCAGTCGCCATTCTCGGCAGCGATGATCAGAGCCCTATCTTGTTCGACCTCAAATCTCTGGCGCGGCGGCTTAAACTTCCCACGCTTCCTATTACGCCGACTTTCCCGCTGTTGGGTCCCCTAGGATTGCTGCCTTACCCGGTTCGCTACCGCATTCTTTATGGAGAACCGCTTCCCTTCCACGAGCGCTTCGGTCCGGAGGGCGCTGAAGATCCGCGCTTGGTCCGCACCCTTGCCAATCAAGTACGGCGCATCGTTCAGGGAATGCTGGACCGCCGCTGATGCGCCACCTGCTCGTCACCCACGCGGACGATCCGATCGGGAGACGGATTGTTAAACAGCTCTACCACGATGAAAGAATCGAGAATCTCTTGGCCGTGGGACAAGGACCCGCGCCGCGCGCCTTCGACAGCTTTCTAGCCGAGGCCCCGGCACGCTTCAGCTATGCCCGCGCGGACCTGGCCAAACACCGACCCGTCTCCGACCTGTTTCACTCGACGCGTTTCCGAGATGCGGACATCGACACCGTCATCCACGTACCGAAACACGGTGCACCTGAACACGAGCCCATGCCGCTGGTCGCGGGCGTGCCCGCCCGCACCTCGGAAGCGCGCCTCATCCTGCAGCACAGCCTCGAAGCCAAGTCGGTGCAGAATCTGATCGCCGTGGGCAGCGCTTTCGTCTATCGCCTGCTGCCGGGCAACTCGAACCGCCTCATCGAGAACAGTGAGCTCAATTTGGATCCGGAAGCCGACCCGGAACTCCGTTCTTGGGTGGACTGTGACATGATCTTCCACGCCGAGGTGCACGGGGAACGCCTGCGCACGGTGTTGCTGCGGGTCCCCACGGTGGTGGCGCCGGGCGGCTACGTGTACTTGAACCCGATCCTGTCCGGCGCCGCGGGCCCGCGCCTGCGTCCGCTGGTTTTCGACCCGATGTGCGCGGTCATCTCCGACAAAGACGTGGCGAAAGCTGTCCAAGCAGCCGTGCACGCCGACCGCTCCGGCGTGTACAATGTGGCCGGCTGCGAGACGTTACCGCTCTCCATTTTGGCGCGTTGGACCCAGCGGCCGAGCATCCCTATCCCCACGACTGTGCTGCGCACCCTCGCCGCGGGCGCGAGCTTCCTGCGGGCCCACCACCTACGCCCTGTCCTGGCTGGTCCCCATCTGCGCTACGGCTTCACGCTGGACACCGAACTCGCCGCGCGGGATCTCGGCTTCCGCCCCAGCTACCGCATCGGGCTCGCGCGCGACGGCGACGGCCGCGCCCGCCTCGAGGCCTACCCCGCCTGACTTATGCAAGTCGATACCGCCCAGTTCCGCAATGGTCTCAAGGTCGTGCTCAACGGCGAGCCCTACAGCATGGTTTATTTCCAGCACGTGAAACCGGGCAAGGGCGGCGCCTTCGTGCGTACCAAGCTCAAGAGCTTGAAAAGCGGCCGGGTTCTCGAACGCACCTACCGCGCGGGGGAGAAACTCGAAGCCGCCGACATCGAAGAGAAGAAGATGCAGTACCTCTATCCCGACGGAGAACAGCTCGTCTTCATGGACAGCCAAACCTACGATCAGCTCCACATGAGCAGCGAGGTAATCGGCGACGCGCGCAAGTTCTTGCAGGAGAACGTCGACGTGGATGTGCTGTTCTGGAACGACAAACCGCTCAACATCGAACTGCCGCCCTTCATCGAAGCAACTGTTGTTCAAACCGACCCCGGCGTGAAAGGCGACACCGCCACCGGCGGCACCAAGCCCGCCACCCTCGAGACCGGCGCCGTCGTACAGGTCCCACTCTTTCTCAAGGAAGGCGACCGCATCCGCATCGACACCCGCAGCGAGGAATACGTCGAGCGGGTCTCGTGAACTGACCCAGGCTAAATTCGTTGACATGCTCCGGAATCTCAGGGATTGAATTCCACGCTCAATGATGGATACCGAAACCGTATCCTTGGCACTGCTCCCGGTAACGGTGAAAGCGGCATGTCAAAATCAACCTTTTTCAACGTAACCTCGACGAGCGGCTTGCGGTTGGGGTTGCACTGCGCAGGCGAACATCCTTCAAAACCGATGACGAATGTTGCCCACCCAAAACCTTGTAACCCTATGCCGATAGCTCTTGTCGTCGCGGCTGTTTGATACACGGTTCCATAAGCTTTGACAGCATTATACACTCCATTCGCGCCGACGTTGCTGGGATGCACGAGAAGCTTGCGTCCCCATAACTGATGGGCAAGCCTCCAAAAGAACCTACCTCGCCCACCTGAAAAATAGTGGAACGAGGAATACAACGCGTAATTGGTAAAAAACCATGGCCCTCTCAATACTCTTTGCACGAAATTTCCATAGCGCATTTGATGGTGCGCTAGTAAGTAGTTTGGCGACATGTCATGAGTTAATACGTTATGCACATATTCCCAACCATAACGGAGCATATTGTCAAAAGGGTTAGCGTCGGCTAGGCCCAACGCCAACTGATTTACCAGCCTACCCGCCCCTATGGATGCAGCACCTACTGCAACATGTGCGCGCATGTCACTCCCGTTCTGGGAGGCTTCTACATCTTCAGGCGTTGGTTGAAAAGCTTTATCCATAAACTGAACCACTGAGAGACTGTCGAGTCTGAGCCCGACGGAACTTACGCTTGAATCGGGCCGAGAGACCGAAATCGGAAAGTCAGCCTCTTTCCCGTCTGGATCGATCAAATTTAGAGGGGTGTTGTTTGCGTATGCATATGGGCTCATCCCGGGATGATCGATTGCATCAGTCGCCATGAATTGACACATCGTTGAGTCAAACATCCGCGCACCTGCATCCAACCAAGAAAGCGCCCCATCTTCTTCATAACTTGCAAACGAGTAATCGGGCTTCGCGACCGAAGGATCTATCTCGTGCGGCAACGATTCCCCGCACGGAAGATAGTTAGCTCGGTAAACAATTTGACCTGCCTTGGTGTTGCCCGACTCATCTTGATCGCACGCGAGAAAACTTATCGCTACGAGAGAGAGAGAGAGAGAGAGAGAGAGAGAGACTTCTTACTGCGCCGCGCATACCAAGAACCTCCTCAGCACCGAAACCTCGCACTGCATTGACCTGGCTGCAGCATGAAAACTAGCACGATAGTGTGTAATTTGGCCACTGAGCATAATCTTACTCGCCAAACCAGCAAAACAAAAGCAGAAATTTCTGCCATACACGTCGCTGCATTCCTGGTTGGGAACCGGTTGTCGCAATCAGCGCCGCCAGTGCACGGCCGAGCTACGGCGCAACAACCTCCACCAGACCAAAACTCTCGAGCTGTGGCTTCAGTGCGACCGCGGGCCCCACGACGACGATGGCGGCGCGCTCCGGATGCAACAGTTTCTGTGCGAGCCGGGCGGTGTCCTCCACCGTCACCTCACTCACGCGCTCACGGTAAGTATCGAGCGCGTTCTCCGGCAGCGAATAGACGTCCAGTTCCGCGAGACCCTCGGCAACGGCTTCCGAAGTCTCCAGAGCGAGCGCAAAGGACCCCACGCGGTAATTCTTGGCCCGCAGCAACTCGTCCGCGTTCGGTGGCTCACTCCGTATGCGCGCGAGTTCAGCCAACAACAATTCGACCGTGCGCTTGACTTCGGGCACCCGCGTGAAGGTGGAGACGAAAAAAGGACCAGCGTGCCGCCGCATGGAGAAACCGGCGTAGATGCCGTAGGTAAGCCCGGCATCCGAGCGCACGCTGCCCATCAGTCGCGATGAAAAGCCGCCGCTTCCCAACACGGTTTCCAAAAGCGTAATCGCGATGCGCTCCGGATGCGCGCGCGCCACACCTTCGTGTCCCACCAAGATTTGCGCCTGCACCAGATCGGGGCGGTCGACGACGATGACGCGCCGCTCCGCGGGCGCCGTTTCGGGAGGAGCTGGCGGATAAGCGGGCAAGCTGCCCGGCAGCCATTCCGCAAAAGCGCGCGTGAGTTCGGAAAGCAGCTCCTCACTCGCAAAGTTCCCTGCCGCGTAGAGCACGGCGTTGCGGGCGATAAAAACTTCTCCGTGGAAAACGCGCGCGTCGGCCGCCGCGAGCTGCGCAACGGTCTCGCGCGCACCCTCGAGAGGAAGACCGTAGGGATGGCCCGAGTAGAGAGCACGCGCCAACTGCCAACCGGCCAGGTGCTGAGGATCATCTTTGGCTTTCTCGATGCCCGCCAACTGCTCCGCCTGCACCCGCACCGCCTCCTCGGGACGCAGCTGCGGGCGCTGGACGACATCGGCCAAGAGTTCAATCAAGAGCGAACGAGCGCGCGCCAACCCCGAAAGTTGAACGCTCATGGAATCCCAATCCGCGTTGACGCTGAGGTTCGCACCAATCTCATCGACGGCTTCCGCGAGAGCCAGGGCCCCACGCGCACCGGCGCCGCGCTTCATCAACTCCGCGGTGAACTCCGCCAAGCCGGCCCGCTCGGGAGACACATGATCGCCGCCGCGGCGGGTAAGGACGCCGAGCGAAAGCAGCGGAAGACTCGGATCCTGGTACAAAATAACGTGCAGGCCATTTTCGAGCGTCGTGCGCTGCAAGCGCTCCGAATCGACGACGCGACCGCGCTCGATCTCCGGCAGGGGCAGTTCCCACGCCGGCGGAGCAATGCCCGCGCAGCCCGGCACCAACCACAACCACGTTGCCAAGACCACCCTGCAGCACCGCGCGCTCACGCGCCACCTCCGGCAGTTCCACCCGCTTCCGGAGCGGTGAGCAGGCGCACGCTGTTGCGCCGGGCCGGCACGAGATAGCGGCGAGCCACTTGTTGAACTTTCTCCGGCGTCACCGCGCGAATGGCCTCGAGGCGCTCGTCGAGGGAACGCACGCGACCGAAGGTGATGTAATCACCCGCGATGCGGGAAGCCAACGCGTGGCTCGTGCGCAGACCGGAAACCAAGCCGACCTCGAGCTGCCGCTTGGCTTTTTCAACCTCCGCCGCGCTCGGCATTGCCACGATCAGACGTTCAATCTCTTGCAACAGTGAAGTCTCGACCGCATCCAGCGCCGCCGTCGGCCGCACGCCCACGAAGGTGTAGAAGAGTCCGGCCTGCTGCATCTCCCAGTAACCGCCGCTGGCGAACAACGCCACTTGGTCTTCGTAAACGAGCCGGCGGTAGAGTCGGCTGGAACGCCCCACGGAGAGGATCTGTCCCGCCACGTCCAGGGCCTCGGCATCCACGTGGCCCGCTGCCGGAGCGTGCCAAGCCACCACGAGGATCGGACTGCGCACATGGTCGTAGACGACGGCCCGGCGCTCGCCCTCCTGCTCCGGTTCGCGCGTCGGATTGCGCGGAACGGCTGCCGCTGGTTCCAAATCTCCAAAGCGGCTTCGAATGCGAGCTAGCGCGGCCTGCGCGTCAAAGTTGCCGGCCACAGACAACACCAAATTATTGGGCGAGTAATAGGTGGAGAAAAATTCACGGCAGGTCTCCACGCCCACCGCTTCGACGTCGCTGCGCCAACCGATCACCGGCCAGCGGTAAGGGTGCGCCTGGAAGGCAAGCGACATGATCGCCTCGAAGGCCCGCCCTTCCGGATCGTCTTCAAAACGCAGCCGCCGTTCTTCGAGCACGACTTCGCGCTCGCTCGCCAGCGTCTTTTTGCTGATATCGAGATGGGCGACGCGCTCCGCCTCGAGATCGATCACGAGCGGCAGCGCCTCGGGCGTCACGTCCTCGTAGTAAACGGTTTCGTCGCGAGTGGTAAAGGCGTTGGTCTGCCCGCCGCGCGCTTCGATCCACTGGGCGTGGCGCTCCGGCGGCACGTGTTTCGAGCCCTTGAACATCATGTGTTCAAAGAGGTGCGCGAGCCCGGTGTAGCGCGCTTCGTCGCGGGAACCAACGCGCACCCACATTTGGAATGACACCACCGGCGTGCTCGGATCTTCGAGAGTAAGGACCGTGAGGCCGTTATCGAGAATGATCTTCTGGACACGAACGGCGGGATCTTCCAAAGCGCGCACCGTGGAAGCGGACAGTAGTGCCGCAAGGGCAAAGCTGAAGGTCCATCCGCAACGAATCGGCCGTTTGTACATCGGGCGAACAGTACCGGCCCTGCTCAGCCGCGCAAGTAACTTCAATCCGACAAAATTCTGGCGCTCCAAAAGTGCACGCTGGGAAAGAGGGTCGAAGCGACGACATAAACAATTCTTGGAGGAGCTTCGACCCTCTTTCCCAGCGTGCACTTCGATGGGGAAGGCGCACGAATTTTTCGGATCTCCGTAGAGGGGTGGTGTCCGTAGAGAACGATGCCCTCTACTCCTTGATGCGATAGCGCAGAGCGCGGCGCTGCATCCAGCGCACGGCGAGAATATCGACGAGGCCGGCAAAGAGCCGGTTGCCAATGCCGTACTTGGAAGTACCGTGGCGGCGCGGGTGATGGTGGACGGGAACCTCGACGATGCGCGCCCCCTCCAGACGCAGCAAGGTGGGCAGAAAGCGGTGCATGCCGCGGTAGAGTTTGACGCGCTTCAGGTACTCGCTGCGGATGGCGCGCAGAGAGCAACCAACGTCGGTCACCGCTTCGTGCGTCGCCCAATTGCGAAAGCGGTTGGCGAGCTTCGAAGAGAAGCGGCGCAGCCACGTATCGCGCCGCTCCGTGCGCACGCCGTTCACGACGTCGGCGTTCTTGAGTTCCATGAGCAGTGTGGGGATATCCGCGGGATCGTTCTGCAGGTCGGCGTCGAGAGTGATGGTGACGGTGCCGCGCACGGCGCGAAAACCGGCGTCGAGAGCCGCCGTTTGGCCGGCGTTCTGTTCGAGAGCCACCACCCGCACGCGCGGATCTCGCACAGCCACCGCCCGCATCATTTCGAGACTGCGGTCCCGGCTGCCGTCGTCGACCAGAATGATCTCACTGCTGAGGTCGAGGGTCTCAAGCACGCGGGCGAGTTCCTGATGCAACGGCTCGACGGATGCTTCCTCGTTATAAATGGGAACAACGATGGAGAGATCGAACTCACTCAAGGTGTCTTCCGTCTTAAGGCTCGCGGCACAACACGAACCAGCTCCCGAGATCCTTCCCGTAGCGCGCGGCCGAACCGATGCTCACGTGCTGCGAAACGCGCCGCAGCGCATCCACCATAAAGCCGAAAATGAAACGCGCAAAGCCGCGTTCATTGGAACGGACTTCAGGCCAGGCGGCTGGTCGCTCGCTTGGGATTTCGCGGTAGTCCACGAGTACCTCACCCCGGCTTTTGTCCTCTCGCGCGATGAAGTAACCGGGCCCTGCCACGGCGGCGAGTAAGGGATGCCGATTGTAGTTGTAACCACAAAGCCACTCCGGTGCCTCGGGGCGTTGCCCCGACGGTCGCGCGAAACGTTTCTCAAATAGAGAAAGCGGAGCCAACAGGCTGTTTTTCCCGTAGTGGCGCACGGGAACGAGATCTCGCACGTTCGCGGGAACGATGTCCACCAAACGCAGCGGTGCAAAACCTTCGACCGCCGCGTAGAGACGCCGCTGCTCGGTTTTGCCCAAACTGCGGACGGCCTGGACTCTTTCCGTGTGCGTTAAGCCGTCGAGGTAGCGCGCGACTTCCAAGGTTTTGATCGGCGTCTCGCCCAGCCTTGCGCACAGCTCTTCACCTGCCCCCAATGACGTACTCGGCGTGCTCATGGATTCCCTCCTCTGGAAGTGTTCCGCCCAAAGCGTTCTAAACCCACCCACAAATTCCACCCAAAAGATGAGCGCGGGATGAGACCGCTGCTTGGGCAAAACACGTTCCCAGGATACCGTAAATCGCTCCCAGCCCGCATTTTTACCAGGCCGCGTCGGCGATTGCCACGCAGGGTCGCGGAGCTAGGAAGTAATTACTTGGAGTGACTCAGATGTCTACGGACGCCGCCGTCGATCGTCGCCTGTTTGCCGCTTTTTTGCTGGTGGCCGCCGTCTTTCTCTTTCTCGGGCTCGGCCAGCGCGATCTTTGGGCTCCCGATGAACCGCGCTACGCGCAAGTCGCCGAAGAATTGCGCAGCATGCAACACGGAATGAGTGGGCTGGTCCTGCTGCATCTAAACGGCGAAGTGTACACGCAGAAGCCTCCGCTTTACTTCTGGCTCGCCGCCTTGGCCGGCGCACCTTCGGACCGCGTTACTGAAACTGCAGCGCGCTTGCCCTCCGCTGCGGCAGGCTTCTTCGCGGTGATGCTGACCACCATCCTGGGAGCGCGCCTTGTCGGCGCACGCGCCGCCCTGTGCGGTGCGGCGCTCCTGCTCACCAGCAACGTCTTCGCCGACAACGCGCGCCGCGCTCAACTCGACGCATTGCTGACGCTTTTCGAAACGTTGGCTCTCTTCGCGTTCTGGCGCCTCGATCGAGGCGTCGGAAGACGTGTAACGAATATCCTACTGCTGCATGGAAGTCTGGGACTGGGTGTACTCACCAAGGGACCAGTCGGTCTCCTCATCCCGCTGTTTGTAATCGCGGGCTTTCTGCTCTGGGAACGCCGCCTCTCGGCGTTGCGGCACGCGCTGCCGTTGTGGAGCCTACCCCTGTCCCTGGGCCCCGGTCTGTTGTGGATCACCGCAGCCGTAACATTCGCCCCCGCCGGCTACTTCGGTGAAGCCGTGTTCGAAAATTTGATCGGGCGCTTCTTTGAGGGAACTTCGCACAAGCGTCCCTTTTATTACTTCCTGTACCAACTCCCTCTCGAATTCATGCCTTGGAGCTTGCTCCTCCCGCTCGTCTACCGCATCAGCCGTGGGCAGGTCTTTCGTCCCAATGGTGATCCTTCGCGAAAACGGGTCTGGCGTTTTCTGCTGTCGTGGGTAGGGGTCTCGCTTCTCTTCTTTTCTTGCTCCAGCGGAAAGCGCGGTATCTACCTGTTGCCGAGCTTCCCCGCTCTGGCGCTCCTGTGTGCACAATCCGTGGAGTGCTACCTACGCGATCGCCGCTCTCCAGCCCGCATTCCTCACCAAGCTGCTCCTGCGATCGCTCATCTCCGCGACATGGCGACGCGCTCTGGTACGAAATGCGGGCTACCGGCCGGGTTCCATACGGCGGCGGGCATCCTGGGTCTCTCGTGCCTCGGCGCAGGAATTTTTTTCCTCGTACAACCCCATTGGGGCAATATCACGATTCCCAGCGTGTTCTGCATAGTACTCTTGGCCGTCGCCATCGGCGGAACAGCCTTGTGGGAATTCCTGCGCCGGAGCAGTTCGCAGCCCATGACTCTGTTCAGTGTCCTTATCGCCGCTCTCCTGGTCATTGAACTCAATGTGTTCGCGCTGTTTTACCCCGCCTTGGACGGCGAGAAATCACCGCGTCCCATCGCACAAGCGGCGGTGGCTGCCGCACCACCGGATACGCCGATCGGACTGGTGAGCGACCACGCCTTCGTGGGCGGCCTGCGCTACTACAGCGGGCGCCCGATTGCCGAGCTCCACTCCAAAAAAAGCATCCGCCAATTCTTGGCGCGCGGAGGGCGCGCCATGGTCGTCAAAGAACGCAAGCTCTCTCGCATCACGGCGATAACGCCCGCCGACGTACAGTTCCGAGGGCGCAGCGGACGGCGGACCATCGTCGTCGTCACTCCACGCCTTTCTCAGGAACCTCCGCGAATCCCCTGAGCAGCGGATCCCGCTTTTCCCCGCGCCGACCTCCGTCTTTCCACAGACTATCGAGCACGCGGGCCGTCGGCTAGTCTTTTGGCTCATCTTGCGGACGCCGATAATGAATTACCCGTTGTAGGGAAAGGAGCCCAGCTATGGCCGGAACGGCTGAACTGCGCCTCGGCGATCAAAAAATCGATCTGCCCATCATCGAGGGCACCGAACAAGAGCGGGCCATCGACATCCGCAAGTTGCGCGGCCAGACGGGTTACATCACCTTCGACCCCGGTTACGGCAACACGGGTTCCTGCCGCAGCGCTATCACTTTCATCGATGGCGAACAAGGTATCTTGCGCTACCGCGGTTATTCCATCGAAGAACTCGCGGAAAAGAGCAGCTTCCTCGAGGTTGCCTATCTCCTGATCTTCGGGGAGTTACCCAAGACGGCAGAGCTCAAGAATTTCATCGAGTCCATCCGCCGCCACACCATGTTGCACGAGGACTTCAAGCGTTTTTACGGCGCGTTCCCCAAGGACGCACACCCGATGGCGGCTTGCTCGGCGGCAGTGGGGGCACTCGCAACCTTTTACCCAGATTCCCTCGACCCGACGGATCCGCGTCAGGTCGAGATCTCCGTACACCGTCTGATCGCAAAGCTCCCCACGATGGCCGCCTACGCTTTCAAACATTCGATCGGCCAGCCCTTCCTCTACCCCGACAACAGCCTCGACTACGTGGGGAACTTCCTCTACATGCTCTTCGGAACACCCTGCGAAGCCTACGAAGTCGATCCGGTGCTCCGCGATGCCTTCGATTTGCTGCTGATTCTGCACGCGGACCACGAACAGAACTGTTCCACCAGCACCGTGCGCCTGTGCGGCTCCTCCATGGTGAATCTCTTCTCCGCGATTTCCGCCGGCATCAACGCACTGTGGGGACCGCTGCACGGCGGCGCCAACCAAGCCGTCATCGAAATGCTGGCGGCGATCCGCGATGAAGGCCTCTCCGCGCGCCAATTCGTGGAACGCGCCAAAGACAAGGACGACACCTCGCGTTTGATGGGTTTCGGACACCGCGTCTATAAGAACTTTGACCCGCGCATGAAAATCATCAAGAAGGCCTGCTTCGACGTGCTCGGCAAGCTGGGAGTCCACAGCAAACTCTTGGAAATCGCCGTCCAGCTCGAGGAAATTGCGCTCAATGACGACTATTTCATCGAGCGCAAGCTGTACCCAAACGTCGATTTCTATTCCGGCGTGATCTACAACGCCATTGGAACGCCCAAGAACATGTTCACGGCCATGTTCGCCATCGGTCGCCTGCCGGGTTGGATCGCCCAGTGGGTGGAAATGCACCGCGACCCCGACATCAAAATCGGACGCCCGCGACAGATCTACGAGGGACCGACCCTGCGCCATTACGTCCAGATCGAAAAGCGTTAACGACCCATTCGAAAACGATGACGCCGCAAACCTTACCTTTCTACTGGATCAATGGGCGCCTGGTGCCGCGCGAGCTGCCGACCTTGCCCGCGCATGGAGCGGCGCTTCTCTCCGAGCGCGGTTGTTTCACAACGGCGCGCGCCGTCGGAGGGCGCGTCCTCTACGCGCGCCGCCACGCCGCGCGCCTGGCGCGCGACGCAGAGAACTTAGGCATCGGTTCGTTGGATACAGGCGTAGCATTAGAAGCTCTGCACGTGCTGGCGCGTGCCGCTTTCGGTGTCGGAGAGGGTCAGGTACGGCTGCAAGCCGGCCGCGACGATCACGGTAACTTGCACCTACTCGGCATTCCCGCGCCGCTGGGCGATGACCCGTCCATCTGGACGGCAACGACCGCTACCGAGCTACACCCCGGGCCCTCGCCGACGCGCGGAGCCAAGTGCACAGCCCGCGATACCTTCGAACAAGCGCGCTGCCAAGCGAAGCGGCACGGTGCCCAGGAAGCGCTGTTCTGCGATCGCACGGGTTATCTAGTAGAGGGTGCGCGCAGCAACCTGTTCGCCGTGCTTGATTCTGGTCGTCTCATTACCCCGCCTCTCAAGCGCGGCGGCGTGCGCGGCGTCGCTCGCGCGATTCTTCTCGAACACCTCTCCGACGCCAGCGAATGCGATCTTCACGCAGACGAGCTTCCGGCGCTGCGCGAGCTGATCGCCGTGAACGCCCTGCGCGGCGCGCGCCCGATCCTGGCCGTTGACGGCAAGCCGGTCGGAAGCGCGTGCCCGGGTGCCGAGGCAGCGCGCCTGGCGCGCGTCCTCGCTCTGGCAGCCGAAGATTTCTCCGAGTAAGCTGCGCGACTCGAGCAGCGAGAACACAAAAACACCATGCAGATCTCCGGAACGACAGCGGTGATCACCGGCGGCGCTTCGGGCTTGGGCAAAGCCACGGCGCGGATGCTCGCCGCGCGCGGCGCCAAAGTCGTTGTGCTGGATCTGGCCGCGTCGCGCGGCGCTCTTGTCGCTGAAGAGCTGGGGCCCAACGCTCTCTTCGTCGCCGCTGACGTCGCGCGCGAAGAAGAAGTGGAGCGCGCGCTCCTGCGCGCAGTCGAGCACGGCGGCGCCCTCCACGTAGCGGTCAATTGTGCCGGCGTCGCGCACGCCGTGCGCACCCTCGACAAAGAAGGCCGCCCTCATCCGTTCGAGAGCTTCGAACGCACGCTGCGCATCAATCTGATGGGCAGTTTTAACGTGCTGCGCCTGGCCGCAGCGCACATGCTGAAAAACGCTCCCAACGAAGCTGGAGAGCGCGGCGTCGTGATCAACACTGCGTCCATTGCTGCTTACGAAGGTCAAATGGGACAGATCGCCTACGCCGCTTCCAAGGGGGGCATCGTTGGTATGACCCTGCCGGCCGCGCGCGATCTGGCCGCGAGCGGCATCCGCGTGTGCACGATCGCTCCGGGCTTGTTCGCGACACCGCTGCTCATGCAACTGCCCGAGGCGACGCGCGAGGCTCTGGCCACCCAGATTCCTTTCCCCAAACGCCTGGGAGAACCCGCGGAGTTCGCCGCCCTGGCCTGCCACATCGTCGAAAATGCGATGCTGAACGGCGAAGTCATTCGCCTAGACGGCGCGTTGCGCATGCAGCCGCGCTGAAGACTCACTTCGATCCGCAAAAAATTCTGGTGCTCCGCGAGTGTTGCATGGAGGTGTGTCGAAGCGACGAGCTAAACACGAGGGAGGGTGAGGATGGATTTGCCTCCCGCAAATCCATCCTCACCCTCCCTCGTGTTTAGCTCGTCGCTTCGACACACCTCCATGCAACACTCGCTAGGGAGTCGTGCGAATTTTCGAATCTCCACACAATGAAAGGGCGCGCGATGAACATCCCCACCGCCGTCGCCGTGACCGGTGCGACCGGTCTCGTCGGAACACAGCTTGTGCGCACCCTCGCCGCTGCGGGTGCGGAAATCCGAGTCGTCGCGCGGGACCCGAACCGCGCGCGCGGCAAGTTGCCAGCGGCGGCGCGAATTTTTCGTTGGCAAAACACGCAGCCTGAACCTGGTGCATTGGAAGCAATAACCGCCGTCGTACACCTGGCAGGTGAGCCCATCTTCCACGGCCGCTTGAGCGCGGCGCGCAAAAATCGCATCCGCAGCAGCCGCATCGATACCACGCGCGGCATCGTCTCCGCACTGGCGGAACTTCCTTCTGCGGCGCGACCGACCTGCCTCATCTGCGCGTCGGCCGTCGGCTACTACGGATCCCACGCAGACGCCGTGATTTGCGAGGACGCTCCCGCTGGAAGCGGTTTTCTGGCGGACGTATGCCGCGACTGGGAAGCGGAAGCCGTACGTGCCGAGGTACTCGGAGTGCGCGTCGTCTGCTTGCGCATCGGCCTCGTGCTGGCGCGCACGGGCGGCGCGCTGCCGCTACTCGTGCAACTTTTTCGGCTCGGCCTCGGCGGTCCCCTTGGTAACGGCCGCCAGTGGTTATCGTGGATTCAGCTCGATGACCTCGTGTCGTTGATCCGCTTCGCCAGCACCGAAGAAAAACTCGCGGGAGCCGTCAACGCCACGAGCCCCGAACCCGCGCGCAACGGCGACTTCACGCGCGAGCTAGCCCGCCAACTGAAACGCCCGGCCTTTTTTCGTGTTCCGGCCAGTGCCTTGCATCTCGCGCTCGGCGAATTGGCCGGCGAGCTTTTGAACAGCCGCCGCGTCGTGCCCGCGCGCGTCCAGGCCGCGGGTTTCCACTTCGCCCATCCAGAGCTCGAAGGAGCTCTCAGCGCCGTGCTGAACAAGAGGAAAGGCCACTATTGATCCGCTACCTCGATTCGCAATCGATCGAAGTCTACCGCCCGTGGCGCAGTCTTTGCACATCGACGTAGCGCCGCAATTGAGAGAGCTTCGGCGGCGTGCCGTGAGAATCCCAGAAGTCGAGGCGGTTGCCCGTTCCCGTCTGGACGTTGACCACGACGTCGGCCACGACGCGCAGGTCGCGCGGCTCGGGCACGCCCTCCCAACCGGCGTACCACTCACGCGCCTTGATTTCGCCGAGGTCATCCTCGCTCCAACGGTGATTGTGATAGATGATCTTCCACAACGCACCGCTGCGGTCGTAGGCGAAGGAGTAGAGCGGCTCCAGCGTCTGGCGATCGAGCCACAGCTCCTTCCTCTGGTAAGGATGCTTGGGATCCTTAGCCTTCATCTCGAGCACAACGGCGTCGCGCAATTCCCAGCGATCGCTAGCGAAAGAAAAACCCGAAGGGCCGAAGTCGACTTTCTCCGCATAGGGATAGCCGAGCTGCTTGGTATTCATGGGCGCGATCACACGCCGCTCGCCGATACAGCGCCAGTGGTACTGCGGCGGCAGGCCCGAGAATGAAAATAGGTCGTCGAAACTAAAGTCCGTGCCGCCGACGGCGGAGCTGCGCTGGGTCTGTGAAATCTTGCGCACGCGGCGGATCTCACTGGAGTAGATCCAAGTATCCTCCGGCCGCGCAGTTTCAGGCGGCCCCAAGGAATCCACGTAGCGATAGGTCAGCGTGCGGGTGCCGCGCGCGGTCTTAGGTTCCTCGACCTCGAAGCCCACGACGGCCACGCGCTCTTCCCTCGGAAACACGTCGCCGCTGTTCTCCGCGAACTGCGGCTCCGGCCGATACTTGAGCAACCACGCCGACGTGGATCCCGCGTACATGAGCGGGAGCAACTCGCCGCGGTCGAAGTAGTTGTAGCGAAAGCTCGCCCGCACGCCGAAACCCTGCCAGCGGTGCATAAAGTTCCAGATGTACTCCACACCGGCTTGCGGATCGCCGCTGCAATCGATCGCTTCGGCTGGAAACGGCTGTCCAGCTCGATAACCCTCCAGCGCGCCCTGGCTGCTGATGCGCGCCGTGCCGCGAAAGCGTTGCGTGGCTTCGCGGTACACGGACGGCGGCGCGTAGTCGCGCTGGATGGGACCAATCTCGAGGGCCATGCCGTCGTGAAAGAAGTACTGGCGATGCGCCCAGAACGCCTCGGGAAGCCACTCGCGCAATTTTTGCACTTGGCCGTTCGAGACAATCTGGCCGGCGGGAAAAGGAAACTCCGACTCGGCGGCAGCTGTGGGGGGTGACAAGAGTAAAACAACGAGATTGAGACAGAACACTATGCGGGGGAGCATTTTCACGGACCTCCGACTTCGTCCGGCCTCAACGCCGTAATCTTAGCGAGGCAAAGAAGTGACGCACGTCTAACCGCATTTCTCACCGGGGGCACATCGCGCAGCCGCAGCAGCGGCTTGGTGAGAAATGCAAGCTAGGCGGCGTTGGAATCCGCGGTTGGGAAAATAGCCGGCAGGATGTCCTTCAACCGCAGATCACTGCGGCCGGGCCCGACCTCGAAGAAGCGGCGCGCCACCTCGAGCGGCTGCGCCGAGGGGAAGTGTTCAGTGAAGCTATGCAGCAGGCGTTCCACGATCTCGCGCGCTGCGTCCTTGCTCACATCCGCTAAGAAAAGTACGACGCGTTCGCGCGTCAGGCGGAAAATGGTGTCTTCCACGCGCAGCGCGCTCTCAATGTAGTTCACGAGTTCGGGCCATAACAGTTCGCCTTCCGCGCCCGCTAGGCCCGCAATCACCGACGGCAGAGCGTGCGCCGACGACAATTCCTGAGAGCGCAACAGGAGATCCCGCAAGCGGCGGGGATCGTCGCAAGCTGCAGCGGAGATGCGGGAATGGAGGTTTTCCATACACCCCATTATCGACGATTCAGGACCGATCTGTAGCGCGGGGGCCCGAACCAGTCGATGCCGCTTCCTAGGTGCCCCGCTGGAGTTAGTGCTGTGCTACAGAGACGCCCAGCATAGAACTCGCCCAACGCGGAAAGTCACCCCAAAATGACCCCTCAAAAGCGTACCTCGGCCTCCCTAGCGACGCGGCCCTCTTTGGGGCTGGTGGAGCGCGGCTTCAGCATTCTCGTCGTCGCCAGCGGCACCCTCATCGTCCTCGGGACGTTGGTGCGCGCCCACGGAGCGGGACTGGCGTGTCCGGACTGGCCGCTGTGTTTCAATCGCTTCATCCCGCGTTTCGATCTCAAGGTGGCCTTTGAATGGACGCATCGCCTAGTCGCGGGGAGCGTGGGTTTCGCGTTCCTCGTGCTCGCCGGCCGTGTCTGGCTGCGCCCCGAAACTCGGCGGATAGCCGGGGGTGTAACGCTGTGTGCGGCTCTCCTGCTCGCGCTGCAAGTGCTGCTCGGAGCGCTCACGGTATGGAAGCAACTCGCCGCATGGACAGTGACAGCGCATCTGCTCACCGGCAACGCTTTTACCTCAACATTATGGATCACCACCCTGGCGCTGCGCGAGCGCCAGAAAGTCGTATCGCGCATCCCACTTACCCATAGCGGTGCGCGCTTCGCAGTGATCGGCGTCACCTGTCTTCTGGTTCTGCAACTTCTGTTGGGAGGGCTCGTCTCGTCGCGTTACGCAGGACTTGCTTGTCCCGAGTGGCCCACTTGCAGCGACGGAGCATGGTTTCCGAACTGGGCGGGAGCAGTGGGGCTCCAACTCGTCCATCGCGGCAACGGCTATGCGCTTCTGCTCGCCTCCGCAGCGACCGCGCTGCTTTGCAGGCACGAACCTCGCCTCGCACGTTTGACGGCAACCGGCGCGGCGCTCGTCCTCGCTCAAATCGCCGTCGGCGTTGCCAATGTGCTGCTGCGACTGCCGGTGGAGATCACGGTGCTGCACTCCGCCATCGCCGCATTGCTCGTACTGCTCTGGACGACGGCACTGCGCGAAGCTTGGCTCGCACCACGCACGAAAACTTCGAACTGAACGCAGGCCCCGTGAATCAGTTGCCGAGGCTGGGGTGGACGTGCTTTGCCTCCGGCAAAGCACGTCCACCCCAGCCTCGCTCCACTTTGCAACCATATTCCACGGTGGCAAGACATACCTGTGGTACGCTGCACCCCATGCAACGTTTCCGCTCGGCAGCGCTCTGCTTCTCCAGTTCCGCCGCCGCCGGCTCTCTATTTTTTTTAGCGCTCCTGGCCTGTGGCACGGAACCGCGCGGCGCCTGCCGTCCCGATCCCGCGCCCGGCGAGCTCGGAAGCGTCTGCGGTTTTCACAACCCTGAGGACGTCGAGTGGGTGCCGGAAGCTGGACTGCTCCTCGTCACCGAATTGGATTTTCCTCCCGGCCGCAAGGCAGGTGGCATCGCCGCTCTGGCTCTTGCTTCGCAAGCAGCGCGACCCACGGCTCCCGCGCGCCTGTGGCCATCAGCAGTGGCAAGTGCGAAGGCCGACGGCGCGGCGAAAGATGGCGCCGCCGTGCTGGGCGATCCCACGTGTAGCGAGCCGCCGTCCGCGGACTTCGCGCCCCACGGTCTGTCCGCACGCCTACTCTCCGCGCAGCGCGCTGCGCTCGTCGCCGTCGTTTCGCATGCGCCGCGCGAAGCCGTAGAACTTTTTGAACTCATCGGAAGCGGGAAATCCGCAGCCCTGCATTGGCAGGGCTGCGTTCCACTGCCAGAAGACACGGCTGGCAACGACGTCGACATCGCGCGGGACGGGAGTCTCATCGTCAGCAACTACATGCCCAGCGTGCGAGGTCTGAACGGCCTCTACTACTCGCTGTTAGGTGCGTTCCTCAGAAAAGATACGGGCAACCTTCTGCACTGGGATTCGAAACATGGCTGGCAAGCGATTCCCGGTAGCCGCGGGCCGAATCCGAACGGCGTCCTGCTCGCATCCGACGAAACGCAGCTCTTTTCGACGCACACGGGCTCCGGCGCCGTTATCGCGCAGCCGTGGAACGCGACCGAAGGTACGAGCACCCTCGGTGAGGTGCACAGCACGGCGCTCGGCGGCTATCCCGATAACCTCGCTTTCAGCTCGAGCGGCACGTTGCTCGCTCCCACGCATACCAGCGGCCTGGCCTTTCTCCGCTGTGCCTTCGGAAGGCGGCCCTGTCGTTCGCCTTGGTCTCTTTTCGAAATCGATCCTCGCACGCTCGAAACCCGCCCGCTGCTGCACCACGGCGGTGAACTCGTCGGCGCCATTTCCTCAGCAGTGGAAGCCCACGGTCGCCTCTACCTGGGCGCCGTGTTCGACGACCGCATCGGCGTCTGGCACCCTGCGGCGGACACAGCAGTGAAACCAGCGGCCACCGGAGTTCCCAGTCCTTAACCCGGATTATTCATGAAGTGCCGTAGCGAGACCGCAGAGATGCTCGGAATGGTGAACGATTTCAGCGTTCGGTACCGCAGGCGTACTGGACAGTACGTCGAGGAACCGAACGCTGAAATCGTTCGCCAGGTCGAGCAGATACGTGGTCGCA
>Ga0247727_10004868_pt1 | contig 27942 bp, 6 predicted proteins | sample WisWelCaveWW1625_FD_202498 | JGI IMG/M metagenome (GOLD analysis project Ga0247727, IMG submission 202498) | Biofilm microbial communities from Wishing Well Cave, Virginia, United States - WW16-25 | ecosystem: Environmental > Aquatic > Deep subsurface > Groundwater > Cave microbial mat | place...
GCGCACGGCGGCGCATTGACGATGGTTTTGGTCAACCACGGCTTGCGTTTGATCACAAAAGCGGTGGCCGGCGAGGCGTTGTTCATCGTCACCGTGAATTGCACCGGATCTTCGGAAGCGCCTTTGGCGACCTGAATTTTCATAATATTTTTTTCAGGAAACGGATAGCCCTGACTCCACGCGTGACCATGGCCGTGGAGAAAAAGAATCGGCTTGCCAAAAGCCACGGCCGCCTGCCGGAAGGGCGTGGAAAACGTCGTGCTCACATTCGGCGCGAAATGAGCAAAGACAACCGCGGCGCGGGCCTGCGAGCCTTTCGCCTGAAATTGCTGTTTCACCCAGTTGCCTTCGAGATTCTCGGGCATCGGCCCGCCGGAGAGATCGATGCCGATGAACAACACGCCGTTCAGCATAAAAACAAAATTGGCGAGATTCTCCGGCTGCAGCTCGGTCGGCGGCGCGCCGCAAAAATTTTGCTGAAAATTTTTAAAATATTTCAGCCAGAGATTATACGCACCCAACTTATTTTTGCAATTGCTCAATTCATTGTCGCCGGTGACGATGTATACCGGCACCTTCAGACCTTTCATAATATTTGCGGACAATGCGTAGTTCGATTCAATGCACGCCGAGCCGCCGACGCCGATGTCGCCCACGTGCGCGAAGAACGACGACGGGCTATAAAGATTATGATTGGGAATCTGTTTTTGAAAAACCACCGCTTCGCTGTTGGAATAAGGAATATCGCCAACCGCCGAAAACGTGACGGGTTGGCCCTGCGCCCAACCGGATCGGCACAGGCCGAGAAAAGCTATAAGAAAAAATGCGCTTGGGGATAATCCGTATCGCAAATTATGCATGGCAAATCCTGAAGGGTTAAAAGTCTGGCCTCGAAATCAACTTCAGCCAATCCGTGGCGGGAGGTATAAAATTCAACAATAAAATTACGGGCAAGCCATTTGCCTTGCGGAAAGCGTAGCGTGAAAGGCGAGGGGCGAAGGGTGAAGGGCGAAAGGTGAAGGGCGAAAGGTGCGACACTAATCGCCCTTCTCCCCTCGCCTTTCGCCCCTCGCCTATTATTTCACCAACATAAACTGCCGTACTTTCCGAATCGCACCGGCCTGCATCACGTAGAAATACGTGCCGCTCGGCAAATTCTGCGCGTGGAAAGTGACGGCGTGGGCGCCGGCCGCAAAATCATGATCAACCAGCGTGCGCACTTCCGCGCCGTTGATCGTGTACACTTTGATCGTCACGTGTGAATTCTGCGGCAGCCCGAATCGAATCTGCGTGCTCGGATTAAACGGGTTCGGATAATTTTGCTCCAGCATAAATTCCGCCGGAATAACGGCGGCGACCGTCGCTTCCTCCGCCGCACGTTTCGATGCCGCACTCGCGCCCAACGGCATCTGAATCACCAACTGCGGATCGTTGGTCGCTTCTTTTGAAGCGTAATAAACCGCGTCGGAATTGTTGTTCTTAATCCCGAAACTATACGTGCCGTTGCCGATAATCGCCGCAGTCACATCGAACTCAACCCACTGGTTCTTTGTCGCCGTTCCCACAGAACTCAACGGCGCTCCCGTAATCGCCGGCGCGTTGGTCCACAACATTCCGCTTTCAACCCACGGTGTGGCGATATCGGGATAATCATTCGACACCAGATAAACCGCGCCGCCGTCCGGACCTTCATTGGTCACATACAGCCGCAGCTTCGCGCTCATCGGCGCGCCGCTCATGCCGGTGACATCGAATTTCAAATATGAAATAAACGTCTCGGTCGAGCCGACTTTAGCGCGCACGGTGCTGGAAGTGCCATAATTGGTTGTCGGGTTGGCCGAGTTCACATACACATCATGCGCCGGCGTGATAACGATCGGCGGCGGCATGATGAGGAAATCGCCCGCGCTCGTGGCGCTGCCGGCGGAATTGGTCACCATGATTTTTCCAGTGCCCGGCGTTGCGCCCGCCGGAACCATCGCGCGAATTTGCGTATCGGAATCGACGTAGAACGTCGTCGCCGTGGCGCCACCGCTGAATTTCACACTCGTCACGCCGGTGAAATTGCTGCCGTTGATCGTCACCTCGGTGTTGGCCGATCCCGTGGCCGGCGTGAACGAGGCAATCGCCGGCGTCGTTGTTACGATGAAATCCGTCGCATACGAGCCTGTACCGTCGGCGTTGGCAACGCGAATTTTTCCGCTCGTCGCGCCGGCCGGCACTTTGGCGCGAATCTGCGTGTTGGAATCGAGTGTGAAGTTAGCCAAAACGCCGTTAAAAGTTACGGCCCCGGCGCCGATGAAATTGTTGCCCATGATCGTTACTTCCGCATCCACCGGCCCATCGCCCGGGATGAACGACGTAAGACTTGGCGCATTCGACGGCGTCGTCATGATCATCAACTGCGGCGCGGTCGTTGCACCGTTTTCTTTGGCGCGATAATAAACCTGATCCGAAACATTGTTCTTCAGGCCAAAACTGTACGTGCCGTTGCCGACGACCGCCGCCGCAACGTCAAACTCCACCCATTGGCCGACACTCACCGCGCCCGTGGAGCTCAACGCTGAACCGGCGAGGTCCGGCGAATTGTTCCAATGCAAACCGCTTTCGATCCACGGCGTGGTCGAAGATTTATAATTATTCGAAGTCAGATAAATCGCGCCGCCATCGGTGCTCGCATCCGACACGTAAAGCCGCAGTTTCGCGCTGTACAAAGTGCCGCTGAAACCGGTGACGTCAAACTTCAAATAAGATTGCATGATTTCACTCGAGCTGGTTTTGCCGCGCAACGTGCTGGCGTTGCCGTTCGTCGTCGTCGGGCTGGTGGACTTGACATACGCGTCATATTTCGGCGCAAAGGTTACAGTGTTCGCCAGATCAATGGTGAAATCTGCCGCGCTCGTGGCGCTGCCCAGCGCATTGGTGACGACAATTTTTCCCGTGCCCGGCGACGCGCCGTTCGGAACCAGCGCGCGAATTTTCGTATCTGAATCCACGATGATCGAAGTTGCCGCATTGCCATTAAAACTCACGCCGGTGGCGCCAATGAAAAAGCTGCCGTTAAGCGTCACTTCCGTTGCTGCCGGCCCGTTCGCCGGCGTGAATGAAGAAATCATTGGCGGCGCAAGCATGGTAAAATTCGTCGCGCTGCTGCCGCTGCCAATCGCATTGGTCATGCTGATCTTGCCCGTGGTCGCGCTAGCCGGCACGATGGCGCGCAGTTGCGTATCCGAATCTTCCACGAAACTCGCTGCCGGTATGCCATTAAAAGTTACCGCCGTCGTTCCGGTAAATCGAGCGCCTGTCATTGTCACTTCCGTTCCGACCGGCCCGCTTGCCGGGGTGAACGAATCAATCGCCAGCGGCGACAACACCGTAAAATTCGTCGGGCTTAATCCGGTGCCGTCCGAGTTGGTAATGCTGATTTTTCCCGTTGTCGCACCAGCGGGAACCGTCGCGCGAATTTGCGTGTCGGAATCCACTGTAAAAGCAGCCGGCTGGCCGTTAAATGCAACTGCAGTGGCGGTGCTAAATTCCGTTCCCGTGATCGTCACCTCCGCCGTCGCTGTTCCACTCGCCGGCGTGAACGAAGAAATAACCGGCGGCGCCGGCAACGTTTGAATCACCAGCTCCGGCGGTGTCGCGCCTTCTTTGGAATAGTGCATCGAGGCGTTCGACGAGGTCGTATGAATCGCAAAACTGTACGTGCCGTCGCCGGCGATCGCAGCCGTCACATTCAGCTCAATCGTTTGTCCGGAAGAAATGGTTCCCATCGTGCTCAAAGCGCTGCCGGTAATTGCCGGCGCGTTGGTCCAAAATAAACCGGACTCAACCCACGGCGCGCTGCCGTCGAGATAATCGTTGGAAACCGCATAAACCGAGCCGCCCTGCGAGCTGCCGTCGGTGCAGCGCAGACGCAGCTTCGCGTTTTCCAAAACGCCGGTCACGCCGGTGACGTTGAATTTGAGGTAAGCATCGGAAGCATCGATGGCGCTATTCGTATCAAGCCGCAACTCGGTTGCCGAACCATAATTGGTCGACGGCGCTAGAGATTGAACGTGCGCGTCATGCGCCGGCTGAAACGTAAACGTTTTCAAGTTGCTGCCGCCGCTGCCGCCGGAGACGACAAAATCGTCGGCGCTGAAACCGGCGCTGGTCGCATTGATGATCATGATTTTGCCGGTGGTCGCGCCCTGAGGAACCGTTGCCACAATCCCGGAATTGGAATTTATTGTGAACGCGGTTGCGGCGGTGCCATTAAAAAACACGCTCGTCGCGCCGGTGAAATTATTTCCGGCAATCGTGACCATCGCTCCCGCTGCTCCACTCATGGGCGCAAAAGAGGCGATCATCGGCGCATCGCTGCCGCCGCTCGCATTCACGACGATCGTCACGTCATCGCTTTTTTGCAGTTGGCCGTCGTCCGCGGTTAAACGCAAAACATAAACGCCGTTTTCACTGAAGCTCGCGGAAGTCGCCGGCGTATTGGGATTGCCAAACGTCACAAAGCCGACGCCGCTTAACTGGCTCCAGGCCGTGGTCAAAGCGCCGCCTGCGGGATCGCCGTCATCCGTTGCCTGCCCTTGTAAAGTGGCGACGGCGGCTCCCGAAATATTCTGATCGGGACCGGCAATAACGCACGGCGGCATATTGACGATGGTATTGCTCGACCACGGATTTTTTTTGAGAATAAACGTCGTTGCCGGCGACGAGGTGTTCGTTGTCACCGTCACCTGCACCGGATCTTCAGCGACGCCCTTGGCAACCTGCACGCGGAAAATATTTTTTTCGGGAAAGGGATAACTCGTGCTCCAGGAGTGGCCATGGCCATGAACAAAAAGAATCGGCTTCGCAAACGTCGCCGCGGCCTGGCGGAATGGCGTGCTAAACACGGAGTAATTGCCGGGCGAGTAATGAGCAAAAACGACGGCGGCGCGGACCTGCGAGGCTTTTGCCTCAAACTGCTGCGTTGCCCAATCCGCCGCCTGCTGCTGGGCGCTGCTGCCGCCGTAGGAGAGATTGACGCCGATGACCAGCACGCCGTCCATCGTGAAAGCCCAGTTTTCCGGACGCCCGCTTTGCAGCTCGGTGTAAGGCGCGCCGCAAAAATTTTTCTCGAAACTCTGGAAATATTGCAAATAATAATTATATCCCGACAACGGGGTTTTGCAATCGACGCTTTCGTTGTCGCCGAGCACGATGTACGCCGGCACCGCCAGGCCCTTCATCATGTTCGCCACCATCGCATAGTTGGACTCACTGCACTGGCCGCCAGTGGCAATGTCGCCGACGTGCGCGAAAAATGCCGAGGGGCTGTATTTGTTGTGGTTCGTAATTTGATCTTCGAAAACCGAAGCTTCGGAAGAGCCGTAGGGAATATCCCCGATGATCGAAAAAATCACCGGCTGGCCCTGCGCCCGGCTCGATTCAGTCATTCCGAGCACAATCAGGAGGGCAGGAAATAAACTCGTGGTTGCGAATCCTCGTCTCAAGTTTTCCATAAAAGTCCTATCATCGTTTGGAATAACTGGCTCCATCCTCAAGCACAGCGCCTGTAACCGGTTGTTTAAAATTTCCGCAACTGCCGTGCGGTCGGCGAGGTGAAAAGTTACAAAGCGGCAAACAGGTGTTAATCTTCCAAAATCCGTGGAAAAAAATCGCGAGGTGGTCAGAGAAAAATGCGGCGGCTATATTTTAGGGACGGGAAAGTCGCCAATTGGGCCACGCGCATTTGGAGGTGATGTATGCCACATCAATCGCTTCGCCCAATCCATGGCGGGGCGAAGTCAGAGCTGGGCGTGCCCAGGTCCGACTTCACACAACAATGGAATATACCGGCAGGCAGAAATTTTTGCGGAAAATTCGGAGTGTCAAACTTCAGTTTGACCTCAGCAAGGCTTGTGTTGTCAAGCTGAAGCTTGACACTCCGGTTGCAACTTCACCGGCCGATAAGAATTGGGGCGGGCAATTCGAAGAAAATTTTAGCAGGCTCGTCATACGCAAGTCCGGCTGCACACGTAATACCTCACTGACGGGGGTAGCGCAGACATCTTGTCTGCAGTCAGGATGACTGCGCTACGTTTTTCCACCCATGAGTGAGGCATTACCTGCACACGTAATGCCTCAATGACGGGTGGAGAAGGATGTCATTCCGGAGGAATCTTTTTCGAATCAAGCACTGTACTCGCAACCAAAAAGATGCTTCCAGCCCTGGCCTGCAGCAGGGCAGGCATGACATGGTTAATGGTCCACCAATGATTGAGGCATTACCTGCACACAACCTAAGTGCTTGACTTTTTCGACAACTTTTATTAGTTTAGCACCGCTCACTCTATGCGCCATGCCCTCTGCGCTCCGCTATTTCACCAACATCAACCGCCGTACTTGCCGCACTTCGCCCGCCTGCATCACGTAAAAATACGTGCCGCTCGGCAAATTCCCGGCTTCGAATGTCACCGCGTGTGTGCCCGTAGTGTAATGATCATCAACGAGCGTTCTCACTTCCGCGCCGTTGATCGTGTAAACTTTGATGGCGACATGAGTTTCCTGCGGCAGCGCAAAACGAATTTGTGTGCCGGGATTGTCGAAGGTTCCGTTTGCGGAAAATGGGTTGGGGTAATTCTGTTCTAAAACGTAATCCGTAACGGCCTCGGACTTCGCAACTTCGGACGCCTCGACCTCGGACTCCTGATTCCGTTTCGCGGCGGAACCGGAATAAACCGCAAACTCCGTCACCTGATAATTGCCCTTCTGATTTTTCGTCAAATACAGCCGGACATATCGCGTCGTGACGGTGGAGAAATTTAAATTTTGTGTGCCGCTCGCGCCGGTGGCGCTGACCGCGGCACTCCAATTGACGTCATCGTTCGAAGTCTGAATCTGAAACGCCTCGGCGTAATAATTTTCTTTCCACGTCACCGCAACGCGAGCAATCGCCGTCGCCGCACCTAGATCCACCCGCAGGGTCGCCGGCGGACTGCTGGCGCTGACGGCTTCGCTGCGCCAGTACGTGCTCGCATTGCCGTCCACTGCATTCGTCGCGGGTTTGTCAACATACGCGCCCGATGCCGCAACCGGTTTATTCAGTGCCAGATTCGAGCCGCCGGTTCCGCCGTCGCTCAACGTCGTCGCCGCAACTTCGTTGCTGTAAACCGAATTGCCGTTCGCATTGAACGCGCGCACGCGATAAACGTAAGCCGTCCCGGCGAGCAGGCCGCTATCATGATAGACGTTCACATTCGCCCCGACCGCGGCGAGCAAAACAAACGCGCCGCCGCTTTTGCGCTCAATTTGAAATCCGGCTTCGTCCGGCGAATTATCCTTCCACGCCAGCGCAATCGTCGCGCTGCTCGTCGCGTTCGCAATTAAATTGCCCGGTGCGAGGAGCGGCGCCGGCCCGTCGTCGTTGACAATCGTTCCCACGCCCACACTATCGGCAATGGTCGCATTCGTGGCTTTCAAAAGTTTGACAAAAAAAGTTTCATCGCGCTGTTCATTCAACAGGTCGCCCATAATCGTCACCGGAATCGTCTGCGTCTTTGTCCCGCCCGGAAACGTCAACGTTCCGGCACTCGGCGTCGCCACAAAATCACTGCCGTTGATCGCCGTGCCGTTGGTAATCCGATAATTCACCGTGACGACGGCGGCCTTCGCGCTCGACAAGCTGACGGAAAACGACGCATTCGTCGTTCCGGCATTTCCTTCATTAATAGTAAGATCGCTGATCGCCAGCGTGGCCGCCGGACCGCCCGCCTGCACGTTGATCTTCACGTCATCCGTGGTTTGCAACTGCGTATCATTCGCGACCAGACGCAGCACGTACATGCCCGAGGCGCCAAACGTCGCGGCAGTCGTCAGCGCATTGGCGTTGGCAAACGTCACCACGCCCGGCCCCGAAATTTTTCGCCACGTCGTTGTCAATGCGCCGCCGACGGGATCGCCGTCATCTCCAGCCGCGCCTTGCAGCGTCGTTGTCAGCGTCGTAATCTTTTGATCTGTTCCGGCGTTGGCGCACGGCGGCATATTAACGACGGTTTTGCTCGACCACGGCTTGCGTTTGAACAGAAAAGTTTTTGCCGGCGACGCGACGTCCATCGTCACCGTCACTTCGACGGGATCTTCCGCGCTGCCTTTATTGACTTGCACCCGCAAAATATTTATCTCGGGAAATGGCGTTTTCACGCTCCACGCGTGGCCGTGCCCGTGCGCAAAAAGCACCGGCTTGCCAAACGCGGCTGCAGCGCGGCGAAACGGCCCGGAGAACTTCGAGTTAAAGTTGGGATCAAAATGGGCAAAGACAACGGCGGCGCGAACCTGCGCCACTTTCGCTTCCAACTGCTGCTGCACCCATGCTGCGGCTTGCTCCACCACGCTGTTGCCGCCGTAGACAAGATTGACGCCGATGAACAACACGCCGTTCGACGTGAACGTCCAATTTTCCGGACGGCCGCTTTGATGCTCGGTCATCGGCGCGCCGCAAAAATTCTGCTCGAAATTTTGAAAGTATTTCAGAAAATAGCTCATCCCCTGCGCGGCGTTTTTGCAATCGACGGATTCATTGTCGCCCACCACGAGGTAAGCCGGAACCGCGAGGCCCTTCATCATGCTCGCCACCTGCGAATAGTTGGCCTCGGCGCAACTGCCGATGAGAATGTCGCCCACGTGCACGAGAAAAGCCGACGAACCGTATTTGTTGTGGTTGGTCATCTGCTTTTGAAATAGCGATGCCTCGCTCTTGCCGTAAGGAACATCGCCGGTAACCGAGAAAGTCATTTGTTGACCCTGCGCCCACCCGAACGAGTGCATCCCGCAAAGCGCCGCAACAATCACCGCGCGCTTTATTCCTGCCAATCCGTGCTGCAAAGAGTCCATAAGGAAATTCCTGCGGTTTGAATGTGTGGCGTCACGCGCACGCATGATTTACAACTCGTCCGTTCAAAAGGCGATAGATGAAACCTGTTTTTGTCCAACCGTTCGTTAGAGCGAAAGTTTTGAAATAAAATCCTTGCAAAAAGCAAAGAAATATTGCTCACTGAAATGGAACGGCTCATTGAAAAATTCCATGAGCTGTTCCACTTTCGTGAGCAATCAATTTTCTTTCACCATGCGCTATGCTCTCTGCGCCATGCTATTTGACCAGCATCAACCGCCGCACCTGCCGCACGTTGCCCGCCTGCATCACATAAAAATACGCGCCGCTCGGCAAATTTCCGGCATTGAACGTCACCGTGTGCGTGCCCGCCGTGTAACGATCATCGACCAGCGTTCTCACTTCCGCGCCGTTGAGCGCATACACCTTGATGGTGACATGCGTTTCTTCCGGCAGGCCGAAACGAATTTGCGTATTGGGGTTAAATGAATTCGGGTAATTCTGTTCTAAAACATAATCCGTCACGACTTCGGACTTCGCGACCTCGGACTCATTCGCGTTGCGCTTCGTCGTCGCACCCGAGCTCGAATAAACTTCAAGCTCCGCGACCCGATAGCTGCTGCGGTTATTCAACGTCATATTCAGCCGCACGTAGCGCGCCGTCGTCGCGGTAAAAATCAACGTTTGAATTCCGACCGCGCCGCTGCCGGAAGCGACCGGCGTCCAGACCACGTCGTCGCTCGAAACCTGCACTTCATACGTCTTCGCATAATAATCATCTCGCCAGTTGATCACCACCCGCGCCACCATCAGCGCGCCGCCCAGATCAACCCGCAGCCAGCCGAGCGGCGGGCTGGCGAGACTGCCGCTGCGCCAGTACGTATTCGCGTCGCCATCGACGGCATTCGTCGTGGGTTTAGACGAATAAGTGCTCAAAGCCGTCGTCGGTTTATTTAGCGCCAGATTCGCAGGCGTCGAGCCGTGCGTCGTCGCCGAAGCCTCGTTGCTATAACCCGAATCGCCGTTGGAATTCGAAGCGCGAACGCGATAAACATAAGTCGTGTTGCTATTCAGGCCGGTGTCATTATAAGAAGTCGCATCCGCGCTCACCGTCATGATTTCAGCAAAACTGTCGCTGCCGGTTTTGCGCTCGATTTTAAATCCGGTCTCATCGCTCGAATTATCCTGCCACGTGAGTGCAATGTCCGAGCTGCTCGTCGCATTCGCCGCGAGATTCGTCGGCGCACTCGGCGGAACCGGTGCGTCATCGTTCACAATCGTACCCTGCCCTTGCGCATCCGTAATCGCCGCATTCGTCGCATTCGACAGATTCACGAAGAACGTCTCGTCCTGCGCTTCGTCAGTCGCATCACCGTTGATCGCCACCGTAATCGTCTGTGTCGTCGTTGCGCCGGAGAAGGTCAACGTACCGGAAGCGGTCACGTAATCATCGCCACCGGTGGCCGTGCCGTCGCCGGTTTGATAATTCACCGTCGCCGTCCCGATCCCGCCTTGCGGGACGCCGGTCAAACTCACCGTGAAAACCGCATCCGTCGTGCCGCTGTTGCCTTCATTCATGCTCACATCATTGATCGCCAGCGCCGGCAAGATCGGACCCGAATAAATTTCGAATTCATAAATGCGATACGTGCTGCCGTTATTCAGCGTCATGTAAACGCGAACATATCGCGCGAGCGTTGGCGTAAATGAAAAATCCGCGTTCCCGACAACGCCGCTCGTCGTGCTGTAAACCGTTGCCCAATCCACATCGTTGTTCGACACTTGCAACTCATAGCTCTTCGCAAAATAGCTGCCGTTCCAGCGGATGACCGCGCGGCCAACCGTCTGCACGACGCCGAGATCGACGCGTAGCCACTGCGTTAAATTACTGCTGTTAATGCTGAGCGTGCGCCAGTACGAACTCGTGATGTTGCCGTCAAACGCTTTCGTCGTCGGATAACTCGCATCCGTGCTCGAAGCCGTCGCCGCTTTATTCAACGCGATGTTCACGCCCGGATTCGCCACCGTGCCGCTGCCGGTTTCCGTCGCGCTCATATTGCTGTAAGCCGAGCTTGTCGAGGACGTGAACGCTCGCACCTGGTACGTGTAAACCGTGCTCGGATCAAGTCCGGTGTCATTAAATAAAACTACATCCGCACCAGGCGAAGCAATTTCTGCAAAAACGCCGCTGCCAGTTTTGCGCTCGATTTTAAACCCGTCTTCATTATTCGATTGGTCGCTCCACGTCAAATCTACCGTCGAAGTGCCCGTCGTCTTCGCCTTCAAATTCGCCGGCGCCGACGGTGGAACCGGCGCATCGTCGTTCACAATCGTGCCCTGCCCCTGCGCATCCGTAATCGCCGCATTCGTGGCATTCGACAGGTTCACGAAGAACGTCTCGTCCTGCGCTTCGTCATTCATGTCGCCATTGATCGCAACAATAATCGTCTGCGTCGTGGTCGCGCCGGAGAATGTCAGCGTGCCGGAATTGGTCACGTAATCATCGCCGCCAATGGCCGTGTCGTCGCCAGTCTGAAAATTCACCGTCGCAGTTCCCATCCCGCCTTGCGGGACGCCGGTCAAACTCACCGTGAACACCGCGTCCGTCGTGCCGCTGTTGCCTTCATTCATGCTGACATCGTTGATCGCCAAAGTCGGCAGTATCGGACCCGAATAAACTTCAAATTCATAAATGCGATACGTGCTGCCGTTGTTCAGCGTCATGTAAACGCGAACATATCGCGCCAGCGCCGGCGTGAAGGAAAAATCCGCATTCCCGGCAACGCCGCCCGTCGTGCTATAAACCGTCGTCCAATCCACATCATTGTTCGACACTTGCAGTTCGTAGCTCTTCGCAAAATAGCTGCCGTTCCAGCGTATCACCGCGCGGCCAACCGTTTGCACGACGCCGAGATCGACACGTAGCCACTGCGTCACGTTGCCACTGTTGATGCTGACGGTGCGCCAGTAGCTGCTCGTGCTGCCGTCGAACGCTTTGGGGGTGAGGTAACTCGGATCCGAGCTCGAAGCGCTCGACGCTTTATTCAATGCGATGTTCACGCCGGGACTCGCCACCACACCGCTGCCGATTTCAGTCGCGCTCATATTGCTGTAAGCCGAACCTGTCGAGGCTTTGAACGCGCGCACCTGATACGTGTAAACCGTGCTCGCATTCAAGCCGCTATCATTATATGAAGTCGCATCCGCGCCCATCGTCCCGATTTCACTAAACGTCCCGCTTTGCGGGATTTTACGCTCGATTTTAAATCCATCTTCATTGTTCGATTGATCACTCCACGTCAAATCAACCGTCGAGGTGCCCGTCGTCTTCGCTTTCAAATTCGCCGGTGCTGCCGGTGGAACCGGTGCGTCATCGTTCACAATCGTACCCTGCCCTTGCGCATCCGTAATTGTCGCATTCGTCGCATTCGACAGATTCACGAAGAACGTCTCGTCCTGCATCTCATCGTTTGCATCGCCGTTGATCGCCACCGTGATCGTCTGTGTCGTCGTTGCGCCGGAGAATGTCAACGTCCCGGAAGCGGTCACGTAATCGTCGCTGCTCGTGGCCGTGCCGTCGCCGGTTTGATAATTCACCGTCGCCGTCCCGATCCCGCCTTGCGGGACGCCGGTCAAACTCACCGTGAACACCGCATTCGTCGTGCCGCTGTTGCCTTCATTCACGCTCACATCGTTAATCGCCAGCGTCGGCAGAGGCGGCGCGTTCGGACCCGAATAAACTTCAAATTCATAAATGCGATACGTGCTGCCGTTGTTCAGCGTCATGTAAACGCGAACATATCGCGCCAGCGCCGGCGTGAAGGAAAAATCCGCATTCCCCGCAACGCCACTCGTGGTGCTGTAAACCGTCGTCCAATCCACATCATTGTTCGACACTTGCAGCTCATAGCTCTTCGCAAAATAGCTGCCATTCCAGCGGATGACCGCGCGGCCAACCGTTTGCACGACCCCGAGATCGACACGTAGCCACTGCGTTAAATTACTGCTGTTAATGCTGAGCGTGCGCCAGTACGAACTCGTGGTGTTGCCGTCAAACGCTTTCGTCGTCGGATAACTCGCATCCGTGCTCGAAGCTGTCGCCGTTTTATTCAACGCGATATTCGTCCCCGGATTCGCCACCGTGCCGCTGCCGGTTTCCGTCGCGCTCATATTGCTGTAAGCCGAGCTTGTCGAGGCTGCGAACGCGCGCACTTGATAAGTGTAAACCGTGCTCGCATTCAAGCCGGCATCAATATATGAAGTCGCATCCGCGCCAACCGTCGCGATCTCCGCAAAACTATCGCTGCCGGTTTTGCGCTCGATTTTAAATCCGTCTTCACTATTCGATTGATCGCTCCATGTCAAATCAACTGTCGTTGTGCCCGTCGTCTTTGCGATTAAATTTGCCGGCGCCGCGGGCGGCACCGGCGCGTCATCGTTCACAATCGTGCCCTGTCCCTGCACATCCGCAATCGTCGCATTCGTTGCATTCGACAGATTCACGAAAAACGTTTCGTCCTGCATCTCATCAATCGCATCGCCGTTGATCGCGACCGTGATCGTCTGCGAAGTCGCCGCGCCGGAGAACGTCAACGTGCCGGAGCTTGCGCTCGCCGTGTAATCATCACCATTCGTCGCCGTGCCGTCGACGATCTGATAATCCACCGTCACGGTCGAGCCGTCGGCAGCGGCCAGGCTCACAGTGAAGTCCGCATTCGCCGTGCCACTGTTGCCTTCGTTGAGGCTGATATCATTAATCGTCAACACCGGCGTTGCCGAGCCTTCCACGGTGATCGTCACGTCATCGCTGCCCTGCAACTGCGAATCGTTCGCGGTTAAACGCAAAACATAAACGCCCGGCAAGCTGAAACTCGCGCTGGTCGTCAAAGAACTCGCGTTGCCAAAAGTTACCGTGCCGGGGCCGGAAACTTTGCTCCACGTCTTCGTCAAACTGCCGGAAGAAGGATCACCGTCATCAACCGCGCTGCCCGACAAGTTTGCCGAGGTCGTGGCAACCGTTTGATCCGGCCCGGCATTGGCGCACGGCGGCATATTCACAATCGTGTTGCTCGACCACGGATTCCGCTTAACGAGAAACGTGGTCGAGGGCGTCGCGGTGTTCATCGACACCGTGATCTCGACCGGATCTTCCGAACCGCCCTGCTCCACTTCGATGCGCATGGTGTTCGACAGCGACCACGGGTTATTTTGAATCCACGAGTGGCCGTCGCCATGCAAAAAGAGCACGGGCTTGCCAAATGCGCCAGCAGACTGCACAAATGAATCAAAAAACGCATCGCGCCCGCTGCCCGGCCCGGCCTGCGAAAAAACGACCGCGGCGCGCACCTGCGGCTTTTTCGTGGTGAAATGAAAATCAACCCATTCCGCATCGATCTGCTGAATGCTGGTGCTCGCGCCGCCGCCGCCAACGAGATTGATGCCGAGGTACAGCACGCCGTCCAGCACGAACGCAAAATTTTCCGGCGTGCCGCTCTGGTGCTCCGTATAAGGCGAGCCGCAAAAGTTCTGCTCAAAATTCGTGAAATACTGATACCAGTAACCCATCGCCTGCGAAGGGTTGCTGCAATCGGTGGTTTCGTTGTCCCCGGGAATGATATAAAACGGCGCGACGCTCATCTTGAGAATATTCGCCACGTCGGAAAAAATCGCCTGCGAGCACGAGCCGCTGCCGCTTTTAATGTCGCCGACGTGAACCTGAAATTTGGCCGGACTGTATTTGTTGTGGTCGAGCATCTGTTGCTGCAATGTCGAATATTCGCCCGAGCTATAGGGAACGTCGCCCATCGCCGAAAAAGCCGTTTGCTGGCCCTGCGCCCAGAGCGGCCGATTCGCGCCGATCATTGCAAAAAGAAAAACCAGGAACCTCTTCATCGTCGCTCCGCGTTTTAAAGTTGAATTTACACAAAAAAATACGGCTCACGGAAATGGAACGCCTCACGGAAAAAATTCCGTGTGTGATTCCGCTTCCGTGAGCAAGTCATTCGTTTTGGTTCCGGCTCGTCCCGGTTGGGCTTTAGCTCCATGCGCTATGCCCTCTGCGCTACGCTACTTCACCAAAATCAGTTGCCGCACCCGCCGAACCGCCCCGGCCTGCATCACGTAAAAGTAAGTTCCGCTCGGCAAATTTTTCGGCTTGAAAACCACCGTGTGTTTGCCGGCGGGATATTGCGCCGCAACGAGGGTATTAACTTCCACGCCACTGATCGTATAAATTTTAAGCGTCACGCGCTCCGCCTGCGGCAAACTGAAGCTGATCCGCGTGCCCGGGTTATCGAAGATTCCGCGCGCGGAAAACGGGTTGGGATAATTTTGCTCCAATACAAATTCCTCCGGCACACGCCCGCCGGAAATGGCGGTCCCGACAACAGCGTCGCCATGGCGTTTCGCTGTCGAGGGCAAACCCGAATAAATTTCAAATTCGATAATCCGATAGTTGCTCTTAATATTCTGGGTGAAAAAAAGTCTCACGTAACGCGCGGCCGTCTGCGGGAAATTCAACGTCTGCGAGCCGATGCTGCCGGCGGCGCTGTGAACTGCATTCCAATTCGCCGCATCATTCGAGACTTGCACCTCATAATTTTTTGCAATGTAATTATCTTTCCAGGCCACAATAACTTTGCCAATGACCATCACCGCGCCCAGATCGACGCGCAACCAGGCGGAAGCCGAGCCGCTGACGGTGCCGCTGCGCCAATAGGTAATCAGGTCGCCATCCACCGCCGCAGTGACAGGCCTGGACGGATCCGTGCTCGAGGCGGCAACAGGTTTATGGCGCGCCAGATTGATATTGCCGGCGCTTGCAATCGTCGCCGCAACTTCGTTGCTATAACTCGAGTTGTCAAAGCTCTTAAAAGCGCGAACGCGATAAACATAGGAAGTGATCGCGCTCAAACCGGCGTCGATATATGACTTGACGTCTTTGCCGACCGTGGCGATCTCGCTGAAATTATCCGTCCCGCCTTGCGGGATTTTGCGCTCAATTTTGAAGCCATCCTCATCGCTCGAATTATCGCTCCAGGCGAGAGAAATTGTCGACGTGCCCGTGGCGTTTGCCGTCAAATTGCCCGGCGCGACGGGCGGCAGCACCTGTATCGTCACAGACACTTCATTGCTATAAGTCGAATTCACCGCGCCCTTGAAAGCATGGACGCGATAAACATATGAAGTGCCCGCGCTCAAGCCGATGTCGAGATAAGACTCGGCATCTTTGCCAACCGCGGAGATCTCACTGAAGCTGCCGCTGCCCGTCTTGCGCTCAATTTTGAAGCCCTCCTCATCGCTGGAATTATCGCTCCAGGCGAGAGAAATCGTTGACGTGCCTGTGACGCTTGCCGTCAAACCACTCGGCGCCGCGGGCGGCAGCAGCTTTGTCGCCGCCGCCGCTTCATTGCTATAACTCGAATTTGCCGCGCCCCTGTAAGCGCGGACACGATAAAGATAAGTTGTGCCGGCGCTCAGCCCCGTGTTCTTGTAAGAATGAACGTTTTTGCCGACGGTGATGATCACGCTGAAACTATCACTGCCCGTTTTGCGCTCAATTCTAAAGCCAAGCTCATCGCTGGAATTGTCGCTCCACGCGAGAGAAATCGCCGAAGTGCCCGTAGCGGTCGCCGTTAAATTGCCCGGCGCGGTGGGCGGCAGCACCGGTGTCTTCGCCGAAGCGACATTACTATAACTCGAACTAAGCGTGCCCCTGTAGGCGCGGACACGATAAACATAAGTTGTGCCGGCGCTCAACCCCGTGTCGTCGTAAGCATGAATGTCATTAGCGACCGTGTTGATCTCACTGAAACTGCCGCTGCCCGTCTTGCGCTCAATTTTAAATCCGTCTTCATCACTGGAATTATCATTCCAGGCAATGGAAACGGTCGAAGCGCTTGTGGCGCTTGTCGTCAAATTGCTCGGCGCGGCGGGCGGCAGCGTCTGTATCGTCGCCGAAGCGTCATTACTATAACCCGAATTGCGCGTGCCCTTGTAAGCGCGGACACGATACACATAAGTCGTGCCGGCGCTCAAGCCGGCGTCGGCATAAGACTTGACATCTTTGCCGACCGTGATGATCTCGCTGAAATTGCCGCTGCCCGTCTTGCGGTCAACTTTGAATCCATCCTCATCGCTGGAATTATCGCTCCACGCGAGAGCAATCGTCGACGCGCCTGTAGTATTTGCCGTCAAATTGCTCGGCGCGGTCGGTGGCGGCGGCCCGTCATCGTTAATGATCGTGCCAACGCCCTGATTGTCGGTGATCGTGGCGTTCGTCACCTTCAGCAGATTCACCAGAAACGTCTCGTCGCGTTGCTCGTCAACAACATCGCCATTAATCGTGACCTTTATCTTCTGAGTCGTTACCCCGGCAAAAAAAGTCATCGTGCCGGAGCTTGAAATGACGCTGTAATCGCTGCCTTGAGTGGCCGTGCCCTCGACGATTTGAAAATCAACAGACACCGTCTGCGCATTGGGATTGGCCACCGTGACGACAAAAAAAACCTCGGTTGAGCCGGCATTGCCTTCGTTAATGCTCACATCGCTGATGGAGAGCGTGGGACTCAGGCCGCTGCTTGAAGTCGACGCCATCGCTTCATTGCTATAACTCGAATTCGCCGTGCCCTTGTAAGCACGGATGCGGTAAACATACGAGGTGCCCGAACTCAAACCGGTGTCGGTAAAAGCATTGATCTCTTTGCCGACTGTCGTGATCTCGTTAAAATTGCCCGTCCCGCCTTGCGGGATTTTGCGCTCAATTTTGAAGCCATCCTCGTCGCTGGAGTTATCATTCCAGGCGAGAGCAATCGTCGAAGCGCCGGTAGCGTTTGCGGTCAAATTGCCCGGCGCGGTCGGCGCCGGAAGCCCGTCATCGTTAATGATCGTGCCAACGCCCTGAGCGTCGGCGATCGTGGCATTCGTCGCATTCAGCAGATTGATAAAGAACGTTTCGTCGTTTTGCTCGTCAACAACATCGCCATTAATTGTGACCTTCACCTTCTGTGTCGTTGCCCCGGCAAAAAAACTCATCGTGCCGGAGCTTGAAATGACGCTGTAGTCGCTGCCTTGAGTGGCGGTGCCATCGACAATCTGAAAATCAACGGTCACCGTCTGCCCATTGGGATCGGCCACAGTGACGACAAAAAGAACCTCCGTCGCGCCGGCATTGCCTTCATTAATGTTCACATCGCTGATCAAGAGCGTGGGATCGGCGTTTTGAACTTTCATCAAGGCGAATAAAGTAAGCGGCTGCCCTTTGGCCGACGCGAAGCTGCACAAACCAGATACCGCCATCACAGCCAGGGAGAACCATTGTCGCATGCTTCTCATAAAACTCCTCGCTATTTATTAAGGTGTTCGACAATAAGCTCACCCTCGCCTTTGCAGCCAAATTGCCCTCTGCTCTATGCCCTCTGCCCTCAGCTATTTCAGCAACATAAGCTGGCGAACCCCTCGCACCTTGCCAGCCTGCATCACATAAAAGTAAGTTCCGCTCGGCAGATTTTTCGGCTTGAAAACCACCGTGTGTTTGCCGGCTGGATAATTCGCTTCCGTGAGCGTGTTCACTTCCATGCCGCTGATCGTATAAACTTTAATCGTCACATGCTCTCCCGCAAGGCGGGACGGCAAACTGAAGCTGATCCGCGTGCCTGGAGTGCCGGAGGTTCCGCGCGTAGAAAACGGGTTGGGATAATTTTGCTCCAACACGAATTCCTCCGGCAGGCTCGTCGCTGCCGCCGCGAACTCATGAGATTTCGTGACCGCGCCGGAATAAATTTCAAACTCTTCGATGCGATAATTGCTCTTCTGATTCAGCAGGAAATTGAGTCGCACGTAACGCGCAGTTCGCGGTGAGAAACTCAGCGTCTGTGCGCCGCCGGCGCCGGTGGCGGTGGCAACCGTCGTCCAGGTCACGTCGTCGTTTGAGACCTGCGCCTCGTAGTTTTTCGCATAATAATTTTCCCGCCATTTCACCACGACTCTGCCGACGACCATCGCCGCGCCCAAATCAACCCGCAGCCATGTCGGCGGCGAAGCATTGCTGACGGTTCCGCTGCGCCAGTAAGTGTCCGTGCTGCCGTCCACCGCGTTGGTGACGGGCCGCGTTGCATACGTGCTGGAAGCGGCAATCGGTTTGTTGAGCGCCAGATTGGTCGTGCCAATCGGGGGAGTCGTCACCGTGGCTTCATTGGTATAATTCGAATTCAACGCGGCTTTGAAAGCGCGCACGCGATAAACATAAACCGTCCCGGCGCTCAGTCCTGCATCATTAACCGAATTGACATTGCTGCCAACTGAAATGATCTCGCTGAAAACGCCGCCGCTAATTTTGCGCTCGATTTTAAAGCCGGATTCATCGCTCGAATTATCCGTCCACGCCAGCGAAACCGTCGAGGCGCCCGTTGCGGTCGCGACCAAATTGCTCGGCGGGTTTGGCGGCGTCGTCGTCGTCGTCACCGTGGCTTCATTCGAATAACTCGAATTCAATGCGCCGTTAAAAGCGCGCACCTGATAAACATACGTCGTGCCCGCGCTCAGTCCCGCATCGTTGAACGAAGTGACATTGCCGCCAACCGTCATGATCTCGCCGAAATTGCCGCCGCTCAGCTTGCGCTCGATTTTAAAGCCGTCTTCGTCGCTCGAATTATCCGTCCACGCCAGCGCAATCGTCGTGGCGCCAGTGGCAGTCGCCGTCAAATTACTCGGCGCGTTCGGCGGTATAACGACGACGGCATCATCGTTGAGAATCGTCGCCACACCTTGATTATCGGTGAGCGTCGCGTTCGTCGCATTGCCGAGATTGACCAGAACGGTTTCGTCCGGCTCGTTCGTCGCGTCGCCGTTAATCGTAACGCGTATCCTTTGCGTCGTCGCGCCGCCGTTGAAAAAAGTCATCGTGCCGAAAGTTGAAATCACCGTGTAATCGCTGCCGCGCGTCGCCGTGCCGTCGACCACCTGATAATCCACGGTCACCATTTGCCCGTTCGGATTGGTCAACGTCACGGCCACGAGAACATCAGTCGTGCCGGAGTTGCCTTCACTTGCGCTCACATCCGCGATGGCAAGCGTCGGGCTTACGCAGCCGGATGTCGTCGGCGAAGCTTCATTGCTATAATTCGAATTCGCCGTGCCTTTAAAAGCGCGCACGCGATAAATATACGTCGTACAGGCGTTCAATCCGGTGTCGTCGAACGAATTGACATTGCTGCCGGTCGTGAAGATTTCGCTGAAATTGCCGCCGCTCAGTTTGCGCTCGATTTTAAAGCCGTCTTCGTCGCTCGAATTGTCCGTCCACGCGAGCGCAATCGTCGTGGCGCCCGTGGCGTTCGCCGTCAAACTGCCCGGCGCAACCGGCGGCGGATCACCGCCGTCATCGTTGATAATCGTGGCCACACCTTGATTGTCAGTGAGCGTCGCGTTCGTCGCGTTGCTGAGATTGACCAAAACCGTTTCGTCCGGTTCGTTCGTGCCGTCGCCGTTAATCGTCACGCGTATCCGCTGCGTCGTCGCGCCGCCGTTGAAAAAGGTCATCGTCCCGGAAGTTGAGAGCACCGTGTAATCGCTGCCGGACTCGGCGCTGCCATCGACAACCTGATAATCCACGGTCACCATTTGCCCATTCGGATTGGTCAGCGTCACGGCAACGAGAACATCGGTCGTGCCGGAGTTGCCTTCACTCGCGCTCACATCAGCTATTGCAAGCGCGGGCCCGCCGCCAGTTGTCGCCGTCACTTCATTGCTATAACTTGAATTCAACGCGGACTTGTAAGCGCGCACGCGGTAAACATACGTCGTGCCGGCGCTCAATCCCGTATCATTAAAAGAATTGACATTGCTGCCGGGAGTTGCGATCTCGCTGAAATTGCCGCCGCTGATTTTTCGCTCAATTTTAAAACCGTCTTCATCGCTCGAATTGTCCGTCCACGCCAGCGCAATCGTCGTGGCGCCAGTGGCAGTCGCCGTCAAATTACTCGGCGCGTTCGGCGGTGTAACGACGACGGCATCATCGTTGAGAATCGTCGCCACGCCTTGATTGTCAGTGAGCGTCGCGTTCGTCGCATTGCTGAGATTCACCAGAATGGTTTCATCCGGCTCGTCGGTGGCATCGCCGTTAATCGTCACGCGTATCCGCTGTGTCGTCGCGCCGCCGTTGAAAAAAGTCATCGTGCCGGACGTTGAAATCACCGCGTAATCGCTGCCGCGCGTCGCCGTGCCGTCGACCACCTGATAATCCACGGTCACCATTTGTCCGTTCGGATTGGTCAACGTCACGGCCACGAGCACATCGGTCGTGCCGGAGTTGCCTTCACTTGCGCTCACCTCCGCGATGGCAAACGTCGGGCTTACGCAGCCGGACGTCGTCGGCGAAGCTTCAGTGCTATAATTCGAATTCGCCGTGCCTTTAAAAGCGCGCACGCGATAAATATACGTCGTGCAGGCAGTCAAGCCGGCGTCATTGAATGAAGTGTTGTTGCTATTAACCGTGACGATCTCGCCGAAAGCGTCCGCGCCGGTCTTGCGTTCGATTTTAAAACCGTCTTCATCGCTCGAATTGTCCGTCCACGCCAGCGCAATCGTCGTAGCGCCCGTGGCGTTCGCCGTCAAACTGCCCGGCGCAACCGGCGGCGGATCACCGCCATCATCGTTGACAATCGTGCCGGTCGCCTGATTATCCGCGAGCGTCGCGTTTGTCACATTGCTGAGATTAACAAAGAACGTTTCGTCCGGCTCATTCGTCACATCACCGTTAATCGTGACGCGTACCCTTTGCGTCGTCGCGCCGCCGTTGAAAAAAGTCATCGTGCCGGCAGTTGAAATCACCGTGTAATCGCTGCCGCGTGTGGCCGAGCCGTCGACAACCTGATAATCCACCGTCACGGTTTGCCCGTTCGGATTGGTCAGCGTCACGGCGACGAGAACATCCATCGTGCCGGAGCTGCCTTCGTTCGCGTTCACATCAGCGATGGCCAACGTCGGCCCGCCACCGCCGCCGGCGTCGTTGATAATCGTGCCGATAGCCTGATTATCTGCGAGCGTCGCGTTCGTTGCATTGCTAAAGTTAACAAAGAACGTTTCGTCCGGCTCGTTCGTCGCGTCGCCGTTGATCGTGACGCGTATTCGCTGCGTCGTCGCGCCCCCGTTGAAGAAGGTCATCGTGCCGGACGTTGAAATCACCGCGTAATCGCTGCCGCGAATGGCCGTGCCGTCGACAACCTGATAATCAACCGTCACCGTTTGGCCGTTCGGATTGCTCAACGTCACAGCGACGAAAACGTCGGTCGTGCCGGAGCTGCCTTCGTTCGTGCTGACGTCGCTGATCGTCAGCGTCGGGCCGCCGCTTTGCGGCATGCCGTTGGCCGAGGTGACAAGGCTTAGTCCCGATAAAGATTGTACAAGCGCCGCCATCACAGCTTTGGAGAACCATCGTTGTATGTTTCTCATAAAGCTCCTCACTTGTTAAGGTGTTAGATTGCAATCTCACCCTCGCTTTTTGCAGCTGTTTTTTTGGGGGGGGAACGTATGGAGTGCAAAACTTTAGTTTTGCGACGCTAAAGCCTCACGCTCCGTTTCATCTTGCTGAACTTTTGCAAATCTTACTGCCTTCAGTGGCCGGTCAGCAACTCATCCTATTGACCGGTCGCTTAGATCACTTTCCCACCACAAATCTGTGGAGTTATAGCGACCGGTCAATGAGTTGCCTGGAAGTTTCGCTATTTCACCAACATGAGCTGGCGAACTTTGCGAACCGCACCGGCCTGCATCACGTAGAAATAAGTTCCACTCGGCAAATTTTTCGGCTGGAAAATAACCGCGTGCGCACCGGCAGCATAATGCGCATCAACCAGCGTTGCGACTTCCGCCCCGTTGATCGTGTACACTTTAATGTTAACCTGCGACGCCTGCGGCAGACTGAACCCGATCGTCGTGCTCGGATTTCCCGCGAAGCGCGGGATCTGCGAAAAAGGATTCGGATAATTTTGTAGCAGCACAAATTCCTGTGGAACCTCAACCGCTGCGTTTTGTTTTCCCAAAGTCGCCGCGCCGAAATAAACTTCGAACTCCAAAATCCGATAACTGCCTTTATTGTTCTTCGTCATAAAAATTCGCACGTAGCGCGCCGTCGTCGCCGGAAAGGTGATATTCTGCGGGCTTTTCGCGCCGAGACTCGTTTTGTAAACGCTCTTCCAGGTCAACGTGTCGGACGCGACTTGAATCTCATAGCTTTTGGCATAATACAAATCCTTCCATTTCACGACGACGCGCCCGACGGCCTGCGGCGCTCCCAGATCCACGCGCAGCCACGCGGTCGGCGCGCTACCGGCGCTGCGCCAGTAAGTGAGCGTATTCGCGTCGACGGCATTAACCGCGGGCTTGAGCGAAGCCGTCGAGGTGCTCGAAGCCGAAACGGGTTTCTTGAGCGCCAGATTCGAGTTGCTGGCGGCAGTGGTCGCCGTCGCTTCATTGCTATAATTCGAAGTCGCCGCGTTCGTATAAGCCCGAACCCGATAAACATAAGTCGTGGCGGCGCTCAGGCCCGCGTCGTTGTAAGATATAACGCCGCTGCCCACCGTGGCCATCTCGCTGAACACGCCGCCGTTGCTCTTGCGCTCGATTCTGAATCCCGCCTCGTTGATCGACTGATCATTCCACGCGAGAGCAATACTTGCCGCGCCGGAGACCGTCGCCGTCAGATTGCCCGGCGCATTCGGCGGCGGGATGTCGTCATTTATAATCGTTCCCACTCCCTGCGCATCGGCGATAACGGCGTTCGTCGACTTCGACAAATTGACGAAAAACGTTTCGTTGGGCTCGATCACAAAGTCGCCTTTGATCGTGACCGCAATCGTTTTCGTGGTCGTTCCATTAAAGCTCAAAAGGCCCGAGGCCGAAGTTATCACCAAATCCTCGCCGCTGAGCGCCGTGCCGTTGACGATCTGATAAGCCACCGTGACGATCTGTGCGCTCGCAAAGGAAAGACGTACGGTGAAGAGCGCCTCGGTCGTGCCGGAATGGCCTTCATTAATACTCACGTCGCTAATCGCGAGCGCCGGCGTCACGCCTTTCACCACAACTTTCATCTCATCGTTTTTTTGCAATTGCCCGTCGTTGGCCGTCAGATTCAAAACATAAGTGCCCGGCGCGCTGAAGCTCGCAGTCGTGGCGAGCGCGCGCGCATTGCCAAAAGTCACCGCGCCGGAGCCGCTGAGTTTGCTCCACGTCACGGTTAAAGCGCCGGTGGAATCGCCATCATCCGTGACCGCGCCCTTGAGCAGCGCGCTGGCCGTGATCAAAATATTCTGATCGGCGCCCGCCTCGACGCACGGCGGCATATTAAAAGGCAACGCGCCAACCCATGGCCGGCGTTTCACTAAAAAAGTGTTTTCGGAACTCATCGTCACCGTAACTTCCAACGGCGGTTCCGTGGAGCCGCGCGGCACGACGAGGCGCGTAATATTTTTTTCGGGCCACGGTTTGTTGAGCAGATATTTGTGAATATTGCCGTGCACATAGAGCACGGATTTGCCGAACGTCACCGCCGCGGCGCGAAAGCGCGAGAAGAACATTTCGCGGCTGCTGTCTGGTCCGGCATGGCCGAAAACCACGGCGGCGCGCACCTGCGCCGTTTTCGCCTGAAATTGCTGGCTCACCCAATTCGCATCGTTGCGCTGCCGCGCATGCCATGCCGCGCTATCCAACGGTGTGCCGCCCTGCAAACTGATCCCGACAAAGAGCACGCCGTTCATCACAAAAGCAAAATTTTCCGGATCGCTGCTCTGCCGCAGAGTCGCGGGCGCGCCGCAAAAATTTTGCTCGAAATTTAAAAAATATTTTTTCCAAAAACCGAGCGCCTGCGTCGGATTCGCGCAATCGGTGTATTCGTTGTCGCCCGGAATGATATACGCCGGCACCGCCAGCGTCTTCAACAAATTCGCGATCTCCGCATATTTGCCCTCGGTGCAGGCGCCTTTGAGCATGTCGCCGGTATGCACCAGAAAAGCCGACGGGCTATAACGATTGTGCTCCATCATGTATTGTTGAAACAACGGCGTTTCAACCAGCCCCGGCACGTCCGGCATGTCGCTCATCACCGAAAACGTCACCGGCGCGCTCTGCGCCCGCGCTGCCGTGGGCAATCCCGCAACGGCGAGAATCATCATCGCGCTGACAACCGTCAAAAAATATTTTCGCGTCGTCTTCATAATCGTTCGGATTAAAATCATTGCTTTGGGAGCAATGCTAAGTTTTTAGATTTTGATTCCCCACGGATTGAAGAAGCCCGCTGATGAAGCGCTTTATCCGCGGGCTTCTTCAATCCGCGGGAAAATTTTTTTACACCACAAAAGCACAAAGTTCACAAAGAAAAACAAAAAACTTTGTGCTCTTTGTATCTTTGTGGTGTAGTTTGTTTGCAGCCGCGCTGTGCTGCGTTACGGCCTACTTCAAAAACATCAGCCGGCGCACCAGCCGCGCGTCACCGGCCTGCATCACGTACAAATACGTGCCGCTCGGCAAATTTTCCGGCTCAAAAAAAACCGCATGCGCGCCCGCCGCATACGCCGCGTCCGTCAGCGTCGCGACTTCCTCGCCGTTGATCGCGTACACTTTGATATTGACGTGCGCCGCCTGCGGCAAACTGAAATTGATTTTCGTGCTCGGGTTACCCGAAATTCCACTTACCGAAAACGGATTCGGATAATTTTGCTGCAACGCAAATTCGTTCGGGAGCGCCGCGGCCGCCGACTCGTTTTGTTTCGCGAACGACGAGCTCACAACGGGCTTGATTTCCAAAGCCACAACGGCCCAGTCATCAACGCCGCTCAAAGCGCCATTGACGCTAATGGTTGCAGGCAACATGACGATCTTGTCCTCCGTCACAACACCACTCGTGTTCGCACCGCCCGGCTGTTGAACCGCGGCGCGCCCAATGTAACCGGCGCCCGGCGTGTGAGTGATCTCTTTGACGGCAATCGCGCCATAAACCGCAGCGCCATTCTTCGTCGTGGCGAGATTAAACGAATATGAGTTTTTATCAACGCCGCCGGAGCAAACGCCGCTCGTATTTATGCCGGTGGTGTTGCCCGCTAAAATATTGCCGATGGGATTCGAAGCCGCGACATTGGAATAACGCGACGCGGCAATCACCGCCGTGCTCGGCGCGCTCGCAAACGTAGCGGTTACTGCGCCGTTGCCCATCGGTGTGCCTTGCGCCATCCACACTTCGATGGCCGTCGTGTTGCGTCCGGCGCACTTCGACTTCACTAATTTCCAATTCAATCCGAGACCCGAGACCGAAAGCACAGCGATTTTGGGCCGCATCGAAATGGCCGCCAAATAAAGATTCCCATTACCTGCCGTCAGGCTTCCCAATGTCGTCACCGTTGTCGAGTTGGAAGCGCCGCCAATTCTGGTTTGCTCGTAGACCACCACCCCGGGAAGCGGCGCAAAAGTCGCCGTGACGGTTTTATGAGCATTCATCGTGATTGTGGCCGGATTGGTCCCGTTCGCGGGACTCAAATCACCGCTCCAGCCGCTGAACTGATAACCGGCGGCTGGCGTTGCCGCCAACGTCACCGCTGTATTCTGGTCATAAACGCCGCCGGTGGGATTGAGTGCGACACTTCCCGAACCGCTTTTGTTCACAGTCAAATTATATTGTGCCGTCGACACCGGCGTGAAGGTCGCCGTCACTGTTTTATTGCCAGCCATCGTGATCGTCGCCGAAGTGGCCGCGCCGCTCAAATCGCCGCTCCAACTGCTGAACTGAAATCCGCTGGCCGGCGTCGCTGACAACGTCACCACGGTGCCGGCATTATAAACGCCGCTTGAGCCGGAAGGATTGAACACGACACTTCCTGAACCGCCTGTGTTCACAGTCAAATTATACTGCGGCGGCAACGGCGTGAAGGTCGCCGTCACCGTTTTGTTGCCGTTCATTGTGATTGTCGCCGAAGTGGCCGAGCCACTCAAATCGCCGCTCCAGCCGCTGAATTGAAATCCGGTTGTCCCGCTTTGCGGGATCGCCGTCAATGTCACCACCGTTCCGGCATGATAAATACCGCCGGGAGGATTTAAACTCACCTGCCCGGAACCGACGGTGTTCGTTGTTAAAGAAAAAGTGCTCGTGCCGCCGCCGTTCACGTTGATCGTCACGTCATCGACTCTCTGCAGCGCACCGGACTCGGCGGTCAGCCGCAGAAGGTACGTGCCCGCCACGCTGAAACTCGCGGTGGTCGTGAGCGCATTGGCATCGCCAAACAGCGCCGCGCCCGGGCCGCTCACCTGACTCCACGTGGTGGTGAAAGCGCCGGTTGAAGTGCCGACACTGCCTTGCAACATGGTTAAAGCCGCAGCATTCGTTTGATCTGGTCCGGCATTCACGCACGGCGGCATGGTGACGGCGGTTTTGCCAGGCGCGTTGCGTTTTAACAGAAACGCTTTGGCCGTTGAAGAAACGTCCGTGGTCACGGTTACTTGCACGGGATCTTCCTTGGCGCCCATGTTGACCTGAACCCGCAAAATATTTTTTTCTGGAAAGGGGCTGCTCAAACTCCATGAATGGCCGTGGCCATGCGCAAAAAGAACCGGTTTGCCAAAAGTTTTGGCCGCGCTGCGAAACGGCTTGGAAAACGTCGAGCTCGCGTTCGGATCAAAATGCGCAAAAAACACCGCGGCGCGAATCTGTGAACCTTTGGCGCTCAACTGCTGTTGGACCCATTCCGCGGCCTGCTTCTGAACGTTTTTCTCGTTGTACACGAGATCGAGGCCGGCGAACAGCACGCCGTCCAGCGTGAACGCCCAATTTTCCGGCCGCCCGGTCTGGCGTTCGGTCGAAGGCGCGCTGCAGGAACTTTGCTCCAAATTACCGAAGTGTTTCAGAAACAAATTCATTCCGGAGGCGGCGCTCTTGCAATCGATGGTTTCGTTGTCGCCGGGGACGATATAAGCCGGCACCGCGAGGCCCTTCATAATCCCGGCCACCGACGAATAGGCCGACTCGTTGCACGTCGCGCCGCCGCTCATAATGTCGCCCACGTGTACGAAAAAAGCCGAGGGGCTGAACTTATTAT
>Ga0247727_10004869_pt1 | contig 27940 bp, 23 predicted proteins | sample WisWelCaveWW1625_FD_202498 | JGI IMG/M metagenome (GOLD analysis project Ga0247727, IMG submission 202498) | Biofilm microbial communities from Wishing Well Cave, Virginia, United States - WW16-25 | ecosystem: Environmental > Aquatic > Deep subsurface > Groundwater > Cave microbial mat | place...
CCGTTCTCGTACTGCTTCAGGATCCCGATGATCTGCTCCACGCTGTACTGCCCACGTCGCATCGTCTCTCCTCCTCGAAGGGGAGGAGGCTCATTCTACGTGGACCAGTTTTCGGGGAGCACTGCAACCGCGCTCCAGAATGATGTTCACGAACTCGCCTCGACTCCTGTCGAGCAACATCGACATGTGCTCCAGACTACGGACGGGCACGCCATCCACGGCGTAGATCACCTGGTCCTCGAATTGCTCGTAGCCCCGTGTGAGATCACTGGAGAGCACGCCCGTAAGCACGACGACCTCTTCGCGGATCTCGTCCTTCCTTTCCTTCCCCAGGCCTCCACGCACGAGAGGAGGATCCTCGAAATAGGAAGAAAGATGGGGTGGGGCCTTCTCGAAGGCCCGCAGGTAGCGGACGGCAGGCGCAGGATGCGATACATAGGCGACGCTGCCGGCGGCGACGCAGCTTCGGCAGATTCTCCTCCGTCAGATAGCCGGTGTCCGCACGCGGCGCGGCGCCGTTTCTCGGGGCCGCAGCAGGCCATGCCAGCGAAGGATCTCGCCGACGGTGCTCGCGGCGGGCATCTCGCTGCGGGGGGTTGTGCGTGACGAGGAAGGCGCCCAGCTTGCGTGGGCCAAAGAACAGCTAGCGCTTGTGGGCTCCCACTAACGCGCCGGCTAGGTCCGGGTCGATGGCTGTGGGGCTCATGTGAGGGTGGCGTGAGCGGGTCTGCAAGGCCCGGGGCGCCCAGCTCGAAGTAGCGGCCGGCCCACTTGTTGCCGGTCCATACGCCTTGACAACCTTAAAGGTAGCCCTAATCTTGCGACGTGATGCGGCGACCCAAGCAGCTTTCGTTCACCGACTACCGGATGCGAACCGGGCGAGGGGGGCCGCGGCTGGGTTCGGGACGACCGCGCGGCCCTCGGCCTCGCGTGCTGCACCGGGAGAGAGGGGCAGTCCCGGTGCACTGCCCCGTCCACGTGACGCTACGGGTGCGTCCGGGCGTGCCGTCTCTCCGTGAAGGCCGGTTCGTGATGGAGTTCAGACGCTCGCTCGCCGAAGCGAGCGAGCGCGGGGACTTCCGCGTCGCGCACTACTCGCTCCAGGGCGACCATGCGCACCTGCTCGTCGAGGCGCACGGTAAGGAAGCACTCGCCCGCGGCATGATGAGCATCGGCGCCCGGCTCGCACGCGCCGTGAATCGCGTGGGCCAGCGTAGCGGGCCCGTGCTCGACGGCCGCTACCACCACCGCAGCCTGCGCTCCCCGCGCGAGGTGCGCCGCGCCCTGGCCTACGTCCTATTGAACGCGCGCCGGCACCTCGCAAAGAGCCGGGGAGTCTCGCCTTCCGCCCCGGCGCATCTCGACGGCGCGAGCTCCGCGCGTTGGTTCGACGGCTGGCGGCCGGAGGTCGGCAGCCGCGCCCTGGAAGAGAGCACAGCTCGCGAGGTCGCACGCCCTCGCACCTGGCTCCTCCGCATCGGTTGGAGGCGGCACGGGCTGCTGGATCCAGCGGAGACGCCCGGAGGAAGCTGATGGCGACCGGCGCCGGCGCAGCAGCCAGAGCGCTGGCCGAATCAGTGCCGAACTCTTCCTGCCCCGTGTTTGCGGCGCTGTAGACGTTCCAGACGTTTGAGCCGTCCCCTGCGAAGATCCCGTGTCCGTCAGCCGCACTGGCGGCGTTGAAGAAGACGACGCCATCGTTGGTCAGCGCGCATCCCTGGGGGCCATCGAAGAACGCGACCACGCCAGAATCGTTGATGTCCGGAGTGAGATCCTGTCCGAAGCTCGAGAACGATCCGAGGACGTCAGCCACCGTGGTCAGGGGCCCGCCGTTCCCCCGGTAGTTCGCTGCGATTCCGTTGCCGAGGTACGCGACGGCGTCGAACGTGGCCCACCGCGGCTGCGGAGGAAATGAGCTGCACGCCGCGGGCCGGCCGTCCAGCCTCGCTACTCGCCCCGTCCTGCTGCGCCGCCCCGCAACGCGCCGCGCGTTCTCAGCGAGCCGCGCAGAACGCCCGGCCGTGCGCCCGCGAAAATCGGTTGCCGTGGCTCCGCGCGATTAGATGACGCGCGCGCGCCGTGTCTCGGCCTCGCACAGCGCGCCGCGCGCGAGAATCGCTCGGCGGTAGAGGCCTTCGACCGAGCGCTCGCGCTCGAGCGCGGCCGGTCGAGCTGTCCGAATCGACGGTAACCGCCGGTTTCGAAAGGGAAAACAGCGCCGCTCGCGCTTGACCTCGCACGCCGCCCACGTCTATGCTCCGACCTTTCCTCGAGGGGCCAGGTGGCCCCGTGTCCCTCGGCGGCCGACGCCGTGGCGAGCGGCGGTGCGTCGGATGCGAAGAGCGGGCGCCGGGACAGCGATGGGGTGGCGACTTCTGCTGCTCGCACTGTGTCTCGGGCTCTCGGCAGCACCCCTTTCGCGCGCCAGCGCCGAGGGCGCGGAGCCGGTGCGGGTGGTCGTGGCCGTGCTGCCCTTCGAGGTGCACAGCGAGAAGCCGCTCGACTATCTCGAAAGCTCGCTGGCGGAGCTGCTCTCGACGCGGCTCGAGGCGAGCGGCCGCGCTCTAGTGGTCGAAGCGGTCACGGTGCGCGAGACCCTGATCGCATGGCCCGGCGAGAAGACCGAGGACGTGCTGCGTCGGCTCGCGCGCGAGCTGCACGCTGACTGGGTGGTGGTCGGGAGCCTCACCGAGCTGGCGGGGCGCTACAGCTTGGACGTGCGTGTGACGCCCGTCGCGAGTCGCGTCGCAACGGAGACCATGGTGCTCGCCGCGCAGGGCGACGACGAGCTGCTCGACCGGGTGAACGAGCTGGCTGAGCGCGTGCTGGTGATCGTGGATCGCAGCGCCGAGCGCGTGCGCGTCGCTCGCATCGAGGTGGTGGGTGCGCCCGACGAGGCGGCCGTGCGCGCGGCGCTGCGCAGCGCACCGGGCCAGCCCTACGACGAGGCGCGCGCGCGCGAGGACGTGGCGGCGATCGAGCAGCTGCCGGGGGTAGGCGCCGCGAGCCTCGCGACCGTGCGCGAGGCGGACGGCGTGGTGTTGACCTACCGCGTGGTGCCGACGGCACGCTTGATGCCGGGCAGCCCGCAGCCGGGCGAGCTGCCCCGCGTGGTCGAGGTGCAGGTGCGCGGAAACCGCCGCATCGAAACCGCCGCCATTCTCGCGCGCATCGGCCAGAAGCCTGGCGAGCCCATCAGCCGCGCCCGTCTGGCCGAAGACGTGCGTCAGGTCTACGCGCTCGGTTTCTTCCGCGACGTGCAGGTGATCGAGGAGGACACGCTCGGCGGACTCGTGCTGGTCTTCGCAGTCGAGGAGAACCCCGTCATCCGCCAGGTGACGCTCAGCGGCAACGAGAACCTGGACGAGGAGAAGATCAAGGACAACCTGACGCTGACCGCCGGTTCGACGCTCGACCTTCCGCTGCTGTTCGAGAACCGCCAGCGCATCGAGGCGCTCTACCGCGCCGAGGGCTACTACCTGGCCAAGGTGCGCTCGCAGGTCGAAGAGCTGCCGAGCGACGCCGTCGGCGTCCACTTCGAGGTGGATGAAGGCGAGAAGCTGAAGCTCCGCCGCATCGAGTTCGTCGGCAACGAAGAAAAGAGCGACGACGAGCTGAGCGAGGGCCTCAAGACCAAGCGCTGGCGCTGGTACTCCTTCATCACGCACTACCTGGACAAGTCAGGCACCTACTCGGAGCCGGTCTTCGTGCAGGACCTCGAGACGGTCAGCAACCGCTATCTCGACGACGGCTTCGTGCGTGCGGACGTCGGTCAGCCCGAGGTCGTGCCCGTGCCCGAGGAGGACGGGCTGATCGTGCGGGTGCCCGTCAGCGAGGGCGACCAGTATCACCTCGGCGCCGCCAAGCTGGCGGGCGACGAGACGGTGGACTTCCCGAAGCTGCGCGAAGATCTCGAGCTCGCCGACGGAGCGGTGTTCAGCCGCGGCAAGCTCGAGGCGGACCTGGAGCAGATCGAGAGCCACTACACCGACCGCGGCTTCTTCATGGCGAAGGTGCAGCCGCTCACCCAGGTGAACGAGGCGGCCAAGCAGGTGGACGTCACGTATCAGGTCGAGAAGGGGTCGCTCTTCTTCCTGCGTGAGATCGACATCGTCGGCAACGAAACCAGCGTAGACAAGGTGGTGCGCCGGGAGCTGCGGCTGGTCGAAGGACAGCTCTACTCGGCGCGTGCGCTCGACCTGTCGAAGCAGCGCCTGCAGCGCCTCGGCTTCTTCGAAGAGGTGAACTTCGAGCCCAAGCAGACGGACTTCGACAATCAGCTCGACCTGGGCGTGAAGGTGGTGGAGCGGCCGACCGGCTCGGTCTCCTTCGGCGCAGGCGTCTCGTCGCGGGATGGCTTCGTGATCTCCGGCGCGCTCGCCGACAACAACCTGTTCGGGCGCGGTTACGCCGGTTCGATCGGCGCCGACCTGGGCGGAGAGAACGACCGCTTCTTCCTGAATCTGGCTTGGCCCTACTTCCTCGACAGCGACTTCGGCCTCAGCACCCAGCTGTCGAAGCTCGACATCGAGTACGAGGACTTCTCGCAGAGCCAGATCGGCGCCGAGGTGGTGCTCTCGCACGCGCTCGACGAGGCGGGCACGACGCGGGGCTTCCTGCGCTACGCCTTCACGCAGCGCGAGATCGAAGAGAGCCTCCAGGTGAACGCGGCCAGCATGATCTGGCGCGAGATCGCGAGCGGCGCCGAGCTGGGGGGCTGCCAGTCCACGTTCGGCGGCAGCCTGATCGTGCCCTGTCTGACCGGGGGCGGTGACCCCGGTGCGACCAGTCTGCTCGGTCTCGGCTTTCGGCAGGACACGCGCAACGATCGCATCGCGCCGACGGCCGGACGCATCCTCGAGAGCTCGATCGACTTCGCGGGCCTCGGCGGTGTGTCCACGTTCAGCCGCTGGGAGGGTCGGGCCGGCTACTTCTTCGCGTATCCCGAGTGGTTTCCGAAGTGGGTCCCGTTCCGCGAGAAGTCGGCCTGGCTGATCGGTGCGCGGCTCGGGTACACGCTGCCGCTGAACGAGATCAGCGACTGGAACCTGCCCGGCTACAGCGGCACCTTCGATCCGAGCTCGGAGAGCCTGCCGCTCGACCAGATCGACACAGACCTGGAGCTGCCGCTCTCGGAGCGCTACTTCCTCGGCGGCCTCGGCACCTTCCAGCTGCGCGGGTTCGAGGCCCGCTCCGTGGGGCCGCGGCGCGCGACGCTGGTGCCCTTCAGCGACGTCGAGGGCACGCTGTTCCGGCCGACCGGTCGCTTCCTCCTCAACGACGTATGCGACGGCGACCGCAACGGCCTGCCGAGCCCCGGCGACGACCTCAACGGCGACGGCGTGCTCAACGGCCTCGACGACAACTGCAACCGCATCGAGGACACGGACAACGACGACTTCGTCGACCTCGACGACACGGACGTGATCGGCGGCAACAAGTTCGCCTCCGTCACTCTCGAGTACCGCTTCCCGATCGCCGAGAGCCTCGGACTGATGGGCATCGTCTTCCTCGACAGCGGCGCCGCCTTCGACGAGACGCAGAGCATTCTGGACTTCAGCGAGTGGCGGCAGGGCACGGGCGTCGGCGTGCTGTGGTTCTCACCCTTCGGGCCGCTCCAGGCCTTCCTCGGCTTCCCGCTCGACAAGCTCTCGGTCGAGGAAGCGATCGCGTTCGAGTTCTCCGTCGGCGGCCAAGGCTTCTGAGCCGCCTCGTACCACGTCAGGAGGTCAGCATGCACAGCAAGATCCGTTCGCTGGTCGCACTCGTTCTGGTGCTCGGGTGGGCCGGTGCGGCGGGCGCGCAAGACGTCAAGATCGGCATCGTGGACGTCGAGCAGGCGCTCGTCTCCACGGACGAAGGCAAGGCGGCGCGCGAAGAGATCAACCGCAAGGCGCGCGAGGCGCGTGCGCAGGTCGAGCCGATGATGGAGCAGCGCAAGACGCTGGCGGAGGAGCTGCAGCAGAAGAAGTACGCGCTCTCCGACGACGCGTTGTTCCAGAAGCAGGTGCAGCTCGCCGAGCTGGAGAACAAGATCAAGAGCAAGCTCGAGGAGCTCGAAGGGCAGTTCAAGATCGAGCAGGGCAAGATGCTGGCGCCGTTGCAGAACAAGCTGGCGGGCATCATCGAGGCCATCGGCAAGGAGCAGGGCTTCACCTTGATCCTGGCGCGCAACAACCCCTACGTGATGTACTCGCGCGAAGCGCTCGACATCACGGACCAGGTGGTCGCACGCTTCAACAAGAAGGGCTGAGCCGCTGCCCGCCATCCACGCGACCGCGCTGGTCGATCCGGGCGCCCAGCTCGCGGACGACGTGCGCATCGGCCCCTACGTCGTGATCGGGCCGGATGTCGTGCTCGAGCCCGGCGTGGAGGTGCGCCCGCACGCACTGATCACGGGGCGTACGCGCATCGGCCCGCGCACGCGCGTCTTCCCCTTCGCGGTGCTGGGCGAGGAGCCGCAGGACAAGAGCTTTTCGGGCGAGGCCACCGAGCTGGTGATCGGCGCGGACAACGTGCTGCGCGAGCACGTCACGATCCACGTGGGCACCGCCAAGGGCGGCGGCTGCACGCGCATCGGCGACGACAACTTCATCATGAACGGGGTGCACATCGCGCACGACGTGCAGATCGGGTCGCAGGTGATCGTGGCCAGCCAGGTGGCGATCGCTGGCCATGCCGAGGTGCAGGACTTCGCCGTGATCGGCGGCCTCTCGGGCGTGCACCAGCACGCGCGGGTGGGCGAGTCGGCCATGGTGGCGGCGCTCTCGGGTGTGACGCTCGATGCGCCTCCCTTCTCGCTGGTGGCGGGCGAGCGCGCCACGCTGCGCGGCGTCAACGTCGTGGGTCTGCGCCGGCGCGGTTTCACGCACGAGGTGCGGCGCGAGATCAAGCAGGCCTTCCACTTGTTGTTCCAATCGCGGCTGCGCCTGCCGGACGCGATCGCCGCGGTGCGCGAGTCCGGTGCGAAGTCTGCGGAGGTAGAGCGCTTGCTCGCGTTCGTCGAGGCCTCCGCGCGGGGCGTCTCGCGCTGATGGGGACGCTCGGCCTCGTCGCCGGCAGCGGCCGCCTGCCGGCCGAGCTGGCCGCGAGCGCCCGTCGCGCGGGCTGGCGCGTGGTGGCGGTCGGCCTGGTCGAGCTGGCGGATCCGCAGCTGGCCCGCCACGTCGACGCCTTCGAGTGGGCGCACGTCGGGGACTTCGGACGCCTGTTCGAGGTGCTGCAGGCGGCGGGCGCCGTGGACGTCGCTCTGGCCGGGAAGGTGCCGAAGACCTTCCTGTGGGAGCGGCGCGACGTGGTGCGGCCCGACGCACGCGCGCTGGCCGCGCTGGCGAAGCTGGGCGATCGCAGAGACGACTCGCTGCTCGGCGCCGTCGTGCAGGTGATCGAGGCAGAAGGCCTGTTGGTGCGGAGTCAGCTCGAGCTGGCACCCGACCTGTGCGCGGCCGCGGGTGTGTTCGGCTCGGTGCGACCGACGCGAGCGCAGGAGGAGGACGTGGCCTTCGGCTGGCCGATCGCGAAGGCGCTCGGCGCGCTCGATGTCGGTCAGAGCGTGGTGGTGCAGGGCAAGGCCGTGCTCGCGCTCGAGGCCGTGGAAGGCACCGATCGCGCGATCGAGCGCGGCATCCAGCTCGCCGAGCCCGGGCGCGGCGTGGCGCTGGTGAAGGTGGCGAAGCCCGCGCAGGATCCGCGCTTCGACGTGCCGACGGTCGGCCTCGCCACGTTGCGCACGCTCGCGAAGGGAGGGGCGGGCGTGCTGGCGGTCGAGGCTCGGCTCACGCTGGTGCTCGAGCGCGAGGCGCTCGTCGCCGAGGCGAACGCGGCGGGTATCGCGCTGCTCGGCGTCGACGGGCGGCTGCTGGCCGGGGCGGAGGGTCGTGCATGAAGCCGGTGCGGATCGCGCTGGCCGGTGCAGGTCACATGGGCAAGCTGCACGCGGCCAAGGTCGCGGCGCTCGCGCGCGAGACCGGCGAGGTAGTGCTCGTCGCGGTCGCCGACATCGACGCCGAGCGCGCGCGTGAGCTGGCCGCTCTGCACGACGCGCGCGCCGTCGCCGATCTCTCTACGCTCGCGGGCGAGCTCGACGCCGCCATCGTGGCCGTGCCGACGGTGGCGCACGGCAGAGTGGTCGGCGAGGCGCTCGCGGCCGGCCTCGACGTGCTGGTGGAGAAGCCGATCGCAGCCACCGTCGAGGAGGCGGAGGCTCTGCTGGCGCGCGCCGCAGCGCGCGGCGCGTTGCTCCAGGTCGGCCATCTCGAATGGTTCAACGCGGCGCTCTTGCACGTGGCACAGCTCGCGCGCCGGCCGCGCTTCTTCGAGGGCCACCGCCTGGGTCCGTTCCCCGCGCGCGCCACCGACGTGGATGTGGTGCGCGACCTGATGATCCACGACATCGACATCGTGCAGCGTCTGGTCGGCGGGGAGCCGGACCGAGTCGATGCGATCGGCGTGCCGGTGCTCACCGACAAGGTGGACATCGCGAATGCGCGCCTCACCTTCCCGGACGGGGCGGTGGCGAACCTCACCGCCTCGCGCGTCTCGCCCACACCGCTGCGCAAGCTGCGCTTCTTCCAGGCCGATGGCTACTTCTCGATCGACTTCCTGGAGCAGGCCGTGGTGATCGCGCAGCGCGAGCCGGGCGCTCTTGGCGCCGAGCGCAAGATCACCGTCGAGCGCGTGCCGATCGATCGCGGCGACGCGCTGGCGCTGCAGCTCGCGGCCTTTCTGCGCGGCATCCGCGAGCGCCGCGTCGAGGCTGGCGACGCCGACCAGGGCCTCTCGGCGCTCCGCACTGCGTTGCGTGTGAACGCGGCGATGCCGCCTCCGGAGAGCCTGCTGTGAAGACCGTGCTGATCTCGGCCGGCGATGCGTCGGGCGAGCTGCACGCCGCTGCGCTGGCGCTGGAGCTGCGCCGCCGCCAGCCGGGCTTGCGCATCCTCGGGCTCGGCGGGCCCGCCATGGAGAAGGCCGGAGTCGAGCTGGTCGTGTCGCAGCGCGAGCTCGCGGTGGGCGGTCTGTTCGAGGTGCTGCGCGATCTCGGCCGCATCGTCTCGGCCTGGCGCCGGATGGTGCGCGCGCTCGCCGAGTCCAAGCCTGACCTGGTGATCCTGGTGGACTCGCCCGACTTCAATCTGCCGCTGGCGAAGCGCGCGAAGCGCGCGGGCGTGCCGGTGCTCTACTACGTGAGCCCGCAGGTCTGGGCCTGGCGCCGTGGCCGCATCCGCCGCATCGCAAAGCGCGTCGATCGGCTCGCCGTGATCTTCCCCTTCGAGCCGGCTGTCTACGCGGGTACGGGCCTCGCCGTCGACTTCGTGGGCCACCCGCTGGTGGACCGGCTGGCGCCGCTCGCCTCGGCGGAAGACCGCGCGGCGCTGCGCCGTGCCCTCGGCCTCGACGAGGCGCGCCCGCTGGTGCTGCTGCTGCCGGGCAGCCGCCGGAACGAGGTGCGCACCACCTTGCCGCTCCAGCTCGAGGCGGCGGCAGCGCTGCATGCGCGCGACCCGCGCGTGGGCTTCGCCGTGGCCGTTGCGCCGTCGATCGAGCGCGCCGCGATCGACGAGGGGATCCGGGCGACGAAGCTGCCCGCGCTGCTCGATCTGGCCGTGCTCGAGGGTCGCACGCACGAGGCGATTCGCGCCGCAGACGTCGCGCTCGCGAAGCCGGGCACGGGGACGCTCGAGATCGCGCTGCTCGGTACGCCGCTGGTGGTGACGGCGCGCGTGAACCGTCTGACCGCCTTCCTGATCCGGCGGCTGGTGCGCGTCTCGTCCTACACCATGCCGAACCTGATCGCGGGGCGCGCCGTGGTGCCGGAGTTCTTGCAGGAAGACGCTGACCCGGTGCGCATCGCAGACGCGCTGCTCGCGTTGCTCGCCGGGCCGGCGCGTGCGACGCAGCTCGCTGGCCTCGCCGGCGTGCGCGAGGCACTCGGAGCGGGCGGCGCAGCGCGGCGCGCGGCCGAGATCGCAGAGGAGATGACGCGTGGGGCCGCTGGGCCATAGCGTCGCCGCGCTCGCGGCGTTGGTCGCGGCGCCGGTGCTGGGCACGGCGGCGCTCCTGGATCGGCGCTGGCGCACCGGCCTCGCCGAGCGCCTCGGCGCACACCCGGCACGGGCGCCGGCTCTTGCGCCGCTCTGGGTGCACGGCGCGTCGGTCGGCGAGATCCGCGCCGCGCTGCCGCTGCTCGACGCGCTCGCGGCGCGTGGCCACGCCGTCGTCGCTTCGACGATGACCGCTACGGGACGCGCCGTGGCGCGCGCCGCACGACCGGCGCTCGCCACCGGACTCGCGCCCCTCGACCATCCCTGGGCGGTAGCGCGTGCGCTCGCGCGCGTGCGCCCGCGCGCGCTGATCTTCGTCGAGACGGAGCTGTGGCCGAGCTGGGTGCGCGCCGCGCACGAGCGCGGCATCCCGGCGCTCGTCGTGTCCGGCCGACTCTCCGAGCGCAGCTTCGCGCGCTGGCAGCGCGTGCCGGGTCTGCTGCGGTCGACACTCGCGCGATACGAGGCGATCGCGGCGCGCAGCGAAGCGGACGCAGCGCGCTTCGTGGCGCTCGGCGCTGCGGAGGAGCGTGTCAGCGTGTGCGGCGACCTCAAGCTCGACGCAGAGGGACCGCCGGCGCTCGCGCCGGAGCTGGCCGCGCGGCTCGGCTCCGTGCCGCTCGTGGTGGCGGGCTCGACGCACGAGGGCGAAGAGCTGGCGGTGCTCGCCGCGCTCGCCGCCGCCGAGCGGGCGGGGCTCGCCGCCGCGCTGGTGATCGCGCCGCGGCACCCCGAGCGCTTCGAACGTGCCGCGGAGCTGATCCGCGAGAGCGGCCGCCGCCTGCACCGCCGCAGCGCGCCGGGCGAAGGCGTGCTCGCGGCCGGAGAGGTGTTGCTGCTGGACACGTTAGGCGAGCTGGCTGCGCTGTATCTGCGAGCGCGCGTGGCCTTCATCGGTGGCACGCTCACACCCGTCGGCGGGCACAGCGTGATCGAGCCGGCCCTGGCGGGTTGCCCGGTACTGTTCGGCCTGCACGTGGCGAACGCGCGCGAGAGCACGGCGCTGCTGCTGGCGGCTGGGGCAGGCACGCAGGTGGCGGATGCGAGCGCGCTCGCAGAGCGCTGCGTCGAGGCGCTCGCGGATCCGGAGCAGGCCGCGGCTCGCGGAGCGCGTGGGCGGGCAGCGCTCGCCGCGCATCGCGGCGCGACGGAGCGCAGCATCCTGCTGATCGAGCGCGTGCTCGGGGGCGCCCCGTGAGCCCGACGCGCCCCGTGTTCTGGGATGAACGCGCGCCGAGCCTCGGGCGGCGTCTCGCGCTCTCGCCGCTCTCCGCGCTCGCCCTGCTGTATCGCAGCGGGGCTGCGCTGCACCGCGCGTGGTGGGAGCGCGGCTCGAGCCGGCCGGTGCGGCTGCCCTGTCGTGTCGTGAGCGTCGGCAACCTGGTGGTGGGGGGCAGCGGGAAGACGCCCGTCTCCGCCTGGGTCGCGGCAGGCCTGCATCGCCGTGGCTGGCAGGTCGTGATCGCGAGCCGCGGCTACGGCGGACGCGGAGCGGGCGCCGTCGAAGTCGTCTCCGACGGCCGCTACGTGCTCGGCCGCGCCGAGGTGGTAGGCGAGGAGCCGATGCTGCTGGCGGGCCTCGCGCCCGGCGTTCCGGTGCTGGTCGGCCGGCGCCGCGACACCGTCGGACGTCGCGCAGTCGCGGCCTTCGACGCGCAGGTACTGGTGCTCGACGACGGCTTCCAGCACCACCGGCTCGCGAAGGACGTCGAGCTCGTGACCTTCTCGGGCGCCGGCCTCGGCGCGGGCGCCGTGCTGCCGCGCGGCCCGCTGCGCGAGCCGCTGTCGGTGCTGTCGCGTGCACACGCGCTGCTGGTGGTGGATGGCCCTCTGCCGCCGCCAGACGAAGCGCGCGTCGCGCGTGTGACACCGGACGCCGCACGTTTCGAGCTGATGCGACGCGCGACCTCGACGCGCCCGCTCGCGGGCGGGCCGGCGGAGCCCGCGGCCGAGCTGGCGGGGCGGCCCGTGGGCCTGATCTCCGGCATCGCGCGTCCGGCGGCGCTCCGCGAGACCTTGCGGGCGCTCGGCGCTCACGTGGTGGCGGAGCGCGCCTTCCCCGATCACCACGTCTACCGCCGCGAAGACCTGGCCGGGCTCGCGGCCGAGGCGAAGCTCTGGATCACCACCGAGAAGGACGCGGGCAAGCTGCTGCCCTCGTGGCTCGACAGCGCGGAGCTGCGAGTGCTCGTGCTCACGACGGACTTCCCGCGCGGCGAGGCCTTCCTCGATTGGCTGGAGGAGAAGCTCCACGCACACGCGGGCGGCCGCGACGCCACGCTGCCGCCCGTGCTGCCCGGGGCTACGGCCCGTACGTGATGCGCACCGGAATCCAGTCGAGGAAGTAGCTGCGGCCGTTGCGGTCGCCGAGCGCGGTGACGCGCACGCGGAAGCCCGGGTCCGTGACCTCGGCGGGCGTCCAGCTGCGGCCCCACGGATCCGACGCGCCGCCCACGATCGCGGTGTGGAAGGTGGTCGTCTCGAGCAGGTCGACGCGCGCCTCGGACCAGCTGCTGCCGCCGTCCGACGACAGCTCGACCAGCAGCCCGTTCTCGCCGCCCTTGCCGTCGAGCCGCCAATCGAGCGCGACCTCGATGCCGGTCACCGGGCACTGGGGCGGGACGCTTGCGCCGTAGCCGTACCACTGATGCCGATCGCCGGGCCCGTTCAGGTTGCGAGCATACGGTGGCCCACCGTCGGCGAATGCGGCCTGCGGGTCGCGTTCGAAGCCGTCGCCATCGCCGCCGCTGTCCGCGAGCTGCGCGCTCGGGCTGAGGAAGCCCGTGTCGCCGGCGCCCGCGCAGTCGCAGGCGTCGCCGGCCCCGTCCTCGTCGCCATCCTCCTGCGCGGCGTTCGCGAGCGCGGGGCAGTTGTCGCAGGCGTCACCCGCGCCGTCTCCGTCGGCATCGCCCTGGCCGGGATTCGCGATCGCGGCACAGTTGTCGCAGCCATCGCCGATGCCGTCGCCGTCGGCATCGCCCTGGCCGGGGTTCGCGATCGCGGGGCAGTTGTCGCAGGCGTCGCCGACGCCGTCGCCATCCGAGTCCGCCTGCGCCGGGTCCGCCTCCGCGGGGCAGACGTCGCAGCCATCGCCGATGCCGTCACCGTCGGCATCCCCCTGTCCGGGGTTCGCGATCGCAAGGCAGTTGTCGCAGACGTCGCCGATGCCGTCGCCGTCGCCGTCCTCTTGCCCGGTGTTCGAGAGCGCGGGGCAGTTGTCGAACGCGGTGACGACGCAGTCGCCGTCCGGGTCGTCGGGGGCGGGAGCGGCCGGGCAGGCGTCGCAGGCGTCGCCGGTGCCGTCCCCATCCTGATCGGACTGGCTGGGGTTGGCGACGGCCTCGCAGTTGTCGCAGGGGTCGCCGACGGTATCGACGTCGAGGTCGAGCTGGTCGGAGTTCGCGATGCTCGGACAGTTGTCGCAGGCGTCGCCGCGGATGTCCGCGTCCTGGTTCGCCTGACCGGGGTTCGCGTGCTCTGGGCAGCTGTCGCATGCGTCGGGTGTGCTGTCGGCGTCGCTGTCGGGGTGCGGCCCGTCGTTCAGGATCGCGATCCACCCGCGCCGCGCCCCGAGCGGGTTGGTGCCGTTGCCGACGATCACATCGCCCGCATGCGACATGGCGACCGGTCCGCCGACGAAGGTGAAGCCGCCGCTCGTGTACGAGGTGAGGTTCCAGCCCGTGAGATCGAGGCCGCCGGCTTCGAGCTCCTGCTTCAGGCTGCTCGCCACGGCTCCGTCCCAGATCACGGCGGCTGAGCCGTCGGCATCGCTCCCGAGGCCCACGACCGTCGAGCCGTCGCTCGAGACGGCGCGAGCGAGGCTGCCGAAGCTGCCGCCGGACAGATCGCCGAGGCCGACCATGCCAGCGCCGGAGGTCCAGCGGTACGCCTCTGTCCCGACGCCCGTGGTGGCGCTGCCCACGACCGTCGTGCAGTCGCTCGAGATGTCGGCGGCCGAGCTGGCCGTGGCGCCCGGCAGCAGATCGACCAGTGTCGCTCCTCCCGCGAGCGTGAAGCGGTAGGCGCTCTTCGCGAAGGTGTCGGTGAAGACAGCCACGGAGCCGTCGCCGCAGATGCCTTCGCCGAGACTCGGGTTGGTCGAGGGTTGCGTCAGGGTTCCGTCGGGCTGCCAATAGGCGGCGACGGGCAGGGGGTTGATGGGGTTGTCGGTGTTCCAGACCTGTCCGGCGGCGTAGCTCGCGTCGTTCGACAGGTTCGTGACAGCGCCGAAGTTGTCGTTTTCGCGGCCCGCGTACTGCGTAGGTAGGCACGAACTCGCACTGCAGCGGCTCGGGAAGGTTTCGTCGAAGAATGCGGGCCCCCAGGCGCCGCCCACGATCGAGCCGTCTTGGTTGGCGGCGAGGGCGCTGCCGTTCAGGGCAGAGTTCGGAAAGGGCTCGATGCCGGTGGCAGCCCTCCAGCGGAAGGGCCCGATCGAGAAGTACCCCGGCAGGCCACTGCCGACGACGGTCGAACCGTCACCGGAGATGCCATGCACCAGGGTGTTCGAATCGCCGATCTCGCAGAAGAGGGGCTCGGCGCTGACTGCGAGGGGGACGAGCAGGGCGGCCGAGAGACAGGCGGTGTAACGGAGAATGCGGATGGGGCACCTCGGGTCCCGCATTGGACCACGGCGCCCGCCCCTCGGTCAAGCTGGCTGCGCGAGACGCGCGCGCCGGGCGCGGGCTACTTCTCCGGTCGCCGCTGAGCCAGGGAGCCACTACGCTGGCGAGCCTCGGAGGCCCGCATGATCTCGTCCTTCGACGACTTCCCCGTTCATCAGAGCGCCGAGCCCGTGCGGCTCGTCGCGACCAGCGATCGCAACTTCTACGACCGCTACTACTTCAACTGCCACGCCTCGAGCGACGAGCTGTTCCTGGTGATGGGGATGGGGCAGTACCCGAACCTCGGCACGCAGGATGCGTTCGCGGTGGTGCGGCGTGGACCGTTCCATCGCGTCGTGCGCGCATCGCGTGAGCTGGGTGACCGCAGCGAGAACCGCGTCGGGCCGTTCCGCATCGAGGTGCTCGAGCCGCTGAAGAAGCTCCGCTTCGTGCTCGAGCCCACCGAGCATGCGATCGCCTTCGACCTGGTCTTCGAGGGTGCGATGCCCGCCTGGCAGGAGCCGCGCCACTTCATCCGCCGGAACGGACGCGTGCTGTTCGACACCTCGCGCTTCGCGCAGACCGGCTGCTGGCGCGGCACGCTCGACGTAGCGGGCGACCGCTTCGACGTGACGCCGGAGCGCTGGTGGGGCACGCGCGATCGCTCCTGGGGCGTACGGCCCGTGGGCGAGGCCGAGCCGCCCGGCATCCAAGCGGGCACGCCGTCGATGTCGGGCATGTGGAACTACTTCCCGATGCAGTTCGCCGACCACTCCATCTTGTACATCTGTCAGGAGCGCGACGACGGCGTGCGCGAGCTGGAGGAAGCCGTGCGCGTGTGGAGCGATCCGAGCCGTCGCGCCGATCACCTGGGCCGCCCGGAGTGGGAGCACCGCCTGGTGCCGGGGACGCGGATCCTCTCCGGCTCGACCGTGTCGTTCCCGCATGCGCCGGGCGGCGCCTTCTCCGTCACATGCACGCCCCTGCTGCCGTGCTTCGTCGCAATCGGCACCGGCTACGGCATGGACGCCGACTGGCGCCACGGCATGCACCAGGGGAAGCTGGTCGTGCAGGGGCTCGAGCGGAAGCACGACGAGATCGCGCCGCTCGGCCAGTACGGCGTGGTCGATCACGTCGGGCGCTTCGAAACCCAGGGACGCGTCGGCTTCGGCCTCTACGAGCACGCGTTCATCGGCCCGTTCGCGAAGTGCGGGCTCGGGTAGCGCTTCGACACGAGCGGCTCCGCCTCTTGAGCTCGCGCCGAGTACGGCGAATCCTTCGCGTTCGGCCGCCGCTCCGAGGCGCCCATCGAAGGTGACGAAGCCGACGCCCGACCTCCGCTCCTCGACCACTACGAGCGCCGCGCCGAGATGAGCTGCGAGCCTCTCGCGACCTCGCGACGGACGAGCGGCTAGCGGAAGAATCCCAGAACCTCACCGGCGCTCGCGCTCCTCGAGCAACGCGGCGAGGTCGGGACGATCTGCGCGACCGCGGCTCAGCCCATCCGACTCCACTCGGAGCGCCTCGATTGTGCCGACCGACCGGACCGCGACGGTTCCGATGCGGCCCACGAACTCCGGCACGCGCAGGGAGCGACCCCGCAGCGCTCAGTGCGGACGGCGCGGGTAGAGCAGGGCGTGCCAGGCGGCGCGGCGGCGCTCGGCGGGTAGGCGGCGGCCTAGCGCCTCGCGCAGCTCGCGGTCGCCCGCGCAGTAGGCGGACAAGAAGGCCGCAACGCCGCGCTCGCCGACCCGGGCCGCGACGCCGCGCTTCAGCAGCGAGCGCCACAGCCGTCCCAGCTCGCGCGCGTGCCCTGCGAGCGGCGGCGCTGCGCCATCTGCGCCGCGGTCGAGGTCGATCACGATGGCATCGGCGCCCGCGCGCGTTTCGCGCAGCAGCAGGTTCTTGACGTGCAGGTCCGCGTGACGGCCGCCCGAATCGTGAAAGCGACGCACGGCGGCGCCGAACGCCCCGGCCGCGCGCAGCACCCGTGCCTCGTCGGGCTCCGAGGCGAGAAACTGCAGCGCATCGACGGCGCCCTCTTCGTAGACGGTCGCGAGCAGCTGCATCCAGAACGGGCCACGTCGTAACGCCAGCGCGAGCACCGGCTCGGGCACGGGCGCGCCCGCTGCGCGCAGCCGCGCCGTCAGCTCGAGCTCGCGTGACGCGCGTTCGCTGTCCAGGTAGCGCGCGCCGAGCAGCGGGCCGAGCAGTCCGCCATGGCGGAGGCGGCGCACCACCACGCGCGGGCCGCCGAGCGGCAGCGTGGCCAACGCGGTCGCGGCGCGCCCCTCGCCGGCGGAAGGCGTGGCTGCGAGCCAGCGCTCGAGGCCGCCGGGCGTGAGCAACGCGAGCGGGGCGACGGATGCCTGCCAGGCGGCGGCCACGACGAGTCGTCCCGCCGGCGTCGCCTCGCGAACGAAGCCGTCCGCGCTCACGCTCCCTCGGCCCGGCGCGCGCGCCACCAGAGCGGCAGCGCGAGCCCGACACAGGCGAGGTTCGGCAGCCAGAGCGCGATGGAGGCCGGAAGCGTTCCGTCGGTCGCGTAGGCGCTGGCTGCATCCGTGAGCACGAAGTAGCCGAAGGCGATCACTGCGCAGAGCAAGGCGCCGAGCGAGCGAGCCCCGCGCCGCAGGCCGAGCCCGAGCGGGATCGCGATCAGAACGAAGGCCAGTGGCGAGAAGGTCAGCGCGACTCGGCGCCGTAGCTGCACCTCGTAGGCCTCGCGGCGCTTCTCCTTCGCGCCGGCTGGCGCGCTGCCGTGCGCGTCGAAGTAGGCCAGCGCGGCGCTGAGCTCCTGCCTCGTCATCTCGCGGGGCCGCAGGCGTTCGGGGCCCTCGCCGACCACGCGGCTCATGTCGAAGGCGTAGTCGAAGCGGCGAAAGCTGAGGCGCTGCGTGCGATCCGAAGTTCTGGAGTCGGGGTCGAAGTGGACGTCTCCGTCCGAGAGGATCAGGTGCCCGTTCGCGGTCTCGCGGTCGAACTCGAAGGCGCCGCTGCTGGCCAGCACGGTGAATGCGCGCTCCGGGTCGCTGCGGTCGGAGATCAGCACGCCCTCGAGCACGCCGTCCGTGCGGCGCCGATCGACGAAGAGCATGCGCTGGCCCTGCTTGTCGAGCTTGGTGAAGGCGCCGGTGCGGATCACTCCACCGCGAGTAGCGACCTCGCCGAACAAGGCCAGCACCGAGCGGCGCGCCTCGGGCTCCCCGCGCTGGAGCAGCCAGCCGGTCGCGAGGCAGGTCAGCACGGCGAGCACCAGGGCCGGCGCCGCCAGCTGCGCGAGGCTCACGCCCAGCGACCGGAACGCGAGCACTTCGTGGTCGCCTCCCAGGCGCCCGAGTGCTGCGAGCGTGCCGAACAGCAGCGCGATCGGCAGCGCATGGGTGGCGAGAATCGCCAGCACGCGCACCGTCACTGCCGCGACATCGGCGGGCCCACCGCCGATACCGACCAGGTCTGCCAGCTGTCGCACCAGGCTGTTCGCCATCAGCAACAGCGCGATGCCGAGGAAGCCCACCGCGGCATACTGGAGCGTTTCGCGCGCCAGATAGCGCGAGAGGGTGCGGGAGCTCCGCATGGCGGCGTATCCTACCCGCGCCCCGACCCCCTCGCGAGGTCTCCATCTCGACCTGCACCAATCCCCTCGCGTCGTTGCCCCCGGCGCAACGCATTCTCGTGATCCGTCTCGGCGCCGTTGGCGACGTGGTGCGCACGTTGCCGGCCGCGGCGGGCTTGCGTCTCAGCTGGCCAGAGGCGCATCTGGCCTGGCTGGTCGAGCCCGGCTCGGCGAGCGTGCTGCGCGGCCAGCCGTGGCTCGACGAAGTCCTCGAGTTTCCGCGCGGAGCGCTGTGGAACGCGCTGCGGCGCGGCCAGCTCGTGACGCTCGCGCGCGAAGCCGGCGCCTTCACGCGTCGGCTGCGCGCTGCGCGCTTCGACCTGGTCGTGGACTTCCACGCCATCTTGAAGAGCGGCGCACTCGCGCGGCTCTCCGGCGCCGCGCGGCGCGTCAGCTACGCGCGCCCCTTCGCACGCGAGGGCGCGCATTGGTTCGCCAGCGAGCGCGCGCAGCTCGCCCCGCGCAAGCAGAGTCGTTTCGACCGCAACGAAGCCCTGCTGCGCTACCTCGGCAGCCGAGCGGCGCTGCCGGCGCGTCCGCTCAGCGTCCCGCCGGCTGCGCTCGCGCGCATCGCCGGGGCGATCGGCTCCGGGCCGGCGCCGGTCGTGATCCATCCGGGCACCAGTGACGCGACCCCCTACAAGCGCTGGAGCGCCGCGGGCTATGGCGCGGTCGCGCGCGCTCTCGCGGCGGAGGGCGTGCCCTGTCTGGTGACCGCGGGACCGGCCGAGAGCGACCGCGAGATGGCGCAGGCGGTCTTGGCTGCCGCCGGAGACGCGGCGCGCCCGGCGCCGGCCACGCCCACGCTGCTCGACCTCGCCGCACTGTTCGCGCACGCTCGTCTCTATCTCGGCGCCGATAGCGGTCCCATGCACGTCGCCTCGCTGGTCGGCACGCCCGTGCTGCAGCTGCTCGGCCCGACCTGTCCGGTCGAGAACGCGCCCTACGCGGGCACGCCGTCGCGTAGCGTGCGCGTGCAGATCGGCTGCAACCCCTGCCGGCGAGGCTGCGCAGCTGCCACCTGTATGCGTGCGATCGAGCCGGCCGCGGTGCTGGCCGCGGCGCGCGAGCTTCTGGCGACCTCGGGCAGCCGGTTGGTAGATTGCGCCGGCTCATGAGCGCCCTCGAGATTCTCGTGCGCGGCCCCAACTGGACGGGTGATCTCGTCATGGCGACGCCGGGCTTCCGTGCGCTCCGCGCCGGGCTGCCGGGTGCGCGCATCACCTTGCAGGTCCAGGCGAAGCTTCTGCCCCTGCTGGCCGGCGCGCCCTGGTTCGATGCGCTGGTACCGCTCGGGGCGGGCGGCACCGGCCCCGTCTCCCTGCTGCGCGAAGCCCGCGCGCTGCGGCGGCTCGGCCGCTTCGACGTCGGCTTGTGCCTGCCCGACTCCTTCGAGTCCGCACTGCTGCTGCGCCTGGCCGGCGTGAAGCGCGTGGTCGGCTATGCGCGGAACGCGCGCGCGCCTCTGCTTCATCAGCGCGTCCCGTTTCCGAGCGAGGCCGGGCGGCGCGGGCTGATCGCAAGGGAGCTGCACGTGCTCGGCCTGGTCGAGGCGCTCGGCTGCACCCGCCGCGGCCTCGCGCCCGAGCTGTTCGTGACGGACGCCGAACAGGCCGAAGCCGACGCCGCCCTGCGCGCGGCCGGCGTCGGCGCCGGAGAGCGCGTGGCGCTACTCGCGCCCGGTGCGTCCTTCGGCCCGTCGAAGCTGTGGCCGGCCGAGTCCTTCGCGGCCGTCGGAAACGAGCTCGCCCGCGAGGGCGTGCGCGTGGTGCTCACCGGCGCGCCCACGGAGCGTGCGCTGTGCGCGCGCGTGGCGGCGGCGCTGCGGCGCCCGGCGCTCGATCTCTCCGGGGTGCTCGGGCTCGGCGGGCTCAAGGGTCTGATGCGGCGCGCACGTCTGTTGGTCGCGAACGACGCCGGGGCGCGGCATCTGGCAACCGCCTTCGGCGTGCCCTGCGTGCTGGTGATGGGGCCGACCTCGGTCGAGAAGACGCCGCTCAACCTCGAGCGTGTCAGCGTGCTGTCGGCCGACGTGGCCTGCCGGCCGTGCTACCTGCGCGACTGCCCGATCGACCACCGCTGCATGACGCGCGTCGCGCCCGCGGCGGTAGCCGCCGAGGCCGCGCGCGCCTGGGCCGACCCGGCGGGCTTCGTCGGCGTGCAGCAGCGCGTCCGGGGGCTGGCGGCGTGAGGATCCTCGTCACCGGCGGCGCCGGCTTCATCGGCTCGCACCTGGTGGATGCGCTCGTCGCAGCGGGCCACCCCGTGCGCGTGCTCGACAACCTGGATCCGCAAGTGCATGGCGCGAATTCGACGCGGCCGCGTCATCTGCACCCCGCCGCCGAGCTGCAAATCGGCGACGTGCGCGAGCGCGCGGCCGTGGCCCGTGCGCTCGAGGGCGTCGAGGCGGTGTTCCACGAGGCGGCGGCCGTGGGCGTCGGTCAGTCCATGTACCAGATCGAGCACTATGTATCGGTGAACTCGATCGGTGCCGCGGTGCTGCTCGAGGGCATCATCGAGCGGCGCCAGAAGCTCAGCAAGGTGGTGGTGGCTTCGTCGATGTCGATCTACGGGGAGGGCGCCTACCACGCCCCGGATGGCCGCATCCTGCATCCGCCGCTGCGCGCGGAGGCTGACCTGGCCGCGCGCCGCTTCGAGCTGCGCGATCCCAGCGGGCAGGACCTGGCGCCCATCGGCACACCCGAGGAGAAGCCGCTCCAGCCGACCTCGATCTACGCCATCACCAAGCGCGACCACGAGGAGATGTTCCTCGCCGTCGGAGCGGCCTACGGGATTCCCGTCGTCGCGCTGCGCTACTTCAACGTCTACGGGCCGCGCCAGGCGCTCTCGAATCCCTACACCGGCGTGGTGGCCATCTTCTGCTCGCGCCTGCTCAACCGGCGCCCGCCGTTGGTCTACGAAGACGGGCAGCAGACGCGCGACTTCGTCCACGTCTCCGACATCGTGCAGGCGAACCTGCTCGCGCTCGAGCGCGCTGCCGCGAACGGGCGCGTCTACAACGTCGGCAGCGGCCGGCCGACCTCGGTGCGGCAGGTGGCCGAGATGCTCTCGGAGCTGCTCGACTTCGGAGAGCCGCCCGAGGTGCTCGGCACCTACCGCGCCGGCGACATCCGCCACTGCGTTGCCGACATCTCTCGCATCCAGCGAGAGCTCGGCTACCGGCCGCGCGTCGCGTTCGCCGAAGGGCTGCGCGAGCTGTTGGCCTGGCTGCGCACTCAGTCCCCCGAGGACACCCTCGAGGCGGCCAGCCGCGAGCTGGCCGCGCGCGGGCTCTCGCGCTGATGGCGGCGCTGGCCCGCCTCGAAGCGAAGCGCCTGGAGCGCCTGGTGCGCGGCTTCGCGCGCGTGCGCCTGCTGGTGGTCGGCGACGTGATGCTGGACGAGTACCTGTGGGGCGACGTCGAGCGGGTCAGCCCCGAGGCGCCGGTGCCGGTGGTGCACGTGCGGCGCGAGTCGCGCGCACTGGGCGGCGCCGGCAACGTGGTACGCAACGTGGTGGCGCTCGGCGCTACCTGCCGCTTCTGCGCGGTGGTCGGTGACGACACAGCCGGCGACCGCATCGTCGATCTGCTGAAGGAGCTCGGGGTCGAATCCTCCGGCGTCGTGCGCGATGCGGCGCGCCCCACCACTCGGAAGACGCGCGTCGAAGCCCGCTCCCAGCAGCTGCTGCGCTACGACCGCGAGACCGACGAGGCGATCACGGGCGCCACGGCGCGCCGGCTGGTCGCCAGCATCGAGGCCGCGCTCGACGGCGTGGATGGGGTCGTGTTCGAGGACTACGCCAAGGGCGCGCTGGCGCCTGCCGTGGTGCGTCAAGTGCTGCGCCGCTGCCGCGAGCGCGGACTGTTCGTGGCGGTGGATCCCAAGGACGCCGTCTCGTCCTACCGCGGCGCCTCGCTGGTGAAGCCGAACCTGCGCGAGCTGGAGGCGCTCACCGGCCTACGCGTTCGCACTCCCGCCGACCTGGCGCGGGCCGCGACGAAGCTGCAGCGCCAGCTCGGAGGCGCCGACGTGGTCGTGACGCGAGGCGGGCTGGGCATGTCGATCTTCGAGTCCGGCCAGCCGGCACTCGACGTGGCGAGCGCTCCCTTCGAGGTGTTCGACGTGCAGGGCGCGGGCGACACGGCGATCGCGGCGCTGGCTCTGGCACGGCTCGCGGGCGGCTCGTGGCGCGAAGCCGTGGTGATCGCGAACGCGGCGGCGGGCGTGGTCGTGGGCAAGGTGGGCACTGCCACCGCGAGCCCCGAGGAGACGCTGGCCCAGCTGCCGCGAGCGATGCGCGCGGCGCAGGGCGGAGCGAGCTCGTGATCCGCTCGATGACCGGCTTCGGCCGCGCCCAGCTCCCGGCGGGTGGTGCGGGGCTGGTGGTCGAGCTGCGCAGCGTGAATCACCGGCACCTCGATCTGAGCCTGCGGCTGCCGCGTCCACTCGCGGGACTGGAGGCCGAGCTGCGCCGGGTGCTCGCGGCGCGCTTCGCACGCGGCAAGCTCGACGTCGTGGTGTCGGCTGCACCCGGAGCCGCGCGCGCCGAGCTCGAGCTCGACCGCGCGCTGGTGGACCGGTACGTGGACTTCGCGCACGCGCTCGCCGCGGAGCGCGGCGTGGATGCCTCACTGCGCGCCGGCGAGCTGATGGCGCTCCCGGGCGTGGCGCGCGTCCAGGAGCCGCTGCTCGACGAGGCGGCGCTGCGGCCGGCGCTGCTCGAAGCGCTCGAGGCCGCAGCCGAAGCCGCCGACGCCATGCGGCAGAGCGAGGGCGCCGCGCTGGAGCGCGAGCTGCGCGCGCGACTCGGGCGCGTTGCGGAGCTGGCGGCACAGGTGGCGGGCCTGTCGGGTGAGGTGGCAGCGACGGCGCGCGAGCGCCTCCGGAAGCGTGCCGAGCAGCTGCGCGCGGAGACGGGTCTCGTGGACGAGGCGCGGCTCGCGCAGGAGCTGGTGAGCGCCGCCGACCGCATGGATGTGACCGAGGAGGTCGTGCGCCTGCAGAGCCATGTCGCGCAGTTCGAGGCGGCGCTGGCAGGGGCCGAACCGGCGACGGGCGTGGGCCGGCGCCTCGAGTTCCTGCTCCAGGAGATGCTGCGCGAGGTCAACACGATCGGTTCGAAGTGCGGTGATGCGCCCCTGGCGCACCGCGTGGTCGACATCAAGACGGAGCTCGAACGCATCCGCGAGCAGGCGCTCAATGTCGAATGACACGCGTGCGCTGCGCATGCTCAACATCGGCTACGGCAACGTGGTCGCGGCGCTGCGCGTGGTCGGCGTGGTCTCGCCGCAGTCGGCGCCGATGAAGCGGCTGCGCGAGCAGGCCGAGAAGCGTGGCAAGCTCGTGGACGCGACGCAGGGCCGCCGCACGCGCTCGATCCTGGTGCTCGACACCGACCACGTGGTGCTGTCCGCGGTGAATCCCGAGACGATCCTGGCGCGTCTCGCCTCGGGCGAGGACACGCCGGAGTGAGCGTGCGCCGCGGCATCCCGTTCGTTGTCTCGGCGCCCTCGGGCACCGGCAAGACGACCGTCTGCCGCCGCCTCGTCGAGTGCGATCCGAACGTCAGCTTCTCTATCTCGCACACGACACGCCGGCAGCGCCCGGCGGAAGTGGACGCCCAGCACTACCACTTCGTGACGCGCACCGAGTTCGAGCGCATGGTGAGCGCGGGCGCCTTCGTCGAGCACGCCGAGTACGCCGGCAACCTGTACGGCACCAGCGTCGGCGCGCTCGATGCGCCGCTCGCGAGCGGGCGCGACCTGCTGCTCGAGGTGGACGTGCAGGGCGCCCTGCAGCTGCGCGAGCACCGGCGCGACGCACGCTTCGTGTTCCTGCTGCCGCCCTCGCTGCCCGAGCTGGAGCGGCGCCTGCGCGGCCGCGGCACCGATGCGCCCGAGGTGGTGGAAGAGCGGCTCGCGCTGGTGCGGCGCGAGCTCGACGCCGTGCACGCCTTCGACTACGCGGTGGTCAACGAGGAGGTCTCGCGCAGCGTCGAGACGCTGCTCGCGATCGTCGCCGCAGAGCGCCGCGGCGACGTCGCCGGGCTGCGCGCGCAGCACGGTGTCGAGGCCGTGGTCTCTCGCCTGGCCGCCGTTCTGCCGATCAAGCAGGCGAGTCGGGCGCGGGTCCGATAAGCTCGCGCAAGTTCTCGATTCCACGGCGGAAATCGGATTGCTGCGTTTCAACGACATCGCCGATCGGGCGCTCGAGGTCGATCCCGAGTGCGATCTCGAGCTGCTGCAGCGCGCCTACGTGTTCTCGGCCAAGGTCCACGAGGGCCAGGAGCGCGTCTCGGGCGAGCCCTACCTGGTCCATCCGCTCGAGGTGGCCGGCATCCTGCTCGAGCTGCGCCTCGACAGCGTCACCGTCGCGGCCGGGATGCTGCACGACACGATCGAGGACTGCGTCACCTCGCTCGAAGAGGTGCAGCGCCTGTTCGGCGACGAGGTCCTCTTTCTGGTCGAGGGCCTGACCAAGATCTCGAAGGTGGAGTTCAGCTCCGCACGCGAACGGCAGGCCGAGAGCTTCCGCAAGATGCTGGTCGCGATGTCGAAGGACATCCGCATCCTGCTGATCAAGCTGGCCGACCGGCTGCACAACATGCGCACGGTGACGCACCTGCCCGAGGACAAGGGACGTCGCATCGCGCAAGAGACGCTCGACATCTACGTGCCGCTCGCGCACCGCCTCGGCATCGACTGGATGCGGCGCGAGCTCGAAGACCTTGCCTTTCGCACGCTGAACCCGACGGTGGTGGCCGAGCTGGAGCGCACGCTCAAGGGCCGGCTCAGCGAGCGCGATCGTTACATCGAAGAAGTGAAAGGGGTGCTGTCCGCGAAGCTGGCCGAGGCCGGCCTCGCAGGCGAGGTGACCGGCCGGCTGAAGGATCTCGCCTCGGTCCACGCCAAGATGGAGAAGCAGGGCGTCACGCTCGAGAAGATCTACGACGTGATCGCCTTCCGCATCATCCTCGAGGGGGAGAAGGAGTCGGTCTACCACGCGCTCGGCCTGGTTCACGCGATCTGGCCGCCGGTGCCAGGCCGCTTCAAGGACTACGTCGCGCTGCCCAAGGCCAACGCCTACCAGTCGCTACACACCACCGTGATCGGCCCTTACGGCGAGCGCATGGAGGTGCAGATCCGCACGCGCGAGATGCACCAAGGCGCCGAGCTCGGCATCGCCTCGCACTGGAAGTACAAGGGCCACGGCGGCCACGCCAAGGACGACGCGAAGTTCGCCTGGCTGCGCCAGCTGATCGAACGCCAGGGCGAGCTGGAGGATCCGCACGAGTTCCTCGAGCTGGTGAAGGTGGACCTGTTCTCGGACGAGGTCTTCGTGTTCACGCCCAAGGGCGACGTGGTGAACCTGCCCAAGGGCGCGAGCGCGCTCGACTTCGCCTACGCGATCCACAGCCAGGTGGGTGACCACTGCGCGGGCGCGCGCGTGAACGGCACGATGCGCCCGCTGCACTACAAGCTCGCCGACGGCGACACCGTGGAGATCCACACCAGCCCGAGCCAGGCGCCCAAGAAGGACTGGCTCGGCTTCGCGGTCTCGGGCAAGGCGAGGAGCCGCATCCGTCACGCCGTGCGCGAGGCCGAGAACGCACGCAGCCGCGAGCTCGGCCGCGGCCTGCTCGAACGCGAGCTGCGCCGCGCCGGCTTCTCGCTCGCGCGCCTGCTCGAGTCGGACGGGCTGGCCGAGCCGCTGCGCAAATGGGCGCGCGGCAACCCGGACGATCTGTTCGCGGCTGTCGGCTACGGCAAGGTCGCGGCGCGCGACGTGGTGCGGATGCTGCGGCCCGACTGGCAGGAGACGGAGGGCGCGACCGAGAAGGTGAGCCGCCTGCGCTCGATCTTCAAGCGCGAGAAGCGCTCCTCGGCGAGCGGCATCACGGTGAACGGTCACGGCGACGTGATGGTGCGCTTCGGCCGCTGCTGCGTGCCGCTGCCGGGTGACGAGATCGTCGGCTTCGTCACGCGCGGGCGCGGCATCACCGTGCACGCGCGCGACTGCCGCGTCGCCTTCACGCTGGACGCCGAGCGGCAGGTCGAGGTCGAGTGGGACCGCGGCTCGGAGGTCTCGCGCAAGGTGCGGGTGAAGGTCACCTCGCGCGACGAGCCGGGCCTCTTGGCCAAGATCACCAAGACCATCTCCGCGGCGGGCGTGAACATCGGCGCGGCGCGCATCGCGACCCACGCCGACCGCACCGCCACCCAGAGCTTCGACCTGTGGGTGAACGACGTGAGCACGCTGAACGCGGTGATGAAGGAGATCGGGCGCATCAAGGGCGTGCACCGCGTCGAGCGCATGCGGTCCTGAGTCCTCGGGTCGGGCCGGGCGCCTGCCTTCGCTCCACTCCCTCGACTTCGCTCGCCTGCGGCTCGCTGCGCGCTTCGCTTGCGGGTCGGCGGTGCGCGGAGCACGCTTCGGCACGCGCCCGGCCCTCCGCGCACTGGGGAGTCATGAGTTCTTGCTGCACGCCCTGAGCCGCTGGGAATGAGTGGCGAGCTGTTCGTGCCCGGGCGGCTGTGTCTGTTCGGGGAGCACTCGGATTGGGCGGGGGGATATCGGCGCGTGTGCCCGGAGCTGGCGCCGGGGGCGTGCCTCGTGGCGGGCACCGACCAGGGCATCCGGGGCGAGGCGGAGCCGGCGAGCGCGTTCGAGATCACGAGCGTGCTGGCCTCGGGCCAGAAGGTCGGGCCGGCGCGCATCGCGGCGACGCCCGCCGCGCTCACCGAGGCCGCGCGCGGAGCAGACTTCTTCAGCTACGCGGCGGGCGCGGCGGCCGAGCTGGTGGAGCGTCACGGGGTCGGCGGTCTGCGCCTGCGCGTCGCGGGCGACCTGCCCGTGCGCAAGGGGCTCTCCTCCTCCGCGGCCATCTGTGTGCTGGTCACGCGCGCCTTTGCCGCCGTGTACGGGCTCTCGCTCTCTCCGCGCGAGGAGATGGAGCTGGCCTACGCGGGCGAGCGGCGCACCGGCTCCGAGTGCGGGCGCATGGACCAGGTCTGCGCCTTCGGGCGGCGCGTGACCTTCCTGCAGTTCGACGGCGACCGCTTCGAGGTGGAGCCGCTCGAGATCGGAGCAGCGCTGCATCTGCTGATCGTGGACCTGCGCCGGGGCAAGGACACGCGGCGCATTCTCGCGGATCTGAACACCTGCTTTCCTGATGCGCCGGGGCCGCTGGCGGCGGCCGTGCGCGAGGCGCTCGGCCCTGCCAACGCCCGCTTGCTCCGGCAGGCGCGCGCGGCGCTCGAGGCTGGGGACGCGCCCGCGCTCGGCGCGCTGATGCTCGAGGCGCAGGCGCTCTTCGACTCGCAGGTGGCGCCCGCTTCACCCGCTGAGCTGGCTGCGCCGCAGCTGCACGCCGTGCTGACCCACTCGGCGCTGCGCGAGCTCACCTACGGCGCCAAGGGCGTCGGCTCGCAGGGCGACGGCTGCGCCCAGCTGGTCGCGCGCGGGCCCGCGGAGCGGCTTCGGTTGGCGGAACGCCTCGAGCACGACCTCGGCGTGCGCTGCTGGCCGCTCACGCTGGGCTGAGCAGCCCCGCTAGCCCGGATATCTCACCAGCGATTGCCGCGGCGCCGTCGGACGGAGCGAAGGGCTCGTTCGGCTCCGAAGTGGTCAGCGTCCCCGAGGTTGCGGCTCCGAAGGGGCGAGAATCGGCGGGCCTGC
>Ga0247727_10004870_pt1 | contig 27940 bp, 26 predicted proteins | sample WisWelCaveWW1625_FD_202498 | JGI IMG/M metagenome (GOLD analysis project Ga0247727, IMG submission 202498) | Biofilm microbial communities from Wishing Well Cave, Virginia, United States - WW16-25 | ecosystem: Environmental > Aquatic > Deep subsurface > Groundwater > Cave microbial mat | place...
ACGCACAAAAACCACTACCAATTGAAAGCTCAGTTGTATTTCTCAGCCCTGCAGCAGGCTTTTCAGGAAATCCGCAGACTGCAATCAGCACCCCTTCAACTGCCGGGTACTGCGTAACATGAGTTAATTTAAATCACTACGGTTCTTGAATTACTTCAATTCCAACCCTTTGGGCTCTCAAAAAATGATCAAAACCGTATCCATCGGATGGCCCGTGAAGAAGGCACATCGGAAGCCCCGGATAATTGATCCGAAGGACAAGCAGCTCGTGCTGGCCTGCCTCGTCAAATGGGCCAAGGGAGGCCGGAATGGCCGTATACGCGGTATCTTTGGAGACGGAACCATAAAACACCGGGATTTCCGGGGCGAAATCTATCTGCTCCCCGTCCAGCAAAGTCAGCAACGCAAAAGGCACTTCTTCCGGGGTGGCTGGGTGAGCGGCTGTATTAATGTCAAATATCGAACTGGTATAGGCTGTGAAAATAAAAAAGGAAAGCTTTTCACTGACGGAGACCGGCAGATATGGCTCAGGCCAGTTCCAAACTGTGAAAGGGTATTCACCGGTCAGGCTTAACTCAAGTAAGATGTGCGGGTCATCTTTCGCTAGAGAACCTTGTTTTTGGAGTGGCTGAAAAGTCCGGGGAATAATCTCGGGGGTGCTGCCTGCCAACAAAGTATACCGGTTAGGGGCCGCCTTGACGGTCTTGTTCGGATCTGGTTCTTGTTGGATCAGGTTCAAAACGACGAGATCGTGTACGCCTGGCGCCAGCGGCGGAAGTTTCAGCGTGAGGGTGATTTCATCCCCTGGCTGTAAGGTCACATCATAATAGGGACCTGAAGTTCCTTCAATCGCCCCGCTGAGCTGCTGTTCATCTAATATTACGATGAACCTCGTCGGCACAGGCAAGGTGTTTTGCGGCGTTTGCGGGTAAAGCCAGTGGAAGGTTCCGGTCAGCGGGACGTCCGGGTTGACTTCAAATGTGCTCCAACCCTTGAGAATGGAATCTGCAATATCGCCTTCGCCCATGCCCCCCCCCATGCCGGAAGTCACCGGCACGTTGGCCTTTTGGTCTTCCCAGGAACCTCCTAAGTACCCCTCCGCTTGGGGATCCCAGCATAACCGGTTGTCTGGGCGAGGAGTAATTTTTAGAATCTCGTAGGGATTGTTCGAGAGATAGGGCATTGCGATGTAAGTAACTTCCGGGGATGGAGTTGGCAAAGATAAAAAGCTACAAGCAAACATGATCGTGAGCAGGGTACTGATGATGATCCACAGCCATGAACGAGGACGCATTTGAGGTTTCTCAAGTTTTTCTGTCTTAGTCAAATACATTCCGAACATGTCATAGCGAGCCGCCTTTGGGCGAAGCAATCTCCAGATTCGGCCAGACAGATTGGTTCGTCGCCAAAATCGCTCCTCGCAATGACCCAAAAATTGTGCGTGATGCTTCTGACCAAGACATTTCTCAAGTTTTTCTTTCATAAAATCATAAAAGCAAAAAATAATAGGGGAGATGGGGCACCTTCAGATAATCACTGCCGGGTCGCAGGAAGGGACATAATAGGCCAAGAGCAAAGACCGTTAAGGTATGTAATACGTAAGGCTAAGGCTGGGCCACCAATTGAAACCAGCTGAACTTACACCATGATTCGTGTCCACTTGCCAGGTAGCTTGGTATGGGGCTCCCGCAACGATTTTCGTTCTTGTATATGACTGACCAGCCGTTTTGGAGGAACATTGCTGGCTGGCCGATCGCTTAAAAACGCCATTTTTGAGCACCCGGACCACTTCTGAGCAAATGCTATAGGTTCCCTGAGCGCCGCTACTCAGACCAGTTTTGGCTTTTCCACTGGCACTGAGGGGACTCCAACTGAGGATTACCTCCGCATAAGCATATCCACCTCCCGGAAGGGACTGGGTAGGCCCAAGCAAGCCGGATGAAACGCTGCCTTCTTCGCTTGGTTCATCTGTTCCATCACCATCATCTGCATAAGCAGGGGTTACAAAAAATTACGCCCCAATTATGAACAGAAAGCCAAGAATTAGTTGGATATAGGTTTTCATTTTTGTTCTCCTTTTAATTGGCATAATTTAAGCAGGTAAGCACATTTTTTCGCTATGCCCATCTCCCATACGTCTGTTATCTTAATCTCAGCCCATATTTCCCACAACTGGCGGATCCGCCAGTATTTACTTGGTGAATTTCAATAGGTACTCATTTCTCTCCAAATCCGTGTTTCCAAGCCCAGGCTTGGAGTTTTCCCCGCCCACGGATATCCAATCTCTTGCACAGATTTCCCAAATGAAAACGTACCGTGCGTTCCTCAATGTTTATCATGGCGGCAATTTCTCCATTCCTTTCTCCCCGCGCCAGACGACATAATACTTCTTGTTCTCGTTGGGTCAGGGAAGAGATAGGATTTGCTTGGTTTTGTTGTAAGTCTTTCTCTGTCATCCAGCAATTCTCAATATAGCAATTAGCGTGGGAGGCCATTCTGAAAACCTGCCATTTTCGGCATTGGTTCCCCCAATTTATGTCCAAATATGGCAAGTTTAAGGGACAAAGTCTGTCGCCTTGGGTCATATTGAGAATTGCTGTCTGTCATCATGCCTCCTTGCAATAAACCACAATACTTCGCAAACATTATTAACGCCCCCTTCTCTTGTGTTCAAGAATCATCGCCCCCCCTATCCCCTATTGGTACTATACAACTCTGTGTTCCAATTCGGGTTTTTGGGGTAAAGCGTGGGTGGGGAATCAGTTGCATTCCCAACCCAAACCTTTCTGGTAAGATGGGCATCGCCATAAATTTCTATCCAGAAACCTCCCATGACCCCCTCTGGTACAAAAACGCCGTCTTCTATCAAGTCTACGTCCGTGCCTTTTGCGACAGCAACGGCGACGGACACGGCGACTTCGCCGGCCTCACCAGCAAACTCGACTACTTCAAAGACCTGGGCGTGGATTGCCTGTGGATCATGCCCATGTATGCGTCACCGCTCAAGGATGACGGCTACGACATCGCTGACTACTTCAAAATCCATCCCAGCTATGGCACCGTTGCAGACTTCAAAACCTTCATGGACGAGGCTCACCAACGCGGCCTGCGCGTGATTACCGATCTCGTCCTCAACCACACCTCCGACCAGCACCCCTGGTTCCAGGAGGCCCGCAAAAGCAGGGACAACCCCTTCCGCGATTACTACGTTTGGAGCGACACCGACCAGAAATACACAGAAGTCCGCATCATCTTCGTGGACGTGGAACCCTCCAACTGGACGTTTGGCGAAACGACCGCGCAATATTACTGGCACCGTTTCTTCGCCTCCCAGCCCGACCTGAACTACGACAACCCCATCGTCCGGGAAAAAATGAGGGAGGTCGTCCGCTACTGGTTTGACCTCGGCGTCGACGGCTACCGCGCGGACGCCGTCCCGTATCTGATCGAACGCGAGGGCACCTCCGGCGAAAACCTCCCGGAAACGCATGCCTATCTCCAGGAACTCCGCGCCATGCTGGACACCGAATATCCCAGCAAAATCCTGCTGTGCGAGGCCAACATGTGGCCCGAAGACGTGCTCCCCTACTTCGGGGACCCTTCGACTTCGCTCAGGACAGGCGGGGACGAATTCCACATGGGCTTCCACTTCCCGATCATGCCCCGCATATATATGGCTCTCAAAAAGGGCGACACAGCGGACATGCTCGACATTCTCAACCGCACCCCCGACATCCCGGAAAACTGCCAATGGGTCACCTTCCTCCGTAACCACGACGAACTGACCCTAGAAATGGTCACGCCGGAAGACCGGGCTTGGATGTGGGATCAGTACGCCCCCGACCCGCGGATGCGCCTCAACCTGGGTATCCGCCGCCGCCTCGCCCCCCTGCTGGATAACGACCCCCGCAAAATCAGGCTGGCAAACGCCCTGCTCTTCAGCCTGCCCGGCTCTCCCATCGTTTACTATGGCGACGAGATCGGCATGGGCGACAACGTCTGGCTCGATGACCGCAACGGCGTCCGCACACCCATGCAGTGGAATGACAGCCCGCGTGCGGGATTCAGCTCCGCGCATCCCGACAATTTCTACGCCCCCTCATCGCCTCCGAAGAATACAGCCCCGCCCGCATCAATGTTGCCGCCGCCCGCGCAGACCCAGGCTCGCTTTATCACTTCATGCGGCAATTGATCGCCGTCCGGCACCGGCACAAATCTTTGGGATGGGGATCATTCAAGTGGATGAAAACGCGCTCAAAAGCCATTGCCGCCTACCTGTGCGAATATAATGGGGAGCGCATCTTTTGCGCCCACAACTTGAGCCATCGGCGCAAACCGGTCAAAGTCCGCCTCCCGTATGAGACCATGATACCCGCACAAATCCTCGGCAAGAATTTGAGTTGGGGCGTCTCCGGCGGGGAGTTCGATTTCGAACTGGACGCTTATGAATTTGTCTGGTTTTCGATTAGGGACAGGGGCTAATATCCCAGCAATCCCGGCAGGTCGCGCAACGCCTTCGCCAGGCGTGTACCATGCCAGGTGATCAGGCTGCCGTCCACAAGCTGTACGGCGGCGTGGGGAAATCTTTGGAGTACGGTATCCCGGTGAGCGGCGGTAAATTCAAAGGGTTCAGAGGGGAGGATGATCAGGCTTGGGGCGGCGTCGGCGATCTCTTGATTCGTGACCCGTGGGTAGCGGGTATCGCGCCCTTTACCGGGGCGCGGTGCCCCTGAAGCCACATCTGCATCCACGGGGTAACGCCGTTCCCGGTCGGCAAAGATATTTTCGCCACCTAACAGGGCCAGCAGGTCGTGGCAATAAGTATCGCGGTTAAAAGTCATCCACCAGCCCGCATCATCCCACCAGATTGGGCAAAAGTAGCGGACAGGCAGCTGGTTGGCGGATGCGGCGCGGGCGTAGTCCACGGCGAGGGCCAGCGACTTGACGGCCAGCATGGCGGGCTGGCTGCGGAAAATACCTGCCAACGCATACAAAGTCTCGATACTTTGATCAACCGTTTTCGGGAAGGTGAGCCAAACGGGGATACCGGCCTCCCGGAGAACCCGGATGGTTTCTTCGGTATTCTCTTCCTGATTGGCGATGACCAGATCAGGTTGCAGGGCAAGGATTTCGGGGACGCGGGGATTTTTCGTCCCGCCGATTTTTGGCAGGGAGGCGGTCTGCGCGGGGTGAATGCAATAATCGGTGACGGCCACGAGGGCACGGCCCAGCCCGAGGTCAAAGAGGCTTTCGGTGGTGGAGGGGACGAGGGAGACGACGCGCTGAGGCGGGGGAAGTTCGTCGAGGGACAAGGTCAGGGTTTGAGGAAATCAGCGACGACGGAGGCCATCAGCCCGGCGGCGCGCGGGAGGGTGCGCTCGTCAATGTCGAAGAAGGGGTTGTGGTGCGGGGCGTTGAGGCCGAGTTCGTCGTTGGCCGAGCCAATGAAGAAATAGCAGCCAGGGATGTCGTCCATCATGAAAGCCATGTCTTCACTGCCCATGGTGCGCTCGTTGATGTCGAGGCTGGCCGGGAGCAGGTCGTTGACGACGAGGCGGACACGGCGCGCGATTTCGGGGTCATTGCTGACGACGGGGGTGATGGGGCGCGTTTCAATTTCGGCGGTACAGCCGAGGGCGGTGGCGATGCCTACCGTCATTTCACGCATGCGGCGCAGGAGCAATTCGCGGGTTTCCTTGCGGTAGGTGCGCATGGTGCCGCCAAAGGAGACTTCGGACGGGATGACGTTGAAGGCTTCGCCGCCGTGGATTTTCGTGACGCTGATAACGGCGTTGTCGAGCGGGGCAACCGTGCGCGAGACGATGGTCTGGAGGGCGATGATGATTTGGGCGGCGGCGACGAGCGGGTCATTGCCGAGGTGGGGCGAGGCCCCATGCGCACCCTTGCCGTGGATTTTGACCTGGAAGACTTCGGAAGCAGACATAGCCGGCCCCTCGGTGACGCCGATCCAGCCAAAGGGCTGGTCGTTCCAGACGTGGAGGGCGAGCGAAAGGTCGGGGCGCGGGTTGATGAGGACGCCATCTTCCACCATGCTCTTTGCGCCGCCCAGGCCCTCTTCTGCGGGCTGGAAGACGAGTTTGACCGTCCCCGCCAGTTCGGCGCGGTGGTCGTTGAGCAGGCGGGCGACGGTCAGGCCGATGGCGGTGTGGGCGTCATGGCCGCAGGCGTGCATGACGCCGGGGGTCACGGAGGCATATTCCGTGCCGGTCTGTTCCTGGATGGGGAGGGCGTCCATGTCAAAACGGGCGAGGATGACCGGGCCGGGCTTGGCCCCTTCGAGGAGGGCGACGACGCCGGTTTTGCCGATGCCGGTGGAGACTTCCAGCCCGAGTTCATTGAGTTCACGGGCGACAATCCCGGCAGTGCGGACTTCCTGGAATCCAAGTTCGGGGTGGATGTGGAAATCCCGGCGCAGGGATTGGGAGTATTCAAAGAGTTTTTCGGCTTCAGCGAGGTAGTCGGTCATGGTGATCCTTTCAGCGAGTGGATGGGGTTTTGTTTAGTCAAAAATCGTAGGCTTTGCAAATGCCCGGCTTGCGGGTCTGACATGGATTAACTCGAACGCAATTCGCTACCTGAGAGAAAGACAAATAAAATTCTGGCCACAAAAGCCGTCTCGTAAAAGTAACCAAATCCCTATTGTTAAAAATGCAAGGCAGGTGATCATCTTGAGCAATAAAATCAATGCTCTCCACCAGGAAATTTGCCTTTTTGTGATCAGGGGAGGGGTATCAGGAAAACCAGAAACTTTGATGAAAACGTTTCGAGCAGGTGTCCAATAAGGAGCAAGCCACAAGGTTCCAAACACCACCCCATGAATTATCATGAAAATAGAAATTCCCGCTAACAACGCTGACAATTCCACGATTAGCGTAATACCCATCAAACGCATTAAATTGCGAGAAATATCAGGCTTCTGAGATTGAGCAGGTTTATGAGGCTCGTTCATGGATAAGAACCGTTTTGTCTCGGTAAAGTATCCGCGGGTTCCCACTTGTCATTTCGACGAGCACAGCGAGGAGAAATCTTCCTCTGCGGGACAAAGATTTCTCCCTTCGGTCGAAATGACAGGTGTAGGGTTTTGTTTCTAATTCATTTAAAACACACCTAAATTCTCTCTGGAATTCTTTGCGCACTTCGCGGTTTCTTTGCGTCCTTTGCGATAAAAAGGGGTGTCACTCCAGCTTGGCTTTCTTATCCTTCCCGCAGTCGCACCCACCGCCCTCGTGGCGTTCGCAGGGGGCTTCGGCTTTGCGGCGCAGGGCTTCCAATTCGTCCCACGGTTCGATCTCGTGCTTGAGGAATTCAAACCGCCCCTTTTCGGGGATCAGGACGACGACGGCCTGTTTGAGCGGAACCAGCGAAATGACCTTGCCCTCCCCCATCGGGGTCACGACTCTCTTATTGCGTTTGGGCAGTTCCTTGCGGGCGGCGACGTATTGTTCGTACTCATAGATCAGACAGCAGCGCAGGCGGCCACACATCCCCGTGATCTCGGTGGGGGTCAGCGAGAGGCCCTGTTCCTTGGCCATCTTGATCGAGATTGGGCTGAACTCGGTGAGGAAGGTGGAACAGCAACGCGTTTCCAACCCGCACGCGCCCAGCCCGCCGATGATTTTCGCCACATCGCGCGGCCCGACCAGCCTCATCTCGATCCGGACATCAGGGTATTCCTTCTTCATCTCGCGTTCCAGCCGGGTGAGGTCAATATTGTCCTCGGCTTCGTAGCTGTACAGGAAAGCAAGCGTTTTGCCGTCAAAAGTAAATTCCGAGGTCACAATTTTGATCTGCCGGAAACCCAACTCGGAGGCTTTAGCGCGGCAGGTAATGGTGGCTTCGAGCGCTCTCTTGTGCAAGTCCTGCCGGATGACGAGGTCACGCGGGGTAGCTTTGCGCTCCACGTGTTTCCATGTGCCTTGTTCCGGCGGCGGTGGATCCGCCACAAACTGGATGACCTCACCCACCTGGGTACCCCGCTTCGTGTTGACCACGGCATAATCGCCGGGGCGGAGGTCTTCGATGTTGCTGGCATCGAAGTGATATGTTTTGCCGAGTTTTTGAAAACGCAGTCCGATGATTGTGGGGGTCATCCGGTTATCCTATCATACTAATCGGGATCACATTGTTTTGCTTCCGCAGGGCGGCCACGCTGACTTTGGCGGCCACGTCGGCGGCGACGGCTTCCAGGGCGCGCGCGACCGCGCTCTCCGGGTGGGAGATGATCACAGGGATTCCCGCGTCCCCTCCCATCCGCACGGAGGGGTCCATCGGGATCGAGCCGATGAACGGGACGCCGGCCTCCTCAGCCAGCCGTTGCCCCCCGCCGGTCCCGAAAACGTCCATCCGGGTGCCATCGGGCAATTCGAGGTAGCTCATATTCTCGACGACGCCGAAAACGGGGACATCCAACTGGCGGAACATTTCCAGCCCGCGGCGGGCATCATCCAATGAAACCTGCTGGGGCAGGGTGACGATGACTCCCCCGGAGAGCGGGAGGGACTGCGCCACGCTCAGGGGGGCGTCCCCCGTTCCTGGGGGGAGGTCGATCACGAGGTAATCCAACTCCCCCCAGTTAACGTCGGCTGAGAACTGCCGGATGGCGCTGTGAAGCATCGGCCCGCGCCAGATGAGCGGCTGGCCGGGCTTTACCAAAAAGCCGATGGACATGACTTTGACGCCATAGGCTTCGGCGGGGGTCATTTTGTTATCCCTGGGAGGCGGCAACTGGGTGAGGCCCATCATCGTGGGGACATTCGGCCCGTAGATGTCGGCGTCGAGGAGGCCGACGCGCGCCCCCTTGCGGGCCAGCGAGACGGCCAGGTTGACGGCCACCGTGCTCTTGCCCACGCCGCCCTTGCCGGAGGCCACCGCGATCACGTTGCGGACGGTCATGTTGAGCAGACCACGATTGCGCCCATCGTTGGGCACGCTGGAATCCCAGGCGAGGGTTATCTTGCCCACGCCGGGGAGCGCACCGACCGCGGCGCGCACGTCCGCTTCGATCTGGCCTTTGAGTGGGCAGGCGGGCGTGGTGAGGACGACGGTGAAGCTGACATCTGACCCTTTGATCTCGACATCGCGGATCATGTTGAGGGTGACGAGGTCTTGGTGGAGTTCGGGGTCATTTACCCCGCCGAGCGCGGTGAGGACGTTTTCTTTGGATAGTTGTTTGGATTTGAACATAGGGGGGTCTGTTTGGACGGGTTCGAGATCGGATTCTATCCAAATATTCCGTAGCATTGGGGCTTGTCCCTGTCGGAACGCCCACAAGGGGCTAAACTACGTGTTTTCGGATAGGTTGTTAGTGCGCGGCGGCCAGGTATTGTGAGGTTTCACGTAGCGCTTCGACATGCAGGGCCAGCAGGTCCCGGTCACTCCCATCGTAGCGCTCCATCGTTTGCACGGCGCAGGAAGTGCAGCCACGCATGGCACGGTAGGAGTCAGCGTCACAATTTTCGCAGCCGTTCAATCGCACCATCATCAGTACAAATGCCAGGTGCCCTGCATCCTCCTGGGACGCGGCGGCGGATTGCTCGGCCAGGATTTTCCATTCCTCGCCGCGCAAATCTTTGAGGGCAGGAATCACCCGCGACGGGAAGAGGAAATCTGTATCGTTGTTATACATCAATCATTGGCTCAGATATTTTATGAGGAAGCCAGGAATACAGGAAAAAGAGAAAAAAGAACCCTTCCTGCTTTCCTGGATTCCTTATTATCAAGCGGGTGTTTGCTCCGGGCGCTGCCGGGCTGCTTTTTTGGCTTCCTTTTCGTCGCGCACGACCTTTTCGAGGGCGGCGTTGGTCGGGCGGATACCGGCGTAGTAAGAGAGCGGCCGGGAGAGGCGTTCCTTGTTGAAGATGTTTTTATCCAGCCGGTTGTAGACCGACAACTCGTAGTTGTGATCCATCTTGATGGCGTCAAAGGGGCAGAACTCGGCGCACAGGCCGCAGTTCATGCAGATGTCAATATCAATGAAAAACTCCACCGGCTCGGGGATGGGGCGCCCGGTCTCCGGGTGGTTCGTCTGCACAATCCAGATGCATTGCGGCGGGCAGACCTTGGCGCAGATGCCGCAGGAAGTACACATATCCTGCTGTTCACCATTCTCCCCTTCTTCATAAATCAGGAATGGGATGAAACGGAACTCCTCCGGGACGGGCAATTTTTCTTCGGGATACTGCACCGTGAAGATACCCTCCACGTCCGAATTCCTACGCAGGGCGACTCCCTCGTCGGTATAGTAACGTTTTTTGCCGCCTTTAAAATCTTCCGCATACGAGGCAAAGAAATGCTTCGCTGTGACCTTCAGGCCTTCCCAAATACCTTTACCGTACATGTGATTCTCCGATGTCTATTACTTATTACTCATTACTTCATTGGATGAGTAATGAGTAATTAGTAATTAGTAATTTGTATTTATCTGTCCGTCTCACCCAAAACGATATCAATTGAACCGAGCACGGTGACGACGTCCGCCACCTTTTGCCCGAGGCTCATCTTCTCCATCGCCGTCAGGTTGATAAACGAGGGCGCGCGGATGTGATACCGCCAGGGATTGGCTTTGCCATTGGATACGATATAGAAGCCAAGCTCGCCCTTGGGGCCTTCCACCCGGCCATAAGACTCGCCCTCGGGGACGCGCACCTGGTATTGCGGCTTCGCCGAGACGATCTCCCCTTCGGGAATATCGCGCACCGCCTGTTGCAGGATACGCAGGCTCTGGCGAAGTTCGTCCAGCCGGATCAAATAGCGGTCATAGACATCCCCGTGATAGCGCACGGCCACATCAAACTCAAAGCGTTCATAGATGCTGTACGGGTCGGCGCGGCGCACATCGTACGGAACCCCGGAGGCCCGCAGGACTGGGCCAGCCGCCGAAAACGCAATGGCATCTTCCGGGGTCAGGATGCCCACGCCCTCACAACGGGAGCGGACAATTTCGTTGTTCGTGATGTAGGCATCCAGATCATCAATCTTACGCGGCAGGCGTTCCTTTACCAGCCGCTTGATCGTATCCAGGACGCCGATTGGGAGATCACGCGCCACACCGCCAAAGCGCATATAGTTGCACATCATCCGGGAGCCAGCCACCGCTTCAAACACATCGAGGATCAACTCGCGCTCCTCAATCGCATACAGCGACGGCGTAAAAAATGCGCCGAGGTCGTTGAGCAGGAAGCCAATCGCCCATAAGTGATTGCTGATGCGGGTCAGCTCGGCCATGATCACGCGGATGTACTCGGCCCGCTCGGTCGGTTTGGCCTTCGGCCCCATCAATTTTTCAACGGCCAGCACATAGCCCAGATTATTGCTCATCGATGAGAGATAATCCAGCCGGTCAGTGAACGGGATATTCATAATATAAGTATTGCGCTCGCCGATCTTCTCGTGGTTGCGATGCAGGTAACCCATGACGGGTTCCAGCCCGGTAATCGTTTCGCCATCCAGCCGCACAACCACGCGGAATACGCCATGCGTGGACGGATGCTGCGGGCCGAGGTTGACCACCAACTGGTCGGTGGCCATATCATGCCCATTTTCGAGCCGGGATTCAGCCAGCCCTTCATACACTGACTCTTCCACGTCCCCCTTCCAATTTTCCGGATCAAACCCGGCGGGATAAGAGACGTTCTGGCCAAAGGGGTTTTTGTCCTCAATCCGGTATACCTCCCCGCCCGGCCAGCGGCTGCCAAACGGTTTGGTGTCGGCCTCGTGATAGGCCTCCTTCCAATCCTTGCGGAGCGGATGCCCGGCAAAGCCTTCCCACATCAAAATTCGCTTGAGATTGGGATGCCCCTCAAACTTGATCCCCAGCAAATCCCAGGCTTCCCGCTCCTGAAAATCCGCGCCGGGATAGAGGCCGACCAGCGAGGGGAGGATCGGGGCCTCGCGGGGCACCTGCACCTTGAAATTTAGCGCACCCCCGCCAGTGGACCGGTAAACGTGATACACCACCTCCAGGAAACTCTGCTCCCCCGAGAGATAATCCACCCCCGTCAGCGAGGACAGGAAGTCATACCCCATCTCGTCGCGGATCGCCGTGGCGAACTCAATCAAATGCTCCGCTTTGACAAGATAGCCTTCAAAGCCTTTCCGGGTATCCGCGGCGACGATGCCGGGGAACCGTGCAACCAATTTATCTTCGATCACGATAGGTTCTGCAGTCATGAGTGTGCTCCATGTCCACCAGCCTCGGCAACAGCCTCGCCGGAGGCCGCGGCCAGCGCGGCCGCTTCCGCCGCCGCCTTCTGTTGTTCCAGCTTCTCCGCGGACACCTTTTTAATCATGGCGTAATCGCGCGGATCCATCAGGTCCGGCCCCAGTACAGGCACGGGAATGGGTTCGCTGGACACATTCTTGTCATACCAGGTCACACTCTTAATGGACTGCGCATCGATCCGCTTCTGGAGCGAGATCAGCCCGTGCAGCAAGGCTTGCGGCGTGGGTGGGCAGCCAGGCACGTACACATCCACCGGGATATGCCGGTCAATCCCGGAGACCACGTTGTACCCCTCCTTGAACGGGCCGCCCCCGGAGGCGCAGGCCCCCATCGCCAGCACGTACTTCGGCTCCGGCATCTGGTTATACAGCCGGACGATTTGCGGCAACATTTTCTTTGTGACCGTGCCGGAAACGATCATCACGTCACTTTGGCGGGGGCTGGGGCGCATGACCTCCATCCCAAAGCGGGCGAGGTCAAACCGGCTGGCCGCCGTGCAGATCATTTCGATGCCGCAACATGCCAGGCCAAACATCAGCGGCCAGATCGAATTGCGCCGTCCCCAGTTGTAGATTTTGTCGATAGAAGTGACGGCCACCTGGTTCTGCATTTCCGGGGGCACGTCATATTCCGTGGCAGAGAGATTTTGTTGGGTCATTTTCGTTCTCCTATCAGGGTTTCTTCAAGCCAAACCTTGTAGATATCGAGCAGGATTTCTTCATTCGCCAGTTCCGGGTCGTCGTGGAATTCCGGGAGTTCAAGCGTCCACTGGAAGATCATATCCAGCGAAACATTTTCCAGATTTACATCAGGGAAACGCGCCCACAACGCCATCGCAATGGCATAGCTGGCATCCCAATTCAATGTGCTTGTCAAAGCCGCTTCCTTTGTGCCAATTCGCACAGATTATAACCGAACCATATTCGAAAATTTTGCGGAATTACGCAAAAATATATTTGCGGAATTAGCTATAATGCGGAAATGCCCGCCAAACCCACCCGGCAACGCATCCTGGAAATCCTGGCAACGCGGCACGCCGCCAACACGACCGACCTCGCCCGCATGCTCCACGTAACGCCCGCCAATGTGCGCCACCACCTGCGCCAGCTTGCCGGGGATGGGCTGATCCAACGGGTGGGAACGCGCACCCCTGAGGGCCGCGGCCGCCCGGGGGAGGTGTTTACCCTCACGGGGGCGCGGGACAATTTGGAGGGTCTGGCCGCGCGATTGCTGGATCAATTTTTGGGGGCGGAACCTGACTCACCGGGGGTGGCGGCCCTGGCGGCCCGGTTTGTCCCGGAGGCGGGCAATCCATCCCGCCACATCACCCAACGATTGCTTTCCGCGGTCCAGCATTTGGAAACGCTAAATTACCAGCCCCGCTGGGAGGCCCGCGCCGGCGCGCCACAGGTCATCTTTGGGAATTGTCCGTATGCAGAACTGGTTGCCGACCATCCCCTGCTCTGCCAGATGGACGCCCTGATTCTGGAGAGGCTGTTGCACGAGCGGGTGACGTTGACGGAAAAACTGATGCCCAACCGGGAGGGCCTGCCGATCTGCCGGTTTAGCGTAGGGGCGGGGTGACCCCGCCCCTACCTGGCGAATTACCACCCCAGCAATTCTTCCATCCTCACGCTGATCTCCCCCACCCCGGGTATCACCGCGTTCATGGATGCAATGTTATAGGGGATCGGTACATCTTTCGTGGCAATGCGGGCGATGGGCGCATCCAAATCCATGAAGGCCTCTTCGGCGATGGTGGCGGCGATTTCGGCGGCAAAGCCTCCTGTGCGGGTGTCTTCGTGAGCGATCAGGAGTTTGCCGGTTTTGCGGACAGATTCCAGCACGGCGGTTGTATCCCACGGGGAAATGGTGCGCAAGTCAAGGATTTCGATTGCATTCCCAAAATTTTTCGCCGCCTCAAGACAACGGTAGACCATCTCGCCCCAGGTGACGACGGTGAGCGCTTCGCCCTCCCGGACGCGGGCGGCGACGCCAAAGGGCAGGAGGTAGTCATCGCCGGGCCAGGGGCGGCGGCTGGACGGGGTATCGTAGAGGGCGCGGTGCTCCATAAAGATGACGGGGTCCTCGCCGCGCAGGGCGGCGCGCAACAGGCCGGCCGCGTCGGCCGCATTGGACGGGATGGCAATGCGCCAGCCTTGCATGTGGGCATAGACCGCCTCGTCGCTGACGCTGTGCCACGGGTCCCCGGTGCGGCGGCTGTACCCGACGGGGATGCGCACGACCACGGGGGCGACAAATTTGCCCGCCGTGCGCCAGCGCACCCAGCCGGTATCGTGCATCTGCTCGTAGGCGGGGTCGGCGTATTTGCGGAACTGGATTTCGGGCAGGGGGCGCAGGCCCGCCAACGCCAGCCCCAACGCCCGCCCCATGATGCCCTCCTCGGAAAGCGAGGTATCGAAGACGCGCATATCGCCGAATTTGGCTTGCAGGCCAAGGGTGACGCGATGGACCCCGCCGCGCGGGCCGATATCCTCGCCGAAAACGAGCAGGCGGGGATTGGCTTCGAGTTCGGACTCCATGACACGACGGATGGTTTCGCCGAGGTTGAGGCGCGGGCCGTCAAGAGAACCCATGAGTTCCGTTGAGTTCCCAGTGGATTCTCGCAGGTTCTCGTGGGAACTCGTGGGAACTAGCGGGGTTTCCGGGGAACTGTGGGGAACTGGCTCAAACAAATGGGTCTCAGCCCCCTGGGGGTCCGGTTCGGGTTGCTGGAGGGCGGCTGTGAGGTCGGCGCGCACGGTTGCGTCCACGTCAGCTTTTAAGCCGTCCCAATCAATCTCATCCTTGAGGAATTCCCACAGGCGGCGGAGCGGGTCGTCCTGCTGTTCGGCGCTGATCTGGTCGGCGGTTTTGTAGGCAGTCTGGTCTTCGCCGAAGGTGTGGCCTTGCAGGCGGGGGACATGCAGGTGGAGGAGGACGGGACCGTGTCCCGCGCGGGCGTGGGCGACGGCCTCGGTGATGAGGGCGTCGGCTTCGAGCGGGTGGGCGCCGCTCCCGGTGAGGATGCGCAGGTTTTTGAAGCTGGCAAGGTTGGCGGAAATATCACCGCCGGGGGTCTGGAAATGGCCGGGGACGGAGATGCCGTAGCCGTTGTCTTCGATTAGGAAAATCATGGGGAGTTGGAGGGTGGCGGCGATGGTGAGCGCGGCCCAGAAACCGTTGGTGGCGACGGAGCCATCCCCACCGAGGGCGGCGGCGACTGCACCGTTCCAGTGTTGATCCTTGAGGACGCGGGCATAGTAAACGGCGGCCTGCGCCCAACCGGCCGCGGGTGTGTATTGCGCGCCCACGTCGCCCGACGAGGGCAGGATGGTCGCATGGCCGCGGGCGTGGAGCGAGTACACGACGCCCACGTCGCGCCCCTCCGAGGGCGAGCCGGTCAGCGCCATATCGGCGGCAAAGGCTTCGCGCGGGGTGAGGCCGGAGGCCAGCATGAAGGGCCGCGAGCGGTAGTAGACCCCGGCCCCATCATGGGCGTGGTCAAGCGCCAAACCCAGCAGGATTTGCGCCAGCTCATGCCCCTTGGAGGAGAATTGGTACGTGACCTTGCCCTGCGGGGCGAGTTCGTCCTCTTCAATCCGGTCAATGGTACGGGAGGTGAGGAGCAGGCGGGCGACTTGGTTCCAATCGGTCATTTTTCCTCGGAATGGTTATTTTTCAAGCAAGTGTTCATACGCCGAGCCTGCCAGCGCGGCTTGGACTTCGGCGTAATTTTGCAGGATTTCCCGGTGGGATTGGGTGCGGATTTTTCGCAGGGTGGAGACCGGCCCCGCCGGGGGGCTGGCAACCCCAAGGAATTCCCACACCCGTGCAAACTCGCCGGGATCGGCCTTGAGGATCTCGTATTCCAGTTCGATATGCGGCAGGCGGGCAACCCGCAGGAAACGGCGCGCCTGGGCGATCCGCTTGTATTTCTCATCCAGTTCGCGGACGAGGGTTTTCGCCGGGAGGACGATGCTCAGGTCATCGGCGGGATTCGCCTCCCCTTCCCGCAGGTGCCATTTCGGCAATCTCTGGTGGACAATTTCAAGCGAAATGGTCGCGTCCAACTGGTTTTGCCGAATGATATGGATGACGCCAAAACGCATCAGGATGAGGCAGCCGATCACATCCGGGAATTGGCGCAGGTCGCCATACAACATTTTGAAACCCGCCCGCTCCACTCCCCGGAAATGGCGCGCCAGGAATTTCCAAACGGAGATGGGACGTGGATACCGGTTGCGTTCCCCGGAAAGCATAAAATAATTGTTTGCCCGTGCGGGCGCTTCCATTCCCAGGTTGAACATCTCATCGTGCGCCACCAAATCCGGATGCCGGCTGAGCGTGTCAATCAACCAACTCGTCCCACTGCGGCCAGTGCCAAGTACCAGAAAATTTCCGGACATACCCATGCCTGCCTACCTCACAAGTTCCACATAAATCCGTTTGTTGATCTTCCCTTTGCTCTTGTAATCTGTCACCTTGAGACTCCCCACTTCCGCAGTATTGCGCACGTGTGTCCCGCCATCCGCCTGCAAATCCAGCCCGACGATCTCGACCGTGCGCACTTCCGGGATGCCGGGCGGGAGCAGGTTAATCTTGGTGCGGATCAAATCCGGGATCTGGAACGCCTCCTCCCGGGGCAGGATTTTCACGCGTACCTCACGGGCCGCGGCCACCTCGCGGTTGATCGCCGCCTCAATCACCCCGACCAGCTCCGCGCTCATCGTCTCAAACTCAAAATCCATCCGACCCTCGAGGGGGTCCATATTCCCGCCCGTTACCGAGGCCCCATAATCCCGGAACACCACGCCGCATAGGATGTGCATCGCCGTGTGTGTGCGCATCAGCTTGTAGCGCAAATCCCAGTCAAGTTGGCCTTCAACCGGAACGCCCAATCCCGGCAACGGGACAGCGGCCTCCAGCAGGTGAACCAACCGCCCATCCACGCGCCTGATCCCGGCCAGCGGAGCCACCTGACCCCCAAAGGCCAGCGACCCCCGATCAGCAGGCTGGCCGCCGCCGCCGGGATAAAACGCCGTCCGATCCAGCACCACCCCGTGATTTTCGGTATCCACGGCGGTCACACGAGCGGTAAATTTTTGCAGGGTTGCGTCGGTCTGATACAGGAGTTCGGTCATCGAAATTACCTTGCGATACGGAGAAATTTATTGAATTGTACCCAACATCACCGCCGCCAGCCCTGCCCCGATAAAACCCATCACCATCCCCCCAAACAGACCGGCCAGCCGTTGCAACAACTCGACGCGGCCGCGGTGCGAGAGACTGCCCGCCACCGGGAACAGGATGCCCGCCGCGCTTGCCGGCCAACCCTGGATGATCCAGCCAAACAGGGCGGCAGCCAGCCCCCCGAGGATAGCGCGCCGGACAGGTTTTTTCCACCCCTCCAGGCCGTCACTGACCCCGAGGGCCGCCCCGGAAATCAACCCGGCCAACAAGGCGACATCCGGTATCCCCCACAAAAGGCTCACCGCCCCGGAAATAAACCCCACCGCCAGCAAGGCGAACGCGCTGACCACGCCGCGGTTGATAAAGCCCTGCACATCCACCTCGGCGGCGCGGGCCGCGGCCAGCGGGGCACCGACCAGCGCCAATGCCTGTTGGGCCGCCACCCGCACATCGGGATCAGGGTCCTGCCGGGAGGCGGAGAGCAAAATCGAAGCGCCATCCAGCGATTCCATCTGCCCCAGGGCGGCAGCTGTGGCTACGCGCAAATCGGCGGTGACGTCCACAAACAGCCGGGAGAAGTAAACCACAGGATAAGGGCCAATCAGCGCGGTCCGCAAGACATTGGTTAGCGCTTTCACGGCGCGCGGGTCGCCCACCCTGCCCAGGATTTGCGCCGCCTGCTCCCGGATGCGTACGTTGGGCTGGGTTTGCAAGGCCTCAACGAGCGCGGGGACAGCCTGACCGCCAGCCTGTAAAAGCGCGTCATAGGCGGCGGTGGCGAACGCCGGGCTTGCGTCACCGAGGGCGGCGATCAGGCGCGCGTGGTTTTGGGAGCCGAGCGACTGGAGGGCCGCGGCCACCCGCCGGCGGAGCTGACGCCCCTGGGGCGTGGCGGGGTCGAGCGCTTGCGGGGTGATGGACCCCATCAGGGGGTCAGCGGCCCTCTGATCCCCCGCGAGCGCCAGGGCAATTGCAGCCAGCCGGCGGGTTTCGGTATTGGGCGCATTCAGAGTGCGCAGGATCATCGCCTCGCCGCGCCGGTCTCCCAGGTTGAGGAGGGATTGTGCGGCGGTCAGGCGGGTTTGCAGGTCGCCTTCGCGCGTGGCGAGGGCGTAGAGGGCTTCGTGGACGGGGGGCAGGTCGAGACCGCCAAGGACTTCGGCGAGGGTTTGTTGGATCCAAGCGTTGGGCGAATTCAATGCGGTCAGGAGTATTTCGGCGTGTTCCACGGTACGGGCGGAACGGAGGGCCGCCGCGGCGCTGATCCGCACGTTTTCATCGGGATCGGCGAGGATGGTCAGGATGCTGAGGATGGCTTGTTCGCCGCCGATGCGGCCCAGCCCTTCGACAGCCAGCTGGCGCAGGCGGGCATCCTCCTCACCGAGCAGGGAGGTGAGGGCGTGGCTGGCGTTGGGGTCGCTGATGCGCAGGAGGGCCTGAGCGGCGCGCTGGCGGGTGGCCGGGTCTGCGGCGCGGACGGCCTGGATCAGGGCAGGTGTGGCGCGGGCATCGCCGATCAGGCCGAGGGCTTCAGCCGCGCCCAGGCGGGCAGGTGGGTCAAGATAATTAAGCGCGGCGGAGAGGATGTCCACCGCGGCCGGGTCACGCACACTGCCCAGGGTTTCAGCAACGCGGTCGGGTGGGATGCGCGAGAGGGGGTCTTGCAGGAGGGCGAGCATGGCGCCCACGGCAGGCACGCCGAGCAAACTGAGGCCGCGCGCCGCCTGCTGGTGGACGATATGCACCGGGTCGGCGAGGGCTTCCAGGAGGGGTTCGAGCGCGTCCTGATCCTTCAGCCGCCCGAGGGCGAGCGCAGCCCCGGCGCGGATATAGGGATTGGCGTCGCGCAAGGCCACGCGCAGGTGCGCGTTGAGTTCAGTGTTGATGGGGAGATCGGGCATTTGGAGAAGTAATTCGTAATCGGTAACTGGTAATTGGTATTTCCCGAATTCTCATTACTGATTACTGTTTACTTTTTACTGCTCACCGTTTTCACGCCGCCAGCGGCAGGATCGTCTCCGGCAGGTCGTTGCCGGGACTGTTGACGAGAGTGGAGACGGGGTAATGTGCCATGCGGGAGGCGGGGAAGGGGACGAGCAAATCCTGGAGGGCATCGGGGCTGCGTTCGGCGGGGTCGAGCCAGCGGGCGTAGTTCTCTGGCGCGAGGATGACCGGCATACGGTCATGGAATTTTGCCATCAGCTTATTCGGTGTGGTGGTGATGATCGTCGCGGATTTGATCTCCGAGCCATCCGGGGATGACCATTGCTCCCACAAACCGGCAAAGGCAAAGGGCTTTCGGTCGGCCAGGGTAATATATTGCGGCTGTTTACCACGCTGCGCCGGAATTTTCTGCCATTCAAAGAATCCATCGGCAAGCACGAGGCAACGGCGGCGCTTGTAGGCGGAGCGGAAACTGGGCTTCTCCGCCAGTGTCTCGCTGCGGGCATTGATCAGGCGGCTGCCAACGGACGGGTCTTTGGCCCACGCGGGGATCAGCCCCCAAATGAAAAAATCTACGGCCCCGCGGCCATCATTGGGAACCACGGCGATGGGCTGGGTCGGGGCGATGTTGTAATGCGGTGACATCTGCCGGGGCACGCTAAATTGCGGGAAGGCGTCGGCCAGTTCTTCGGGAGTGGCTGTCAGGGTAAATCGTCCGCACATGGGAGGTGGTTTGGTGGTTGGGTGGGTGGCAGTGTTGCTGATTACTCTGGAGCAAAGAGTTCTGTCACGGACAATGCAAAGCCGGGGAGCTGGGTGGTGGTGAGGGTTTCGCCTTCGGCCAGGTCTTTCGCCATTTGATATTCCGCGCCGGCCAACAGGTAGACTTCCACGGTGCGCATATACGGGTCAATGATCCAGTATTCCGGGATGCCAGCCTGGGCGTATTCAGCCATTTTTGTAATGCGATCATGATCCGGGTCGCTTTCAGAGATAATTTCCGCCGCCAGATCGGGGAGGCCCCAATATTGTTCACCCACCCGGTTCGCGTGGGCGGCGGAGATGAAGACAAGATCGGGTTCGCGGATTTTGCCAGGCCACAGGCGGACGCGCAGGGGCGCTATGGCAATCTGCCCCAGTTTGCGGTTTGCCACAAATGGGAAAAGGAACAGCACCAGCCTCATTACGATCAGTTGATGAAAATAAGTTGGCATCTCCATTACCTCCAATTTTCCCTCATTCAGTTCCGCCAGGCGGTTGGTATCCAACCCCAGGAAATCCGCCTCTGACCAGTCGCCCTGCGCAGGGAAAAGCTGGGCGATCTCGTAGGTAGGTACCGGTTTTTGGATGGGATGGTCACGGGTGATCATGGGAATGCTCCTGCTGGAAAGCTGCCAGTCGTTGGCGATTATATCATTCCGCCTTACCCCACCCTCCGCCGCCGGGCGTGCGGATACTCAGCACGTCCCCCGCTTCCAGATCAACACTCCCCTTGGAGGGGATCGGAATCTCCACGCCAGCCCGGATGATGACATTTTCCCCGGTGGAACCGGGTTCGCCGCCCGCCAGCCCGTAGGGGCCGCGCACCCGCCGGTCGGCGATCAGGCTGGCTTCGGCGGGGTACCGTACCCGGATATCCCGCCGCACCCCGTCGCCGCCGCGGTGCCGCCCCGCGCCGCCGCTCCCCCGCCGGATTTCGTAGCGCTCCACGAGAAAGGGGTACGCGTATTCAAGGGCCTCAACGGGCGTGTTGAGCGTATTCGTCATATGCACTTGCCGCGCCGAACCGCCCGGCCCGTGCGGGTTGCCGCCCATCCCGCCCGCGATGGTTTCGTAGTAGGTATAGGCTACCCCACCCCCCTCCGGCTCCCCCCGCTTGCGGGGGGAGAGACCTCCAATCAACGTGTTGTTCATCGTTCCCTGGCTGGCGGCGGGGATGCTGTCCGGGAGCGCCTGCGCCAGTGCGCCGAGCAGGACGTCCGTGATGCGCTGGCTGGTCTCCACGTTGCCACCCGCGACGGGCGCGGGACGACGGGCGTTGGTGATGCTTCCCTCGGGCGTGATCACCTCAATCGGGCGGAGCGCCCCGGCATTGCTGGGCGCGTCCAGGCCGAGCAGGCAGCGGAAGACATAGGCCACCGCCGAGAGCGTGATCGCCCGCACGGCATTCACGCTCCCGCGCTGCTGGGGCGCGCTCCCGGTAAAATCCACTTTTGCCGCGTCCCCCGCTATCGTCACCGCCACCCGGATGGGCACGGGTTCGTCCACCACCCCATCGTCGTCGAGGAAATCCTCGAACCGGTACGTCCCATCCGGGATGGTGCGGATCAGGCTGCGGGTCAAGCGTTCGGTATAAGCGAGCAATTCCTGAGAATACGCGGTCACTTCCGCCGCCCCATAGCGGGCAATCATGTCCTGCAAGCGCGCCGCACCGCGGGCATTGGCCGCGAGTTGGGCGCGCAGATCGCCGGCGCGCTCGTCGGGTGTGCGCACGTTGGCGAGGATCAGGTCCCACACATCCCGATTGATCTCCCCGCCCTGTACCAGCTTTACCGGCGGGATGATCAGGCCTTCCTGGAACAATTCGCGGGCAATGGGCATCGAACCTGGCTTCATTCCGCCCACATCGGCGTGATGCGCCCGGCTGGCGGCGAAACCAAAGAGAAACGGGGGACTGGACGAAGGAAGAAAGACCGGCGAGACGAGGGTGATGTCGGGTAGATGAGAACCGCCCGAATAGGGATCATTCAGGATGATGGCGTCGCCGGGCATCAGACTTCCGAAGTCTTTGGAGACTTCGGAAGTCTGGAATCTCTGAATTACTGCCTGCACGGAGAGCGGCATCGCTCCAAGATGAACGGGGATGTGCGCGGCCTGGGCGATCATCACGCCCTGCGCGTCAAACAGGGCGCACGAAAAATCCAGCCGCTCCTTGATATTCGGCGAGTAACTGGCCCGCCGCAGGAGCGCGCCCATTTCATCCGGGATGGCGGCGAAGAGGTGTTTGAAGATTTCGAGGCGGATGGGGTTCATGCGGATCGAAGATCAAAGATCGATGATCAGGTTGTCGTAAGCGTCCACACTGGCGCGGCAGTCAGTGTCCAGGATGATGGTCGTGTCTAACCGGACGATCAAAGCCGGACCGGTAATCGCATGTCCGGGTTGCAGGGCTTCACCATCGTAGACCGGGGTTCCCTGGGCTTGCCCTGAGCGGAGCCGAAGGGGGCCGTGATCCAGCCAGATTGGCCGCGTCCCCATCAGGGCCGCGCGTGGATCGGCATCCCCAAGGGGGCGCGGGGAAAACTCCGGGGAGTCAATCCCCCCGCGGCCCCGGACGCGCACGGTGACGATTTCGCGTTCCCCGTCCGGGGGCGCGTATCCGTAGGTGGCGCGGTAAATCTCATTAAACGCGCGTTCCCATTCAGGCGAGAACGGGACACTCAGTTCATAAGATTGCCCGCGCAGGCGGACATCCAGCGCGGGTTCAAGGGTGATCCTTTCCTCAGCGATCCCCTCAGCCAACAAATCACGGTGGGCGCGTTCCATCAAAGGGTTCACTGAGGACTGAATACTGGTCACGGATGATTGTCCCGGCAGCATGACCGTTTGCGAGTAGTCCTTGACGACGTCGGCGAGGAGCATGCCGAGGGCGGAGAAGGTGCTGGCGTGACGGGGGATGAGAATGCGCGGGATGCCCAGCTCGCGGGCGAGGGCGGCGGCGTGCAGACCGCCCGCGCCGCCAAAGGAGACGAGGGCAAAGTCGGCGGGGTCGTGGCCGCGCTGGACGGAGATCAGGCGCAGGGCGCGCGCCATGTGGGCATTGGCGATGGCGATGATGCCGAGGGCGGCGGCTTCGGGGGTGAGGCCGAGGGTGTCGGCGATGGGCTGGATGGCAGCGCGGGCGAGGTCGGGGTACAGGGGCATTTGCCCGCCGAGGAAGCGGTCGGGGAGGAGGCGGCCCAGGAGGAGGTTGGCATCGGTGACGGTGGGGGCGGGCGGCGTAGGGGCAGGGCTTGCCCCTGCCCGTGCGGGGGTGGGTGCAAGTACGCGTCCATAACACGCGGGGCCAGGGTCAGCGCCGGCGGATTGGGGGCCGACGCGGAGACCGCCGCCGGGGTCGATCCAGACGATGGAGCCGCCGCCCGCGCCGATGGTGTGGATGTCGAGGACGGGGATGCGGATGGGCAGGCCGCCGATCACGGCTTCAGTGGTGAGGGCGGGTGCGCCGTGGATGAGGGAGACGTCGGTGGAGGTGCCGCCCATATCGAAGGATAGGTAATTGGGGACTAGGGATTGGGAATCAGGAATCAGGGTCTGGGGATTGGGCAGGTTTTGGGCGGCGATTAGGCCGCCGGCGGGGCCGGAGAGGATGCAGCGAACGGCTTCGCGGCGGGCATGTTCCGGGGAGAGGAGGCCGCCGTTGGATTGCATGATGGTTAAGACCGAAGACGGCGGACGGATGACGGGATGTGTTCCTGACGGCGGTGTGCTGTCTGCGGTCTGCGTGAGGGCCTCTTCCAGCCGGGTGAGGTAGCGAGATAGGATGGGGGAAACATAGGCGTTGACGGCGGTGGTGGCGGTGCGTTCGTATTCGCGGTATTCAGGGAGGATTTCGTGGGAGGCGGAGACGAACACTTCGGCAAACTCAGTGGGGGGCGCGCCCTGAGCTTGCCGAAGGGCTGCGGCGATCTGCTGTTCGTGTTCGGGGCGGAGGAAGGAGAAGAGGAGGCAGATGGCCACCGATTCAATCTTCGATCTTTGATTTTCGATTTCGAGTTGATCGAAGATCAAAGATCGAAGATCGGCTTGGGACAAAGGTTGGATAATTTCGCCCCTGGAGGTGACGCGCTCGTCCACTTCAAAGCGGAGGTTGTCGGGGATCAGGGGCGGGTCAATTTGGGGGGTGAGGTCGTAGAGGTCGGGGCGGTTTTGGCGGGCGATGGCGAGGACGTCGCGGAAACCGCGGGTGGTGATGAGCGCGGTGCGGGCGCCTTTGCGTTCGAGCAGGGCATTGGTGGCGACGGTGCTGCCGTGCGTGATCCAGTAGCCAGTTTTCAGTTGCCAGTGTTCAGTGGGCTGATTACTGATTACTGAATACTGTTCCCTGATTCTCCTGATTCCTTCGAGTACCGCCTGCTCCGGGCTCTCTGGGGTGGAGGGAATCTTGAGGGTCTGGAGGCTCCGGGAAGCCGAGTCAAAAATGACGAAATCGGTAAAGGTTCCCCCAATGTCGATCCCGATCCTCAGGGAGTTATCCGGTGAGGGGGTCATTTCCGGGTTCAAGGGGGGGATGCGGGGCGAGGGAGCCGATCAGGGCGATGCCCGTGATCAGGCCGACGACCGCCCCGGCAAGGCTGCTGGTAAAGGCGGTCTGCCAGTGGGCGAGGCCCCATTGGCCGCCGGTGGCGGCGAGAAGCAGGCGTTCCAGCGAACCGGCAACCAGGAAGCCAAGCGGGAAGGCGAGCAGGTTGGCAAACAGCCAGCGGCGGGGGAAGATGATCAGGCGGCGGGAGAGCAGCCATTGGGAGAGGGCAACGAGCGCGCCGATCCACAACCCGTACAGACCGGCGGACAGACCGATGCCGAGGATGGCGTTGGCAAGCAGGGTGAGCGGCAGGCCGAGCCCCCAGCCGAGGGCAGTACCGGGAAGCCACCACGGCGTGGCGACGGGGCGGTGGCGCAGGAAGAGCCACTGACCCGCGCCGGTGAGCGCACCGATCAGGGCGCCTATGACGCCCATATTGACGGCGACTTCAAACACGGCGGGCAGGCCGCCCTCCACGGTGACAATCCGCCCGACAGGGAGGCCGGTGTACCCGGCCGCGGCCCAGCCGAGGGCCGTGGCCAGCGTCCAGCCAGCCCAGCGGCGGAGGGCGTTGCGACGCAGGTGCGGGTTGCGCAGGAGGAGGAGGAAGTCGGCGAGCATGGGGGGACGCGTTGGAACGTTGCACGTTCCCCACAAAGTGTACTCGACGGGAATGACTGGGGCAACTACTTCGGACTTATGCAAAACGGGTCTCGATACGCCGGATGCGCTGGTTGAGTGCGGTTTGTGCGTATCGAAACCAGCGCATCCGGCTACTCGACCAGCGAACTGCGTAAGTCCTGTACTATGATATAGTTCGCGCATGTCACGCTTTCGGGAACCGTTCAATGGGCTGTCGCACCTGATTGGGGCGTATGTGGCGTTGGGGGGCTTGATTCTGCTGGTGGCCCGGAGTTGGGCGGAACCCGAAAAACGGTTGTCGCTCGCCGTTTACGGAGCCAGCCTGACCCTCATGCTGGCTGCCAGCGCCGCTTATCATTCCATTAAATGTGATGCCCAAAGGGAATACCGTTTCCGCAAGATTGACCACGCCGCGATTTATGTGCTGATTGCGGGAACCTACACGCCGCTGTGCATCAATCTGTTCCACGGCTTCTGGCAGTGGGGGATGCTGGCGATCATCTGGGCGATTGCGATTGTGGGCGCGCTGGGGAACGCGATCCGGATCAGCAAGTCGGACTGGTTTTTTGTGGCGATCTACCTCGGGGCGGGCTGGCTGTCGCTAACGGCGATCCTGGAGATTTTGAGGGTGATGCCGGTGGGCGCGATTGCCTGGCTGTTGGGTGGGGGCGCGTTGTATTCGGGGGGCGCGGTGGTAATGGCGGGGAAACGGATGGATTTTTGGCCCGGTGTGTTTGGGCATCATGAGGTCTGGCACATTTTTGTGGGTGCGGCAGCGTTTTGTCATTTTATGTTGATGCTGGGGTATGTGGTTTGAAAAGGAAAAGTCTGACACGAATTTTCACGAATGATCACGAATGGAAAATACAAAAATTCGTGTCTCATTCGTGATCATCCATGTCAAAAGTGTTATGTCGAGTCTCGTTAAAGCCCTCGGTTGGAATAAGTCTTCGTACACGCTGCTCAGCCTGTTTATGCTGACGATCTTCCTGCTCGGCTATGTGTGGTGGCCGCTGGCGGAGGAGTATCTGGCGTACATTCCGTGGGAGGGGGAATGGTGGCGGTATATGGACTGGCTGTTGATCAATATTTTCCTTTTCATGAGTTTTATGATCATGGCGAGGGCGGACATCCGGCAGGATGCGAAGATCGTGTTCGTCGGGCTGGTGGGTGGGCTGGTGATCGAAAGCTGGGGGACGCAGACGGAAATCTGGACGTATTACACGAACGAGCGCCCGCCGCTCTGGATCATCCCGGCGTGGCCGATTGCGAGTCTGTCCATTGATCGGATCGTGCGGATACAGAGATGGATGACCGAAGACCGGGGACGGCTGACTGCCGCGGTCGGCGGTCGTTGGTCGTCTTTCTGGCCCCGGCTATATTGGCTCACCTTCCTCGCCTACTTCGCCCTCTTCATCCCCTATGTGGCCCCGACGTTTGACAAGTCATTTACGATTATCGCCACTGCGCTGGTCGCCTTCTTCATCCTGACGCCAACAGATTATCGCATCGCAGCGCTGACGTTTATTGCCGGGAGCGCGCTCGGTTATTATCTGGAACTGTGGGGGACGACGCGCGAGGCGTGGACATATTACACCCTGGCGAAGCCGCCGCTATTTGCCGTCCTCTCGCACGGGATGGCGGCGGTGGCGTTCTGGCGCGCGGTGCGCTGGTTGGAGGCCATTTTAGGGGTCAGGTGGCTCAGGGGGGCAGGCCAGCCCGGTATAATACGAAGATGACTGTCGATCAAATTGATGATCAAACGAGGCTGCCGGGAGGTTTCTCATGATGGCGAAAGATGTTCGGTGGGTTCAGCGGCTCAATCATTTTAGCCGCGCCCTGGCCCAACTCAATGAAGCGGTGGCACTGGCCGAAGTGCGGCCACTGTCGAACCTTGAAGAGCAGGGACTGATCCAGGCATTTGAGTTTACCCATGAGTTGGCTTGGAATACGCTGAAGGATTTCCTTGAAGATGGCGGGGCGCAGGATTTGTACGGATCGAAGGATGTGACGCGTGAGGCCTTCAAAAGAGGGTTGATCGAAAACGGGGAAACCTGGATGGAGATGATCAAAAGCCGAAACCTGAGCTCCCATACGTACAATGAGGAGCTTGCCAGGAAAATCTCGTCGGACATTATCCAAGCATTTTTCCCGGAGTTTGCCATGCTCGAAGGCAGGCTCGAAAGCTTGCGGGGGGCGTGAATATGACAGCCCGTTTCGGCCTGACAGAAGCCACTATCGGGAAAATCCGCGGCGTATTTGCCAACTTTCCACAAGTGGAACGCGCCGTCCTCTACGGTTCGCGCGCCAAAGGGAATTTCAAAAATGGTTCGGATATCGATCTGACTCTGTACGGCGGGGAGGATTTGACGTTGAAGGTACTGTACAAAATCATGGACGAGCTGGATGATCTGCTCCTGCCATACACGATTGATGTGTACATTTTCGGCCTGCTCAGCGATGCCGAGGTGATGGCGCACATCGAACGCGTGGGGTTGCCATTTTATGCCAGGGGCGAGGCAGAGCCGGTTTTAGCCGGATGAAAACAAACCCAATCGAAGAACCAAGGAGAGTGACAATGGGTTTCCTATTAAGCAAGAAAAAGATGGTGCAAA
>Ga0247727_10004871_pt1 | contig 27935 bp, 24 predicted proteins | sample WisWelCaveWW1625_FD_202498 | JGI IMG/M metagenome (GOLD analysis project Ga0247727, IMG submission 202498) | Biofilm microbial communities from Wishing Well Cave, Virginia, United States - WW16-25 | ecosystem: Environmental > Aquatic > Deep subsurface > Groundwater > Cave microbial mat | place...
GTGCCCGCGATAGCGATCCCAGTTTTATCGGACATGAATTGACCGAGAAAATCCGCGCGTTTGTAGACGGGGATCTCTGCACGCTGCGCAGCCTGGACCTCGGGATTGTCCGCGCTTACAGCAGAGGAGATCACCACTGAATCTGCGCCTTTTAAATTGCGCGGGTGATGCCCCACGTAAACGGTCGCGCCAGCCTTGCGCACTTCTTCGGCAAACGGAGTGAGGGCGCGGTCAGAGCCGCTCACCGTGTATCCGCTCTCCATGAGGAGGCGGGCGATGGCGGAAAGTCCGCTGCCCCCGATGCCAATGAAATGGATGTGTGTCATGGTAGTTCGATGGTCCGATAGTTTTTCAGTAAGCGGCGCTTCGTCTTCGCTCATTCCAAATTTTGCTTTCGTCCTGAGCGGAGGGCTGCGCGTTCGTTGCGAAGCCCGCAGACGAAGGACGCTCCGCTCAGCGCGAAGATCGTTAGATATACACCACAATCACAAACACAAACGCGAGGATGATCGCAAAGTAAATGCCGGGCTCACCAAGCAGTTGCGGAGGCATGTAGAGCATCATCTGATTGACGGTATCCACCAGGGTCGGCTCGGTCGGTTTGCTGATGAATTGTGGAAAGGGATAATTGGCAACGTTCATGTAATACAGCACACTGCCCGCTACAAAATAGCCATTCAGTCCGCCGACGATCACGCCGAACAGCGTATCCTGCAAACGTTCACGCGCCGCGCGCGAGGCAAGGTGCGGGATACTGACCACGGTCTGATACCCAAAGTACACCAGCACGCCCAGAATGATCGTGCGCACCCAGAAGAGCGTCTGGTCAGTTTCTGCCAGTGTCTGCGCAACGGGGACGTACTTCCGCAACACATGGTTCAACGCTAGCGAGAGGATCACGCTGAAGGAAACCAGCAATTCCTTCGCCCAGCCGCGCATCCCGCCGATGAAGGCAAAGAGGATGACATACATCCAGAAGACGTAAACAATACTCATCATAGGCTTTACACTCCTGCCAGCTCAATCAAAGCGCCGGCAATCTTCTCCGCCGCGCGCGGGTGGGATAACTCGAACATCGCGGCGCGCATGGATTTCAGTTTATTTTTGTTCTCGAATAATACATTCAATGTAACCAGTAATTCATCGTTGAGGCGGCGGTCTTCCAAAACGATCGCCGCGCCTCGCCAGGCAAGATAATCTGCATTCACTTTTTGATACCGCCACGCATGTGGGTACGGCACCAGCACAGCGGGCAGACCAAACAACGGATATTCACCCAGCGCAGACGCCCCCGCGCGTGAGATGGCCAGATCCGCAGCGGCCAGCGCCGCGCCCATTTCATGCAGGTAGGGTATGGCATGATAACGAGCGGCAAGTTCCATCGGCAGTTGTTCGCGATTATGTTTGACATACTGCCAGTCCAATTCGCCGGAGATATGAATGATCTCGAACTTTGCAAGCAGTTCGCGCAGGTTATTCATCACTGCAAAATTGATCGAGCGCGCGCCCTTGCTCCCGCCGAACACCAACAGAACCGGCAGTTCGCCGGAGACGCCGAGGTGCTGAGTCGCTGTTTGGCGGTCCCAAAGCGCGAGGTCCGAACGAAGCGGGTATCCCGTCTGCAATACCTTTTTCCTGAAGTACTTCTGCGACCGGTCGGTAGTCACGGCAATCACATCTGCAAACCGTGTGAGCGATTTCAACGCCAGGCCCGGTTCGATATCCGGCACAAACAAAAGGGTGGGGATGGAACTCCCGGCAAACGCGATAGGGACAGCCACATAACCACCGGTGAAGAACAACACATCCGGCTTGAACTCTTTCAGGACGCCGCGCGCCGCAAAGATACCGCGCCCAAGCAGGGTGAGATTCCGCGGCATATTGATCAAACCCACACCATGCACACCCGCGGCGGGAATGCTCATGAAAGTAATGCCCTGGCGTCTCACCAGAGATTCTTCCATGCCGCCTTCACCGCCCACCCATAGCGTGTCCACGTCTGTGACTTTAGCCGTTAGCGCGCTGTGAACGGCGAGGGCGGGGTACACTCCGCCTCCCGTCCCCCCGGCGCAGATCAATAACCGCACCGAAAGACCTCCAATCATTTTCTTCGATCTTTGTGATCTCGCCGCTCTGGCGGGAGATGTTCAACATGATTCCAATCGCGCACAATGTGGATACCAAATTCGAGCCGCCCGCGCTGATGAACGGCAAGGCGTTGCCTGCAAACGGCATGAGTCCAACCATGACAGCCATGTTGATCAACGCTTCGATGCCGACCCAAAACGTAACGCCTGAGGCAAGCAAGGTTCCAAGCATATCAGGCGCACGGCGCGCAATGACAAGCCCGCGCCAGATCAGCATCCCGTATAAAGCCATGAGCAGCGTCGAACCAAACAACCCAAGTTCCTCCACCACCACAGCAAAGATGCTATCGGTGGGCGCAAACGGCAAGCCTGTTAATTTCGTATCCGCCTGACCCAGCCCCACGCCGAAGACTCCGCCCTTGATGATCGCCTCAAACGAGCGCTGAACGTGATACGACGCGTTCGCGGGATCCTGAAAACCGGCAATAAATGAATCGACGCGGTCGCGTCCCGTCGCGCTGAATTGAACGACGACCCAGCCCATGAAAATCGCAAGGATCAACAAAAAGATGATTTGTTTAATATCCGCGCCCGCGAGGAAGAACAACAACCCGCCGAGGATCAACACCGTGCCTGCCGCGCTCAAATCGGGCTGCAGGTAGATCAACCCGCCGATGATCCCAAGGATCACGCCGAGCGGAATTAATCCAAACCCAACATCATGCAATGAATGCCGCTTTGCATACAACCACACGGAAAGATAGATGACAGCCACCAGCTTCGCAAGTTCCGATGGCTGGTATGAGCCTTCGAACAACGTACGTGACGCGCCCAAACGAATCTCGTTGATGAATAAAACAGTCACAAGTAAACCGATCGTGCCAAGCATGGCAAACACAACCAATTTGCGCCAGAGATGATAATCGAACAAAGAAAGAATGAAGGCGACCACGATCCCCAACGAAAGCCACCTCACCTGGCGCAGAAACATATAGGTGGACGAGCCATATTCGTTGAATGAAAAATCGAACGACGCGGAATACAACATGATCAAGCCAAAGACCACCAGCGCGACGACCGTCATCAGCAATGGGATATCCAAGCCGCGCGTTAAATTTTTGGAGAACGAAAATTTCAAACGGTCATTTACGAAAGTTCTTGTACCCATGCCCTAAACCTTTCTCCGCGTTCTTCAAAATCCTTGAACTCATCGAAACTCGTACCGCCCGGCGATAACAAAACGACATCGCCGGATTCAGCGACCTCCGCCGCTTTGACGACTGCCTCCCGCAACTGCCCAACACGCGAGATGGAAAACCGCTTCTTTCCCAGCCCGAGGCTGTTCGCAGTTTTGTGAATCTTTTCCGCCGCCTCGCCGAAAAGCACCACGTGATCGACGCGTTCGCCTACAAGTTGAATCAAATCCTCCCACGGAAGATTCTTGTCACGCCCGCCGAGCAGTAACACAATCGGCTCCTCAAACGAACGGATCGCGGCAATGCTTCTCTCCGGCGCGGTCGCTATCGAGTCGTTGTACCAGCGCACCCCGTGCAACTCACGTACAAGCTCCAAACGATGCGGCACGCCGCGAAAATCTTCCACTGCCTTGAGCATGGCTTCCATCGAAATCCCGGAAGCATAGCCAATCGCGAACGCGGCAAGGACGTTCAACACATTATGATTCCCGCGAAGGAGAATCTTATTGCGCGGCATCAACGTGATGTTTTGTTTTCCATCGCGCAGGTTGAGCATATCCTCATGCAGGTACGTTCCGCTCAATCCTTCGCCGAGGTCATTCAAACTAAAAGTGAACAACTTTCCATTCACTTTGTTCTGCAAATTCCACGCTCCTTTGTCATCGCGCCCAAGAATGGCAATATCCTCTTTCGATTGAAATTCAAGGATACGTCTCTTTGCGGCGGTGTATGCTTCCATTGTGCCGTGACGATCCAGATGATTCGGCGTGATGTTCAAGATCGCGGCGACGTTCGGGGAGATGGTCATCTGGTCCAATTGAAAGGATGAAAGTTCGAGGATGGCGAGGTCTTGGGGTTTGATCTCATCCACATAATTAATTAACGGGTCACCGATATTGCCGCCGACATAGGATGTATCGCCAACCATGTTCTTCGCCATTTTACCTACCAGCGTTGTCGTTGTCGTCTTGCCTGCCGAGCCGGTGATGCCAATCGTCCTGCAAGGAACAACTTCCATGAAGATCTGCGAATCGTTCGAGAGTGGAATCCCTCGTTCGACGGCATCAGCCACAATCGGGAGCGTGAGCGGCACTCCGCCGGAGAGACACAGCACATCGGTTGAATCCAGTAATTCAAGCGGATGCCCGCCAAGCGCCCAGTCAATCTGATATTCGGCAAGCGATTCGCGCACGAGGCGTAGATCATCGGCGCTACGGATATCACTCACCGTGACTCGCGCGCCGTGAAGCGATAACCAGCGCGCCAAAGCAAGACCCTGCCGGGCGGCTCCGAGAATTAATACGCGTTTGTTATTCCAGTCAGTCTTCATATCACTCAGTGAAAATAATTGATACATGGTAATTACCAATTACAAATTACTAATCTCCAATTACAGTATGGTCTCGATACGTGGCGCACTCGCCGTTTATGGCTCGGCGTCATTACTCGACCACCAACTATCGCACAAGGGATAATCCTATCCCGATCATCGCGGTAAGCAAACCGATCAACCAGAAGCGTTGGACAACTTGTGTTTCGCTCCAACCCAACAATTCAAAATGCAAATGGATGGGAGCCATTTTGAAAAAGCGTTTCCCTTTGGTCAATCTGAAATAGATCACTTGAATGACCACACTCAACGCCTCGCTCAATGGAATGACCGCGACCACAAGGAGAAGGGGCCATTGACCGGTCATCAATGCAACAACCGCAAGTGTGGAGCCAAGCGCCATGGAACCTGTATCGCCCATGATCAATTCGGCGGGGTGCACGTTGAACCACAAAAAACCGAATAGGGCGCCCACAACGATAAAGCAATATTGAGCCAGAAAAATCTGGTCCTGCATTAGCGCAATACCGCCGAATGCCGCGAAGGCTGTGGCGGAGATCAACCCTGCGAGTCCATCGAGCCCGTCCGTAAAATTAACCGCGTTCGATTCGCTGACAATAATAAACGCCGCGATGGGAATGTAGAACCAACCCAGTTCGATTTCGCCTTTTATACCGGGCAGGATCATCTCAGGCACTTCGAGACCATATTTCAAAACAAATGCCGCGCCAATCGCCAATACAACCTGCGCTAAGAACTTTGTGCGGGCACGCAGGCCTTCGCCGCGCCGTTTGCCGCGAATACCTTCCCAATCGTCCACGGCGCCGAGCAGCGCAAAACCGACCATGACAATCAGAGGCACCAGCACCGAACGCCCGGTCACGCTGAGACCGATTAGCGTTGCAGCGTTGAGTAACCCCGTCAACAAAAGCACAGGCAGGATGAACAGTACCCCACCCATGGTGGGCGTCCCCATCTTGACACGATGCTTATCCGGTTCCTCGACGCGGATGATCTTGCCAACCTTGAAATGACGAAGCACGCGCAGTAATGGCGTGCCCCAAATCACCGTCATCACAAACGATAACATTGCCAGCCCCAGCACCAGCGGAGAAGCGCTCATGAGCGCACCTCCAGCAGGGCAGTGATGCGATCCATGCGTAAACCGTGCGAGCCTTTGATGAGCACCGTGTCGTCTTTCGTCAAATTATGTTTCAACCAGTCCATCAGCGGCTCAAGTTCATCGAATTCGATAATTGTTCTTGTTCTCCTGGTGACACGGCGCGCGGCTTCCGCGATCATGTGAGCGCGTTCACCCAACGTGAGCAAAACATTTGCAACTTGTGCGGCTCGCAGTCCGACCATTTCGTGCCCACCGCGTTCGTAGGGACCGAGTTCGAGCATGTCGCCAAGCACGGCAATTTTTCGTCCATCCAGTTCATCGAGCAGGTTGAGCGCGGCAAGCATGGATTCAGGGGAGGCGTTGTAGGTGTCATCCAGCAACAACGCGCCTGTCTCACTGCGGACAGCCGCGAGACGAAGTTGGGTATGCCCCTGACTCAAGCCTTCCAAAATTTCCTGCCAGTTCATTCCTTCGGCAAGCCCCACCGCAGCGGCGCGCAAAGCGGTGTGAACGGAATGTCGCCCAATCAACGGGATTTTCACATGCAGGGTCTCACCCTGGTAATGAATACGAAAGCGGATTCCCTCGAGACCCAGCCCTTCGACATGGTCCGCCCACAAGTGCGCTTCGGGAGACAGGCCATAAAAGAAGACGCGCGCCTTTGTCTTCTCTTCCATTTTGCGGACCCACTGATCATCAAAGTTCAAAATTGCCACGCCTTCGGGAGCCGCAGGCAACGCCTGAACCAGTTCCGCTTTGCCGCGTGCGATGGCTTCCTGCGACCCCGCGCGTTCGGCATGGACAGTGCCAATATTCGTTACCACGCCCACCTGCGGAAGTGCAATATCGCACAGGAACGCGATCTCGCCTGGCACGTAGAAACCCATTTCCATCACCGCGCGTTGATGACCCGCGCTTAACCGCAACATAGTGAGGGGCAAACCTATTTCGTTGTTCAGGTTGCCCGGGCTTTTCAACGTTCGGTAGCGCGTGCTCAACACTTCGGCGACCATTTCCTTGGTTGTGGATTTGCCGACACTGCCTGTAATACCGATGACTCTCAGATCCAGTTTGCGACGCCAGAAGCGTGCGATCTGTTGCAGAGCAGTAACGGTATTTTCAACGCGCAGGCATAGCGGAGTGGCGAGGTCATGCCCCAGAAAAGAATTGGCTGATGAAACAGCACGCAGGTCAAGGGTCCGAAAAGAGGCGTTCATGTCCCTCTGGGTTAAAGCAAATGAAGCCCCGCGCTTAAATGCTTCTTCAACAAAGTCATGCCCATCCGATTTTTCTCCGGGAATGGCAACGAACATCGAACCGGGGATCACGTGACGGGAGTCGATCACCGCTTCGGTGATCACCGTTGTCGTGGAGGGACGAAAATTCGTCAGCGCTTCGATTGCATCTGCGACGGTAAGCATGATTATCTTGAACCAATTTGATTGCGAACGAGATCGGGCGGGATGTTGAGAAGGATGACGGTTTGTTCAGCGACCTGTGAAAATACAGGCGCGGCGGTTTCAGAACTCCAAATGGAAGTGGTGGGTTTTTGAAGCCACACGTAGATCATGAATTGCGGGTCATCGGCGGGTCCCCAGCCAATGAAGGATGCGTTGGTGCTGGATGGGTCGTAGCCAAAATCGGTTGGGATCTGCGCGGTGCCGGTCTTACCCGCCACACGATACCCCGGCAGAAGCGCTCCTGACGATTCCTCTTCCAATGAAATCGCCAGCATTTCATTTAATGTGTGTGCAGTTTGCTCGGAGATGGGCGACCCTGCATATTGCGAAGGGACATTGTATTGATGCCCATCGCGCAACATGGAATATAGGACATGCGGCGTGACCATTTTTCCGTCATTGGCAACGGATGAGACTGCCATCAGCATTTGCAAAGGCGTGACCGTGACTCCCTGACCGAACGCGTTCGTGCCGAGATCAACGTTGTACCAATCCGAATCACCCGGAACCTTGAGCCTGCCCATCGCTTCCCCAGCCAAGTCAATGCCGGTCTGGTGCCCCAAACCAAAGCGTTCCATGTACCCGTAAAAATTTTGCGGACCCATTTGAGTGGAGACCCAAGCCATGCATACATTCAATGAATGTTGCAGGCACCCGATCATGTCCTGCTGACCCCACGCGTCCCGGTCCCAATTCTGGATGGTGATGCCGCCCACTTGAATCGAGCCGGTATCAATAAAAGTTGTTTGAGGCGCGACGGTGCCGGCATCCAATGCGGCAGCCATCGTGAGGATTTTGATGACCGAACCCGGTTCGTACGCCGTGCCAATGGAACGGTTGTATTGACTGCCGTCATCATATAGCGAGAAATAGTTGTTGTAGTTGTTCAAGTCCATGCGCGGGGTGGTTGCCATGGCAAGGATTTCTCCGTTGCGCGGGTTCATGACAACGATTGCGCCGTTCAGCGCGCCATATTCGAACAGAGCCTGGTCGAGAATGGACTCAACTTTTGCCTGCAGATCGCGGTTTATGGTGAGGACCAGCGTTGTGCCGTTCGGAACGCGGGGAATCTCGGTGGCTTTGTTCGGGTCGGTTGGCACCCACACCTGCACAGGATTCCCCGCGAGCAGGTCGTTGTATTTTTCTTCGATGCCGAAATAGCCGCGCCCATCACGCGTGACGAAGCCGAGCACATTCGAGGCCAGCGCGGTTTCAGGGTAACTGCGCTGGAAGTGTGGTCTGAATGACATGCCTGACAATCGGAAATCCTTGGCATCTTCCATTTGTTGCACAAGTTGTTGCAATGCCGCGACGGTATTTGCATCCACATAATCCTGCACAACGATGTATTCCCAGGTCTCAGGTGAATCGGTGAGTTGGTTGTATACAGTTTCATAGGTCAGCCCCAGATATGTCCCAAGGATATATGCCAGTGATTCCGGGTCTTCCATTTCACGAAGGCTTACACCTACTTCATACACTGTCCGATTGCCCGCGAGCAAATGACCCTGTCGGTCATAGATCTCACCGCGCTCCGGGTAAAACGTGCGGAATTCACCGGCATAGCGATCTCCCTGTGAAAGGAAGATTGCCGCCTGCTCGCTGTTTTGGATGCGGAGAATCTGAACGAAGACCGCCAGTGCGATCAGGGCGATGCCGGCTACAAGGGTCAACGAACGCAGGGCATATTGCTGTCTCACTGTCGAAGACCTCCAAATTTGATCCGTTCATCGAACCATTCAATTAACGATTGTGTGTATTCCGCGGGAATGATCTGCTCGTGCTGGGTGACATCCTCCGCCGCCAGTAAGATTGCCGGTTCGGGCGCAACGAAACCCGGGACGGCGATGTAGTCCAATTCGCCGGGCTTGACGGGACGGTAGCCCAATGCAAGCGCCCGCTGTTCCATCACGGCAGTGGAGGTCAGGTCTGCGAGTTGAGTTTCAAGATCTGCATTGGCGCGTTGGATGGTTGTGATCTCGATCCTCATTTCCTGGATTTCACGACCGGCAACAGCGGCGCGCGCGGTCACATCGAGATAGAGCGCGGCGATCATTGCCATCCCGATCAGGGCAAGCAAAAACGCGCCGACCCACTGACGTTGGACACGCCACGGGGCTTGTTTGTAAGCATGGATGATTTGTGTTGCTTGTGCCTGCATAACGACCTTTATATTTGGGCGATTGGTCGAAAATCTTTCACCACAAAGGACACGAAGGTCACGAAGGAAAATCTTCAGGCTTGATCCCTTTCCCCTTTGTGTACTCTGTGCCGCTTCGACAAGCTCAGCGCGAGCCTTCGTGGTAAAAAATGTTTTACAGTTTTTCGGCAATGCGGAGTTTCGCACTGCGCGCTCTCGGATTGTTTTTCGTTTCTTCTTCCGAGGGCATGATCGGTTTTCGGTTTACCTCTTTTATAATCGCCTTGCGTTCAACCTCATAAAGTTGTTCGTAAGGCGGATTAACTACATCCTTGCTCTGTTCTCTGAAAAAATCCTTGACGATTCGATCTTCCAACGAGTGGAAGGAGATCACAGCGAGTCTGCCTCCGACGCTTAGGCTTGCCACTGCTCGAGGGAGCGTTTCTTTAATTGAAGTTAACTCGTCGTTCACCGCGATACGAAGCGCCTGGAAGGTTTTTGTCGCGGGGTGGACGCGGTCACCTCTGCGGGGAGAAACGGATTCGATGACAGCGACCAGTTCACGGGTCGTATGAAGCGGTCTCTTGTCCACGATGGCTCGCGCGATCTTGCGAGAGTCACGTTCTTCGCCGTATTCGTAAATCAAATCCGCAAGTTCGCTTTCGGAATAGGTGTTCACCAGATCCGCGGCGGTTTGCAACACATGCGGACCAAATCGCATATCGAGTGGAGCATCGTGCTGGAAGGAGAAACCTCGTTCGCGCGTATCGAATTGCATCGAAGATGCGCCGAGGTCCAGCACGATGCCATCCACCTCGCTCCATCCGCGTTGTTTCAATTGATCGGACAGAGTTGTGTAGGAGGCTTGCACCAGATGGATGCGATGTTCGTGAGGAGCCAAGGTCTCACGAGCGATCGCCAGCGCCTGCGGGTCTACATCGAGACCCAACAGTTGCCCATCTGGTGCAGATGCCTCCAAAATGCTGCGAGCGTGACCGCCCGCGCCGAGAGTTCCATCCACATAGCGCCCACCGCGACGAGGTTGCAACGCGTGTATAATCTCTTTGTAAAGTACAGGTTTGTGCGTCATGTGACACGTAGGGGCAGACCTGCGTGTCTGCCCTGGGCGGACACATCGGTCCGCCCCTACGATGAAACCGTTTTTGAAAGATCCAATGTGGAGAAGCGTTGTTCGTTGGCTTCCACATCCTGCAGTTTGTCCATCTGCGTCTTCCACTCGGCAGGAGTCCACACCTCGAAGTAATCGCCCTGCCCCGCTACGGTGAGTTCTCCGCTTTCGACGCCGAGGAACGCACGCAGGTTTTGCGGGACGAGGATGCGCCCGACCTTGTCCACTTCAACGGGATACGCGTTCGAGAGGATCAAGCGGCGCAGCATGCGGGCGGATGCATCCGCCATGTTCATGTTGTTGATGCGTTCGTACACATCCTTGAAGTACGCATCGGTCATCACCATCAGGTATTTGTCGAAACCCTGTGTGATGAAGGCGCCAGCCGCCAGCAAGTCGCGATAGCGCGCCGGGATCATCAGGCGACCTTTGTCATCGAGGTTGTGCTGGAACTGACCCAAGAACATTTGTGCTACAATTCCTATTAACAGGTGAACGCCGGGAGTTCCGGCGTCCTTACCACTTCTTACCACTGTTTCCCACATTATACGCTTTTCAAAGGAAAAAGCAAGTGGGTGTAACCACTCCGGCTGTTCCCTCTGTAGTCCTATCTCATGAATCAACCGTTTACTCTGCTCGAATCATCCCGCTGGAAGGACTACGCCCTGCTCGACAGCGGCGATGGGTTGAAGCTGGAACGCTTCGGCAAGTATGTTTTTGTGCGCCCCGAATCTCAAGCCATGTGGAGTCGGTCGCTTGAATCGGAGTGGAAGAAGGCGGACGCCGTGTTCGTCCCCTCGGGTGAGGAGAGCGGCGGGCATTGGGATTTCAAAAAGAAGGTGGAGGAGAAGTGGGAGATGCAGTACGACCTCACCCCCCGTCCCCCTCTCCTAAAAGGAGAGGGGGGGCTGAAGTTTTGGACGATGACAACGCCCGGGCGTCATCTGGGAGTCTTTCCAGAAGTTGCCGCGCATTGGGATTGGTTCAGTGGATTGATCACACAATCCAAGAGAGAAATCAACGTTCTGAATTTATTCGGCTACACCGGCCTCGCCACCCTCTCCGCCGCAGCGGCTGGCGCCAAAGTGACTCACGTGGACGCATCGAAGAAGTCTGTAAGTTGGGCGCGTGAGAACCAGGCGTTATCTGGCTTGAACGACGCGCCCATCCGCTGGATCGTGGACGATGCGTTGAAGTTCGTGCAACGTGAAGCCCGGCGCGGCGTGAAATACGACGGCATCATCCTCGACCCGCCCAAATTCGGGCGCGGACCGAAGGGCGAAGTGTGGGAAGTTTACAAGTCTTTGCCGAATTTATTAGAAGGTTGCCGCGCGTGTTTGAGTGACAACCCATTGTTTGTTGTTACGACTATTTATGCCGTGCGCGCTTCGGCGCTCCATGTGGCGCAGGCAATGGACGATATGATGAATGGTTTTGGGGGAAAGATCGAAATGGGAGAACTGGTCACCCGCGAGCAAAGCGCGGGACGGCTATTGTCACAGGCGGTGTATGCGCGATGGTGTAACGCGTAGGGGCGGAGCTGTGTGTCCGCCCAGGGCAGACACACAGCTCCGCCCCTACTTTTTAGGATTCTCCAACTGCTTCAACCACTCCAACGGACTCTCCCACCTCACGCGCGGATTCACATTAAATAACTTATCGGGTCTGTCCCATTTTGGTCCCGGCGGACCCGATTCATCCTTTAGCGCGCTCTTCACCCCCCATAATCCTTTATAGTTCAGCCAGTCCGGTTCGGGGTTCAAAACCACGCGCCGCCATTCCTTGAAAGTTGGGCGAGTCACCTTGCGGTCGGACATAATCCTCTTAAGATAACTGCTCGATTTGACAACCGGCTCGCGCAGGTTCTCACCTTGATAACCAACGCGGAAGCCGTCACCGGAGGCGATCTCCATCGGCAGGCTGACCACGTAATGGTCCGCTTCGTCGCGCATGTAGATGAAGGCGTCTCCCGCGAGGAAATGAGTCCGCTGGGCGATGAGTTCCTTGAGCGCGATCTGCCGCGCCTTCTGGCTGGGGTTGAAGAGCAGGAAGAGGGTGTGAATCAAGCCGTCCATCCAGTAGAGGGAGCGTTGGACAAATCCCGCCTCGTACAGGTTCGGCGAGCGAATCACCTCAGGCTTGCTGTAGTTGGCGTGCGATCCCAATGCCACGTACACAACGGGATGAGTCGTATCCTTTTCATTTTTATCCTTCGCCTTGTAGACCTTCTCCCACATCTCAATGTCCCCCGCGCCGTGTTGTGAAAATAAAACCGCGTAAGGCAAATCGTGTTTGAGGTAGACCGCCGTCATCTCCCAATCGCCTTCGTGATGGTTCATGCCGTTCGCCGCGAGCCGCCAGTCGTTGAAGGCATAGAAGAAATGATATTGCAGGATAGTCCAGTTGTTCCCATTTTCATCCTGCTCCCGCACGACTCGGCCGTAATACACAGGCTGTGGATCCTTCTCCAAAATTCTTTCATATTGAAAATATGACTTGCGCGCAATGGTCTCGGTGGCTTGCGAGAGCATATCCATGATGACGCCGGGCAATTCAGGGACGACGCGATCAAAGATGAATTTCATTGTGCGGATGGATAAATAAAAAAGCAGGATGAGGTAAATCGGGAGCAGGACGAGATATTCAACAGCAACCCCCACCACTTCGTTCGGGCGCAGGAAAAACCAGATCGGCGCAACCATCAACGCGATGAAGATCAATGCGGCAAGCGCGGCAGGAATGATCCGCAAGCGGATGGTGGATGCGAGCATGAAGATGACGAGGGCGGCGATCAATGCAAGAGCGATTGCCATTTCCACACCCACCCAACCGAAGAAATATCCCCCCACTGCCACTGCAACAAGAGCTGTCCCTCCCAGCCACACCCACGCGTCAGAATCATATAACGGCTCATTGACAAAGCGCAGGTAATATTGCCCGCCTTCCAGTTTGCCAATCATCGTGGCAGGAGGTTCATTGAGGTGAAAGAGCAAACCCGCCGCGCCGAGCGGACCACTGGGCAGGATGTGACATCGTTCGAGATAGTGCTCCACCGCCATGGGGAAGAAGCGTTCGCTCTTTGCAAAGCGAAGGACGGGCTCGTATTGAGCGAGGAGGTCGTGGTCGGTCATTTTGATAAAGAAAACGTCCCGCAGGTTTTTCGGCAGGACTATAACGATTTCCGAAACCTGCGGGACGATGTTCCCGCTATTGAAAATATTGCAACGCGAGACGCAACCGTTCGCCGGGATCGTTGGGCGAGTCTTTCGGGATGGATTGGATCGCGGACTGCGCCTCGACGACGGAGTAGCCCAGCGCGGTAAGCGCGGCGAGGACTTCCGAATCCGCATCTGACATCGCCGCAACCTGACTCAGCCCATCTGTGGGCTTTAACTTATCTTTGAGATGAAGGACGATCTTCTGCCCGGCCTTCTTGCCAACGCCAGGCACGCGGCTAAACAACTCTCCCTCGTCGGCAAAGACCGCGCGTTGCACCGCATCCAATGTCATCGCGGATAATACCGACAGCGCGACTTTGGGACCGACGCCGTCCACGCCGAGGAGCATGTTGAACAGGTCGCGGTCAGCTTGGGATTCGAAGCCGTACAACGTGAGCGCGTCTTCACGGACAACGAGATGAGTGAACAAGAACGCGGCCTCGCCAGTCTTTACCCTCGCCCGCAGCGGTGCGGGGACGAAGACGCGCAATCCCACGCCGCCCACTTCGACGATGAGGGCGGTCTCTTCAATTTGTGCTATTTCTCCACGAAGTGTTGAAATCATGGGTCAATTATATGTCATTGCGAGCCCGATAGGGCGAAGCAATCCCCGTCACGGTGTTGGAGATTGCTTCGGCAGGCTACGCTTCGACTTCGCTACGCTCCGCTCAGCGCGAGCCGCCTCGGAATGACATCAGTAACGTTTCGTATTCAAATGCGTAATGGCAATTGCCAGGGCGTCGGCGGCGTCATCGGGCCTGGGGATGGAGTCAAGTTGCAGCAGGGCGCGCACCATTTCCTGCACCTGTTTTTTATCTGCGTTGCCGTATCCTGCGACGGCTTGTTTCACTTCCTTGGGTGTGTATTCAAAGGGCTCAATGCCCGCTTGTTGCAGGGATAGCATCACAACGCCGCGGGCTTGTCCCACGACGAGAGCGGTAGTCACGTTTCTTGCGAAGAATAATTTTTCGACAGCGGCTGTTTCGGGTTTGTGTTGTTTGATGAGCGCGCGCAATTCATTGTAGAGCATCTCCAGCCGCGCGGGGGCGGAGGATTCTTTTGGGGTGGAGATAATACCAAAGGAAACCGCGACCAGTTCCCCATCACGCGAGAGGCGGACGAGTCCATAGCCGGTGGTGGCGGTGCCGGGGTCAATGCCGAGGGCGAGGGTCATTAAATAAAAAGGGCGGACGCACAGGTCCGCCCCTACGAATTACGCGGCTTCGAGGGCGGCTAACGCTTCGTCCGAAACTTTGAGATTCGAGTAGACGTTTTGCACGTCGTCGAGATCTTCAATGGATTCGAGCGCCCTGAGCACCTGGAGGGTATCTTCGGTGTCGAGTTCCATTTCCTGCTTCGGGTGCATTCGCAAGCCCGCTTCCTCAGGCTGGACCTTGTTCTTGTGCAACGCATCCGCGACCACTTTGAATGATTCAATGGGAGCTGTGATCTCAATGGTGCCGTCATCTTCAACGACATCGCTTGCGCCCGCTTCGATGCCAAGCTCAAAGGCTTTATCGAAATTCATCATGCTGGAGGGGAAGGAAAAATAGGCGATGCGCTCGAACTGCCAGCCAACCGCGCCGGGTTCAGCCATATTGCCGCCTGCCTTGCTGAAGGCGTGACGGAGATCGGAAACGGTGCGGTTACGGTTATCGGTGACGGTTTCAACCAGCACTGCCACACCATGCGAGGCATACCCCTCGTAGGTGATTTGCTCGAATACCACGCCGTCTTTATCTTCGCCCGCGCCGCGTTTGATGGCGCGCTCGATATTATCCTTGGGCATGTTCTCCGCGCGGGCTTTATCCACCGCGAGCCGCAAACGGAAATTTGAATCTACGTCACTACCGCCGTCGCGGGCAGACAGCACAATTTCACGCGCTAAACGTGTAAAGATCGCGCCGCGCTTGGCATCCGCCGCGCCTTTTTTACGTTTAATAGTGGACCACTTTGAATGACCGGACATGTCTTACTCCTTGCTGTTGAAACCCACATAGGTGGAAAAGTCTGTTTTACCGCTGTCTCATTATTTACTAAACTCTTGGAATAAATTGCAAGCTGATTTTTCCACTTCGAGTTTAGTTATTTATGCGGAACTCTGTGAAAATTATATCATAGGGAAAATTCTGAAACTACACTATAATCTCACCACCGAAAAAATTCGGTGGTGGTTTTTATGAAGACGAAAAAGCAAGACCTAAACCCCATTTACATCGGTGAACTGAACGGGACTCTCCTCGGGGACTTCCGCCTCGCCGCCTCAGACTTTGGCTTGGTCGCCGTTGAATGGGCAGACTCCCAGCCTCAATTTGATTCGTATCTCGCGCGCCTCAAACGCCCCATCCAGCCTGATGCGAAACGAATCAAACCCTACGCGAAGGAACTTGCGGAATATATCGAGGGCAAACGTCATGCCTTTACCATCCCCATTGACTGGACCTTATTTCGTCCCTTTCAAAGAGAAGCCCTGCAGGCAATATTCAGAATCCCTTATGGTGAAACGCGGACCTATGCCGAAATCGCGGATCAAATTGGGCGCGAGCGCGCTTACCGCGCCGTTGGTCGTGCGAATGCCACAAACCCTATGCCGCTTGTGATCCCCTGTCACCGCGTCATTGGCATGGACGGCAAACTCCACGGCTATGGCGGCGGGCAGGGATTGAAGACCAAGGAATGGCTGTTGAAGATGGAGGGGGCGGTGATGGCGTAAGAAATTAAATCACATATGGTGGTATTCAATCTAAGCAGGTCTTCCTGCATCAAGGGGAACCTAGGTGCAGTTGAATGTATCGCTCGAAGAAAGTAGTTTGATCATAAATTCCGATCAATAAATCTGCCTCTACAATATCACCAGGCCCCCAGGCCCAATCGTAGGCCTCCCCTGAGTTGAGGGTTTTCCTGAACTCAAACCAATAATAACTTGTGTCTTGGCTTGCTTTGCCTTGCACATTGTTTTGTCCAGGTGGCGCTGCCAGAACATCCTCTTTCCAATTCATATCATCATACCCATAACCATCAAAAGTCTGATTGTCTCGACCAACCGTGCCAAAGTCGCTATGTTCCCACGGAGGAACATACTGTCCCCAGAAATAGTCTATGTAAGCTCCGTGCCCTTCCAATTCTGTAACTGGTACTCTTGCCAATAAGTACAACCACACAGCATCGTTTTTTATCCACCATCTAGATGCGATTGCAGCGGGTCCGATATGTTTTTCTATCAAGCTCAAGTTGAGGCACACTGCGTCCGACCACTCTTGTGCCGTCGTCAATTTTCCGTCCACCGTAGTCTCATTTCTCAACCAGGGACTTTCTATGCTCGGGCGTATTTCTATCCCTGAGGCAACTGACTGGCAAGTCATGGCATTGGACCAAGCAATTTCGCGTTCACGATACTGTTCAGACAGCATGATGAACAGGAATACAGCAGCAATTGCAATGAAACCGACAATCCCTATCCAAATTGGCTTTGTTATTACAAGGCGCAGCTTGTTTTCTAAAGGCTTCGCTTTACGCATATAACCGTACCCATATCCAATCACCAGCCCAATGAGACCTCCACGCACAAGAATTTGCCAATAAGGATCAATACTGGTGAACGCATCTACTCCTGCTCCAAGAACAACCAAGACCCCAATTGCCGAAGCTCGACGGAGCAACATGCCAAGTCCTAATCCCAGCCCGATACCGCCAAGAGGAAGTTCGTAAGGGACACCAACCGAATAGACAAAGTTTCCCGATAGCAAACCCGCGCCGCATAGCCCTGCTGACAGTAAAATTCGACGAGTATCACGGGAGGGCGACTCCAAGATTGCACCACCAATGAATCCCCACACAAAGTGGACTACGAGATTAGCAATTACCGTCTCTGACGGCAATAAGGCAAATACTGCCTGATTTGAAACGTAATTTCCAACGGCGAAACCCAGAGCGCCGAAAAATGCCGTTTTTAAAACTTCCCATGATTCTTCGATTTGTATTCCAAATGTGAACAACAACCCAAGCAGGATTGAAAGCGCATTTCCCACCGTGTAATAGTCGACAACATAAATGGATGAAAGATGACCTCCAAGTGTTTGGCCAACCCACCAAGCCATTGCCCAACCTACCAAGATAATGATTATGCTTAGTAGTGAGGTGGCTGGCTTTGCCCATTTTATTGCAACCGCAGTAGCCAGACCAGAAAATGAAAGAGCGGTTATTGAATTCACGTCAAAGAACCCCCCGCTAAGCCAAAACACTCCGAAGACGAGAGCCCATCCCACAATGACTGTTAATGAGTGCTTCAGTTGCCAATTGTAAATTGTCCTACTTAAAGCAAATGCCACAACGGCGCCATACGGCCCTCCTTCGAGAGCCGAAACCACAAATCTTAGTACATGAATATTAACCGATTCCCATTCCCAGACGTGAAACCAGCCCTGCGCCCTAGCCCACAGCTCATGGATAATCACAGCTGCTACAAAGGAAACCAATAGCAACTTTTCAATGAGCATCTCGCGATCGGCTGATATATTGGCCTCAAGTTTGAGCCAATCGGTCATCATTTTTGACCACGACTGGCCAGTTGCTTCCGGCCGGGATAGCTCGTCCAACTTTCGCCTGGCAATTACCGTTACACGCGCAGTATCCTTGTATTTCGGGTCAACCGCCTGGACCTCGTTCCACTTTTCCAGCGCTTCCTGATATTTCTTCGCTTCCAACAGACTGACTGATTCGGCATAGAGCGCGGCCACTTCCATCCGCTGCTGTGCTTTCTGCTCCTCGCGTTCCAGTTCGGCTTTGGCTTTTTCCGCGATGCCGTCGCTATCCGCGAAATGCTTGTCAAGTTTTAAGATTTCTTCGATCTGTGTCAGGGCTTTGCCCCACTGACCTGCTCTTGATAGTTTACGTGCCTGTTCGTAGAGCACCTGAACCTGCGCCTCACGTTTGCGTCCCTCCTCGATTTTCAGGATCTCGTTTTCAACTTTTCTCAGCAGACGTTCTGTATCAAGGAAGCCTGTTTGTGCTTTATGAACCTGCTCCAGCAAGCTACGGGCTTCATACCACTCACCCGCATCCATTTTATGGATGCCCTGGCTGTACAATTCATTCAGGTCCGCAAGCCGCTTCAGTTCAGCCGCCTCCTTTTGAGCAGAGGGCAATAACCCTTTAGGATCGGGATACGCCGGTTCAAGCGCCGCAATTTGTTGAAATACTTTGAGCACCGCCTGCCACTTCTCCGCAGCGTGTAATTTTTTTGCTTCTGTGTACAGATCGTTTAACTGTTTTTGCTGTCTGACGCTTCTTAATAGCTGTGCTGAATCCCTATAATCCGGCTTTTTCTTTAGTAGTTCATCCAGCGTCTGTATCGCCACCTGCCAGTTTCCCGCCTGAGATGCCTGCGTCGCTTGCAGGTAAAGTTTGGACAGGTCCCGCTGAAGTTCCGCTTCCTCGAGTTTTTCCAGGGCGTTCCTGTGGTTGGGCCGCTCGCGCAGGATCAGTTGAAACCGCTGGCAGGCTCTATCCCAGTCCTCTGTATAATAGGCGGCAAGCCCTTCAGTGTACAACTGCTCAATCTTCCGATCCCGTTCCTCATCCGATTCTTCCATTGGTGCAAGACCGATAATTGCCCCCACGGAATCTGCGTCTTTTTTCAACGAACGCAGGAGTTTGGCATATCCATTCTCTTCGAAGAGATCAACCCAGTGCCAGCGACTTAACTTGTCAGGTACGGGGCAGTCTTCGAGACGCGCCGGGATGATAAAAATTGCACCTTCAGGCTTTTCATCTGCAACATCAAGAGCGAATTTGATCTCCTTCTGGATGTATCCCTCCTTGGTGATCGATTTATTCGAGAGGCATACAACCACTACATCTGCCACCCGCACAGCGCGGGGGATTTCCACACGCCAGTCCTGCCCCGGCAGTAGTTTCTCCTGATCGAGCCAGGCATCCACCCCTTCCGCGACCAGGCGTTTGTAGAGGGCGCGCACCTGTGGTTTATCGCCTGATGCGTGACAGAGAAACACTTTCAACGGCCGGGTTGTTTCCTTGGCCATAAAACCTTCCATTGATTACAAAGCAACGCAACTTGTGGACTTTAATATTATACGTCAAATATGATAGACTAAACGCCTCTGGTTTTCAACCAGGCGACATCTTTGAAACCCAAACACGGAAAATTACATGGCCATGGCGGCGGAGAGGGGTTGAAAACAAAGGAATGGCTGCTGAAGATGAAAGGCGCGGTGATGACGTAATATTTTGAAGCCGCACTCCGTCGAAACCCTGTTGTTCACCACGACAACAGAGGAGCAAACTTTGAAAACCAAACACTGGATCGTTTTTATCCTTCTCGGCACAATCTGGAGCTCATCCTTCCTGTGGATCAAGATCGGCGTGCAGGATATCGGACCTATGGCGCTGGTCGCTTTTCGTATGTTATTCGGCGCGATTACGGCAGTTGCGATTGGAATCTACCAAAAAGTGGAATGGCCGCGTGATTGGAAGACCTGGAGTATCTTTGCCGTCCTGGGTCCTACAAGCCTGGCAATCCCCATCTTCTTCATCTCCTGGGGCGAACTGACAATTGACTCGGCTGTCGCTTCCATCCTCAATGCCACCACTCCGTTATTCACCATCCTCATCGCTCACTTCCTATTGCAGGATGATAAGATGACCATCCAAAAAGTCCTGGGTTTGCTGATAGGCTTTGCAGGAGTAGTTGTCCTTCTTAGTAAAGATCTTACGGCAGGCGCACAAAATTCGGTAATCGGACAGGCGGCCGTGATTCTCGCCTCCCTCTTTTACGCGGGGAGCGCAGTCTATGGGCGAAAACTTACACAGCACGTTCAAGGCGCGGTACGCGGCGCGATGCTGCTCATCACATCCACGATTTTTATGTGGAGCGTTGGTCCACTCACGGAGAGGCCTTTCGAGTTTCCATCCCTACCCATAACATGGGTCTCTATTTTATGGTTAGGCGTTCTTGGCTCAGGCCTGGCAGTGATCATGCTCTGGTATCTGATCCACGAGGTTGGTCCCACCCGCGCGTCACTAGTGACCTATCTCTTTCCTGTCGGTGGAGTCATTCTGGGCGTGATCTTTTTAAACGAACATCTTTCATGGCAGTTGCTCGTTGGTTCAATACTGATCGTTGCCAGCCTGGCAGTTGTCAATTGGCAGCCAGCGAAAAAGCCGGCGCTGAGCCCGGTCGAAGTGTCGGGAAAGGAAGCATCGTAGCTCGATGTCCGAGAGATCGTTTTGGGAAAAGTACGAGTTCATTATCCCTCTCGGCTTGTTTTTGATATTTCTTGCGTTTACCCTGCCTGGAATCTCGTGGGGCGCGCCAAACATCTGGCACCCCGATGAGATCGTCGTCCGTTCGATCAAAGCCCTGCATGGCGAGTGGAGATTCAGCGAGATCAATTTTAACTACCCCGACCTGCCGCAATACGTGATGTTCTGGCTGGGCAGGGCAATCCTCGCGCTAGGATATTCAGACACGGAAATCCTCGTCGCCTCGCGTGTGCTTTCGGCGATTGTGGCAGGCTTGACCATTGTCCTTGCTTACATCATCACGCGCCGCGCGGGGGGCAATATTTATGTCGCGGGGTTAAGCGGACTGTTTCTACTTTGCGCCAGCGAACTCTCCTTCAATGGTCGTTTCGCGCATAACGACACATACACGGTTTTCTTCACCGCACTTTCGATCCTTTTCTTGGTTAAGTATGCAAAGACCGACTATCGCGGCTGGCTATACGCGTCATTTTTTACCGTCGGTATGGCGGCATCAAGTAAGTACACGGGTGGAAGTCTTGTGCTGGCATTACTCGCAATCTATGTGATACTTCATTTCAAGAACATCAAAAAGGACTGGTTCTCGATTGGCGAAACCCTCTTCGTCAGCGGCGCGGTCGCCTTTTTGGGGTTTGCCCTCGGCACGCCAAAATCGCTGACCTGGATGGCTTACTTTTTCAAACGGGTCTTTGCCGCGCTCGAATGGCAGGCAACCTGGGGGCAACGCGACGATAGCGTGAGGGGGGTCGTCGGTCAATTCTCCATGATGCAGGGCAGCCTTGGGTCAGCGTTATACTTTCTTTTCCTCGCCGCAGTGATTTGGTCGTGTTACCGCCTGATACGAGCCTATCGCCACAATGAATTAAGCCGGACCTCCCAGGCTGGGTTCTTTGCTATCTTGTTGCTTGGAATTTTCTTCCTCGACCTGCCCGTTATGATCTCATATAACTACCAGCCGCGTTACCTGCTGACGTTCATGCCCATGCTTGCCATTCTCGCGGCATTTTTTATCGAGGAGATTTACGCGCGCGCCAGGCAGTTTGGGAAACCTGTTTACTCAACAGCGGTCATCGTCGGCGTTGGCGCAGTTGTTTTGTATTCCTTTGCGCGGCTCACGAGCATCGCATTACTTTTCATGAACGACGCGCGCATCCCTGCCAGCGAATTCATGAAGACATTGACTCCCGGCACATCGCTCGAACATACCAACTACCCTCCAACATACGAGGGCAGGAATTTTACGCGCGAACATAATTACCCGTTACATATTCAAATGGGCACGATTGATACAGTCCCCACAGATAAACCTTACAAATTCAACACCGCCGAAGCAGGCTTGCTTGACCGTCAAACTGATTACTTAATCGTTGACAGCTTCACCGCAGGCAGATTCAACGACCCTCACGTGTGTGAACAAATCCCATTAGAATGTGAATTCTTCAAGCAGCTTGAAACAGGCGGGTCGAATCACTACCAACTCATGGCGGAATTCAAATATTCATTGCCCCGGTTTCTGCCGCAAATTCAGGTTGCAGTGGCGAACCCTGAAATCCGAATCTACGAAAAAATCAAATGAGTGAATTTCGGTCCGGCTTCATCACAATTATCGGTCGCCCGAATGTTGGCAAGTCAACGCTGGTCAATGCGTTGTTGGGGCAAAAGATTGCGGCAGTTTCGCCAAAGCCGCAGACCACGCGCAAACGTCAACTGGGAATTCTCACCACAGACTCCGCACAACTCATCTTCGTAGATACGCCCGGCATGCACAGCGCGCGTCATAAGTTGGGCGAGTTTTTAAATCAAGAAGCGGAAGAATCGCTCAAAGACGTGGATGTGATTCTCTGGCTGGTGGATTCATCCGTCAAACCGACAGAGGAAGACAAACAGATCGGGCTCCTACTCAACCGGGCACCGCGTCGGACTCCGCTGGTGCTTGCCGCGAACAAAATGGACCTGGTCCCCGCTGAGGCGTTGACTCGGAATCTCGAAGCGTATCAGGCATCGCTTAAGAGAGAAACGAGCGCCATTTCCATATCCGCCGCGCAGAATCAGAATCTCGATCAATTGCTTGCCTTGTTGGTGTCGTTGAGTCCGATCCGCCCGCCTGAGTTTGACGAGGAGCAGGTCACAGATTCGTATGAACGCGACATTGCCGCAGACCTGATCCGCGAGTCATGTTTGAATAAATTGCGCGAGGAAGTGCCGCATGGCGTGGGCGTGCGCGTGGATGAATTCGCCGAGCGTGAAAATGGGATGCTGTACATTGCCGCGACAATTTTTGTGGAACGCGAGTCGCAAAAGGGAATCCTGATCGGTGAGGGCGGCACGATGATGAAAGCGATTGGAAGCGCGGCGCGTAAAGAGATCGAAGAGATGGGCGGGCGAAAAGTGTTTTTGGAATTGCGCGTGAAGGTGTTGAAGGACTGGCGCAACGACGAAAACGCAATGCAGAGGCTGGGGTATCGGATAGGGAAGAGGAAGAAACGGAAATGATTTGTAGGGGCGAGGTCATCTCGCCCTGGGCGGGGAGACCCCGCCCCTACATCATTTCCCCTTCAACGGTTTGAACCCCTCCCCCAACACCTCATGCGCCACGCCAATGACCATGAATGCGTGCGGATCAATCTCATTGACGATGGCTTTGAGAGTTGCAACTTCCGCGCGCGTGATGACGCAATACAGAACAGGTTTGTTGGCTCCCGTGTACGCGCCTGAGCCTTCAAGAATGGTGACGCCTCGATTGAGTTCATCCAACACGCGTTGCGAAATCGATTCAGATTCTGAAGTCACGATCATAGCGGTGCGGACCGTTCCGCCGCCTTCGAGGGTGGTCTCCGCGACCAAACCACTGACGTAGAGGGCGATCATCGCATATAGGGCTTGTTTCCAACCGAAGACAAAGCCCGCGCCGAGAATGACAGCCGTATCTACTATTAAATAACTCTGTGTGATCGGGATGCCGCGCCAGTTATTGAGGATGCGCGCAAGGATATCCGAGCCGCCGCTTGTGCCGCGCGCGCGATAGACCAGCCCGTAGCCGATACCGCTGACGATGGCGCCGTAGAGCGTGTTCAAAAAGATATCGCTCTGCAAGTCATTGATGAGGGCAGTCGCCGCGCCGTTTGCCGCGAATAAGGGAGTTCGTAATAAGAGATCGGTAAACATGGAATACGCGAAAATGGCGACCGCCGTCCGCAAGGCAAAGCGATACCCACCCAGAAAACGCCACCCCAATACAAAAAGCGGAATATTTCCGATGAGGATCATCAAACCGATGGGCCAGCCGGTGAAATGGTTGATCAACTGCGAGATGCCGCTCACTCCGCCCGATGCAAGATTCGCAGGGACGAAGAACGTGCGAAGGGAGAACGCCTGAATGAACGCAGCAAGGATGATGAGGAAGTAATCACGGAGGGTGGGGAAATATTTTTTCATGATTTCAGTATTATCCGGTGGTTGAGTAGCCCCGAACGCTCTTCGAGGGGCGTATCGAAACCACCCATATTCAATCATACTCTTGTAACAAGAGTTGATTTATAGCATCGGTGGTTTCGACACCTGCACTTGCGTGCTGGTGCAAGTGTACGGGCGAGAACAACCGCTCGCCCTACTCAACCACCAGTCTTATTCATGGAATTTCCACCCCCGCCAATTTCTCGATCACGCCCACGATGGCGGAGTTATCGAGTTCGCCCATGCCGGCGTCAATCATTTGCTGGAAGAGTTTTGTGTTTTCGATGGTTGATGATATGGGCGCATCATATTCTTTGGCGGTATCCAAAATAATATTCAAGTCTTTCAGCTGCATGTGAGCCTTGAAGCCCGGGTTACGATTGCCGTCGAACAAACGCGGCGGCTTGACGTCGAGAGTCCAGCATTGCGCCGCGCCTCCCTTGATCGCGTCCACTACTTTGCGAGGGTCAACTCCGGCTTTCTTCGAGAAGACGAGCAGTTCGCCCATCGCCACCATCTGCGCGGCGACCATGATCTGATTCGCGGCTTTGGCAACCTGACCGGCGCCTGAGTCGCCAACGTGCGTCACGGTCTTGCCCATTGCCATGAAAACCGGCATCACTTTCTCCAACGCGGACGCGTCCCCGCCGACCATGATGGTGAGAGTCCCGTTTCGTGCGCCGATGTCACCGCCTGAGACGGGTGCATCCAGTGCAAAAACGTTTTGCTCGGAAAGTTTTTGTGCGATCCTACGGGCGGAAGCGGGTTTGATGGTTGAGTTATCAACATAAATGAGTCCATGGTACGCGCCTTCGATAATGCCTCTTTCGCCCAACACAACTTTTTCCACGTCAGGCGTATCGGGCAGGTTGGTGAAAATCACATCCACTTGCGCGGCGGCCACAGCCGGTGTGGATGCGGCTGTCGCGCCTTCCGCAACCAGTTCGTCCACTGCCGCGCGCGAACGGTTGTGAACAAAAAGTGGAAAGCCAGCTTTGAGAATGTTACGGGCAATGGACTTGCCCATTAATCCCAGACCGATGTACCCGACTTTGAGCATGTTTAAATTCCTTTTCACCGTAAAGATGCGGAGAACGCAAAGATTTTTGGATTATAACCTGCCATAACCCTGCCCCTCTCCCAGCGAGAGAGGGTGTCCGAAGGACGGGAGAGGGAGAATTCCAAAAGCAAAGAACCTGCTCCTCGAAAGAGAGGCAGGTTCCGGCTTAGTGAGAGGCGAGTGTCTTACTTGATTGCGTATGTCACGTTGACAGTCACCGTGAAAGTCAACTGTCCAGGTTGGATCGGCACAGCCGCCGCCGCACCCTCCCCACCGCCGCCGCCACGTCCTTCAAAGACGGGAAAGGGCTGGCTGTCGAAGAAACTGATGGTTTGGATTTCACCAAGTCCCACGCCAGCCGCTTCAGCGAGTTCTGCAGCTTGTTTCGCCGCATTCTTCATTGCATCTTCGCGGGCGGTCTTGAGCGCCTCATCCTTGTTCGCAACATCGAACTGAATGCTGTTGACGGTGTTCGCGCCAGCCGCTACAACGGTATCGAGCAGGTCGCCAAGTTTACCCAGATCGCGCACGGTCACATACACCGTGTTATCCACCGAATAATACTTCTCGCCTGTAGACGTGCCAGTCAGCGGGTCATACCTGTCGAACGGGTAGATGCTGAAGTTGGTCGTGCGGATGTCGTTCGCATCTATGCCGAAATCGGTGAGCGCCTGGATCATTTTCTCGGTCTGGGCATTGTTCTCAGTCACGGCTTCAGAAGCCGCGGGCAATTCAGTGTGCACGCCCAGGTAAATGTAGGCTATGTCCGGCACAAGGTAAGCCGTCCCCGCGCCAGCCACACTCAAACTGCGCACCGCCGCCGGGCTTCCTGCGGCAGGTGCACAAGCGCTGACCACCAATGCAAGCACGGCAATTGCAACAACGAATATTGATTTTGTCTTCATTTCATAATCTCCTTTTTTTCTCCATAAGTAGACGATGCGCGCCACGAAAAGTTCCCACGCGCGGCTTGTATTTTAGTCCAATTGTCGGTACAATCTATGTACATTTGTTCTAACACCTTTTGTCATTGCAAGTGCCGGGGACGAACGCTCCTCGCAATGACGGGAACAATCATGCCAATAGACTACCATCAAATCTACGAAAAGATTCAAGAGATCGGCAAGGGCGCGCGCGAACGAAAGAGGACGTTGGAAGAGCGGCGGACCAAAGCGCGCGATTTGCTGAATACTTACGCGTCTCAGTTGGATGCGCTTCGCGCCAAAGTGGATTCCGCCAAAGCGGCGGACGCCAACATCCGTTGCGCCTGCCCGCTCCCTTCTGGCGAGTCACTCGCTTCCTCCTACCCCGCGCCTGATTCAGTTATCCAAGCCACTCTCATCGCCGCTGACGGTTCGCAGATCAACCCGGATCGTCATGCAGCGGTGCAGTTTGGGCTTGTCAACGTTGGCGCGATCACCATGAAACTCAACTCGGGTGAAACGCCAGAGATTTCCACAGATACCGAATTGATGTATGGTGACGACCTCCTGCCAAACGGAATCCCCATGTCTGAAGGCATGGTGGCGCTCAAACGCGACCTCGCCGAGAGGATAAAACTGGATGAATTATCAAAACGAATCAAGGGACAAGTTGTCACGTTCACCGATGGCCCCATCGAGTTGTGGGGAGCCAAAGGCGAAGACGCTAATTCCTACGAAGACTTTATCAAAAGATATCTGACCATCCTCTCGCGCCTGCAATCGCGCGGCGTCATCACGGCAGGCTACGTGGACAAGCCCTCGGCTGATTTAGTTCTCCGCCTGCTCGAAATTGCGATGGCAGATAATGAGCAAATCAAAAAACTGCGCGAGTTTCATCCCTTGCGCGGCGTAAGCGACAGATGGTTGTTCGGTGAGCGCGAGAATCCCTTGTTGCCGCCCGGTCATCGCTCGGCAGTATTCAAGATACAATCCAGTTCGGATAAGAGATACACGGGTGTTTTAACTTTACACTTCTTCTATCTCAACGTTGGCACCGACGGACATCCCTGGCCCGTACGCGTCGAAATTCCCCGGTGGGTGGTGGATGATAAAGAGAAATTAGATATCTTGCATGGCGTTCTGGTCGAGCAATGCCGCATGATGGGGAGCCGACCCTATCCATATTTATTACACCGCGCTCATGAGACGGCTGTGGTGAAGCAGGAAGAGAAACAACAGATCGAGCAATTGCTCTCGATGGAATTGCGCAAGAACAACGAAGAGTTGGACGATGGTTCGTACAAACAGTCCGCGAAGGACTTACAGGGAAGAACAAAGAGATGATGTCGTTGCGAGGAGGGTGCTTTTCCCGACGAAGCAATCTCCTAATGTGTTTGAGAATTCCATTTAACTGGAGATTGATTATATGAAAGCGTTGCACGACCGGACTTATACTTGGGATAAGACAAACCCCAAAAAGGAACGGAGGTGCAACATGACGGATTATAAGCTTGGATTCGATGTGCATAAACGGT
>Ga0247727_10004872_pt1 | contig 27932 bp, 25 predicted proteins | sample WisWelCaveWW1625_FD_202498 | JGI IMG/M metagenome (GOLD analysis project Ga0247727, IMG submission 202498) | Biofilm microbial communities from Wishing Well Cave, Virginia, United States - WW16-25 | ecosystem: Environmental > Aquatic > Deep subsurface > Groundwater > Cave microbial mat | place...
CACTTCCTGATGAAGACGCTGCCGAAGGTTGCCACCGAGATGGCGCTCAGCGTGCTTGCCTACAATCTTACACGTGTGCTGAATATCGTCGGCATCAAGCCGCTGATGGCGGCGATCGCGGCCTGAGGCGCCCAGTCTTCGGCCGCTGCGGCGCTACAGCCCGCTCAGGATCGCCGGACGACGCGCCAGGCTTGCCTCCGGAACCCAAATCGGAAAAATATGCTCAAAACGGTCGCGTCGCATTGCGTCCGGCCCGTCGCCGTCCGCCGAGACCCCCTCCAGCGCGTTTTCACACGGCCAAGACCCATTGCTACCCCGAAGCCGAGCGTCGCCTGCCTCCCATCGAAGAGGTCCGGGCCGGGATCCGGATCCACGCGATGATGGATCTCCTTGGTCGCCTTCCACACCAAAAACAGGCCGCCGGCAATCAGGATCAGATCGCGCCAAGAGAAACCCTGCCCGAGCAAGGGGCGTAGTCAGCGAGACGATGAAGGCAATGGCTCCGAGCAACATTAGCCGCAGGATCACCGCCAGCCCGATGCCGATCCGCCGCGCGACGTTGCGCTGGTTCTCGGGCAGCTTGTTGGTCAGAATGGCGATGAACACGAGATTATCTATGCCAAGCACAAGCTCCATGCCAATCAGGGTCACGAGTGCGACCCACGCGGCCGGGTCGGCGGCAAGGTTCAGCAGGGCGTCCATGATCGCAATTCTTCCTGTCGACTGAGGGTCGAGCCCAAAAGCTATGTAGGCGCCGCGTGGCAATCGTACAGTTGTCTGTTCCGGCCGGACGCCAGCCGCAGGAGCTAACCTGGCACTACTTGACCGTGGCAGCGAGGAAGGTACTCCATCAGGAACAGTATTACATTACCCCGAGCTCCGGCCGGGCCACATTCCGGCACCTTGGGTGAGCAAAACGCCATCGCCAGAACCCGGGTCGCACAGACCTGGGCAACTGCGCCTCGTTCGCCCCCTCCCAAAGGCCATAGCCGAACGCATTCGCGAGATGGGAGACTAGCCGTGGTGGCGTCGATCTCGGCGCGCGGCGGCGTTCAAGCGGCTCTGCGGTACTACGCGCACCTCGGTCGGGATGACTACTATCTGCGGGACGGCGGGCCTCCAGGGCGGTGGGCGGGGGAGGGCGCGGCCCGGCTTTCGCTGTCCGGCCCGGTGACGAAATCCGAGTTCGAAGCAGCGCTGAAAGGGATCGATCCCAAAACAGGCGAGCGGCTGGTCGCGCTGGGCGGACGCATGCAGAACCATGCCGCCGGCTGGGACATGACGTTCAGCGCACCCAAATCGGTATCGGTACTGTGGGCGCTCTCCGAGGAGCGAGGGCGGATGGCGATCGAGGGCGCGCACCGAATTGCGGTCGCGACCGCGACGCGGCACCTTGAACACACAGCGGCGTGGGCGCGGCGCGGCAAAGGTGGCGCTGTGCGCGAGCCCGCGGCCGGACTGCTCATGGCCACCTTCGACCATCACACCAGCCGCGAGCTCGATCCACAGCTGCACAGCCACGTCTTCATCTTCAACCTGGCGCCGCGCCGTGACGGCACCTGGGGCGCCATCGTCAGCCGCGAGGTCTACAAGGCGCAGAAGCGGGCGGGCGCCGAGTATCGATTCGTAGGTCCACGGCCAGACCCGGCATGCCGTCGGGCGGATTCATCTCCTGCACGGCGAAGGTGATCTTGCTGGTTGCGCGCGCCAGTCCCGTCTCACGCTGCAGAGCAGCCCCCGTGATTGCCGCCCGGACGTGTCCCCTCGCTAAGTCTTGGGTCAACTCAAATCCCAGCTCGCGCGCCCCAGTGGGCCAAGCAGGGGTCGCCGCGTCTCAAAATGTCTCAGATTGGTCCAATGTGTCGCCAGCCGTCACGGGCCGGGTTGGGGCTCCAAGCACTACGGCGATGCCTCGCCGGTGGAGTTGATGTACGCTGCACTGCGATCACCCTGACGGGACCTGCCCGATGAAAGTTCTTGTGGTCGACGATCATGTGTTGATCCGCGAGGCCTTGCGCGGCGTCCTCAAGGAATTGAAGGAAGACGCGACCGTCCTGGAGGCACCGGATTGCGGTCAGGCAATGCGGCAAATCGCCGAGCATCAGGACCTGGCCCTCATTCTGCTCGATTTGAATTTGCCTGACGGCAATGGCTTTGCTGTCCTGACTGAGCTGCGCCAGCGCTACCCAGCCATATCCATCGTCGTCCTGTCGGGGTTCCATGACCGCGCCAACGTCGTCCAGGCGCTCGACCTCGGGGCCATGGGCTTCATTCCGAAGACGTCTCCGCGCGAAGTCATGGTGAACGCCCTGCGGCTCGTTTTCTCTGGTGGCATCTACATTCCCCCTGAGATCCTCATTCGAGGCGAAACCGGTGCAGGCGCGGCGCCGGCTGCACCCAAGCCCCCAATCTCGCCCGGAGATCTCGGTTTGACGGAGCGACAGGTGGAAGTCCTGGCCCTGATGATGCAGGGCAAGAGCAACAAGGCCATCTGTCGGGTGCTCGATCTGGCCGAACCGACTGTGAAGAACCACGTCACCGCCATTCTTAAGGCGCTGGAGGTGACCAACCGCACCGAGGCGGTCATTGCCGTGACGGCGCTGGGCTGGGAGCTGCCGCGGGTTCCAGAACACTAGGCGAGCCGTGAGCGGCAGTCTCGGGGCCAAGCTGGCTATCGCCGCTCTTCAAGAGCTGGCTTACCATGGCACGCAAAGTCATAGGCATCACCGGCTTGTGCAGGAGATGATAGCCGCTGGCGCTGGCTTCACGCAGCCGCTCAGGCGCCGTGTCGCCACTGATCAGGAAGGCGGGTATCGGTGCGCCGCACGCGCGGTGCAAGCGCCCGATCGCCTCGAAGCCGGTCTTGCCGTGCGCGAGGCGATAATCGGAGATGATGAGGTCCGGTGGCCGTGCTTGTGCCGCGAGGGCGGTGAGTGCCGCATTCTCCGATTCCGCGGACGTTACGCGGTAGCCCCAGCTCTGCAGAAGGCCCTGCATGCCGTCGCGCACTAGCGGATCGTCGTCGATGACCATCACGACTTTGCCGGTGCCGGTACCAGCGATGGCCCGCGGCAACGCCGAATCGTCGGCGCGCGCAAAGTGCGCGGGGACTGAGGGCACCGAGACCGAGAAGCGCGAGCCCCGTCCGACGGTGGAGGTTACCTCGATCGGATGATCGAGAAGGCCGCACAGGCGATCGACGATAGCGAGGCCGAGGCCGAGCCCGCCGCGGCGGTCTCCATCCGGTCCGGCAAGCCGGTAGAACTCGCCGAAGATATTGCGTCGCTGATCCTCGGGGATACCCATACCACTGTCGCAAACGTCGATGCGCAGGCTGCTGCCTCGCGGCCGGCAGCCAATGACGATTCCGCCCCGATCGGTGTAGCGCACGGCGTTGGAGACCAGATTCAGCAGAACTCGCTCCAGCAGGATGATGTCGCTGCGGACCCAGGCGCCGTCCGACACCACCCGCAGGCGCAAACCCTTTTCACGTGCGGGCGCCATGAACGTTGTCTCGATGCGCCGGAGCAGGTGATTGACAGGAAATTCCGAAATGCTGGGGGCGAGCACGCCGGCGTCGAGCTTGGAGATGTCCAACAGCGCATTGAACAGCTCGTTCATGGCCGCGACGGCGGCATGGATGCGCCCCACCAGCCGGCCACGCTCGGCTTGATCCTTTTCGTCACTCAGCTGGGCAATGAACAGGTTCAGCGCATGCAGCGGCTGGCGCAGGTCATGGCTGGCTGCGGCCAGAAACCGCGACTTGGCCTGGTTCGCCAGGTGAAGCTGCTGGGTCCGCTCCTGGACCTTGCGTTCGAGGCTCGCATAGGATTCGCGCAGCTGCATCGCCATGCTGTTGAACTGGGTGCCCAGCGCCTCCAGCTCGTCGCCGGTATCGACCTTGATGCGGTGATCGAGGTCGCCGCCGCCGACGCGCGCCGCACCTGCCGCCAGGGCGCGGATCGGAACGACCAGGCGCCGCGCCAGCCACAGACCGGCCGCGGCCGCAAGCAGCAGGCCAAGGCCGAGCACGATGCCGGCACGAAGTAGGGTGTCATAGACCGGCTGCAGGGCTTCGCTGCGCGGCAGGTCAACGAACACCAGCCAGCCGAGTGAAGCGACCGGCGCGAATGTCGTGAGAACGTCGCGGCCTGAGCGATCGTGCGAGACTGCCGGAACCTCGACGCCAGTTTCGCCTCGTAATTTGCGAAGAGCGGCCCCGATATGCGGCAGTGCCGTCAGATCGGTCTTGCGCAGCACAATGCTGGTGTCAGGGTGGGCAATGAGAAAGCCGCTGCCATCCACCGCATAGGCCAGCCCTGCCTTGCCGACCTTGATACGCGAGATCGCATCCCAGACGAATCGCAGATTGATGTCCGTCACCGTGACACCGCTGCTGCTGCTCGGGCCAAGGAATGCCAATGTGAGGTACGGCTCGGAGTCTTTGCGAAAATACACCGGACCGACGTAGCGCTTCTTGGCCCTGGCTTCGGTGAATGCCGGGCTCTGGCTAAAATCGATGGCGCTGCGCAGCGTATCCATGCCGAGCCGCGACACTTTGATCTGCTCGCGTCCTTCGACGTCGATATAGCTGACCTCGGTGATGGCGGGTGCCTGGCGCAGAAGCCTCAGGAAATCGAGTTGTCGGCCCTCTAGCCCGTGTCCGGCCGGCAGGTAGCCGGTGGCCCAGCCGACCTGGCCTTCGATCTCCTTGACGAACTGCTCGATGGCCGCCGCCGCGCTCTGCGCTTTCTCCTGCTGCACCGCGGTGAGCGCACGCGTGCTCTCGACGTACGCATAGTACATCTCGATAGCGCCGTTGAAGAGCAGGGCTCCGCCCACCAGGGCCACGAGCAGCGCGGCATACTTCCGGAACAGCCGGCCCCGCCTACCCGCAGGCGCATTGCCCGGGTCGATCGCACGCGCCAACGTGGAGCGGCCGTAGACCACCGCCGCTTTCGCAACGCGGCGCGTTGCCCATACCTGGCCCTCCACCCAGCGAGCGGCGCCCGAAGCCATGCGCGTTGGCATCGCCATTATCCATCAGCCTCGCCGGCGCAAACGATCAGTCGATCTTTCGCACACAATTGATACTGTCCTCCCCCATTTGGAAAGCACGTCAATTTCGTATCGTCGCCTCACCGATGCGAGCTCATTCGATCACCTCGTCGGCGCGCAGGAGGATCGAGGGCGGGATGGTCAGTCCCAGCTCGCGCGCGGTTTTGAGGTTCACGATGAGTTCGAACTTGATCGGTCGCTGCATCGGGAGATCGGCGGGTTTGGCACCCTGGAGAATCTTGTCGACGGTGCCGACAGCGCCGCGAAGGACATCCCTGTAGCTGTGTCCATAGGACAGGAGCCCGCCGAGATTGGTAAACTCACGGTGGATCGTGACAATTGGAACGCGGTGTGCCAGGGCAGCCGCGATCACTCTTTGTCGGTGAGCCCAGAACACACTGGATGGCGCGACCACCACACCCCGTGCCCCGAGCCTCGCGATCTCGCCGAAGGCTGCCTCGATCTCCTCCGGCCTGTGCACCGCAAACAAGTGAACGGCGAATTTGCCGTCAGCGGCAGCGCGCTTGAGATCTCCTATAACTTCCCTGGCATTCCCGGATTTGGGATCGACCAGCGCCGCAAGTTGCCGCTCGCCTGGAAGCAATTCAGACAGCAGTTGGAGCTGTTTGCCGCCGAGTTCCCACGCCGGGCAGGTCATGCCGGTAAAATTGCCTCCTGGTCGCGCCAGGCTCTCGACAAGCTGCTCCAGCCCGCACCCGGCACCGACGACCGGCACAGTCTTGGTGACTTGCAGGGCTGCAACGGACAGGTGGAAGCCGGCGGTTACCAGAACCTCGGCAGCCGATTCCAGGAGCTCCTTGGCCAATTCGGGTCCGCGCTCAAAGCGTCCCGCCGCAAACCGCATGTCCAGGATCAGATTCTTGCCTTCCTGGTAGCCAAGCTCAGCGAATGCAGCGCGGACTACATCAGCTCCTTGCCGGCGAAAGAGCTCCTCGCTGGGGATCGCAATCCAGCCGACGCGGCGCGGCTTGGCGCCGTCCTGTGCTTGGACCGGACCCAGGAGCCAAGCCGACAGGAGTGCCGTAAGTATGGTTCTGCGACCATTTTTAGCCATGTTAGGACCCATGATTGAGCACAAGCTCATTCGATCACCTCGTCGGCGCGCAGAAGGATCGAGGGCGGGATCGTCAGGCCCAGCTCGCGCGCGGTCTTGAGGTTGACCACCAGTTCGAAGCGCGTCGGCTGCTCCATGGGCAGATCGGCGGGCTTGGCGCCTTTGAGAATCTTGTCAACGGTTCGGACAGCCCGGCGAGCGAGGTCGTTAACGCTGTTGCCGTAGGATAGGAGCCCCCCAAGGTCGGTAAACTCGCGGAAGCCTGTGACAACGGCGATGCGATGCGCCCGGGCTGCCGCGACCACTCTTGGTCTCTCGGCCCAGAACATGGCATCGGCCGCAACGACGGCCGCGCGTGCTCCGAGCCGTTCGATCTCGCCGAAGGCAGCCTCGATCTCCTCTGGCCTCCGCACGGCGATCGACTGGACCCCTGACTTGAGCCCGGCAGCCGCGCGCTTGAGCTCCTCGGTGACGGTGGACGCATTGGGCGAGTTGGGATTGACGAGCGCCACAAGGCGCCGCTCTTCCGCCACCACCTCTGACAACAGCTGAACCTGTTTGGCGATAAGATCGAAGGACTGACACGTCACGCCGGTGAAATTGCCGCCCGGTCGCGCCAGGCTCTTGGCAAGCCGCTCAACCCCGCAACCCACGCCGACCACCGGTATCGTCGTCGTCACCTGCAACGCCGAGGCGGAAAGCTGGTCGCCGCCGGTTACGAGCACCTCGGCACCCAACCGCACCAGCTCGTTGGCGAGTTCCGGCCCTCGCTCGAAACGCCCTCCCGCGTAGCGGAAATCGAGGATCAGGTTTTTGCCCTCGTGGTAGCCAAGGTCGGCGAAAGCCGCGCGGATCACGGCGGCATGGCTGGCAACCTCCTTGCTGGGCATCGCAATCCAGCCGACGCGGCGCGGCTTGGCGTCGTCCCGCGCTGCAGCCGGATGCTGGATCGCAAGAAATAAGAGGGCGGCGAACACCGCGAGCCCGATCCGCAAGCGCGAGACAATCGGCGTAGTACTCATTCGATCACCTCGTCGGCGCGCAGCAGGATCGAGGCGGGGATCGTCACGCCCAGCTGGCGGGCGGTCCTGAGGTTGACGACCAGCTCGAAGCGATCGACCTGCTCGATCGGCATCTCGGCCGGATTGGCGCCCCTGAAGATGCGGTCCACGTACCAGGCGGCACGGCGCCAGCTGGCCGAATTGTTGTAGCCGTAGGAGATCAAGAGCCCGTCGCGTGCCATGACGCTGAGTAGGCAGGCGGTGGGCAGGCGCTGCTCGATTGCGAACGCCGCGATCCTGGCCCGATGCGCGAACACGACGGGAGGCTGATAAACAATCAGGGCTTGTGCCCGCTCGCGGACGATGGTCGCGAAAGCGGCGTCGAAGTCCGCCGGCTTCGACACTGGGACAGGCACCACCACGAGCCCGAGACGCGGCGCCATTTCCTCCTGCTGCGCCTTGAAGGTTGCCGCCGAGGCGATGTTGTCAGGACTGTAGACGATACCGACGCGCTCAATCCCAGGTTTGATCTCCTTGAGCAGCTGCAATGCCTTGCCGGAGACGGTCTCCGCCTGGTTCACCAGGCCGGTAATGTTGCCGCCGGGCCGGGCAAACGAGGCGACAAAGCCCAACTTCTCTGAGACGGTGGCACCGGCCATGACGATGGGTATTGTGGTCGCCCGGCGTGCCGCCTCGAGCGCCTGCGTGTTGGCGGTCATGATGACATCGACCTTGAGCGCGACGAGGTTTGCCGCCAACGCGGGGTAGCTCGCGGGATCCGGCCCTGCGAACCGGACTTCGAGCAGGACGTCGCGTCCCTCCTCCCAGCCGTGCTCGCGCAGGCCGTCCGCCAGCGCCTGCCGCACTGGTATCGCCGCCGGGTCTGATGGCAAGCCTGAAAACAGGATGCCCACGCGGCGCGGCGTGGCGCCGTCCTGCGCTGCAGCCGGAAACAGAGCGATGAGTGATAGGAGTGCAGCTAGCGCGCCTCTGAAAGCCATTGCGGTCATGACGTACCCCCTTGGTGAGCCCAAGCTCATTCGATCACCTCATCGGCGCGCAGGAGGATCGAGGGCGGGATCGTCAGCCCCAGCGCCCGCGCAATCCTGAGGTTGAGGAGCAGCTCATACTTCGACGCCTGCTCCACGGGGAGGTCGGCGGGTTTGGCGCCTTTGAGGATTTTGTCGACGTAGGTGGCGGCGCGGCGAAACAGATCTGCAAGGTCAGGTCCGTAACCGATGAGACCGCCCGCCTCGACGTTCTCTCTGTTCGGGAACACTCCGGCTAGCCGATGCTTCAGAGCGGCCTCCCCCAGCAGGACTCGCTCATGAAACGTCACGGGGGAGAGCAGCAACAAAAACGCTGCCACACCAGCTTGCGCCATCTTCGATAGCGCACCGTCAAACTCGTCCGCGCTTCGTGCCGGCACCGCATGGACCTGAACACCAAATTTCGTGGCGGCTGCCTCGGCCGATTTCAGTGACCGCAAGTGCGACGGATTGGTGGGGTGCCAAAGAATGCCGATGCGCGTCGTTCTTGGGAAAGTCTCCCTGAGGACCTCCAGCCCCTTGACAGTGAGCTCGGTGGTCAGATTGCACAGCCCGGTGACGTTGCCGCCGGGGTGTGCCAGGCTCGCCACGTGGCCAACGCCCACTGGATCGCCATGGGTCGCAAACACGATTGGAATCGTCGCCGTCGCCCGCCTGGCCGCCTCGACCTGGTGTGAGGTCGGGGCAAAGATGACGTCGACGCTAAACCGCACGAGTTCAGCCACCAAATCCGGTAGACGATCAACAGTAGGTGCCGAACGGAGTTCGATTGTAACGTTCTGACCGTCAATCCACCCGAGGTCATTCAGCCCCCGCAGGAAGGACCGAATGAGAGGGTTGTCGGGCCTCGCGACCGTTAGCACTCCGACGACCTTCCGCAGGTGCTGCGCGCCAATGCCGAGCGGCCGGGCGATTGCCGCACCGCCGAGGAGAGTTATGACCACCCGCCGTCTCATTCGATCACCTCGTCGGCTCGAAGGAGGATCGAGGACGGGATCGTCAGGCCCAGCTCGCGCGCCGTTTTGATGTTCACCACCAGCTCGAACCGGTCTGCCTGCTCGACCGGCAGTTCGGCCGGGTTAGAGCCCTTCAAGATGAGATCCACATACGCCGCGCTGCGACGCCAACTCTCCGCCACGTCCGGCCCATAGGACATTAAGAACCCGTCGCGGGTCAGGGTGGCGGCGTTGGTGACGGTCGGCAGACGCTGCTCGATTGCGAACGCCGCAAACCTTGCGGCGATGCGAGACGACGATTGGGAGCGGATGCACGAACAGGGCCTGCAGCCGCTCGGGAGCGATGGTCGCGAAGGCCGTGTCGAAGTCAGTCGGCTTCGATATGGGGATCGGCACCACGCTGAGCCCGAGGCGCAGAGGCACCTGCTCCTGCTGGTGCCTGAGGGTCGCAACCGAACCTGTGTTGGCGGGGGAGTAGATGATGCCGACGCGCTGGATGCCAGGGTCGACCTCCTTGAGGAGCTCGAATCCCTTTGCCGCCGCGGCTTCCAATTGGGTTGCCAGGCCGGTGATGTTGCCGCCTGGGCGTACGAGCGACGCGACAAAGCCCGACGTCACAGGGGCTGCGACATTGAGCATGACGATGGGAATGGTCGCGGTCTTGCGGCGCGCCGCTTCGGTCGATTGACTGTTGCCGGCGACGATGACATCGACCTTGAGCGCAACAAGTTCCCCCGCTAGCTCATGGAGGCGGGTCGGGTCCGGGCCAGTGAAACGGCTTTCGAGCACCAGATTGCGTCCCTCCTCCCAACCGCGCTTGCGGAGGCCATCCACCAGGACCTCCCGAACGTGCTTGATCACCGGGTCCGACGGCGACCCTGAAAACAGGACGCCAACACGGCGTGGCTTGGCGCTATCCTGCGCCTGGGCGGAATGCGGGATCAGCAGCAGGGCGGCGAGCGTCAGTCCGAAGGCTCGCGCGAGCATGGCATGTCCTCCCGTCGTCTTGTCATTGGTGGGCCACGTTGACATCAAGCGCCCCCGGGCTATTGCGACAGGGGCAGCGCTGGGATGAAGGCAACCTCTCCCTCCAGGAGCGCGAGGAGATGCGAGCACGGATTGGCCGGGGCTTTGAAATGCTCATACGCGCGTGCGGCGAAGAAGAAAGGGTCGCCAAATAGAATGAAGTCATTGAACAGAAGGTCATTGCTGGCCGATCCTTTGGGGACGGACTGCAGGAATTTATCCCGAACACCAGGGGAAAGGGACTCGATTTGGAGCGCGTACGCAGGGTACTCGTAAGCGGCGTGGCTTCTTGGCTGCCGCTTGGAGTTCTGATGCATCACCACATGGACAATCTCGTGGACGATCAGGCTCCTGTGGAACTCGTGCTGCGGAAGCTCGGCGAAGGGAGTGCCCCTGACCAGAGATGCAATGTTCTCAAACCGTGTGACAACAGCTCTCTCGGACTTGGGATCGAAGAGTCCAAACACAGGACCGCTGAAGGGATGCCGAACGACGTCACTTATCTGCACGTGAATGGGCCTTCTCGCGGCAATCCCGCAGCGGTTGAGCATGTGAAGGGCGTCGCTGCCCGCAGAGCACGCCAGGTGGCTCTCGTCCGCTGACGCCGCGGTGACCACAATGGGCGCTCCTGCGCATCGTTCTTCCGCGGCGCAGCCCGTTGCCGTGAGGCACGCAATCACCAGGAGGCACGCGGCCTGCAAAGCACCGGTGCGTGCGGGATCGTCGAACTTGCGGCGCAACACAGCACCCTCCAGGAAAGTGGTCTGTTGAGAAAGTCAGGTACGCGCGATGGTTCAGGGCCCGAGCGGCAACCCCTCACTGGCGATACCTCTGCAGGTACTGCGCGAAGGCGCGCCGGCCGATCTGCTCCCCAAGCTTGATCCCGTCGGTGCAGGCCGACCGGAAATGGATGCCGGCGTAGATGCGGGATTCGGCGTTCTCGCGGGACGCCTGCGAGAAGCTCTTGAACGAGCGCGTGATCCCACCGAACGGCGGCCCGCTGGTCATGGTGAAGGCAACATCGTCGTCGCCGTCAAAGAAGCGGGCGAGCACGGCCGAGGCTGCACCGCTGGCCACGCTGTGCGTTGAGGGGTAGTCGGGCAGCGGCGGCGTGTTCAGGTAGGTCTCCCATGTTGAGTCGGCTGCGGTGGCGTCGTTGCCATCCGTGTCGGCGGCGCGGATCGCCGTCACGGGGCGCCAGAACTTGTAGAGGTAGCGGGTGTCGGCGCCGGCGATGTAGCCGTCGGCGATCACGGCGTTGACGAGGGCGAGCAGCCGCGCGTTGTCCCAGCGGTCGAGCCCGTGCTGGGCGCCCACGATGCGTGTGATCCGGCTCCAGCCCTGTGGGGAGCCCTCGTACCAGTAGCGTGCAATTTCCGACTGCTCGGCGGTCCGTGCGGCGCTGGTCTTGCCACCGAGCTTCTTCACCTCTTCGTAGTCGCGGGCGTACTGCGCGCTCGTAAGCGCAGGTGGCCCCGGCAAACGGAACTGCCATGGCGTCGCCATCATGAAGGGCGTCACCTGGCCCCATTGCGGAAGCAGCGCCGGCCAGTTTCCAACGGCGAACTCCGGGTCAGCAATCGGTGGGTTGGCGGGCACAGGATTGGGGTGGGGTCGCCACTGTGCGGGCCCAGTCCCGGGCACAAACTGCGCAGGTGCGCTCGAGCCATCCGTGTTGCGAGCCGCGAGCATTGCCGCGGCGGCCTTCTGTCCGACGGTGATCCCAGCGGTCTTGCCTACCCCGTCCGGCACCTTGGCGAGGGCGGCGGCGAAAGCGTTGTCAACCATTGTCATCGCCTTGGCGCGTTGCTCCGGCTTGCCCCAGGCGGGGATCACCCCGACCAGGACGTCGCGGGCCGCGGCTGCGATGGCAGCGGGCGGCGCCGCCGCCGGCTCCGCCCTGCCCTCGTAGAGGTAGGGCTCGTAGCGCCGGTCGATGGCGTTGAGTGCGTCGTGGACGGCGAGGTGCAGCATCGCCATGGTCCGGCTCATGACGATGGGATTCTGGCCGCCGGTAGCCGTGGCCTCGAAGCCGGCGACGTTCCAGTCGAACACCTCGTCCGCCGCGGCCTGGGGCATCATTCCAGCCAGCACCGACAGGGCGAGCACACTCCCAGTCAGCTTCGCCGGTCGTCGGGACAATCCTTGCATGGCACCCTCCTCATGGTTTCGCCGGAAACTTTCCCGGAGGGGCTGGGCTCGGTAAATCAGCCTGAGGTACCGGTAGCGCGGTTGACCGGAACGGCAGCGCAGTTGGGGCAAGGTGTTGCCGGCTTTACACTTTCTCGGAACGGCACACTCATGCCGGAGACATACTTTCGTCCCGGGACTGAAGCATTGCCTGCGCTGTTTCCGGAGATCGATGGCGGCGAGACGCCGGGTCATTGCGGAGGCCCGTGGCAGCGCGGTACCTTTCTGCAGGGTGCTTGGAATATTGAAGGTCGCTCGGGGTGCCAAGAGCTTGATCTACGATTTCGAAAAGTACTCACTCGACAGGGACAGACAGGAACTGCGGCGCGGAGCCGAGCTTGTCGCCGTGGAACCGCAGGTTCGATCTTCTGCTCTATCTCATCCGCAATCGCGAGCGCGTGGTCAGCAAGGATGATCTGATCGCACACGTGTGGAATGGCCGCATCGTTTCGGATTCAACGCTCACCAGCAGGATCACCAGCGCCCGTCAGGCGATCGGCGACAGCGGCGAGCAGCAGCGCCTGATCCGCACTATCGCCCGCAAAGGGCTTCGCTTCGTGGGAGAAGTCCGCGAGAGCGCTGCAGAGGCGCGGTCAACGAGGGAGGCGGCAACGAACCAGGTCGCTTCCGGCCAGGAAGCGCGTTCTCTCCCCGACAAGCCCTCGATTGCCGTCTTGCCGTTCACCAACATGTCCGGCGATTCCGAGCAGGAATATTTCAGCGACGGAATCACCGAAGACATCATCACTGCGTTGTCGCGCTTCCCGTGGTTCCTCGTCATCGCCCGCAGCTCGACGTTCATCTATAAGGGGCAAGGCGTCGATGTGAAGCAGGTAGCGCGCGATCTCACGGTCCGCTATGTCCTAGAGGGAAGTGTACGCAAGAGCGGACAGCGCGTACGCATCACCGCCCAGCTCATTGAGGCGATTTCGGGCGGTCACATGTGGGCGGAGCAGTACGACCGCGAGCTGACCGACATTTTCACGCTGCAGGACGAGATCACGGCGCGCGTTGCGGCGGCCATCCAGCCAAGACTCTGGCCGAAAACGTGCGCGGGAGTAAGCGGTCAACCGATAATCTCGACGCATGGGATCTCGTTGCCCGCGCGATGTCCTATCAGTGGAAGCTGACCTCGGCCGACTCCAATAGCGCGATCAGCCTCTTGCAGCGGGCGGTGCAGCGCCACCCCGACTACGCACCGGCCCACGGCTTGCTGGCGTACGTGCTCGCCCTTTCAGCCAGCATAGGATGGGCACCGCCTGGGCGTGATGACGAGCTCGTTGCGGAACTTGCAAAGCGTGCGATCGAGCTTCATCCGGAGGAGTCCTGGGCATACGAGGCGCTTGGCCAGCTGGCCGTCGGCCGCCGACAGACAGATGATGCAGTCCGCCATTTTGGGACCGCGCTCGAACTCAACCCGAACCTCGCCACAGCTCATTGCAATCTCGGCTGGACGCTGGTCCTGGATGGCCGTTCCGAGCAGGCCTTGGGTTGCTTCGAGCGGTCGCGCGGCCTGAGGACGAGCCCGCGCGATCCGTGGATCACCTTCGACCTCGCTGGTGTGGCAGCAGCACATTACTTTGCCGCTCGGTATCCCGAGGCGGTCAAATGGGCGCGGCAGGCGGCGCAGGTGCGGTCGGGGCTCCTGACCGGGCAGCGCTTCCTGTGCGCCAGCCTGGCGCAGATGGGACATATCGAAGAGGCAAAAGCGGTGATCGGCGACCTTTTGCAGTTGCAGCCAGACATGTGTCAGTTGCGTGGATGAAGCGATCGTTGCCGTACACGCCTGGGCCGCTGGCGCACCTTCTGGAAGGTTTGCGCAAGGCCGGGCTGCCGGAGTGAGGCGCGCCAACGGAGGTCGATAATGCCACAGATCGTCGCTCACCTCTTCGGCGGGATGGAGTTGCGCGATGCGCAGGGGCGCGAGCTGATCGTCGAAACCCGGAAGGCCCGAGCGCTGCTGGCCTTTCTCATGGTCGAGTCCGGCCGGTGGCACACACGCGAGCGGTTGGCCGGCCTGCCTTGGGGTGAGCGAGGGGAGACCCAGGCGCGCAACAGTCTCAATCAGGCCCTTTATGAAATCCGCAAGCTTGAGACGGTGACCAGCCTGGAAATCGTCGAGCGCGAGACGGATCGGTTGCGGCTGCGGTCCGCAAGCGTTGATTGCGATGTCCATCGTTTTGAAGCGTTGCTGTCCTCTGACCCCATGGCCGCTGGCGCCCTGTGCATGGGGAGGCTGTTGGAGGGGCTGGATCTGGCGGAGCGGGATTTCACAGATTGGCTGAGCGAGAGGCGTTCCGAGTACCAGGAGGCGCTCGCGCTGGCGCTTCGCGCGCTGGTAAGGTCGAGTGACGGCAACAAGGACCTTGACACGCGTATTGGCGCGGCGCGCCACCTCATCAAACTCGAGCCGCTCGACGAGGAGGCTCGCAGACAGCTGATGGAATTGCTGGCGCAGTCGGGGAACCGGGCAGAGGCGATCCGCCAATATCAGGTATGCGCCGATCTATTGCAGGAGGCACTCGGGATCAAACCAGCCCCCGAGACAGAGAGGCTATTGGAGCGGATCAAGCGAACCCACGGCACTTCGGAGGCCCAAACTAGGCTTGCGCGGGATGTGCGCATGGAACTTGTCGATGCGCCTTCGCCGCAGGACAAGCCCGTTGTCGCCGTCCTTCCCTTCGCAAACGTGAGCGATGATCCCGGTTTTGCCTATTTCGCTGATGGTCTGGCGGAGGACCTCATCTTCTCGCTGTCTGCATTCCGCTGGTTCAGGGTGCTGGCGCAAGCCGCCACCTTCAGGGTGAGAGATGCCGACTGCAGCCCTGCTGATATCCAGCGGACGTTTGGCGCCACCCATGTCGTGAGCGGCCGTGTACTCCGAGCCGGCAGTCGGCTTCGCATCAACATTGAGCTTGTGGGTTGCAGGACCGGCCGGCAGCTGCGGGCTGGCCGGTACGACAAGGCACTCGATGACCTGTTCAATGTTCAGGACGATCTAACGAGGAACGTGGTCGCAGGGATCGAACCAGCGCTTGAGGACAGTGAGATGCGGCGAACGCTCGGCCGCCCGCCCGAAAGCCTTGCGGCCTATGAGCTTCTGCTTCGTGGAAATTGGCATCTCTACAGGGGTTCTCTGCAGGACCAGGATGAAGCAAAGTCCTGTTTCGAAGCATCGCTAGCAAAGGATTCGACCTATGCGGGGGCGTTGGCGGCGTTGGCATTCGTCAAATATCGCGAAGCGCATGCCGATCCCGTAAAGAAATTTGCCGAACGCCTGGAGGATTGCCGAGTCACAGCGGCCCAAGCTCTCCAGCTGGACCCGGGGGACCCGCGCGCCCTGAGGTACTATGGCGGCGCGAGTTGTTTCTTGGGAGAACAGGATACGGCTCTTGGCGCCGTGACCCAGTCAATCGAGCTGTGCCCCAGTTATGCTTCCGCGTATTCGGGGCTGGCGCAGCGGGAAGAGGCCAAGAGCGTGGTGAAGGCTGCCATGGATCCAGATGGCGACGCTCCACGCCGGTTTCGCAACCTCACGCAATTCATTCTGGGGCGACGCAAGATGTAGTGTCTCAAGCCCTCGCGCGGCGACTCAAGCCTCGTGCATGATCCGGGCTAGCTGGGCGCGGCCTGAAGGTCCTTCGAATTCCTTACTCGACTTTTTCGGCGACCACAGTGAATACGACCGTCTTCCCGGCCATCCTGTTGACAACCGGCGTGGATTTCAGGGTCATCACGTTGCCCTTAACTTCAACCTCGCGCTCTAGCGTGGTCCCTGTCGAATTCTGAATCATCGATCCGTCATAAGTGATGATGACTTTGCCACCCTCGACCTTGTAGGTGCCAGACGAGGCGCCCTTGATGTACTTACCCCCTTGGTGAAGACATAGTAGGACGTCGGATTGTCACCGAAGGGCTTGTAGGTTTCTTGGCTTTTCACGTCGACGCCCTCGAAGCTCTTCACCTTCCAGACCCCTCGGCCGGAATACCGAGCTTCTCGTGCAGACGCCGGATCATAGCGACGGCGTGCCCTCGCCCGAGCTTCGACTAAGAGACTGCCTCCGGAGGTACATGGGTCTCAGCCGGCAGCGCGGCTGAGATCCCGGTCGTAACCCGGACCGGACCAAGTGCCGATCGGCCCTTTGATAGGGACACGACTTCTGAACGGAGCCGACCGCGAATGCGCGGAGCAAGCACTTGGCCATGCGCCATGTCCCGGATCCTGGGACATGAAAGATGCAGCCTTCGCCCACGCTCAGGACATTGGCCCCATGACAGGGCCGACGCCTGTCAGCACACTCCTGCGACGAGAGCCGCGCAGGGCGGCTCCCCTCGCAATGGAGGATGCAGTTCATGAATATGCCCACTCGCTCAATGGCGCTGAGCTGTCTCTTCGTGGCGGCCGGCATGACCACTGCGGCACCTAGACTCGCCGCCGCCGAGAACTATCCCAATCGCACGATCAAAATCGTAGTGCCCGTCCCGCCGGGACCGCTGCTGGACGTTGTGCCTCGGATCATCGGCGAGAAGCTCTCGGCCAAGTGGGGCGTACCGGTAATCATCGAAAATCGCCCTGGCGCTGCCCAGCATCTCGGCGCTGAGGCGGTGGCGAAGTCGGAGCCCGACGGATACACGCTGCTGGCCTCGCCACCGGGGCCGCTCGTCGTCAGTCAGCACATTCGCAGCAAGCTCGGCTTCGACCCGAGTGCCTTCGTTCCGGTGAGCGTGATGGTCAAATTCCCCATGGCACTTGTTGCTCATCCGAAGGTGCCGGCCTCAAATCTTCAGGCCTTTCTCGCGTATGCGAAGGCAAATACGAGCAAGCTCAACTATGGATCGCCCGGCGTCGGCAGCCCACCGCACCTCGCCGCCGAGCAATTGATGAAGGCGGCCGGCATTAGCTTCGCCCACGTGCCCTACCAGGGCATGGCGCCGGCGATGAACGACCTGATCGCCGGTCATATCGACGTGATGATCGACGTCTTCGGCAACGCCTGGCCGAACGTAAAGGAGGGCAAGCTCAAGCTGCTCGCCGTGACGTCGCCGGCACGCCTACCCGAGGCCCCGGACGTAGCGACCGTTGCCGAGACGCTTCCTGGATACGCTCACGTCGAGTGGTTCGCAATCGTCGCTCCGCCGAAGACGCCGGCCCATATTGCAACGAAGCTCTCGGCGGCGATTGCGGAGACCTTGAAGCTGCCCGATGTCGCCAAGCGGCTGCGCGACTACGTCCTCCAGCCGGTCGGCAGCTCGCCAAGCGAAACTGCGGATTTCGTCAAGGGCGAAAGCGAGCGCTGGCGCAAGGTGATCGAGGCCACCGGCCTCAAGATCAACTGAGCACGAGCGCCACACAGCCGGGTCAGACAGCCTCCCGCCAGAAGCACGTTGCCCCAGCCCGAAACAACGCAAGACCCATCGCAGGAGGTGGCCCATGTCGAGCATCTGGTGTCGGCGACTGCCTATGGTCGGCTTCCGCGTCGCCAAAGACCGCGGGACGCGGGCCACACGGCTCGGCGCGGTCAAGGCCGACATCGCCCGGCAACTCGCCCGTCGGGAACTGACGGTGGCTGCGGTCGCGGCGCGCCAGGGCGTCACGCCGCGCTACGTCCAGCAGCTGTTCGGGCAGGAGGGCACCACCTTTTCGCAATTCGTGCTCGGACGGCGGCTCTTCCAGGCGCATCGCATGCTTGCCGACCCGCTATGGGCCAGCTGGCCCATTACCGCCATCGCCTTCGAGGATCGGTTCGGCGATCTCTCTTACTTCAACCGCGACTTCCGCCGCCGCTATGCCGCCTCCCCATCGGATGTGCGCAAAGCGGCGCGGCGAGAGCACATTGCCGTAAGTGGAACCCGCGATTTCCTTTCTCGACAAAACCGGCTTCGCTCCAGTCCAAGACGTGACTCCTGCGATCCGGTTGGCGATGGGCAAGGCGGGTCTCCGCCAGCCCTAGCAGAGGCATCACAATCAGCTCCCAGTTGCTGGAACACCTCTCGTGGATCGACCGCGCGCTTTGGTGATTGGAGGCTCGCTGAGCGGCCTTTTCACCGCAAATCTTCTCCGCTCAATCGGCTGGCAGGTCGAAGTATTTGAGCGGGCGCGTGGCGAACTGACCGGCCGCGGCGCGGGCCTTGGCGCGCAGGCCGGGCTCTTTACGGTAATGCGCCGCGTCGGCATTCCGATCGACGAGTCGATCTGGGTGGAGGTACGCTCGCATACTTGCCTCGACCGCAGTGGCAAGGTCGTTTTCCAGGTGCCTGTGCGCGAGGTGACCACGGCCTGGGATCGGGTCTATCGCGCCCTAAGACATGCCTTTCCAACGGAGCACTATCACGCGGGCATGACGCTCGCTGGACTCGAGCAGGATGGACATCGGGTCACTGCGCTGTTTGCGAACGGCTTGCGCCCCGAAGCCGACCTGCTCATCGGCGCCGACGGAATGCGCTCCACCGTGCGCCGGCAGCTGCTGTCCGAAGTTGCACCGCGCTATGCTGGTTATGTGGCCTGGCGGGGAGTGGTGGAGGAAAGCCAAGTCCCGCCCCATTGGCGCGGTATGGCGCTCCAGCACATGGTATTCTGTTTGCCCGACGGCGAACTGGCATTCTCTATCCCAATCGCGGCTTCGGACGACACGCAGCGCGTTCGACGCTGCATGTTCGTATGGTTCCGGCCGGCCGATTACCTCTCCACGTTGCGGCACTGGTGCACCGACGCGGCGGGACGTTGCCACGGCGATTCGATACCACCACCCTTAATCAGGCCGGAGCTGATCAACGATCTCAAGTCGGCCGCCCATGCGCTCCTGGCGCCTCAAATCGCTAATCTGGTGGGTTGCGCCTGCGAGCCCATTCTATCGGCCATATTCGACCTGGAATCGCCGCAGACATTCGGTCGAGTGGCCCTTGTGGGTGATGCTGCTTTCGTCGCCCGCCCGCACGTCGGCACCGGAGTCACTAAGGCAGCCCTGGATGCCCAGACACTCGCCGATACGCTCGCCGCAGCCGATGGCGATCTGGCAAGAGCACTGGCGGACTACGAGAGCAGGCGAAAACCGTTGGGCAGCCAGCTTGTCGCTCGCGGACGTTACTTGGGATCGCACCTCGAACCCACGGGCCCTGACGGAAATGGACCGAGCCGTCGACCGCCAGTCGAAACGCTGCTGCGAGAATACGGTCCTGGCAGCATCACCGACTGGCCCTCGTTCCGCGCCTAAGGCCGTGAGGTCATACGCTGACCCGGTCCAGCGCGCTCGACGCGCTCCGAACCGCTCACCTGACCGACTTTCCCTGATGCTGGCCGCTGGGCTACCATGCGATGTGCATCCTCGCGGGCGCGCCGATGGCTCTTCCAGCTCAGCAGATACGCTTCTGCGCCAGCCGCGACGGCACGCGCATCGCCTTTGCAGCCTGTGGCGCCGGCCCCCCGCTCATTTGGGTGGCCCATTGGATCCACCATCTCGAGTTCGATTGGGATAGTCCCGTCTGGCGGCCGTGGATTGCGGCCCTGGCAAGACGGCACACGCTGATCCGGTATGATTTTCGGGGCGTCGGCCTCTCCGACCGCAACCATGTCGAAATCACTTTCGAAAAGTTGGTCGAAGACTTCGAGGCCGTCGTAAAGGCTGCCCGTGTCGACCGCTTCGCTCTCTTTGCCATGTCAGGAGGCGCAAGGGTCGTCATGCCTTACGTGGTCCGAAATCCGGATCGGGTCAGCCGCCTTGTACTGTATGGAACCTCGCCCTCGGGGCCGCTGGCGCACAACGCGCCTCCGGGGCAAGTGGAAAACATGCAGCTGCAGCTCAAGGCGATGGAGCTGGGCTGGCCTAAGGACATTCCGGGGTTCGGCACGTTCCTCACATCGCTTCACATACCGGATGCCACCCCCGAGCAATCTCGTTCTTTTGACGATCTCCTCCGACTGACCACCTCTGTCGCCAACGGCGTCCGACTTCTGCGCACGCTCGTCGAATGCGATATGCATGACTTGTTGCCGCAGGTTCGCTGCCCGACACTTGTCTTGCATGCCCGTCGGAGTGCCGTCCTCTCTTTCGATGAGGGTCGCGCGGTCGCAGCTCTTGTCCCCGACGCTCGGTTCGTGCCGCTCGAGAGCCGCAATCACATTCTGCTGGACACCGACCGCGCTTGGGAGCAATTCGTCCGCGAGATCGACGAATTCCTGCCTGCCGCCCCCGATTGCACGGTCTTGCTGCTCGACGAATTGACCTCGCGTGAGCGGGAGGTCTTGGAGTGCGTTGCGCAGGGGCTGAGCAATGGCCGGATCGCTGCACGGCTGAAGATCACCGAAAAGACAGTTCGCAATCACGTCTCGACCATCTTGAGCAAGCTCGGAGCCAGCAGTCGCGCGCAAGCTGTGGCGCTCTCGCGCGACGCGGGGTTTGGCCGGAGAACCGCGCCATAGTGGGGAGCAGTTCTGGCGCCGACGCCCCCCGACGCGGGTCCTTCGTTCTTGTTCAATCAACGACAGCAATTGGCACCAAGGAGCCGCTGCGGCCGGGATTTCAACAGGGCCTCAAGCTGAGGGTGCAACAGATGCTCAGAGGTATCGGCCTAGAATTGGGCGGCCCCCTCCCTTCGGTCGGGTCACGCTCTACTCGCCGGCAAGCATTGGCCGGCGAGCGGAGCCGCCGTGCCCGGAAGGCCGGCGTCTCCGCCCCTTCGGGGTGACGATCGTTGCCGCGGAGTCCGTCGCAAAGGCTTCGGCACATTTCGGAGCCGTTCGCTCTGGCGATGGCCAGAACGCACGCAGGAACACACGGACCATGCCGCGGGTCGGCACGGCCTCTCGCAATCGTAGCACGGTGCTCGGCCGGTCAAGACGCGGCCTGGAAACCGTAAAGTTCTTGGCGAGGGCGGCGCGACGGCCGGTCCTGACTCGGCCTTGCGCGCCGTGCGGTCGGAGACTGCACGGCCGGGACGAGAAGATGCGACCCGGCCGAACAAGAAGATGGCACTTTGAGTCCGCGTTGGCAGGTTCTCGCCTCGTGACTGCGGTCGAATTCGTGGAGAGAACCTTGTCGCGTGTTTTCGCCACACCACCCCCTCACTTGAGGACAGCGCGTTCAGCAGAGCATCGAACTTGCCGCGCAGCTCGCCCGTGACAGCGTCGATGTGGCGGGCTGTCTCGCTGACGTCGCGCGCCAAACCTTCAAGCGCTGCAAGGCGGCGCTCGATCTGCATCAGCCGCTCGCCCAGGGCCTTGTTGTCGCCGCCGGCAAGCCCGGTCAGGATCAGCTCACGCGCGACGCCCGTGAGCGTGCCCGACACTGTGTGAGCTCGTGCCTTGAGCGCCTCGATATGACGCGGCGCGAGGCGCAACGAGATGGGCCGTGTGACCTCGGACATGCGCGGTCTCCGGGTGGTTGAACCTCGGTTCAACCAAGCACGAGCCGCGAAGGCGTAATACGAGTATCATTTCGCGAAAGTGGTTTCGATCGCGGCTCCCGCAGGACCGTCAGATCACAACAGGGATTGATAGGAAACCACGAAAGCGGACCCTGCCACCGCGAACAGGCTCGCTCGCCAAGCGATAGTTCGGGAAGCGTGCGAGAAATCGGCCAATGGCAATGCGGCCCTCCAACCGAGCGACGTTGAGGCCAGCGCATACGTGCACGCCCGAGCCGAACGCCAAGTGCCGATTGGGGTTACGCGCGAGATCGAGCCAATCAGGATCGGAAAACTCGGCCGGGTCGCGATTCGCCGCGCCGATACCTATCGTTATGAAGGTGCCGGCCTGTAGATCCACGCCGCCGAGTTCCGTCGCAACCGTTGTGACGCGATTGCCGAATTGGTTGGAGCTTTCGAAGCGCAAGAATTCCTCGACCGCAGGCCGGATCAGGCTCGGGTTCGCAATCAGTCGCGCCTTCTCCTCCGGCCATTCGGCGAGCGAGACCAAGGAGTTGCCTATCAGATTGGTTGTGGTCTCGTGTCCGGCATTGAGGATAAAGATGATGTTGTGCAACAGCTCCCGCTCGGAGAGCTTCTCCCCGCCTTCTTCCCCTCGGATCAGCCGCGTCAGGACATCGCGCTCGGGATCGCCCGGGCGGGAGCGCCGACTAGCCACAAGGATGCGCAGGTACTCAAGGAACCCCGCCACGGCGTCTTCCCCGCATTGGCGCTGCTGGACGGTCAAGACTGGCTCAAGCGCACCGAGAATCGCCAGCGACCAGCTGCGCAGCGGCGCCCGCTCTTCGCGTGGCACATCGAGCAGATTGCCGATCACTTCGACCGGCACGGCGGCTGCTAGATCGGCGATCAGATCGGCCTTCCCCCCCTTTGCGGCAATCGCATCCAGGAGGCCGTCGACCAGCGCCGCAACGGGGTGCTCCATGTCGGAGATTGCCCGCGGGGTCAAAGCTCCGGCGATGCTTTTGCGCACACGGGTGTGCAGTGGTGGGTCGTTGAATACTAGGCTCGTGGTGTGATGCTCGTAGAGCAGGCTGTTGCCGTATTTCGGCTTGAACTCGCGTCGCTTGTCGGAAGAGAAGAGCGCCGCATCCTTGTAGACCGCAATGCAGTCGGCATGGCGCGACAGGAAGATGCTGCCATCAGGCAGACGGTGCACAGGGGCAAACTCTCTAAGCGCATGATAGAGGGGGTAGGGATTGTCGTAGAACTCGGCTGGCAGGCCCTGCAGGTCGAACGCCGCAACGGCGGCCAGAGCTGCCTCCGGATCGGCAAAGCGGGCGGCCGCTCGCCTGCTACCCCGCACATCCACTGTCTGGCTCGGGGATTTGATCATGCGCTTAGTGCCCCATGAGGTTTTCCGTCAGCGATCACGGAGGACGGTGTCGGCAGGTTGTACTGCGTTTGAGTCTCACTGCTTGCTGAGGTTTGTTTGAGCATTCTCAACCCATCCGCATAAAGCTGGGCAGCCGCGTAACGATGTTGGGGAACAGGACGACGAGCGCCAACAACCCAATGAGGGCTACGGTGAATGGTGTGATGCCCCGGAACACGGTACCGAGCGAGATGTGCCCAAGCAGGTTTTTCACGACGAAGATGTTCATCCCGACTGGTGGGCTTATCAATCCAATCTGGACGACGATCACGACGAGGATGCCGAACCAAACGGGATCGTAGCCGAGTCCTGTGATAAGCGGGAAGAACAGCGGCACGGTGAGGAGGATCATCGACAGCTCCTCCATGGCCGTGCCGAGCACGACGTAGATGACGCAGATCGCCGCGATAACCATCACCGGCCACACCGCGAACCTGGACACGAAGGCCTTCAGGTCGGCGGGCATGGACGTGTAATTGACGAAGTTGGCGAAGAGCAACGCGCCAATCAGAATCAGGAACAGCATGGAGGTAGTGCGGGCGCTTTCGATCAGCACGTCGAGCAGGATTCTCCAAGTGAGTGCCCGACGAGCAAGCGCGAACAGGAACGCGCCGCCGGAACCTATGCCAGCGCCTTCGGTGGCCGTGAACCAACCCACGTACATACCGCCGATGACCAGGGCAAACAGGGCGATCACTGCCCAGACATGTCTGAGCGCTCGCAGGCGCTCCGGCCAGGGTTGCGGCTCCGCTCGCGGCCCAGCTTCGCCATCGCGCCAGGTGATCCATGTCACGGCGAAACAGAGGAGCACGGTGGCGATCAGCCCTGGAATGATGCCGGCAATGAACAGCTTGCCGATGCTCGTTTCGGTCATGATCCCGTAGATCACCATGATCACCGACGGGGGAATCAGGATGCCGAGGGTGCCGCCGGCCGCGATGGAGCCTGCGGAAAGCGAGTCCTTGTAGCCGTACTTGCTCATCGACGGGTAGGCCACCTTGGTGAACGTAGCCGCGGTGGCGATCGATGAACCGCAGATAGCACCGAATGCCGCGCAGGAGACCACAGTGGAAATTGCGAGACCGCCCCGCCGGTGGCCGAGGAAGCAATAAGCGGCGTAGTAAAGTTCTTCCGAGATCCCCGCCCGTACGACGAAGTTGCCCATCAGAATGAACAGCGGAATCACGGAGAGCGTGTAGGAAAGGCCGGTCTCGTAGGTGATCTGCGCGATCATAGCCGAGGCGACGTTGAGTTGAGCTTGTAGGCGACGCCCGCGAAGCCAACTATTCCCATGGCGAACGCCAACGGGATGCGCAGGAAGGCAAGTGCGAGAAATGCCGCGAAGCCGACGAGCGCCTCGATCACGGGTCTATACCTCTGCGGAAGGGTGGCGGTGCGGACGCCGCAGCGCCAGGACCAGCAGCGCCATTGCCGTGAACGCCATCAGGATGCTCATACCGTAGGTTAGATAGGCGAGTCTGAATTTGAGTTGCGCCGTGGTCTCGCCGGCCGCGGCCAGGGCAACTGCCCGGGCCCACAAGCGCCACGCCAGATAGCCAGTGGATGCAAAACCCACAACGCAGGCGCCGATGTGTTGCAATCTGTAGATCCAATCGGGCGTGATCGCGTCGAACAGATCGACCGTGATGTGATCGTTCCTCAGCGTTACCAGGGGTAGCCCGCAGAAAATCAGGGCGGCGAGCAGCGTCTCGGTAATCTCGAAGCCGCCGTAGACTGGATGATTCAGAAAGTAGCGGCCGATGACATCCACGCACGTGAGCACCATTAGGCAAAAGAGCACGACTGCGGAGAGCACACCGAGCGCCGGCACAAAGAGGCGATCGAAAAAGGCGAGTGGTTTTTCCGGTTCCATTGTCGTTTCCCCCGACAGGGCAGGGTGTCGTCGCTGCACCCCGGTGTCCGGCGGGATGCAGCGAGACTCGGAAGTGACCTACCTCTTGCCTGCTGCGATTTCGACCCGCAGCGCTGCCAACACGGCCGCGCCGTCGACGCCCTTTGCGTTCGCCTTCTCGATCCAGGCCTTCTCCAGCCCCTCAGTGCGCGCCTTGATCTCGGCGACGAACTTTGCGTCGGCGGTCACAATTGGGATGTTGGCATCGCGCACGGCTTGCTCGCTGCGAACATCCATGGCGTCCCACGCCCTGCCTGCTCGACGCGCCAAGGCCTCGCCCGAGAGCTTGTTGATTGCCGTCCGATCAGCTTCGGAGACCTGTTTCCACTTGGCCTCGTTGACCAACAAAGCGAAGCTAACGTTGTAAAGGCCGCCAGGCACGTATGTCACGTGCTTGATGAGCGGCAGCAGCTTGAAGGACAACGGCGATTCCTTCGGGAAGAAAAGGCCATCGGCAACGCCCTGACTCAGGAGCTCGTAGCTCTCCGGGGCAGGCTTGAGCATCGGCACGGTACCCAGTGCTTTGGCAACATCGCTGACGACGCCACCGCCGATGCGGATCTTTAGGCCGTCGAGGTCCTTGACCGAGTTGACTGCTCGTTTGGTGTTGTAGATTTGGCCCGGGCCGTGCGTGAACACCGCGAGCACGTGAACACCCTTGTGCTCTTCATGTTTGGCGAGCAGCTTCTCGTAGACGCGCTGGTACGCGACCGAGATCACTTCCGACGTGTCACCCATGAATGGGAACTCGACCGCATCGGTCAGCGTAAAGCGACCCGGTGTGTAGCCATGCACAATGAACGAGAGGTCGGCGAGACCATCCTTGACCGCATCCAAGGTTTGCGGCGGCGCAACCACCGCCTTCGCCAGCAGGTTGCACTTCACGCGGCTCTGCGTCGCGGCCTCGACATCCCTGCAGAAGGGCATGGTGATGTCCGCGACGAGAAGGCGGGTGTGCGGTAGCCAGCTATTGACGTTGAAGGTGACCTGGGCGCTGGCTGCGCTGGAAAGCACCATTGATATGGCCGCGAATGCGCTGAGACGGATTGTGTGAAAACGCATTGTCAGTCCTCCTGGTCATGAGGATTCATAGGGGGTCATCTTGGTGATGACTGCCCGCTGTACGGTTGAGCTTTGCGCTTGTTGAGCGCCAACGGTGCTAACGCACCGAGATGTTAAGGAGGCTGATGTGCCATAGGTTCCTCCCTGGTTCTGACGGATCCTGTCGCGGGGCTGTGGCGCTCTGTTGCGCCGGAACCCTTCTGATTGGTCCGCCAAGTTTGTCAGGAAGCAGGGAGGACGTGAATCACCTAGGGGCGCTAGGCACAGGTCGTAGCGACCCACTCGGTGTTGTTGAGCATAAGCTTTAAGTCTAGTACTGACGTATAGTCACAACGGCGAGTTGGCGTCCCGGGGCGTGGTGTAGGAGGTGGGGGCGGAGCGTTGCGCGGAGGGAGGCCCGAGGGCCGACCGGAGAGCAACGCTCACTGACAGCTTTTCCCCAAGCTGTCCACAGCGGCGCCTTCGCTGGGGGCGGTCATGGTCCGAATCAGGGTTGGCTCGGGTTGCGAAGTCCAAACGCAACCGGAGACTCGGACCATGACGATCGACAGGATGACCTTAAAGGCTCTGATTGAGAAGGGGTCGGATCATGATCTCCTCAGGGAGATGGTTGGCTTCGTCGCCAACCGGATGATGGAGCTGGACGTGGAAGGGCTGACGGGCGCGGCCTACGGCGAACGCTCCGTCGCCAGAACGAACCAGCGTAACGGCTACCGCGAGCGGGCCTGGGAGACGCGCGCCGGCACGGTGGAGCTGGCGATCCCGAAGCTGAGGAAGGGGAGTTACTTCCCGACGTTCCTGGAGCCGCGCCGCGCGTCCGAGAAGGCATTGGTGGCGGTGATCCAGGAAGCCTACGTACACGGTGTTTCGACACGATCCGTTGACGACCTAGTGAAGGCGATGGGAATGACGGGGATCTCCAAGAGCCAAGTGTCACGTCTGTGCACGGAGATTGACGAGCGTGTGCAGGCGTTCCTGACACGTCCGATCGAGGGAAGCTGGCCGTATCTGTGGATCGACGCAACCTATGTGAAGGTGCGCGAGGCGGGGAGGATCGTGTCCGTTGCCGTAATAGTAGCTGTGGCAGTCAACACCGACGGCCGGCGCGAGGTGCTCGGCCTGGCGGTGGGTCCGTCGGAGGCGGAGGTGTTCTGGAGCAAGTTCCTCCGCTCACTGACGCGGCGCGGACTGCGCGGGGTCAAGCTGGTGATCTCGGATGCCCACGAGGGCCTGAAGGCAGCCGCCGCCAAAGTGCTGGGCGCCACCTGGCAGCGCTGCCGCGTGCACTTCATGAGGAACGCGCTGGCCCACGTCGGCACCAAGCAGCGCCAGATGGTGGCCGCCGCCATCCGCACCGCCTTCACCCAGGAGACGGAGAAAGCAGCGCATACGGAGTGGAGTGCCGTCGCCAATCGCCTGCGCGGCCGCTTCCCCAAGCTCGCCCTCCTCATGGACGAGGCCGAGAACGACGTGCTCGCCCATATGAGCTTCCCCAAGGAGCACTGGACCCAGCTGCACTCCACCAACCCGCTGGAGCGCCTCAACGGCGAGATCAAGCGCCGCACCAACGTGGTGGCCATCTTCCCCAACGAGGCCGCCATCGTCCGTCTCGTCGGCGCCCTGCTCTTGGAGCAAAACGACGAGTGGGCCGTGCAGCGCCGCTACATGACGCTGGAAACCCTCGAGGGATTGAGCGATGATCCACAGGCTAGGCCGCGGCGCATCGCAGCGGCTTAAGATGTTGCCCGAGCCGGCCCAGAGCTCGCGGCCATGATCGGTGCTCTTACACCACCGCCTGGGACACAACC
>Ga0247727_10004873_pt1 | contig 27920 bp, 14 predicted proteins | sample WisWelCaveWW1625_FD_202498 | JGI IMG/M metagenome (GOLD analysis project Ga0247727, IMG submission 202498) | Biofilm microbial communities from Wishing Well Cave, Virginia, United States - WW16-25 | ecosystem: Environmental > Aquatic > Deep subsurface > Groundwater > Cave microbial mat | place...
CGGGCAACCCCTACCTCAACAAGCAGAAGAGCCACGGATTCGGGACGTTCGGCGGGCCCCACATCCTGAGCCTGGTGACCGAGGTGGCGACCCGCGCTCTCAAGGCCGTCTGGTTCCACAAATGGCACGTGCATCGACGCGCGCGGCCCGAGGTGTTTGGCGGGCGCATCGACGTCCATCTCAACGGCCTCGCGACCTACCCGATCGACTCTGAGATCCTCAACTCGAACGCCGCGGCGGAGACCTTCAACCGGTTCGGTAACTACCTCCTGTCGCAGGCCTACCCGGAGGCGAGCCCGCTGCATCCGTCCTACGGTTCAGGCCACACCACGGTCGCCGGCGCCTGCGTGACGATTCTCAAGTGGTTCTTCGACGAGAACTTCGTCCTGCCCGATCCGGTCGTGTCGAGCGAGGACGGAACGCAGCTCGTTCCGTACACGGGACCGCACCAGGACCAGCTCACCGTCCGCGGCGAGCTGAACAAGGTCGCGATGAACGTGTCGATCGGCCGCAACTTCGCGGGCATCCACTGGCGCACGGACTCGACCGAGTCCCTCAGGCTCGGCGAGGCGCTCGCGATCCAGCTCCTCCAGGAGCAGAAGCCCTCCTACGCGGAGCAGCATTCGGTCACGTTCACCAAGTTCGACGGCACGCAGGTGACGATCTGAAGTAAGAAGTAAGAAGGATGAAGTAAGAGACAAGGGAGCGACCGTTGCCGGCGGTCAGGGACGGGAGTCTCGCGGCCGACGACCACCGGACGACCCGCACACCTTAGAACGCAACTGCAGCCTCGGCCCTCTTCGGCCGGGGCTGCTTCGTTTGAAGTAAGAAGTAGGAAGTAAGAAGGATGAAGTAGGAAAAACCGAAGGGAATTTGAGGGCTCGTCAGACGGAATGGAAGCACGAGCGATCGTTCAGCAGACCTCTGAACAGCAAACCAGAGTTTGCAAATCCCCCAGAGCGGGACTGCGATCCAAAAAAGCAGCAAGAAGTTCGGACCGCTTGCAACCTACTACTTGTTTCATCCTTCCTACTTCTTACTTCATCCTTCCTACTTCCTACTTCATCCTTCCTACTTCCTACTTCATCCTTCTTACTTCTTACTTCTTACTTCCTACTTGGTCCCCCATCCTCTCCCAAGCAAGGAGGAGCGCAAGGGCTGAAGGTCCGCTCTTGAACTCTCCGCGAAGGATCGAGTCCCGCAAGGCCGCAAACGGAATCAGCTCGACCGCCATCTGCTCGGTGGCCTCGCGCCGGATCACGCCGTCCTGCTTGAGCCCGCGGGCGAGGTAGATGTCGAGCTCCTCGTTGCTGATGCCCGGGCTGCCGCACAGGTGGGCGAGGTGCACCATCTCACCGGCGCGGTAGCCGGTCTCCTCCTCGAGCTCGCGCCGCGCGGCGACCTCTGCAAGATCGCCGTCCCGCCCGCCGGAGGGACACTCGAGCTGGGTGCGTTGCAACGTGTGCCGGTAGATGCTCTCCATCACCACCCGGCCGTCGTCGAGCAGCGGCACGATCAGCACGTAGCCCTCGTGCTCGACCAGCGTGTAGGTGATCTCCTGCCCGCCAGGCAGCACGATCTCGTCCTGCCTCAGCCGGTACCACTTGCTCTCGAACAAGTACCGCGACGACGTGACCCGCCAACCGCCCGAATCCCTCATGACTTCGCCCCCGTTCATTCCCGCGAAAGACCGACTCGCCTGAATCGCTCAGAGACGATCATCGCCGCTCATCGATCCCTCCCCATTTGAGCCTTGATGCACCCCTGCTCCAGCGCCGAATTCCTGGCGGTTTCCAGGATCAGATTCCTGGCGGGGCGTCCCACGCGCCGAGCGCGCGCCTGAGCGCCACGAGCTGTCCCAGGTGGTAGGCGTTGTGATCCGCGACCAGCAGAGCCTCGGTCAGCAGTGTGACCTCGGGAGCATGCCTGATCGGCTCCATCAGCTTCGGCGCGTTCCTGCGCACCAACCGCATGACGGCCTTGAGATCGGTCCGGAACTGCACAATGCTTTTCTGCCACGCCGCAGCGGACGGCGGCGCCGTTCTCGCCGGCCAGTACTCCTGTGGAAACCGCGGAGAGACGTGACCTGGACTCAAGCAGTAGTCGAGGATGTCGCGCTGAGCGATGCGCATGTGCTCGATCACCTGCCACGGGCTGTGCGCGATGCCCTTCACCTTCGCACCGCGCAGTTTCACGGGCAGATCCGACACGGCGGCCATGAAACCGACGTGGGCACTTTCGCAGTCCAGCAGCCACAAGACGTGGTCGCTGAGTTTCTTCGCTTCGACCGCGTTCATCGTTCGATTCCATCCCGATCGAGAGTTCGGCAAAGAAGCGCACCCGGTTTCACTCGGCCTCGGAATTGCGCACACCCTGCTCTCGTATTCCTACTCTGTCCAGTATGCGCCGGGGCGGCACGTTTCGAAGTACGAGTGATTCCCTTCGAGGTCCTTGGCCACGCAGCCTCGGGATTCGTACGACTCCTTTCCGCGTGAGGAATCTCCGGGCCGTGCGGTTAGGGTCCGCGCAAGAATAACTTCCCGTTCTCGGTGCTCAGATTTGCGCCAGGTTCGTCCTCGACGATTGAGCGAATCCGGGCAGCGAGCGTAGCGAGCGGTGTATTGGTCGATACGCTGAGGAATTCGCGATTGAGGAGAGGGCGAAGATGGTGTGAAGCTGGGCGCCCAGGATGGGAAGTTTTTCTTGCGCGGACCCTTAGAAGAACGACGGGGCGCCGAGGATTCCGGGGAGTGGTCGCAGTCCCTGGGGGCCGAGAACGAGGGCGAGGCGGCGGCCGGCGAAGCCGAAGCCGAACTGCAGGACGTCGGCGGCGTTCCAGAGGGTCTGGGTGCCGTAGTCCGCGATCAACGGCAGCGGCACGATCGCCTGCCCGCTCAGGGTGTCGACGATCGCGAACAACGAGATGCCGGGAGCGGCCGAGGCGATCAAAGCGGCCTGAGTGCCCGGGGAGTTGATCGAGAGCGCCGACAGGAAGACACCCGCGGGCGCCGCAACGAGAGTCTGCGCGCTCTGCGTCGCGGCGGCAGGGAGTCGCACGAGGCGTGTGCCGGCCGTGTCCTCGAGGATCGCGAGGCGCGTCGTTCCGCCCGCCGTCTTGCGCGCCATGAACACCGGCATCTTCGCCAGCGCGCCGGCCTGGAGCAGCGCTCCGCCGGAATCCGCGGTCCACCAGTCGAACGCCGGGATCCCGACCTCGACGGTGCGGTCGTCGACGACGACCATCGAGAGTTCGTCGCCGCCGCGCGCCGCGCACAACGGGTTGATCTTCGCCCCCTTGTCCCAGGGGATCGCGGTGTCGCCCGAGGTTCTCGTCAGGTTCGAGACCTGAAGCACCTGCGTGCCGCTCAAGGTGACCTGATAGAGGTCCCTGGTGTCCGGATTCTCGCCGGACACCATCACGATCTGGCCGGCGAAGTCGCCGACGCCGGTCGTGTCGCCGATCGATTCGACGAAGAACGCGTCCTCGGTGAGGTGGATCGGCGCGTTCGACCCGTCGGTCAGGCGCGAGAAGTACTCGACCTCCAGGTCCTCGCGACCGTAGGTGATGCGCGAGCCGTCTTCGTTGAGAGCGAGGAACGGCCCGGTCGGCTCGGGAAGATGTCCCACCGGCTGATAGGCCGCGGGTGACTGAGTGAGGTTGGCGAAAGTTCCGCCCTCGTCGCCGACGTAGATGTCCCAGAGGTCCTCCGTCTCGCCGGCGAGGACCGCGATGACCTTGCCGTCGCGCGAGACCTGCATCTCCTCCCCGATCACGACCGGGGCGTTCGAGCCCGACGGCGGCAGCGCAATCAGGGTCGCGCCGCTCAATCCGTCGGTCGGCGAGCGGTAGAGCGTCGAATCCAGGTGCGTGAAGTACAGGGAGTCCGCCGTGAACGTCAGCGATGCGGGCTCGACGTCGGGCAGAGTGATCGCGGAGCTGACCACGAACCAGGGCTGGCCGTTGGCGAAGCTCTGTCCATCGAGTCGCAGGAGGTAAACGTCGGCGCTGCCGGCGACGTCGGCGTCGGTGACCACGGCGGCGCGCTGCTCCCAGGCGGAGACGGCGACCACCGTCGCGAACGGATCGATTCCGGACACGAAGGGCAGGTCGACGAGCGTGCGCGCGTGCCCCGTTGCATCGACGTGCAGGAAGCCCGAGCGGCTCTGCACCGGATCCTGGAACTTCACGATTCTTCCGTCTCCCGGGATGCGCAGAGACACGACTCCGGCGAAGTCGCTCGTCATCTGAGCGAGGAGAGGGTCGAGCTGGTCGACGGCGCTGCGCGCGGTCAGGAGGATCGACTGGAAACCGACGGGGTCAGGGCCGTCGAACGACAGCGGCTGCAAGGTGCCGGCGTCGAAGGATGAGGGCGATTGAAGGGCGCCGTTCCAGACCGATATCTCATCGGCGTCCGCATCGCGGCACATGATCGCGACCGCGAACAGAGCCGGCCCGATCAAGCTCGTGAAAGAGCTGCAGCCAGTCGTGAATCTTGTGCATTGTCGCCACATCTGACGTCACCTCGAAACAACCCGATTCCATGTTCCAGGCTCTGAGCTCGCAAGCGCCTTGCCCATTCCCGTGGCCCCTGCCCCTTTTCGCCGCGAGCGACGGTGCCAAGAACGCTACTCGATCCTCACGAACCTGGTTCCGAGCCCGCGCCCGAACCGGGAACATGTCCCCAGCGCCAGCAGCGAGCGCAACTTCCATAGCACGATGCGGGCGGTGCGGGAGACGCAAGCCTGCTGCACCACCGTCTACACGGTGGATCCAGAATCTGGACTCAGCCCGTAGCGGCGGACCTTGTCGTAGATCGACGCGCGCGAGATTCCCAGCGACCTCGCCGCCTCCTCCTTGCTTCCCCGGCAGCGCTTTAGGGCCTGGCGGATCGCCTCCTTCTCGAGGTCGAGCAGGGTCATCGGCTGATCGAGCTTGAGCCCGGTCGGCGCCGGTTCGGAAACGTCCGCCCGCCACTCGAGAAGATCGCCGTCGGCGAGCGCGAATCCACGCTGAACCTCGTTGCGAAGCTGGCGGATGTTGCCGGGCCAGGAGAACTCCTTGATGCGCCCTTCGCTGTCCGGGTGAAAGCGCAGGGTGCGATCGAATTCTCGATTGAGCTGCTCGAGGAAGTGACGTGCGATCCGCACGCTGTCGTCGCCGCGCTCGCGCAGCGGCGGCATGTGGATCTCCGCCGCGGCGAGGCGATAGAACAGGTCCTCCCGGAATCTCCCCTCCGCGACCATCTTCTTCAGGTCGCGATTGCTGGCGCAGACGATGCGCACGTCGATCGCGATCGGCTGGTCCCCTCCGAGGGGCCGGATCGCCCTCTCCTGCAGCACCCGCAGCAGCTTTGCCTGCAGCGCGAGTGGCAGGTCGCCCACCTCGTCCAGGAGGAAGGTGCCGCCGCTGGCGATCTCGAACAGACCTTGGCGGTCCCGGTCCGCACCGGTGAACGCGCCTTTGCGAACTCCAAAGAACTCGGCCTCGAGCAGAGTCTCGGGAATGGCCGAGCAATTCTCCGCGACCCAGGGCCTCTCCTGGCGTGAGCTCAGCTCGTGAAGGCGGCGCGCGGCGAGCTCCTTCCCCGTGCCGCTCTCCCCCGTGATCAGGACCGAGAGCTCGGTGGCGGCCAGCCTCTCGATCAGTCGATTCACCTGCTGAAACGCGGGGGATTCACCGATCCAGGCGCTGGTGTCGGCCTCCGCTCCCGCGCGCTCCAGCGTGCGCCGCGCCATCAACAGGTCGGAGGTCTGTACTTCGACTTTCCGGGACAGCCGCCGATTGAGCTCGTCGATCCGGTTTCGAGACCGCAGGTTGCGCAAGGCGATCGCCGCCTGATCAGCGAGAGCGTCGATCAGCTCGATCTCGCGCTCGCCGAACACTCCCTCGCGGATCGGGTTGTCCAGGTACAGCGCGCCCTGGGTTTCCTCGTCGACCCGGAACGGCACGCACAGGATCGAGCGCAGGTCGAGCTCTGTCACGCTCTCGCGCTCCCGGAACCTGGGGTCGAGGCCGGCGTTGGTGGTCACGAGAGGCCGGCCGCTCTTCAGCGCCTCTTTCAGGAACGAAAAGCTCATCTCGCGCTCCGGATCGGAGATCATCCCGCCACTCAAGGTGAAGCTCGCCTCGAACTCGGTGCTCTCGCCCTTCTGCAGCACGATGAATGCGCGCTGGCCGGAGGCGAGCGACAGCGCAGTTTCCACGATGTACTGCAGGAGGCGCTTGAGATCGGTCTCCAGGCTCAGGCGCTTGTTGATCGCGAGAAACGTTCGCAGCAGATCCCGGTTCGCAGCCAACTCTTCTTCCTCTTCAGTCTCCGCAGGGCTTCTTCCGTGACGGCGCAGCGCCCGGCGGCGCAGCGCGTTCATCGAGACCAGGATACGCAGCCTTCGGACCCTGGACGCCGATGGCTCGATCGCATCGAGGATCTCCTGGATGCTGCGGCGGGTGGCCGACTGTCCGTGTTGATCGCCGCGGCGGACGGACCACAGGAGCCGCCAGATGCAAGCTTCGAGCCATTGCCGGCGGCCGCCGCAGGCGCGCGCCGCCTTCTCGATCGACTCCAGGGCGTCGGCCGTCGGGAACTCGTCGTCGACGACCATCGACTCGAACGCAGCGTCGACTTCGAGCAGAGTCCCATGGAGCTCTGTCCGGATCTTGTTCAGGAGCCTGCCCGCCGTCGAGCGGTCCGAGAGCATTCTCCGGAACACGACCTTCATGAGGTCGAGCCTCGAGGACAATCGTCCGTCTCGAAGCTCCTGATTTCTCGCCTCGACGCGCCGCAGCCACTCGTCCGCCTTCTCCCAGTGCTCGGCGGCGAGGAGGCGCTCGATCAGGAGCAGCGAGGCTTCGATCTCGACGTCGCCTTCCTCCTCGCGCCGGCAGCGGTCGATGAGCTCGAGCAGGGAACGGGTGAAGCGCCGGCGCTCTCCCGCCGAGAAGGCAAGGCGCAGCATATGCAGGTCGAAGATCGCTCGCACACGTGACTCCGCGTGCTTCTCGACCCAGGGTTGCGCCTGCTCGAAGTGCCGGCGCGCATCGGCGAGCAGGCCCTGGTCGAGCGCAAGGATGCCGAGGTTGGCGAGCGCGACCGAAAGGCCGCGCGCATCCCCGAGCGCCCGGCGCAGCTCGAGCGCGGTGGTGAAGTGATGGCCGGCCTCGGCGAAACGCATGCACTCCTTCAAGTACACGCCCAGGTTGGAGTGCAGGGCGGCCGCCTCGTGCATCTGCCCGGCCTTCTCGCGAAGCGCGAGAGCCTCGCGCGCCGTGTCGACCGCAGACCGAGGCTGTCCCTGACGGCGCTGGATCTCCGCCCAGTGCGTGAGCAGCATCGCCAGGAATGACTTCTCGCCCGCGCTGCGTGCCAGGTTGATGCCACGGCGAACCACATCCGCCGCCGCGTCGACCGAGCGCGCCTTGAGCAGCGCCGTGATCTGGATCAGTGTCCACTCGAGCTTCTGCCGACCTTTGAGGTCCTGTGACCTTCGCTCGATCGCCTCGATCAGCGGAAGAGCCGATCGCGCCTCTCCCGAGCGGGCGAGCACCTCGACCAGGCCCTGGACGAAATCGAGCTCCTGCTTGGTGCCGCGAGTTCGCCGAAGACCGATCTCGAACGTCTGGCGAGCGAGGTCGAGCCTAGAGCCCTGCAGGTGAATCCTCGCCAGCAGGAGCAGCAACGCGTTGCGTGCCTCGCCGCGAATGCGTCGACTCTGCAGCGCCTGTTCCAGGACGCCGCGCGCGACGCTGCTCTGTCCGGCGCGCAGCAGCAGGCGCGCCGCGGCGGCGAGCGCGCTGCCGCCGGAGGGGTCCTCGGTCAGGAGTCGCTCCGCCAGGCGCTCCGCAGGCAGGGCGACCAGGTCCGCCCCGGCGGCCGCGATCGTGTCGCCGTGCTCGAGCAGGAGCTCCGCGGCGGCCCGTGTGTCCGTGGCTTGCATGCTGTGCACGAATGCGCGTCCCGGGTCGCGGGCGCGTTCGCGAAACCACGTCGAGAGCAGCCGGTGCCGGTTCGCGAGCTCATCGTCGCCGGGTAGAGGTCCTGTCGAGCGCAAGACCTTCCAAGCTTCGAACAAGAGCTCGATGCAAGAAGCCTGCTCCAGCTTGATCTGGGCGATGCGCGGCGAGATCCCGCAGTGCTCGCAAATGGAAAGGGCCACCACCATCGGCACCGGGCTCTGCGTGCACTGCAGAAAGGACAGAACCTGCATCAGCCTGGGCTCCAGCACCGGCCGGGGTTCCGGGCTCGAGATTTCCTTCCCCAGCTCATTCCAGTCGATCTCGAGGCGGCCAAGGACGATCCGTCCATGCTCGAGGGAGATCGCGCCGCGTTCGGCCAGAGCCCGGAGCAGCCGCTCGATTGTTCTTGAGTCGCCGTAGCCCTTTTCGAGCAGCCGCTGGAGGAGCTGGCGCTGGGCCCTTGAGAGCATGGAGAGGTCGGCGGACGTGAACAGCTCTTGTGCGAGCAGCTCTTCGCTGATCCGCGGCGGACCGAGCTTTTTGCAGCAGAGCACCTCCATCAGGTCACGGTCTTGCGGCCTTGCGTACAGAACGATGCATCGGCCGCGCCCGCTGCGCGACTCCGTGGAGGCGATGTGCTCCAGGAGCGATCGATTCAGCGGTGCGACCACCACGGAGTGATCTAAAACGGCGCCGAACGCGGCTTCGTTCTTCGCTGCGACGAAAGGCCGGCCGCGCACCGCCGCCGTCCACGAGACTTCGCGCACCAGGTCCGCGGGATCGTCGTCTCGACCGAGCTCGACACACACGACGACAGGCTCTTCGCTCAGGACTGTCTCGATCTGTTGCACGATCTCCCGGAGGGCAAGGTTTCCGGGCAGGCTCGGCGCGAGAGGCGCCTCACCTTCCATTCCAGGTCCCGTGAAACCGAGCTCGGCCAGAAGACCGAGAACTCGGGCCGCCGAATCGGGCCGCTGCTCCGGGTCGACGGCCGTCAGGCGGCGGACGAGCGGCGTGAGGCGAGGATCGAGTGAGCCCTTGTCGACACAGTCGAGAAACGGCCTCTGGGGAAACCTCGCATAGAACGCCGACGGATCCGAAGGCAGCTTTCCGCCGAACAGCTCGAACAGCATCACCCCGAACGCGAACAGGTCGGCGCGCACGCTGAGCGGCCGCTCGAGCAGCCGTTCGGGCGAAACGTAGTAGACGCTGCCCGCGGCCGCGCGCACACCCGGACTCTCGCCGGCCACGACTCCGCTCAACGAGAAGTCGGTCAGCTTGGCGGCGACGGGGCCGTCCTGCGGCAGGAGAACGTTCTCCGGCTTGAGATCAAGATGGCAGACGCCTGCCTTGTGCAGCGCCATCAATCCGCACAGAACCGCCACGGCGACCTGCTCGCGCCGCTCGCGCTCCAGCGAACCCAGCGCGTCCCGCAGCGTGCAGCCGGGCACGTATTCGCGCAGCAGGAAGGCGCGGCCGTCCACAAGGACTCCGGCATCGATCAGCGCGGTCAGGAACTGCGACTCGACCCGCCGCAGGGTGTCCACCTCGCTCGTGAACGCGATGAGGTCACGGACACTGAAGGATTTCCGCACGGCTTCGCGTGAGTCTGCAAGGCGCACGCGCTCGACCCTAAGAGAGCCCGTGTCCTTCCAGATCTCGACCACTCGCCCGAGCTCGGCCATTCATTCGCCCCAGGTACTGACGATCACTTCCACGCTCGACAACTTATCCTTCGCTCTGACGATCCGGGAAAGCGGGCGCAAGGCGCGATGGAGAGGCTCTAGTATCCTTTCGGCCCCACCGCCCGGAACGTTCCGTCGATCGACTACTGCAAGGCCGAACCATGCCCTCTCCAAGACGAAAGAGGTCCCCCGGCGAGATGGTGCGTCTCAAGCCGGCGGACCCATTCGATTTGATCCGGCTGATCGCAAAGAGCCAGTCCGATCCCCGCAAGGCGATCGCCGAGCTGGTGCAGAACTCCCTTGACGCGGACTCGCGCAGCATCCGCATCACCCGCTTCTCGCAGAAGGGAACGCGCGCGATCTCCGTGATCGACGACGGCCACGGCGTGTTCCCCGAGAAGGAGCGCCCCGAAGCGCTGCGCTGGCTCGCGACCAACATCGGCCACTCCTGCAAGGCGAGGCTCACGCCCGCCGAGCGGCACAAGCAGATGACTCTGGGCAAGTACGGCATCGGGCTCCTGGGGTTCTGGAGCGTCGGCCGGGCGATGGAGATCCGCTCGCGCGTGAAGGGCTCCGACCTCTACGTGCTGCGCTTGCAGGAGGACGTGCGCGACGGACACGTGAGCAAGCATCGCCTCGGAAAGCTTCATTCAGAGACGTTCACCGAGATCGTGATCTACGAGCTGCATGTCGCGGCGGAGCCGCAGCTCACCTTGCGCCGTCTCGCCGCCTACCTCGCCGGCGAGATGCGCGGCCAGCTCCTCAGCCGGGACGTGACTCTCGAGATCTTCGACAACGTCGCGCGTGGCATGGCCCAGAAGCACCTCGTCGTCAAGCCGCAGCGCTTCCAGGGGCTGCTGGTGACCCTGTCCCCCGAGCTGCCGGTCCCCTCGTTCGCGCCGGCCCGCGTCGAGCTTTATCTCGTCGCCGAGGACGAGGGTCGAAGGGGAGTCGTCTCGCTCGCCTGCGGGGGCGCGACGGTGCTCGACGACATGACGTTCGTCGAAGGCTTCGACTCTCCGCGCGAGCCCTGGTCGCTGGGCCGTTTCGAGGGCGTGATCGATTTTCCCGACTTCGAGGTGGCCCCGGGCACGCGCCGTGGCTTCGTGCCGAACGCCGCCTCCGCGGCATTCCTGAGCGCCCTTTCCGAGCTCGAGTCGCGGTGCCGGGAGATCCTGGCCCAGGATGCAGAACGCCGCCGCCAGGAACGGGAAGCCGACGACGCCAAGGATCTGCGCCGCGTGTTTCGCCGCCTTCCGGTCGCTCTGCCGCATTACTCTCTGTTCAGCGTGAGGGACGGAAGGGGCAGCGAACGCGCGGAGATCAAGTCCGGCGAGCGCACGGGTCCCGGCGCCGAGGAGATCGCGAGCGAGGTTCCCGAAAAGCTGTTCTCCATGGACGCGGGTGAACAGCAGTTTCTCTTCCCGCTGGGGCCGCTCGCGCGCGTCGAGGTGAAGCCGAAGAAGAGCACGCTCGCACCGCTCTCGGCGAGACGTCTCAAGGCGGCCGCCTTCGACGGCGACGGCCGCGAGATCAACGAAGGCATCGAGTACCACTGGAGCGTCGACGGCATGGGAGACGTCGTCGTCGAGGATCCCCGAAGCTCCTGCCGCTTCCTCGCACCGATGACCCCCTGCGAGACGCGCGTCAAGGTGGTCGCGCACCAGGGGGAGACAAGCGCCGAGGCGTTCGCCGAATTGAAGGTGAGCGACGACGTCGACGTGCGCGACGGCGATGCCGGCGTGCCCGACCCCCAGCCGGTGACGGCGCCGTCGGAGGGCTGGCGCTCGCGCGTGGTCGAAGGCCTGTGGCAGTACAACACCGCTCACCCGGACTATCGCGCGGTGCAGGACGACCTCAAGAGGCGCCTGCGCTACCTGGTCCACCTGTTCGCGAAAGAAGTCGTGCTGCGCAATTTCGGCGACCTCGGCGACGCCCCGGTCCTCGAGCGCATGGTCGAGGTCCTCACCCACGTCGGCGACAACATCGCGCGCCGCACCGGAGCGAAGGACCGCGACAACGCCGAACAGTGACTCTTGTCGGGTGCGGTCGCTCGGGCGGGTGCCGGGCGCCGCTGGCTTCGACCGTCACGATGACTTGAGGACCGAGACGCGAAGCGTTCTCGAGAGGTGGATCGGCACAAACCATCCGGCCGGGTACAAGTAGTCCTCGCCGCTCTCGTCGACGATGCGCAGGTCCCCATCCTTGGCCGCGTCATCGTCAGGCAAGACGCGATAGATCTTGTGCAATTCCAAGGACGCAGGATACTCTGAGTTCTCCACGCAGACAACAAAGCGTTGCGCGGAGCGACGACGTCTCCCGGCAACCCTAGTCGAGATACCTCTTCCGCTTGATTTCTTTCTTGCCGATCCCATGCGCCTCATACCAATGAAGCTCTGCCGTGCGGATCCGACCATTCCATAGCCGGACCACCGCCACACCCTTGATCTTTCGCCAGCGACCGGTTCCGTAGACGCGACGAAGCCGACCGAGGTCGCGAATCGCCGTGCCAACCGCCATGACCTCGATCCGAGAGATCTCGACAATTTCGAAGTTCATTCGTCGCCATCATCGCACGCAGCTCGATCGTCTTTCGGTGAACACTCTGACGGCCGCTCTCGACCGAGGGCTGGATTCTAAGGAGTTGAAGCAAGGGGTCGCCGTCATTGCTTCTCCAGGCCCGGCTTCTGGCGTTCGAACCCGCGTGCCGCGGCGGTGCGGAACTCGGCGGCGGGCAGAGGGCGGGACACGACGTAGCCCTGGATGGCATCGCTGCCGAGGTCCTCGAGGATCTTCCAGGTTTGCAGGTTCTCGACGCCTTCGGCGGTGATGAACAAGCCCAGTGCCTTGGCGATCTCGATCGTGCCCTGGACGATGACCTTCGCCGACTCGTCGTGCTCGAGGTCGACGACGAAGTGCCGGTCGATCTTGAGCTCGTCATAGGGCAGTTGCTTCAGCATCTCGAGCGAGGAGTGACCGGTGCCGAAGTCGTCGATGGCAAGGTGAGCGCCGGAGAGCCGCACGCGCGACAGCGACGACAGCGCGCGCTCGAGCCGCTGGATCGCCTGCGTCTCGGTGACCTCGAGCGTGATCCGGTCCTTCGGGACCTCGAGCCCTTCGCTCCAGGTGTGAAAGCGACTCACGAACGTCTCATCGGCGAGATCGTGCGCGGATACGTTGAACGACACCCCGAGGTCGAGACCGCCGCGAAGCAGCGTCTCGATCTCCCCGAAAGCCGCGCGGCCGACCCAGTCGGTCAATCGACGGATCCGACCAGTGTGCTCGGCGAGCGCGATGAAGCGATCGGGCATGATGAGCCCTCGCTGCGGGTGGCGCCAGCGAACCAGCGCCTCGGCGCCGAGCAGAGCACGGGAACGCGCCAGCACCTTGGGTTGCAGGAACAGCTCGAGCTCGTTGCCATCGATGGCACGGTCCAGCTCGCCGGCCGAGATCGGACGCGACTGTCTCAGCAGCGGGTTGACGCAGCGCTCGAGATCGTCCACGGTGAACGGCTTCTGCAGGAAGCCGGCGACGGGAAGGTCGAGTCCCTTGCCGTACTGCTGCACGGACCGCAGCGTGCGCCGGTCGGCGATTCCGCTGATCAGGACGATCGGCGGCCGCTCCGTGCGCTCCTTGAGCTGGTGCAGGACCTCGATCCCGTCACTCTCTTCGAGCAGCAGGTCGAGCAGGATCACGTCCGGAGAGAAGCGCTCGAACGCCGCGTCGAGCTCCTCCCCGCAAAACACCTGCTCGAGCTCCCAGTCCCTGCCCTGCAGACCAAGATCGAGCGTCTCCCCCATCAGGTGGTCGTCGTCGACCAGCAGGATTCGTGACTGCATGGCTCATTTCCTCACGACGTGGCTCCTCCCCCCGAGGAAAGCCGGTTCCAGGGTCCGTTCCGCAGGGCCGAAGGCTCACTTTTCAGAACCTGCTCGCGCCCTCTGGAAACGATGTCGCCGCTTTCCTCGCGTCTTCACTCTCTTCGACCGTGAAACCCGCCCCCGAGCCGAGATCTTTTCCCAATCCCCTGACGACGGCTCGACGTTTCGCCCGGGGCGGGCGAGCCATTGCAAAACTCATTATCCTCAGGCTTCAGACATGCCCCATCCCGACCCCTCCTCCGACCGCACCAACCTTCTTGCCACGAGTGATCTGCTCACACGAGCGCGATCCGGCGAGAAGCAGGCGATCGAAGCTCTGATCGTTCGCTACCGGCAGCCCCTCGAGCAACTGCTCCACTTGCGGCTCGCTCCGAACGCTCGGCGCCTGCTCGAGACTCAGGACCTGGTGCAGGAGGTGCTGACCCGCGCGCTCCGGCTCCTGCCGCGCTTCGAGTACCGGGGCATCGGCTCATTCTGGTCCTACCTGCGTTCAGTGGCGCTGAATTACCTGCGCGAGTCAACCCGCAAGGTTTCGAGGCTGGAGCCGCTCGCGTCCACCGAGGACGATGCTGACCTGCGGTCCTCGGAGCCCGGCCCGATGCAGCAGACTTCCCGGCGGGAGGAGTTTCTGGCGTTCGAGAAGGCGCTCACGGGACTGTCGGAGAGAGCACGCGAGGCACTGCTCATGCGCATCGAGCTCGAGCAACCCTTCGGCGTCATCGCGTCGGAATGCCAGTTCCCGTCCGCGGATGCCGCGCGGATGGCGGTCATGCGCGCCATCAAGCAGGTGAGCCAGGAGATGAGTCGCGACGGATTCAAGGAGTGATTCCTTTGGGGACCGTGACCGAGGCACTCGGCGACGGATCGCCGGTGGAGGCGCGGGCGCCCTCTCAGCGCGCCACGTTTCGAAGACGAATCCAGCGCGCAGTGACACCGCTGCCTCTGACGCCACCCTGATCGAGGGCGCTGAACAACTCAGCCAGCCGCCGCGGCGTCGACTCCGTGGAATCCTCGGACGGGGGCTCTTTTTCGCTCGCGAGTCCGCCGACTCCTCGGAGCACGAGCGACCGAGACGCCGAGTCCAGTCCTCCCGAAGATCCTCCCGACGCCGATCCTGCCGCGGGCGTCGCTTCACGCAGCTCCTCCAGCTCCGGAATCGGATCGGGAGAAACCACGACGAGGAAGTACTCGGTGCCGCCGCCGGTGTCGCTCACCACCCAGTTCGTTTGCAGGCCCTCCTTGGAACCGGGAAGACGATGCAGCGTTCGGGCGGACAACGGATTCTCCGGCAGGAGCTGCGGGATCGGGTACAGGGTGAACAGCGCACCGTTCTGGTCCTCGTTGAACACGTAGCAGTACAGCGGGCGGCTGCAGCGCATGCTCATCGCCAGGCTGTCACCCGGATGGACCTCGTCTCCGGATTGGAGTGCACGATCCGCCGACTCCGTCACGCACAGGAGTCGCGCGTCGAACTCGTACTCCTGCTGCGCATCGGCGCAAGATCGAAGCAACCAGGCGCAGGCGCAAATGCCCAGGGCCCCGATCAACGCCAGGAAGATGGTTCGTCGGCGAGGCTTCCAGGGAGCGGAATCCGTGTTCCTCATCGGCGCTGCAGGCGCCGCACCTCCTCCCAGGAACGCGCGCAACGCTCGTTCGAATTCTCCCGCCGTCTGAAAGCGGTCTTCCGGCCGCAGAGCGAGTGCCTGCTCCACCAAGGACTGGAACTCCGGCGGCAGATCCGGGCGATGATCCGCCAGCGGAGCAGGTTTTCCGGACAGGACCCGCTCTCGAACCAATTCGAACGTACTCGCGGCGAACGGGAAGTGTCCGCTCACCATCCAGTACAAGAGCGCTCCCAGCGAGTACAGATCGCTCCTCGGATCGGCGCCGCCCTGGCCCGTGAACTGCTCGGGCGCCATCACCAGAGGCGTTCCGGCGCCCACGAGCATTCCTCCGGCGCCGACTTGCATCGTCGCCGCGATGCCAAAATCGAGGAGCACGATCCGGCCACCGGGAGCACGGATCACGTTGGAAGGCTTCAGGTCCCGGTGCACGATGCCCTTGCCGTGGATCGCCGCCAAGGCCCGGCACAGATCGAGTGCCACGTGAGCGGCCTCGACGGGTGCCAGGGGGCCGCGTTCTTTCACCGATTCCTGCAGAGTGCTTCCTGGTACGAACTCGAGCTCGAGGCGCACCTCGTCGTCCAGCTCTTCCACGGAGTAGATGCGCACGATATTGGGGTGATCGACGGTGGCGAGCAGACGAGCCTCGCGCAGGAAGCGTTCGCGATCGTGCCGGGAGAGGGCCTCGCCGCCGCCGAGCACCTTGACTGCGACTTCACGGCGTAGAAGAGGATCCAGAGTGCGGAACACCGAGCCGTAGGTTCCCCGCCCCAGCTCGACTTCGCTCCCCGTCTCGGGATCCCCCGGCTTCGCTTCAGCGGATTCGATCTCCTCCGACTTGTCAGGAGCGCGATGCACCGATTCGATCAGCTTGAGTGCACGAAGCTCCGGCTCAGTGAGCCGCCCGCTTCTCCGCCAGTACTCCCAGTCGACGTCCGCGCCGTCGGCGATCAGAGTCGCGATGCGCTCCACGGGATCATCATTGGAATCCGGCACGATTCAGGTTCCGGCAGATTCTCGCCATCCTCGAACGTCGTCGGTCAGAGCTGGCGCTCGCTCGGTTGCAAAAGAGCTCCGCGATGGAAGATCGAGCGGCTTCCTCGCCGCGCATCGAGGATCATCCGGAGCTCGGTGGAGGCCGTCAATACTTCGAAACCGGCGGAGCGAGCCAACCGCAGGAATCCTGTCCCGAGCTTGCATGCTGTCAACAAGACGGAGCTCCAGGCGAAATGCCACGGAAGAGAGGACCTGAAGTACGGAACGAGGAAACCCGCGCGGCAACAGCCAGTGCCGCGCGGGTCCTGAATTGAGCGGTTTCGTGCTGTCAGGCCTTCTTGTTGTGGGGCGCCTTGATGACCAGCGTGGAGGTCGAGCTGTTGGCACTGCCGTCCGTGGCAGTGATGGTCACCGTGTAGGTGCGTCCGTTGCCCTTGCCGGAGCGCTCGGCGCGCAGGTTGAGCAGGATCACACCGGTGACGGAGTCGACCGAGACGATCTCGATGTCCGGGACCGTGTTGCCGTCGCCGTCGAAGTTCGGCGGCTCGCTGCTGGTCACCGTCACCGACAGGGTGACACCGCCGGAGTTGTCGTCCACATTGGCCTGGATGGTCACCGGCACCATGCTGTGAGTCGGCGGGAACAGCATCATGGTCGATGCGACCGGCGACAGCGTGGGCATGGAGGTGTCGATCACGCTCACCTCAACGGATGCCATCGAGGAGTTCATCCCATCGCTGGCGACCAGGTCCAACATGTGGTTGCCGAGCCCGAGAAACGTCGTCGCGAGGAACTCGTCGGGAATCGAGACCGGTGTGCCGCCGGATACCGTCAGCACCGACCCGGAGAACAACACCTGGTTGACCAGCTTCCATTCGTAGGAGACCAGGTCACCGTCGTTGTCCGAGATCGTCGCGGAGAGAACGACGTCGTTCGTCAGACCGATCTCGTACACGCCGCCGCCGCTCGGGGCGAGCATCGGCGAAGAACTCGTCACGGTCACGAGGACGGTATCCGTGGCGATCCCGTAGGGATCCGCAACCTCCAGCCGGAAGGTGTGCTCACCGACGGACAGAGGGGGCAGCGTCGCCAGGTCGAGGAATGCCTCGCCGCTGAGGGCGTACGCCGGTCCGAACACCAGGACGTCTCCTCCGGCGGTCTCTTCGTACCAGCGATAGATCAGGTAATCGCAGTCGACGTCCGCAGTCGAGCCCGCGATCAGGGTCATGTTCTGCTCCGAAGGCAGGATCGAGAGGTTCATGCCGGCGTCAGCAAGGGGAGCGGTGTTAAGGCCGAGCAACAGGTAGGGAGTTCCGTTTCCGGTGAGCGGCTGGCCCTCGAAGACGGGCGGCAGATTCGTGATCTTGCCGTCCTCATCGACCCAGAAGAGGAACAGCGAGTTAAGCCCGAAGAAGAGGTACGAGGCGCCGGGAAGTCCGCGGAAGCAATGGACGACTGTGGAGTCCACGAGCCGGAGGTATCCGCCGATGGTGTAGGTCGACAGCAAGGACGGCGAGACCCCTCGAGTGTCCACGGTGATCTCGAAGCCGACGATGGCAAGCGTCGTCGTGCCGAATCCATCCAGGAAGTCTTCGTGACCGGGGACATAGCGAACGAATCCGTCTTCGTCGATCTCGAACAAGAAGGCGTTGCTGGCAGCGTCGCGGCCAACATAGGAAGCGCCGGGAATGCCGGTGATCGACAGCGGAACGGCGGGGCTCGCGAAACTCGTGATCCCGTCGACCCTGAAGAGACTCGTAGTCAGGGCAGTGGCATCCACCGTGAAGTCAAACCCGCGGATGAATAGATACGTCGTGTCCGCGCCGTCCAGAAAGTCCTCATGCCCGGGGACATACTGAATGAATCCGTCCTCGTCGACACTGAACAAGAACGCGTTGCTCGCGCCGTCCCGACCCAAGTAGGAGTTGCCTGGTAGTCCGGTGATCGGCTGCACGATGTCGGAAGAGGCAAAGTCCGTGATTCCGTCGACCCGGAAGCGCGGCGAGGTCAGGGAAGTCGCGTCGACGGCGAAATCAAACCCGCGTATGAACAGATGTGTCGTGCCGGCGCCGTCCAGGAAATCCTCGAAGCCCGGGTTGTAGTGGATCAACCCGTCGAGGCCGATCTCGATCACGGTGCCGTTCGAGACGCTGTCGATGATGCTGTAAGACCCGCCCGCAATGCCGGTGATCGTCAGCAGGTCGTCCGTGCTCACGCTGGGAGTGATGGGACTGACCCGGAACCGATCGTCGGTCAGCATGCTCGCATCGATGGTGATCGTGAAACCGTCGACGACAAGGACGGGCGTTCCGGCACCACTGAGGTAAGGCTCGTAGTTGCTTGGGTACGAGACATTTCCGCTGGAGTCGACGTTGAATTCGAACTGGTTGCTCGCCTGGTCGACGAAAATGTAATCGCCGGCGGCAAGCGCAAGCGAGTGGGAGACGGTGGTGCTCAGCGGACCGATGACTGGCCCGGGCTGCGGGAAGATCCGGAACAGCGGCACCGTCAGCGCCGTGGCATCGATCGTGATGTCGGCGAGTGCGGCACCCGCCATCGAGAAAAGGACCACCGCGGCCGCGCCAAGTCTTGCGAGCGAATTCATAAACTCTTGCCTTTCATCGCTGGGGAGACACCCTGGACGCAGCCGACGCAGGGCGGCGGCGTGCACCAGAACCTGCGATGAAATGCCGTTCGGGCAGGAGAGCGAACGCAGAAAATCCCTCAGCGCACACGGCCCGCGCAATGGATGGGCGCCCGGCGGGCTCGTAGACCGCTACCCACCCCAGAGCACGAAAGGCGCCCAGAAGCCGGGGTGTGCGAAGGAGATTCTGCGCTTGCGATTCTCCGCAGCGAGTCCGCCGACCCCGCGCACGTCTGCCTGTGCGGTTTGCCCGGCAGGCCCGGCGGCAAGCAGCGCTCGTTTAGCCTCGGCCAGAGCCAGCGGAGCGGGCTCGCCCCGCAGCAGATGCTCGTAGAACGACTGCGAAAGTACGGGGGCTGCCTCATCCGCCACTCCCCATTGGGTGGCGATCACGGAACGGGCGCCCGCCAGGAGAAACGAGCGCGCCGTGTTCCGGACGCCCTCCGCCTTCATCACGTCTCCCCGTGCCGTCGAGCACGCCGAAAGGAACACGATCTCGGCCGAAAGCTGGAGCGACCCGATCTCCATCAGATGCAGAAAACCGGAATCCTGGCGCTCGGCATCGCCGCTCAGCACGACGCCGGAGAACCAGGGCCAGCGGCTGTCGACGAAGCCGTGGACCGCCAGGTGCACGATGCGATAGCCGGACAGGTCGCCTTTGAGCGTGGCTTCGTTCGCGTCCGCTCCGACGAAGAGGTCGAAGCGGCTCCCCTGTACATGGCCGCTCCGCGTCAGACCCTGGAGCCGCGACCGTGTCTCGACGTCCTCTTCCGTCAAGAACTTCTCCGCGATGCCCAGGATCTCCTCGCGGCTGCGCTCAAGACGACCGAAGCCCGCGCGCAAGGCTGGATGCACGCTTTGCATCGCGACCTGGGAATCACTCGCCGGCTTCTTCGGCTGGGTGACTTCGTCCCGATAGATGGCGTCTCCGAAGAACACGGCATCCTTGGCCCAGCGGGATTCCGTGGGGCGCGATTCGGATGTGCGCACGACGAGAGAGCCTGAGGGCGCATACCGGATCGTTTTCTCTCGAAGCAGATAGGGCAGGCTGGCGACCTCCGAAGGTGTCGTCTCTTCCGGCTCGCGAGTGAGCAGCACTTCGAACGGAAGGAACCCGAGGAACGAGTCGGGCACGATGATCCAGTCGTTCCTGGCGAGCGCTTCCGGCTCGATTCCGGACAGCAACAGATCGAAAAGCTCGCGGGCTGGCGCGATGAACGCGCGCTCTTCGGATTCAGGGTGTGAGAGGGCGGCGTCGAGCCGTTCGTACACCGGTCGGATGCCCTTCTCTCCCGGCAGCCTGCGAATCTGCGCCCGGTCCGACTCGATCACCCACAGGTAGCTCGAGGGGTCTCCGAGAACGAAGACCAGCAGCGCCTCGCTGTCGTTCAAGCTCGCCTGTACCTCCTCGAGCGCCGCGGGCCGCGGCAGCACCAGCTCACCGAGCGCCGGGTTCTCGAGTCGCAGCTTCTGCTCGATCTCGCGAGCTTCACCCTGGGCCTTCGTGATCTCCCGTCGCAGCTCGTCCTGGCGCGAGGCGTTCTCCGAGCCTTCAGCCTCCTGCTCGAGCTTCAGCCGAAGCTGCTCCAGCGTGCTGATCGCCGCCAGGTAGTCGGAATGGAGCTTGGGCTCGGATGCGGCCAGGACGTCGTTTCGTTTTTCCTCCAGTCCATCCATCAGGCTGCGTGCGGTGAGTGATTCCAGCAGCAAGAAACCCTGCCGAAGGGCATCGGGGTGTTTCGATTGTGACAGCTCATAGGCGCTGCGGGACACCGTGAGGTCGAGCGATCCCTCGAAGAAAGCGGACCTTCCTTCATCCGAGATCCGCAGGAGCCCGACCCTCTCCAGGTAGTCCACGCATCGGGCCGCGTCCGAGAGCGCCTCGGAGTACTCCCCACGGTCGGCGCGGCAATCCGCGAGACCTGCATAGGACAGCGCGATGCTGCGCGGGTTGCCGACGGAATTGCGCAGCTCGAGAGCTTCCTGGTAGTGCGCGATGGCGGCATCCAATCTGCCAAGCTTGCTGTCGCACATTCCCATGGCTTCGACCGAGTAGGCCGTCTCCTCCGGGTTTCCGAGCTTCCTTCGCATCTCCAGAGCCTTCCGATGATGCTCGAGAGACTCGTCGAAGCGTTTCAGCTCCCAGAGGCAAGTGCCCAGTGCAGCTTCCGCCCAGGCTAGTTGGCGCGGGTCGCCGGCCTCGGTTCCCAGCCGGACGCTCTCTTCCAGACACACTCTGGCATCTGCATGCCTGCCGAGACGAATCAGGCACTCGCCCAGGCTCTGCTGCGAGTAGGCGATGTCCCTTGGATTGCCCAGGCGCTTTCTGCAATCGAAAGCTTCCTCGTTGTAGCGCAGCGCGTGCTCGAAGTCGCCGAGCGCAGTATGGCAGCTCGCCAGATTGTGCAGGATCCACGCAATCTGCTCGTCGTTCCCGGTCGGCTTCGAGACTTCGAGGGCTCGAAAATAGTGAGAGAGCGCCGCCTCGAAGCGGCTCAGGCACTGATTGCAGTTTCCCAGGATGTTGAGCGAGTTCGCCACACCGTACACGTCGTTCAACCGTTCCCGGATCGCGAGCGCCGTGGCTGCGTGCTGCATCGACTCCTGATGGCGACCGAGGCTGAACAGGATGCTGGCGATGATGTTGTTCGCGGTGCCGATTCCTCGATCGTCCTGAATCTGCTCGAAGACCTGCAGCGCCTCCCGATTGCTCTCGAGGGCCCGGTCGAGCTGTCCGAGCTCGGCGTAGCACTGGCCCAGGCTTCCCTCCGCTCCGGCGATGAGATTCAAGGCACCGAGGCGGCGGACGAGGGGGATCTCGGATTTTTCCAGCCGTTCGATCGACTCCTGATATCTGCCCAGCGAATGGAGACAGTGATTGATGAAGCGGCTGCACCGCGCCATGCCCATCAGCCAGCCGGCTTCCTTGAACGACTGCTCGGCCTCCATGAAGCCCGGGACTGCCTCCCCCCACTCGCTCTTGTTGTACAAGGCCTCCGCCCTGGCCAGGGCCGCTTCGGCCTTTCGCAGCGTTTCCAGGCTTTCCGCGTCGAAGTGCTCGAGGCTCTCCGCCACCTCCACCAGCCCGGAGGCGCCGTACACCTCGTTGGCGATCGCGGCGATCTCGGAGGCAAGCTCAAGGTCGCGCTCTCCTGAGTCCTCCCTTTCGGGCTCCACGATCCTGCGCGCGAGCTCCGTGAAGACCGGATGGAACATCCTCGGATTGTCCCTGAGCAGCGTCACCCGACGCTCGCGGTCTCCTTGTTCCAGGGCGGCCTCGAGCGCGGAGCGGAAAGTCGCCCGATCCGCCGGCTTGCCGGGATCCAGACGGGACTCCTGTCCCGTGAGCAGCGTCACGGTGAAGCAGGCGGCTGCAAAGCATGAGATGCCCATGGATTGATCCCGTGTTCAGATCCCAGAGCTCACGATCCACGATCGATCGGAAACGGACCATACCACGGGCGCGTTCCTGAACGTCTGATGGCCGAACCAACTTGCCCCGGAGCGCACCGGCGTGCAGGGTGCGCCCGGAAACAAAGATTTTCGGAATTCCTTGTTCGGTTCCAGGGCCGAGTCGCATTCCCACAGCGCGTGCCCGGCTCCAACTTCCGCCTCTCCTCAAGAGGCTGGACACGAAATCCGGGGTGGAGAGTCATTGCAGCGCGCGAGCGGTACCTGCTTCGCGCACAGACAGGCCAATGCGTCGAGGAAAACTCATGAAGGGTCGAGGAAAACTCATGAAGGCAAACCATCGGTTCGAGAAGACTTCGAGTGGTACCAGGCGAGCGTCGATCGTCGCCACGATCGCGTTGTCGACCGCAGGCATCGTCGCCGCGACCCTGGCGTGGAACCGGCCCGACGCCGCTGAAGAGCAGCAGGCGTGCGGTCAGGAGTCCATGGCCGAGTGGTCCAGGCCTCCGTCTGCCGAGGGTCTTCCAGAGGCCGACCGTTCAAGCTCGATGGCGACCGCAGTTCTCGAACAGCTTCCCCTTTCCTTCGTCGAGAACCGCGGACAGTGGAACGTGCCCTCGCGGTTCGTCGCCAAGCGTGGCGGGATCAACGCACACCTGGGCGCCGACGCGATCACCTACCAGATCGTGCGACGCGAAAGGAGCGCGCTGGCCGTGGGAGAGGAGGAGGGTCGGCTGCGGGGAGTCAACCTGCGCCTGGTCTTCGAAGGCTCCAATCCCGAGGTCCGCATCAAGGGACAAACCGAGCTTCCTGGACGGTTCCACTACTTTCTCGGGAGCGATCCGTCCACGTGGCGGACGGAAGTAGCCTCGTACCAGGGAGTGACCTACGAAGACCTGTATGACGGCGTGGACCTGGTGGTGAGAGAAGAGGAGCGCAGCCTCGAGTACGACGTGAGTTTCGCCCCATGGGCCGACGTCGACCAGGTTGCGATTCGCGTCGACGGCACGAAGGAACCGATCCGTCTCGACGCCGACGGGTCTCTGGTGATGAGCACCGAGCTCGGCGAAGTGCGGCAGCCCAGGCCGACGACCTGGCAGATCGAGGAGGACGGCGAGAAGGTGGCCGTGGACTGCCGCTATCGCCTACTCGAAGGCAACCGATTCGCCTTCCACGTCCCTGACTTCGATCCGAGTCATTCGCTGATCATCGATCCGGGGCTCATTTACTCCACCTACCTGGGTGGAAGCTCGACGGACGAGGGCTCGGCAGTGGCTGTAGCCACGGACGCCTCGGGCGTCGTGACCGTCACGGGCAAGACGCTGAGCACGAACTTTCCTCTGTCCGCCGGCGCCTTTGACGCGGTACACGGAGGGAATGCCGCAAACGACGCTTTCGTGGCCCGGTTCAACGCCGCGGGAAGCGCGCTGGTCTTCTCGACCTATCTGGGAGGGGCGCAGATCGACGAGGCCTTGGACCTTGCCGTCGACTCCTCCGGCGCGACCATTGTCACAGGCTGGACCTCTTCCACGGACTTCCCGGTGACCGCGGGCTCTTATGACACCACTTACAACGGCTCGACTGACGGGTTCGTGGCGAAGCTGTCGTCTTCGGGCGGCTCCCTCGTCTACTCCACGTTCCTCGGCGGGGCCAACGTCGACAACGTCAACGCCATCTTGATCGACGCCGCGGGAGCCGCGACGCTCGCGGGAACCACCAATTCTCCGACCTTCCCAGGCACGGCCGGCAGCTTTCGTCCCTCCTTCAGCGTGCTCTCCCCGAGCATCAAGGGTGGCTTCGTGACGCGGCTCTCCTCCTCGGGAGATTCACTCGTCTGGTCCACCTTCCTGGACCGGGATACGGAAGCATGGGGACTCTCTTTGAGTGCGGCGGGAGAAGTGACGGTCACGGGATTCACCGGCTCGTCGCTGTATCCCACCACGGCAGGCGCTTACGACACGACGTACAACGGCAACAACGACGTGTTCGTGACGCGGCTCAACTCGTCGGGCTCCTCGCTCGTCTACTCGACCTTCATCGGCGGTACCCAGTTTGACCAGGGGTTCGCCGTCGGAATCGACTCGACGGGAGCGGCGACGGTCGCTGGCTACACCATGTCGAACAATTTCCCGGCGACGGCCGGCGCCTTCGACACGACGTTCAACGGCGTCGTTGGATCCACCAAAGACGCGATCGTCGCCAAGCTTTCCCCCGCTGGAGACGCCCTCGCGTACGCGACCTACCTCGGCGGATCGGTGAACGAGATCGCCCGCGGTCTCGTGGTCGACTCCACCGGCGCGGCAACGATCGTGGGTGAAACCACGTCGAGCAACTACCCGATGACCGCCGACGCTTTCGACGCGAGCTTCAACTCCGTTGCAGGCGGGAGTGGCAACGACGTGATGCTGTCACGACTCTCCTCCACCGGAGCGACCCTCCTGTACTCGACGTTTCTCGGCGGTGCCAACAACGACGAAGGTCGTGGTGTAACCATCGAGAGCACGGGCGTTGCAACGATCGTGGGGTTCAGCGTATCTGCGGACTACCCGACGACCGCCGGCGCCTTCCTCACCACCAACACCCTCTTCAACAGACAGGTCATCGTCACGAGATTGCAGATCGCAGTCCTCGACACGGTGCCTCCGGCGGTGACGATCACCGCTCCCTCCGACGGCGCCATCGTGGGAACGACCACGGTCACTCTCTCAGCGGACGTCGTCGACACGGGTGCGACCACGGTCGTCTCGAGTCCCGCCGGGATCAACACGGCGTTGCTCGCGGGCGGCGGCTCCGTCAGTGGATCGGTTCCTCTGGTGGAAGGCTCCAACGTACTCGCCGTCTCGGCGACCGACGCCGCGAACAACGTCGGCGGCACGTCGATCACGGTGATCCGCGACACGATCGATCCGGGCATCGTCGTGCAGTCGCCGGGCGAAGGCTCGATCTTCGCGGAATCCCCCGCGAGCCTCACGATCGACGTTCAAGACGCGACCGCGACCACCGTCACCTTCGGCACGAACAGCATCCTGCTTCCAGCCGGAGGCGGTCAGGCCCTCGGCGACGTCGCGCTCCTCGAAGGAACCAACACGATCTCGATCACCGCCACGGACGCGGCGGGCAACTTTTCGACCGTCGATCTCCACGTCCTGCTCGATCTCACCGCGCCGCTGATCACGATCGACTCTCCGGCGGACGGCGCATGCTTTGGGCCCGGCGATTCTCCGGTGGCCGTCATGGCGACCATCGATGACTTGACCGAGACCAGCGTCGATTCGACTCCCGCAGGCGTGTCCGGCACCGTTTCCGCCGGTGGAGGAGTCATCACGGGTGCGGTCGCGCTTGCCGAGGGCTCGAACACGATCACGATCAACGCCACCGACGATGCCAACCGGATGTCCTCGGCCGACGTTGTCGTCCTGCTCGACACCACGGCCCCGGATGTCGCCATCGACTCGCCGGTCCTCGGCTCGAACGTGCGTGGCACCATCGACTTGCAGGCAAGCGCGATGGATGTCGCCCCCGGGACGGGGGTCGCACAGGTCGACGTCAGCGTCGACGACGTGCTGGTCGCCTCGCTGTCGACGCCGCCTTACCACGTCGCCTTCGACACGACGACGGTGGTCGACGGCTTGCATTCCTTCGAGGCCACGGCCGGCGACGGAAAGGGCAACTCCGCAGTGGCCGAAGTGACGGCGTTCGTCGACAACGCTCTGCCCCTCGTGTCGATCTCGTCACCCGCGAACGGCGCGTACGTCTCGGGCACGGTGGCGTTCGGGGTCACCGCTTCCGACACTGGATCCGGGCTGCAGTCCATCAGCATGCTCGCCAACGGCAGCCCGCCCACCGTGGATGACTCCGTGACGTATCCAACGCCGGTCTTCTCCGACAATCGCTCCGGCCAGATTAACACGACGTTCCTTCTCGACGGCCCGCTCGCGCTCTCCGCGACCGCAGTGGACGTGGCGGGCAACGAGGCGACGGCGGCGGCGAGCGTGATCGTCGACAACACGGCTCCGACGAAGACGATCTCCTCTCCGACGGAAGGCGCCACGGTATCCGGGATCATCCCGATCACCGCCAGCGCCGACGATCCCAATCTCGACACCATCGAGCTGCTCGTCGATTCGGTGTCGGTGGGCGTCTCTTCAACCTCGCCATTCACGGTGAACTTCGACACCCGCTCCAAGCTGGACGGGCCGATGGTGGTCACGGCGATCGCGACCGATCTTGCCGGGAACTCCACGTCGTGCTCGGTCAACGTCTCCGTCGACAACATGCTGATGGTGGAGATCTCTCCGCGCGTGCTGCACCTCAAATCTCACGGCGGAGGCAAAGTCAAGGCTCACCTGGAGGGAGCGAACGTGGCGCTTCTCGTTCCACCAGGCTCTCACTCCGTTCAACTTCGGGTGCCCGGCGGAAACGCCGTTGCGGCCTTGTCGAACTATCACCTCGGCGACTCAGACAATGACGGCATCCCGAACCTCAACCTCGAGTTCGATCGCACCGCGCTGATCGCCTCGATCCGGGCCGGCATTGCAGCAAACATGATCCAGCCGAATTCGCAGGTTCTCTTGACCTTGGTTGCGGATGGAACGGCGATCGCAACGGACTTCGTGCGGATCACGGGGCAGTAGTCATGGTGGGCACACGACAGCGGTCGCTTCTCTTGTTGGTGTGTCTGGTGGCCGTGATGCTGACGCTGGCCGTGGTCATGGTGAGGCAGGAGGGCCGGCCGCAAGGCCGGCCTTCCACCACCCGCCAGGCGGTTTCGCAGAGCGATCCTTGTTCGGTGCACGATTGTTTTTGCCCTGATGATCCGTCGAGCGCGAATCATCCTCTTGCGTCGCCGTTTCCCTTCGATCCCTTGAGCATGGAGGTCGACACGCCCGAGAAGCTTCGTGCCGTAGTGCATTACTGCACAGCGGCGGATCACTCGTCCGCACCAGGACTGCAACACGCCGCCCTTGATTGCGAAGATCCCCTCGTGGCCGGCAACGCGATCCGGGCGCTCGGCCGGCTCGGCCTTGCGGGCGGCAACACGGGAATCCCGGAACTGCTGAGTGACCCGAGGCCGCGCATCCGCCAGGAGGCGGTCATCGCGATGGGAAGGAGCGGTGATTCAGCGGCGGTGGAACATCTCGTGCCGTTGATCAGGGACGAAGACTCGACCCTGCGAGCGCTGGCGATCCAGGCATTGGGGCGTCTCGGCGGACCCCGCGGGAAATCTTTGGTGCAGTCGATCCTTTCGGATTCCAAGTCGACCGCGATCGATCGCGCTTTCGCCCGAGCTGCACTGTCCTGCGCAGCAACTACGCAGGCCTCTTCGAGCTGCACAATCTCTCCGACGCGGACTCTCGACACAGTAGACGGCAAGCACCAGTGACTTCGGCCGGCCAGGCATTTTCGCCCGCCACACCGCTACTTTCCCACAACACGAACGGGGTCCAGAAGGAGGAATGCTCGAGGTGCGTTGGGCCTCTCTCGGACGCCAAGTCCCCGACGCCACGCTGGGCCGTGGGCCTCTCAAGTTCTCGCGCACCCATCATGGCGAGCTTGGCAGATCTCAGTGCCTCTGCCGCAGAAGCCCCGCTGAGAAGTTCGGCTCATCCGGCTTTCGTGTGGGTCCCCCGGGGAAAAGGGTAGCGGCCGCGTATCCTCGCGGAGATGAACACTCCGGACAAGTTCTACGCGGCGATCCTCGGTGTCCAGTCTCCATGGAAGGTTCAG
>Ga0247727_10004874_pt1 | contig 27920 bp, 31 predicted proteins | sample WisWelCaveWW1625_FD_202498 | JGI IMG/M metagenome (GOLD analysis project Ga0247727, IMG submission 202498) | Biofilm microbial communities from Wishing Well Cave, Virginia, United States - WW16-25 | ecosystem: Environmental > Aquatic > Deep subsurface > Groundwater > Cave microbial mat | place...
TTCTTGAGTATTCCCTTCACAACTTTCGGTTTTGTTCTTTCATCACTGATCAAGTTTCTTGATATTCTTCCACGCCATCCTAAATCATCGGGATTGGGGAACCTGCTCATAACATCATTTAACGAACCCTTCACGTTTTTCTTTATGCCAAAAGATTCAGGTATCAAATGATTACCAATTACATAATCTGCAATGTCGGCCCTACTTGGAGAATCTAATGGCTCCAGCTCCTTGCTGTAAACGTGTACATGAAAGCCGTTGTTTCCAGAAAAGTAGATCTTGATCTCCTGCTCCGCAATTCCAAGATCTTCTTTCAGGATCTTTACAAGTTTCTTTACCTCAATCTTACCGGCTTTTATGCAGTTGTCACATGGAAGTGATGTCTGTTCTACCTTTGCACTGTTGCACTTGCTGCAGTTCTGTTTTTCTGGCATTACATTACTGCAGTCATTGCAGATCCATGCTTCATGTTCCTTTACACATGTGAGGTTCAGCTCCTTTGTATCAATATCAAATATCAGATCAGAACCCTTGAAGCCCTTCTCCTGCATCGGTAATGCTGGACTGGTGTAGTATGCACATGAACAGTAAACATCGGATGGAATTTCTTTCATCAGAATTGCTTGCAGTTCGTTCATGTTCTTGAATGACAGATGTCTAATCATACCATTATTGAACTGCATGTAGCCAAACTCTCTTTCCTCTATCCTCGCTGGTGTTTCTATGTAACTGTAATTTTTAAAATAGAATTCCCTGAATGCGTGTTTAAGAAGATGCAGACTTTGCTCCTTCATTCTTTAAGACACTCCTCCTGCCAAACTGCACGGGGTTAATTATTCCATTACATTCCTCCGTTCTGTAGCAGAGTTTTTCGCTCGTGGCTTTTTCGCATGATGGACAAGTATACTTTGTCCTACTTCCCCTGATACCTGCAAGATGCTCAACCTGATACCTTGTTACACGTTCGTTGTAATCTGGAGCGGTTTCGAAGAGTGCACAAACTTGATCGACACTCCTTCCTACTGAAAGCATGTATGTGGCAAGCAAAAACCTGGCAGAATGCGGTGGATTCTCTCCTTTCGATAACGACTGCACTATGTGCTGTATACATGGTGGATACTTGGTTGTAACCATGTACGTCCTGAATTCTTTATTCCTGGCAACTTTGCTTCTCAGTTCAGCGACCTTTGCCTTAATCGACTCTGGCAGCTGTCGTACCTCCATCTTGTTTATTCTATCATAGATCATCATACTCAGCTCATCCCTGATCAGCCTTACAGTTTCGTCAGGGTCAAGGTAAACGTATCCATTGTGAACAACCCTGTTTACCAATTTCCAGTGGTCGTCGTGAAAGTAGGACGCCCGCTTAAGATACTCTGAAACCTTGATCTTGAACCTGCTGTCCTCCTGCATTACGTCAAGCGCGAACAGGTCGCTGAAGATCCTTTGCAGGACAGCATTTCTCACATCTGCCTTGTTTTCATGCTTCAGATCCCGCTCAAGGAACATCTCAGCCCTTCTGGCCTCTCCCAGCGAGTACTTCCTGCTGACATTTCTCATTCCTAGTGCGTGCACGATTATCAATGCGATCAAGAACGAGACCACTTCCGTGTCTATGTCTTCGAGTTCCTTGAATAGCTGACCGTCTAACGTGGCCATTACACGCTCCATAGCCCTCTCTATAATGCGCTTCCTAGACGCATCATTGAACTCGTCAAGGCTGTAATCGAGTTCCCTGAGATAACTTCCTGCTTCGCTAAGAAAAGGATACTTTGCCAGATCACCCTTGCCGAATTGTATACTGCTCAAATATGGTAAGAATGCATCAACTAGAATAAAAGTGATTCTTACACATGCAATAATGCACTAATTCCAGTAAAATTTGTTTGGCTAAGGTTAAATTTATGGTCATTAAATGGTAGACCGTGCAGATCGGTGTCCATGTTTCGATAAAAGGTTCTATAGATAATGCAGTTGACAACGCGATGGAGCTGAAGTGTACTGCGTTTCAGATATTTACAAGAAATCCGCAGAGATGGGAAGTCAAGAATCTTGAGAAGGAAGAAATTGATAACTTTAAGACAAAACTTGCTAGCAGTAAAATTGACCCTGCTGCTGTTTGTGCGCATATGCCGTACCTACCCAATCTCTCATCACCGGAGAAAGAACTTTGCGAGAAATCCATGAATAGGTTAGTTAATGAGGTAAATAGATGTAACTTGCTCGGAGTTCCTTACTTGGTAATTCATCTAGGCAGTCACAAGGGTATGGGTGTGGAAGTTGGCGTAAAACATTTGGTCAATGCATGTAATACGGCAGCAGGAAAAACGAGGCGCTCTAGTGTTGTGATATTATTGGAGAATACGGCCGGACAGAAAAACAGCGTAGGTTCAAGATTCGAGGAATTAAAGCGGATACTAGGCATGTTGGAACCACAAAGGAGGTTTGGTGTTTGCTTTGATACGTGCCATGCATTTGCTGCTGGCTACGATCTAAGGAGCAAGGAGAACGTACATGATACAATTGCAGAATTTGATAAACATGTTGGGATGAAGAGTCTGCATATTGTGCACCTTAACGATTCTAAATTTCCGCTGGGCGGAAATAGAGACAGACACGAACACATCGGTCTGGGATACATTGGTGAAAAGGGATTCAAAGCTATACTTGCTGAGAAGGAGTTCAGAAAAATGCCAATGATCTTGGAAACGCCAATTGATGAACGAAGGGATGATGTTGGAAATTTAAAGAAAGTAAAAGAATTAGCTGCCTAGCATTGAACTATCGGCGATCCTTTCCTTGTACTTCTCCCATATGTTAGGCATGTATCGTTTAACAAGTGCGAGAACCTCTTCATCAAGCATAGCAGTTACCCTTCCCTCCTGGTACTGTTTCACAACTTCATCCTGTATAATCTTCAACGCTGCATCATCCTTGCTCACCATCTCCTTTCCCTCTAGTCCGAAGAAAGAGTTTATCCAGAAGGCAATTCCAGCAAGTCCAGAGTGTTCCGATATCATAACCCGTGGTGGAGAGGCCAGCAACTCTTCAGTGTCAAATGGTAAATACATTTCAGGATTCTTCAGCAACCCATCTGCATGTATTCCAGCTCTCGTTACGTTGAAGTTCTTTCCGACGATAGGATAGTAGTTAGGTAGTTTGTAGTTAAGTGCCCTTTCATAGTATTCAGTAATGAACTTGATCACTTTGGTATTCATACCATCGAAGGAGCCCTTGATCATTGCATAAACAAATATCATCGCTTCTAATGGAATGTTACCTGCACGCTCGCCTATGCCCAACAATGTGCAGTTGTTCAAAGACGCACCGTAAAGCCATGCGGATGTTGCGTTAGCTACTCCCAAATGGAAATCGTTTTGACCGTGAAATTCTAACCACTCTGATGGAACACCCAGTGCTTTGTTCAGGAGCCAGAAGAGTTTGGGTATTCCTCTAGGTAAAGCAGCTTCTGGCCATGGTAGACCTACTCCAAGTGTATCTGGACACCTGATCTTAACGGGCAGACCATATTTTTCTGCTAACTTCAGTGCCTTTTTAACAAGCGGCACTACGGTGCCAAAGATATCGGCTCTTGTAACATCCTCGATATGCAACCTAACTGCTATACCGCTCTTAAGGGCCTCTTCGGTAACGTCAAGATAGTTCTGCACTACCTGTGACCTACTCTTCCCTGGGAACTTGTAAAAGATGTGATAATCGCTTATCGAAGTAAGCAAACCCGTTTCCTCCAATTTCAGCTCTTTAACATATGCAAGATCCGATTTTGTTGCCCTTATCCAACCTGTCACCCTAGGGTACTTGTAGCCAAAGTCCTTGCACTTCTTTATCGCTTCCCTGTCCTTCTCCGTATACGGGAAGAATTCTGTGTAGTTGATCTTGCCTTCATTTCCTCCCAAGTCGTGAAGGAGTTTGAAGAGACTTGTAATCTGCTCGACCGAATAAGGTTCCCTTGACTGCTGACCATCTCTAAATGTAGTGTCTGAAATCCATAGCTTTTCAGGAATGTTCGTGTTAATTACAACACCATCGAATACAGCCCTAGGAGCACCTTTGAAAGGAAAGATGTTCTTGTATAGCTTGGGCTCCTTGACATCAACTACCTCATAATCGGGTAGATCAATTGCCTCTTTCTTGACGAATTCGAGGAACTTTTTTCTCTCATCAAGATCTAAACTTACCAAAGTTACGCGTGAATTTGTCTGTTCAGTGTATTAATAAGTTTAACTATCCTAATTTTTCATAGAAATCCTGGTACTGCATATTGTAAAGCATCCAAATATTGAATACATCACAATAATTGTTGTAATACGTACAACTTCGCGTATGGTAGACATTACTTTGCTTCCAAATGAATTTAAGAACGTGCAAAGCAATTGGTGCACATGAATTACGATGATGTGATGAAACTTGCCCTGGAGCGGGGTTTTTACTTTCCCAGCTGCGAGATCTATGCTGATGCGCAAGCGGGATTCTGGGAGTATGGTCCGTTAGGTGTTGGTTTCAAGAACAAGTATCTTCAGCTTTGGAGAAGGGAGCTAGTTAGAAGGGACAATATGTTGGAGATCGATGGCTCGCAGATAATGAGTAAAAATGTTTTTGTCGCTTCTGGACATCTTGACAGTTTCAACGACCCTATTGCAAAGTGCAGTAAATGCGGTTCGATATTTAGAGCAGACAGATTCGTTGCGGAGAGGATTGGCGAAAATGTTCCAGAAAGGATGAGCGATGCTGACATAGATGCTTTGATAGTCAAGCATGGACTGAAGTGTGCAAAGTGCAAAGGTGAATTAGGAAAGGTGAGCAGATTCAACATGATGTTCGGAGTCGCTATTGGTCCTGGTGGGGAGGAAGCATACCTCAGACCGGAAACCTGCCAGACGATCTTCGTTGACTTTCCAAGGATATTCAAGACCATGCGCGGCAAGTTGCCATTGGGAATTGCACAGATAGGGAAGAGCTTCAGAAATGAAATAGCTCCTAGGCAGAGCCTTTTGCGCTTGCGAGAATTTTACCAAGCAGAGATCGAGGTTTTCTGTAACCCGAGAAGGCTGAACGATCTGGCAAAGTTCGATAGCGTAAAAAATACTGTCTTAAGGATATTTGATGGCAAAACTATACAAGAGTTTACATGTGAAAAGGCTGTTAGCGAGGGCATCATACCCAACAAGCTGATCGCTTACTATCTAGCATTGTTGAGTGAGTTTTACTCCAAAACTGGAATAGATATGCAACGATCCAGGTTCAGAAAGCTTGGTGATGATGAAAAAGCATTCTACGCAACTGCAGCTTTTGATTTTGAGGTCGAAACCACGACTGGGTGGCTAGAGCTGGTTGCTTGCAACTACAGATCTGATTACGATTTAAATGGACATATGAAGGTGAGCAAGGAGAATATGGAAGTACTCGACACTGACGGCAAGGTTGTTCCGCACGTGTTTGAGCTTTCGATGGGTATTGATCGAAGTCTTTACTGTATACTCGAACATTCATTTGTTGATGACAAACCGAATGATAGATTGTTGCTAAAACTAAAACCGTATCTGGCTCCAATACTGGCAGGTATTTTTCCTTTGGTGACGAAAGATGGCCTAGCAGAAAAGGCGATGCAGATCTTTGATAGTGTGAAGAAGGACTTTGAAACCGTATACGACGAATCTGGTTCCATAGGCAGGAGGTATAGAAGGTTAGATGAAAGTGGAGTACCTTTTGGAATAACAGTTGATCGACAGACACTGGAAGATGATACTATTACAGTTAGGGAAAGAGATGGAATGCAGCAAGTAAGAATAAAATCATCAGAACTGCCTATGTATCTGCGCAAGGCAGCCGAAGTGTCATGATGATTTTTACTAATTAGACATTGCTATTCAGATAAGTTTTCAAATAATTTCTATACGCTGCTATTGCATCCTCGCTCATTATCACCGGGAGATCAAGTGTCTTCAATCCATAACCATATGGGTAACTTGTGGAAATAGCTGCACCGCTGGCGGAAATTATTCTTAACAGCAACATCCTGTACTTGTGTTTTCTGCACAATTTGTCAACAGCATCATACGGCAAATCAAATACTGTGTTTGAATCAAGAACTTCCACTATTGTTCTATCCTTCGACCTGTAGCATGTAGCATTGATCTGCAGCTCAGATATCATAACATTTGGTCTAAAACCAAACTCTGAACAGATCAAACTGGCTACAAATTCTCTATTTGCGATTTCTCCTGAATTTATGTCTGACACGGAGCAACTACAAATAATACCTATTTTTATCTACCTAATACATGCAATCTCTTAAAGTCTTAAATGCAAGAATAATAAAGTGCAAGAAATGCCGTCGACTTGCAAAGTATATCGCAGATGTTGCTAAAGTGAAGGTCAGACGTTATAATGAGTGGGATTACTGGGGCAAACCATTGCATGGTTTTGGTGATCCAGATGCTAAACTTCTCATAATTGGTCTCGCACCAGCTGCTCACGGAGGTAACAGAACTGGTAGGATGTTTACGGGAGACTCTTCAGGTGATTGGTTGATGAGAGCACTTCATGAGAGTGGTTTTGCCAACCAGCCAACTAGTGAAAGCAAGGATGATGGCTTGAAGTTAAAGTCAGCTTACATTACAGCTATAGTTAGATGCGCGCCTCCAGATAACAAACCAGAGAAACAAGAGATCGCGAACTGTTCATGCTATCTTGCAGAAGAGCTAAAGATTCTGAAGAATGTAAGAGTGGTCCTAACGCTGGGAGCGTTGGCTTTCAATACATACGCTGCAATGTGCAATATCCATGGCATGAAGTTCATACATGGTGCTTCTTACAAACTGTCTGAAAAAACACTGATTGCATCTTATCATCCAAGCAGACAAAACACACAGACCGGTAGATTGACTTGGGATGCATGGATTGATGTTTTCAGGAAGATCAGAAGGATAATAGACAACTAGACAATCAGGGAGAACATGAAATCCGTGATCAAGTTTATCTTTAACAGTTGAACAATTAACAAAGTGCCTCTAAAGAAAAGGCTTGGGCTTATTTTTCTTGCAGCAATAATTGCCATAGCGCTATCGTTTGCTATACCTTTCTCTCCATGGATAAAACCGGAGATCACAGAGAACGGTAAGGTAATTACAATCAAGGAGGGTCGCTGTGCGGTCGAGACGGAAACAAGCAATATCATACACATAGATAATTGTGATCACAGAACTGTGGGAGAACAGGTTAAAGTAAAGTATAGGGTCACTACGTCTATTGGAGAACTTGTACCGTAATAACTAATTCTTGTTGGTCGCCATCTTGTCTTGTGAACTTGCTCTTGCAAATTATGCTATGGATTAGCTTCAGAACTATTTGCATCATCCTGCTCTGCATTGAGTCTCTTCTTTGCAAGTATTTCCTGATCACTGCATTTAGCCGCCGGAATACCAAGTTCACTGCATTCTTGCAACTGTTCTTGCGTTGCTCCCAAGCTTCCTGGACTGTACTCAGCAATTGAAGGTTGCTTCGAAGGAACTGGAAGCTTTGATAAAGAATAAAATGTGCTGAGCTCTTCCTCTGCTTGTCCATAGTACCTTAGGGCATCATTATATGCAACTTTTGCTGCTTCAACATTGGACTGAACATTAGGCATCTCTAGTTCTGGCAATGAGCCAAACCCGAAAATAGCACCAATAATCTTTGTGGAATTAACTGTCTGCAACTGTTCGCTAGCTTGCAGAGCATCTTCTGTATACTGGAAAGTAGTCATGCCAGATCGCATTGCGCTAGTAAAGTACTCTAGCCCTTGTACAAGATGGGGATGAGCTGATTTGTATTTGTCTGGAACATTGATCTTTACCGCATACTGATGTAATCTATCTGCATCGTTTACCAGCGATGCTAAGCTGGACTTGGCCTCTGTCATGGAGATTACTTTACTCTCCAATTGTGGCAAAAGATTTCCCATTAGGGCGATAGTAATTTTGTTCAGGTCAGCGTTAATAACGATAACCTCATTAACATAGGTGAGTTCTGCCGATGCCTGATACATCATATAAGCTGCAAGGCTTCCAATGATTGCGACTGCTATACCAAAGCCAACAGCAACTACTTTGGTTTTATGCATGAACTGTAAAAGCATGGGAACGAAATAAAGGCTATGCTTTATGACTGGTTCATTTATAGATTGAATGTACTCTTGCTATTATGCTAAAAGTTTAATAGAAATTCATGCCTCATAGAATCAAATGAATGAGAAAGCTCTCATAGCAATATCTTTGACATTGCTCGCTGGACTTTTTTATCAAGACAGCGATGCACTTACTGTATACTTCTTACGATTTACTATTGCGGATCATGAAACTCATATTGTAAGGAACTTCAACGTAGTTCTGTACGATCGCGAAAGTGATCACAAGGTAACCTTGGATGTTCCAGAGGATATTTTTGCTGTGATAATGGATGGTTGTGGATCATCAACGCTTTCATTCCCTAAATTCTACACTTGTGAAAAATATAACATGACTATTGATCTGTTTAGCAAGAGCGGATTCGTGGTAACATTCGTTTGATGTTTTGATTGGATCTTGATGCTATGATTTATCATTGTTAGATCAAGATCATAAAGCATTGAATTGCTGTTTAGTATGTTGTCTTGTTAGATTTGTAACGTATATAATTTAGCAATATGATCAATTACAGAAAGAATCTATGATACGTCCACTCTAAAATCAAGTATAACGTCTTTTACATTTTCCTTTATGCCAAGTGCTCTGATGATTTTTTCGAATTGCTCTTTGTTCTTTGATGCAAGTATCTCCATGCCTCCCTTGCCATCACTTTGCATGTCATGATGCTGCAAATATGTTTTCACTTGCTTTACAGTATCCAACGCCGGATTTGCAAACTGCATCTTCGGAAAAAGATCTGCTATACGATCTCTTAGCAAGGGCAGGTGTGTACTTCCTAAAAGTATAACATCGATCTTCGGATCTAACTTGACACCATGCATTGTGTGCATTATAGTTTCCTTGACATTTCCATCTTCCAAGCACTTTCCTGATTCTACAAGGTCGATCATTGACGATGCATCAACCATAACTATCTTTGCAGTCATGATGTAAGGCTTGACATATTCCTCTAGTTGATCGCTCTGGATAGTTCCTTCCGTTGCCATCAGTGCAATATGTTTTGTCTTTGATAATGCAATAGCACTATCAAGTGCTGGGTAAACACCAAAGGTTGGAACTGTTGTTTGCAGCCTAGCTTCCCTTAACACCAGCATTGATGGCGTTATCGATGCCACTATGATCGTTTTGGGGTCGAACTTTTCCAGAAACTTGAAAGTCTGTACAATTATAGATTTTAGTTGCTCCTTGGTCTTTCTGCCATAAGGATAATGAGCTCTATCAGCAAGGTAGACTATGGATTCTTTTGGCATCTCTTGCCTTAGCGCTTGTATCACAGATAGTGAACCAATACCAGAATCAAATACCGCAATCGGTCTACTGTCTGGCATAACAGAATAAACACATAACTGCTAATAATTAGTTTCTCTGCAGCAAAGTATCAGTTTGTCTTTGTTATCAACAATAATACACACCTAAAATTAATAACAAAACGCAACAGGATCGTGTAATGAGTAGCTTTAGCAAGAATTGGCAGAGAAGCGATAACAGAGGTGTTGGCGAGAAGGTAAAAGATACAATAAAACCACAAGGACCGTTGAGGCCAAGATTAGATTCAGCAATGAATAGACTGCAGGCGCAGACACAGAAGATGGATACGATGCTGGCAAAGATGCGTGAGAAGGATTCGACACTCTTCAGGAAGATAGTTGATGCAATGCAGAAACATGACGTGGATGCAGGAAGAGTACTCTCAAACGAGCTCGCAGAGGTTAGAAAGGTAACCAAGATGCTGAACCATGCTAGAATGGCGCTGGAGCAAGTGCATTTGAGACTAAGCACAGTTCATGATGTAGGCGATGCAATGGTAGCACTCGTACCCGCTGTTGGTGCATTGAAGAATGTGAAAGTAGGCTTGGCAAAGTTCATGCCTGATGCGGAGAGCGAAATAGGTGAGATGACAGGCATGTTGGGAAACTTGCTGGTCGACACACTACAGGGTGGCAACTTCAGCTTCCAGAACGATGTGTCAAGCGAGGAAATCGACAAGATATTGGCAGAAGCATCGGCAGTTGCTGAGAAGAGCGTAGATAGCAGACTTCCATCAGTACCGGGTGCAGAAGAGTTACCTAGATTCTCATAAAGGTGTTGCAATGGGAAGACTTGCAGCACTCCTTATATTTTCTGCAATAGGATTCAGCATTGGCTTCTTCGCATACGTAGCATCTCCAACTCTCTACAACTGGTTCTCAGAATCTCTTCCGAACGTAGTATTGACACAACTCTTCATAGGAGCAATAACATCTGGAGCTGCTGGCGCTGGAGCAAGCATAGCACTGATATATCGCTGGAGTAGGCGACCCTAACTTTTTCTTCTCTTTGTACTTTTTTACAGTGCAGATTCTACTTATTAGCTATGAAATGATCTAGTTGTTTGTTCAAGCTAGTTAAGACTGAAAATTTTTCGCCTGCATTTTTTGAGTTAAAGCTCCGTATATAAAGCGGTCTCATATATGTAGGAAATTCAATGATGTATACTGGAGATCTGGAGATTCATAGGAAGTGAATTGATCTTTGAAATTTCTTCAAAACCATTATTGCTTTCTTGTGGAGATTACCGCTACGTAGCTGTGATCCTTATGGTCTGCTTATATATGATATCTTACCGCCTTCGTCTTTCTATCATAACTTTGGAATTCAGTGTTTGAAAAAGTCTTCTCTTATAAGACTTTCCTTACAAGAAAGTCAGTAGGGTGTTATAAGTTACGGTTGGTAATACAAGAGTGGAATGAAATCTTCGAAGAATGAATTGGTAGTATCGCACACTGAACTAGTGTGACTGTATTGTTCTTTCTTTCAGTATTCTTAATCTGCAAGAGGCGAACTTTATTTCAACTTCTGATGAAGGACATGAAATAGATCCTGTGAAGGAGGTCATAAAGCAGTACTTGGTGGGCCTAGAGGATCTTGCCATCATTCGTAGGAAATTCTTGCATTACGTGAGGACGAAGCAGGAAAAGGCTGCAAGAACATATGCGTCAGTCCTCAAGGACTACAAGGGCATTCAGGTGAAACTCCTGCAAACTCTTGCGAGACTTGGTGTGGAGACTTCGGAGGAGGATCTTGCAAAGCTGCTTAGTGATCTACCAGAAGTAACGTGTGATGTGCAAGACTGTGCATGTGCTTACCATCAAAGTATCAAGAAAATTTTGGGATCGGTTGAAGAGAAATGACTGTAGTAAATGAATGGGTAGAAGGTTGGATAAGATTAATGGATGGAGCCTTCAAGCGATGCGAAACTGTTCTGAAAGATGGCAAGTCTATAATGAGTGCGTATAAGCTCAAGGAGAATCCTGTGGAGTTTGCGGTAGATGTACTTAACTTCAAACCATTCCCTTACCAAGTGGATCTTCTGAATGATGCATCGAAGAGAATATGTGCATGCATGGGCAGGCAGACTGGAAAATCTACCACCATGGCAAGCAAGGCAATACATTTTGCAGCTACAAGGAAGAAGAAGAGGATATTGATAATATCAGCTACGTTGAGGCAGTCCATGCTTATGTTTGAGAAGATCCTTAATTACGTAGACTCGAGCAGTTTGGTAGATTCTGTTAAGAAGAGAACGGGAACACAGGTGTTGTTTACAAATGGTTCAAGCATAATCGCGCTTCCATGCGGTGATGATGGAGCAACGTTGCGAGGGTTTACTGCAGATGTTATAATATTAGATGAAGCATCCTTCATGCCTGAGGAGGTAATTACAAACGTTGTCATGCCTATGATCTCTACTACTAATGGTTATTGCTGGATGTTGAGTACGCCGTGGGATAGGAACCATATCTTCTACAGAGTATTCAATGATCCTACATGGAGTCATTATCATCTTCCAAGTTCTGTTAACCCATTGATTGATCATAAATTCCTTGAGGAGCAGAGAGAGCTTATTGGGGAGGAGAGGTTTGCTATGGAGTATTTGGCAGAATTTATTGATGATAACAAATCATACTTTACTGTATCTTTGATACGGCAGTGCGTTAATGACAAAATTGATTTGAAGTTGGAAGGTGAACTGTTCGCTGGCTATGACCCTGGCGGGAAGGATAGCTTTGCTGCTTTTGTTATTGTAAGAAGAATAGATGATAAACTTTATCTTGTACATAAGAAGGCTGAGAAGGGCGAAATGTATACACAGTTCAGTGTTGAAATTGCAGACCAGAACAGGAAACATGCATTCAAGCTCATGTTTGATGCAACTGGCTTGGGAGGTCCTGTAGAAGAGCATCTGAAAGAATTAGGTGTTGATGCAGAGGGGATAAGGTTTACTGACAGAAATAAGGAAGAATTGTTGAGCAATTTGAAACTGTTGATGGGCGAGAAGAAAATAGTTTTGCCTGATAGTAGTGAGTTGCATTATTCGATCAACGCGATAGAATTCGAGCGGACCAGAACTGGTGCTTTCAAATTTTACAAGCGAAGTGGAACATATGATGACCTAGGTTATGCGTTAGCACTCGCATGCTTTGCCGCAAAGCAAGATGGGAGTAAGGGAGTAGTGATAAAGGTATAATGACTAATCTTGTGGTGAAATTGTTGGAAGCTATGACATGTCATAAACAAGATAAGAAATGGAGAGTATTAGTTATATGTGGCCGTTAACTAGATTTAGTTACGTTGCTTTTAATCTGATTTGTGCCATTGATTCTGCAAAGTATTCGTTTCATTTTAAGGATATAGAAGCGCATATTGAAAGAAGAGACCTGTTCGATTATCTGAAAAAGAAGATGGGAGATGATATAGACCTAAGTTTATTGGATGAAAAAGATAAGGAAGAACTACTTGATGAATGGCGTGACCTATATTTTTCACACATACCAAGTGCTTTCCCGGTCCGAAATGAAGGATTATGCCTATTGCTTGCTTTCTGTATGGAAGGTATGCAGCGAAGATTTCCTGAGAGATATAGACTTGTGTAATTTGAATTTCTAGACTATTCATATCATGCATATAGAATTGTTCACTATAGGTTATTTCATCTCAACATAAGTAAATTATGAATATATCGAATAGCAGGGTTCAAATCCCGCAGAACCCATTATTTAAATCGTCCTACTTTCTTGGTCTAGTATAAAATAGCGAAGTTCGCTTTGGGCGATGCTCCTTATAGTCAGCTTTCAATATATTCTTGAATCGCTTCCTATATTCAACTTCCGAAGATGCATATACCTTCGAATATTCGTAACTTTTAGGTTGTATAACATCTCCAACTATAACTATCGCTGTCTTGGTTATCCTAGCAGCTCTTACCTTCTTCCCAATATCCATTAACGTACCAGTTATTACGCGTTCATCATCCCAGCTAGCTCTATACACTACAGCAGCTGGAGTCTCTTCTGTATATCCTCCTGCGAGCAATTCTCTAACAAGGTGATCCGTTAAATGAACACTAAGATAAAATGCAATAGTACTCTTGTGTTTTGCAAGTTCGGATATCTTTTCTCTATCAGGAACAGGAGTTCTTAGTTCAGCTCTTGTTATTATTACGGTCTGCGTTACTCCTGGTAATGTAAGTTCAAGGTTAAGCCTTGCAGCTGCTGCAAATAATGCGCTTATCCCAGGTACAATTTCGCTTTTTATGCCCTCCTGCTCTAACTTGTCTATCTGTTCCTTTATCGCGCTGAAGAGTGATGGATCGCCATCATGTAGCCTGATAGCAAACTTGCCCTTCTTAGCAGCATCTCTTAAAATTTCAAATATCTTTTCTCTGTCAATTTTGGCTGCATCATAAAGCGTTACGCTCTTCTTTGCATATTGTAATAGCTTGGGATTTAACAGCGAACCAGAATAGATTATGGTATCTGCAGTTTCGATCATCCTCTTCGCTTTCAGCGTAATCAGTTCAGGATCCCCAGGTCCAGCACCGACAAAACACACTTTATGCTTATTCACGCTTTACCACCATTATTGAAAAGTATTTTTCTGCAGGGTCACTGTTCGATACGTCCTTCAACTTTGCAACCTTCACGACTTCACCCTCCGCAGAAACATCCTGTGCGATTGCAATTAACGAATCCTCTGAAAAACCTGACTGCTTGAGCATCTCAATAACGCTGCTGAAGTATCTGCCATCTTTCAAAAATATTACCGTGTCACAGGAACTTGCGGTTGTTTTTACTCTACCCAGATCGTAACATGCAGGGACGATTGCAAGCGTTTCATCTCCCTCAGCCAGACTGATCTTTGCCTGCGACGCAAATGCAAACATCGATGCAACGCCAGGCACTATCTCAATTGCTACCTCAGGATATCTCTTCTTCAGTTGCTTGTGTATGTATGTGAATGTACTATAGAGCGATGGATCTCCTACGCATAGATATGCAATTTTCTTACCAGCAACACATTTCTTTGCAATCTGATCTGCATTGTTCTTCCATGTTTCGTTAAGAGTTTCCTTGTCCTTGACCATGGGGAAGATCAGGTCGATTATCTCAGGTTTTTTCTTTCTCTTGCTCAAGATCGGTTTAACTATTGTTAGTGCCATGCTCTCCCTTCCTTCTCTCGAAGTTGGGCAGAAGATTACATCAGCTGATTTTATAATTGCAGATGCCTTCAGTGTCAGCAAATCCGGATCTCCTGGTCCACAACCTATGCAAAAGAGTTTACCAGACATGTGCTAGCGTTATAATTTCTGTTATATTTAAACGCAATAATAGAGCCGGATCAAAAATGAAGTTTTAAACCTATGACAACCATCTTGTCTTCGTGCCAAGAATCTTGAAGTGTGGATCATCGCTCAAAACATATTCTGCAATTTTACTGGATACGAACGCAGCTATGAGGGAGTCTGCGAACGGCACATTTGTATGCTTGATAAGTAACCTTCCCGCTTCCATAGCCAACTCTTCATCTATGGACCTGATCTTCATTCCACGCTCCTTTAGGATGCTTATGGTTCTACTGGCCGCCTGTATTCCGATCCTCGGACCTGCTATCTTCAAAAATTCACTCAGGACTATACTGGGCAATATAATCCCATGTGAGATCTCTTTCTGAACTAATGCCTGGATATTATCCTTGACGATTTCATCAGGAGGAAACTGCAGGGTAAGAAGGAGCCTTGTATCAGCTACTGACGTCATCGCCATCTCTTGCGAAGCTGATCGAGTTCGCTGATTATCTTCTTATACTTTTTTTTGCCCACGACCTTTCCAGTCTTGATCTTTGACAACGGTCTCAGCAGTATGCCTTCTGGATGCTCCTTGACCTCGAGTAGAGAACCTTCCTCTATATTCATTTTTTCTCTTATATGTGCAGGAACTGTCACCTGTCCCTTGCGTTTGACCCTGATTCTGTACAACTACTATCTGGTATGACTACGATACGGTAGTACTTAAACCCTCATTCCTAGTATTAGCAAATCAATGAATGCACTAATCTTACGGCTTCTGTGCCGATATTATTATAACAGGATTTCTTGCAAGCATCATTGTTCCCGTACTGACCTTTCTGCTCTTTGCTATTATTATCTGCGTAACATCAACATTCTCCAACTTTATTTCTTCTATAGCTTTTAATGAATGATACATAGTTTCTATAAGTATGGTGTCAATCACAAGCCTAGCATTCTTCTTCAGCTTGCTGTATGCAAGTTTGATTATATCGTAAGTGTCGCCGCCAGTTCCTCCAATGAATATAGCGTCAGCACCAGGCAATTTGCTCATGGCATCCTGTGCCTTCGAATGTATTACTTCGATATTCGCAACATTGAACTTCTTCGCATTTTCTTTGGTAAGCTTGATTGCATTTTCGTCCTGATCTACTGCGTATACCTTGCCATTCGGCGCTACCTGCATTGCTGCTTCTATAGTTATACTGCCACTGCCGCATCCAATATCTATCACAATATTTCCGTCTTTCAGCCTAGCTTTGCTTAGTGCGATTACCCTTACCTCTTCCTTTGTTATTGGCACAGGTTCGATCCTTTCGAACATTTCGTCAGGAATGCCAGGAGTTCTGTAATTCCACAATTCAGCATTAGTTGAGAAAAACTGTATTTAACTTGTCTGATGTCCCAAGGAAAATGTGTTGTACAGTATCCATATGAAGAGGAACATGGATGCGTAACCGCCCAGTCCAGTTGTTACCATCTTTCGATAATCGCTTGGGGGCAGAGTCTTTCCGAATGAATACCTTGCAACAACGTATGAAACAAAGTATACCATGAAACCGATTCCTATGCCTCTGAAGGCCATAGGGTTAGAGCTAAGATACCCTAGTGCACCAGCAAGTAAGCCAGCTACCACACCAAATCCTATCCTCATCCAGAAAATCTTGTCTATTGGCCCCAACGCTTTTCTTTCTTCTCTCTATATTGACTTGGTTTAATTCGTTTTGGTCGAGCGCAACAGTATAATTTCAGCACCTGCAAGTAACGCGCATGGAGCTCTCTGGTATAGAGTTGAGATATCTTGTGAACGAAATAAAAAAGAAAGTTTCTAATGGATATTATGTCAGTAATGTTTACGGCGTTACGAGAAATTCTATCGTATTAAAGTTGCACCATCCTGCAGAACCTGATATAATGCTGGCAATATCAGATAAAGGCATCTGGATCACTAAATACAAGTTTGATACTATGGAGGAAAGCGAGCTTACTGATGTTTTGAGAAGGGAGATTGGTAGAACAAAAATAGATGACATCCAACAGTTCGGAAGCGAGAGAATAGTTTCGATCAAGTTTACAATTGACAGCAATGTGAGAAACTTGATCGCTGAATTTTTTGCCGGCGGTAACGTAATTTTATGCGATGAATCCATGAAGATACTGGCAGTACTGAATCCAATTGATGTTAGACATAGGGTGCTAAAGGTGAATGCAAACTATGCTGCTCCCCCAACACGAGCGATCGATGTTCTGGAGCTCAAACCAGAGCATATGAAAACAATTCAAACATCAGACCTTGACGTAACGCGCTGGATAGGCAGGAACATAGCACTTCCTAAGAAGTTTGTTGAGTACATAGTGAAAAAATCTGACATCGAATTAAGTGCCAAGTGTAGCGATCTCAAAGAAGACGATGTAAACAGACTTTACACGAACATTGTGGATCTAGTTACCGATGTTTGCAACGGGAAGCACGAACCCATACTGGTTATGCAGGACAACATTGCTGTTGATGCTTCCCCATTGCATTTGCAGGAAAATCAGAGATCGATTGAATCTGTTGACAATTACATGGAAGCTGTTGATGCTGTTCTCAGCAATTACCTGAAAGGTGTAGGAGAGACCGTGAAGGCAAGCGAGTTTGCTGGCAAGATGGCTGAGCTGGAAAGAGCGATAGATGAACAGGATAAGGCGAAAGCTGCACTAATCGAAAACTCTGCTTTCATACGAAATTTTGCTGACTCATTGATGACACTGACAAAACGTGGTGTAAGTAGTGTTACTGATTCTTCGGTAGAGAAACTTCTAGCAGAAAACAATGGCAAAATGTATGAAGAAAGAGGAACTACTGTGTTGAGCATTAAAGATGAAAAGTTTAGCTTCAAAAATGCAAAGATACCTTCTGTTGCATCACTGCTTTATAACAGAGCAAAGGAACTTGAGAAAGGAACAAGATCGATCGATACTGCCAAGAATAAAATACTGAAAGAGCTTGAAAGTCTGAAACATCGTTCAGAGATTGCGAAGAAAACAGTCAAGGTCAAGCATCTTGTTAGCAAAGAATGGTTCGAACGTTACAGATGGTTTGTAACAGTGGATGGATTGTTTGCTGTAGGTGGCAGAGATGCATCATCTAACTCCGCACTTGTCAGAAGACATTTGACAGACAATGATATAGTGTTTCATGCCGAGGTGCATGGCTCGCCATTTTTCATATTAAAGAATGCGAAAGGTGATGAAGTGCAGAGCGTAAACCAAGTTGCGCAGGCTACCGCAGGTTTCAGTAGAGCGTGGAAGGACGGATTGTTTACAGTTGATGCATACTGGGTTCATGCGGATCAGATCAAAAAAGCTGCCCCCAGCGGTCAATACCTGCCCAAGGGAGCATTTGTTATAGAAGGAAAACGCAACTATATCAAAGGCTTGGAGTTGAAGCTTGCGATCGGACTCGTGAAAATAAAGAATAAACTAACGCTGATGTGTGGTGCTCCGGATTCAATAAAACGCAATTCACTTGTGTATGTTTTGCTCGCTCCAGACAGTGGGGAAGTATCCGAAGTTGCAAAGAAGATCAAGGCTGAATTGATCAAGATTGCTGGAGAGGACCTGTTAGATTTTACCAAGAATTTAAGTGTTGATGAAATCATCAGGGTAATGCCTCCAGGTGCGAGCAAGATCGTTTACTCGGCTAAGGGAGAATGTATAAGTGAAATTGATCTACAACACAATGATTAAGAGTGGGTTAGGAGAAGGATAGACATTGCCACGTAGAGAAGAAACAGACCCGCATATGACAACAAGGGTGATGGTGAAGGATGTGATGAACAGTTCATTGATAACTGCGTCTCCAAGTGCGAGTGTAAAAGAGCTCGCAGATAAGATGAGCAGTGCCAAGGTTGGCAGCGTGATAATAATGGACAAGGATAAACCCCTTGGAATAGTTAGCGACTGGGATATAGTGTCGCGAGCTACTGTCAGAGATGAGCTGCCAAGCAAGATAGTAGCAGAAGACATAATGCAACCATTGCAGACGATAGAGAGTGAAGAAGGCATAACACAAGCAGCAAGACTATTGCGTAAGCACAACATAAAGCGTCTTGGTGTAACTTACAAGAACAAACTCGTTGGTATAATATCTTCATCAGATGTAATTGCTGTCACACCAGAGCTTGTGGATGTTGTATCGGAAAAGGCAAGTCTGCTTAGAGGCGAAATGGGTCGAAGCCCTGCTTTCATAGCAGGCTATTGTGATGAATGCAATGAATGGTCCGATTACATGCAGTACACTGATGGGAAATTCATATGCGAGGAATGCAGGGGAGAGAGCCGTCCTGGAGAAGTTCCTCCCGAAGCTCGATGAACATAATGCAACCGGTTTTTGTCGCTGATGGAATGCTAGGCAGCATTGCAAGAAAGTTGCGAATGTTTGGATTTGATACGCTCTATTACAACGATGCCGAAGACGAAACTCTTGTTGATGTAGGTTTGAAGGAAAGAAGGGTATTACTTACAGGTGATAGAGTGTTATTCCAGCGAGCAATTAAGTTAGGGTTGGATAGCATATTGCTTACCGAGGAAAATGATTTGGATGCTCTGGCACATGTTTTCAGGAGTCTAAATATAGGCAGCATTGCGCTTGTGTCAGAAAAATCAAGATGTCCTATGTGTAATACCCTGCTTGAAATACGCGACAAGAATTCGATGAAGGAACATGTTCCCCCTGGTGTGCTTGATAAACATGAAAAATTTTATTTCTGCAAAAAGTGTAATAAAGCATACTGGGAGGGGAGCCATTTCAGGAAATTAGAAGAATTAGAACAAAATGTTAACAGGAGGATACGACAAGTTGAACCTAAGTGATGAAGACGGATCGCAACTGGTAAAACTAGCTAGAAGTGCCGTAGAGAACTATGTTGCAAAAAATGTGAAGATAACTGTACCAGACCATATTGCCAGCAAATACAGTGAAAAAGCTGGTGTGTTTGTGACGCTGAATTCATTTCATAGGGAAGTTGAGGAGTTGCGCGGTTGCATAGGATTTCCGCTGCCGGAGAAGATTCTTTACGATGCTATTGTAGAGGCTGCGATCTCCTCTGCAACGAGCGACCCGAGATTCCATCCGCTTGCAAAAGAGGAGCTGGACAAAATCGCACTTGAAATTAGTGTATTGACAAATCCAGAGCTGATCAAAGTAGAAAACCCCAGGCAGTATAAAGACAATATTAAAGTCGGAAGAGACGGTTTGATCGTATACTGGCGTTACGGCTCTGGCTTGTTATTGCCACAAGTGCCTGTGGAGTACAAGTGGGATGAAGAGCAGTTTTTGTGCGAAACCTGCACTAAGGCGGGTGCGATGCCAGACTGCTGGCTCTGTGATGACACAAGAGTGTACAGATTCGAAGCTATGGTGTTTAAGGAAGTGGAACCGAAAGGAAATGTTGTTAGAGTGAGTTTGGGTACGAATTATTGAAATGCAAAATTGGTTGATTTTAAATGACAAGTATGTTGGCGTGGCTAAGCAGGGATGGAAAGTTACTGCTGGCTGCAAATATAGCTAGGATGTTTGGTTTTGGTTTTATCAGCATAATACTTGCGATCTATCTTAAGAGCGCTGGATATGATGCATTTTACTCTGGCATAATAATCACGGCGACCTTGGTCAGCAGCTCCGTCTTTACATTTTTCGCAAGTTTGCACGCAGATAGAATTGGCAGAAGAAAAATACTTATGCTGTTCTCTGGACTGATGGTAATAGCAGGTCTGATATTTGCGTTCACAACTGATTATTATTTGCTGTTAGTTGCAGCATTAATAGGCTTGATAAATGCAACCGGTGTGAATTTTGGACCATTCATATCTATAGAACAAGCCATATTGCCCCAAACAAGCTCTGACAAGAAAAGAAACTACACATTTGCGCTGTACCAAACGACAGGAACTTTCGCGATGGCTGCTGGGACTTTGTTCGCAAAGGTTCCTGAAATATTGCAACAGCAATATGGTTTCGATGTCATCCCATCATTCAAACCATTGTTTCTTGCCTATGTGGTGATAGGACTTGCTACAATAGGAATCTACTATTCATTGTCAAAGTTAGCTGAAGTCCAGAGTGAAGAAGCAAGAAAGAAGGTTACTCTAAGCCCAGAAACGAAATCCATAGTTAAAAAACTTTCAATATTATTTGGTATGGATTCTTTTGCTGGAGGATTTGTTATACCTACATGGGTAGCATTTTGGTTCTTCACAAAATTTGATGCTCCGTTGGGAGAAGTCTCAGAGATAATGTTCTATGCAATAATACTAACTGCAGTATCATACCTGGTCGCTGCAAAGCTTGCCGGAAGGATTGGTTTGGTAAATACTATGGTCTTTACACACATACCATCTAACATTTTATTGATCGTGCTTGCAATTGCTCCAACACTGCAGCTTGCAATTATAGTTTACCTGATTCGAATGTCATTATCACAGATGGATGTCCCTACGAGACAATCATACATAGTTGCGATAGTAAAGCCAGAGGAGAGGACTACCGTGGCAGGAATAACAAATCTGTCCCGCAATATTCCGTTTTCTGTGAGCCCGACACTGGTTGGTTACAGCTTTCAGTTTGTCTCCCTTGCATTTCCATTCTTCTTCGGGGGAGCCTTGAAAACTGTATATGATCTGCTACTCTACAAAAACTTCAGAAAAATCAAACCGCCAGAGGAGAGATGAGAACCAAGTTTTATATTATAATGAATTTACGATGAGCATCATGGACAGAGTCTACGTTTCGCTCTATGGAGTTGGGTTGGGTCATGCGAGTAGAATGCTTCTCGTTGCGAACAGTTTGGCAGAGCAAGGCGCGGATATCAAGTTCTCCTCGTTTGGCGATGCTGTAAACTATGTAAACATGCATGGATTCGAGTGTTTTGAGGTACCTCCAGTTGAACTTGCCTGGAGTGCAGAAAAAGGGTTTTCAATAAAGAGTAGCATAACCAAGCTTCCAGAAAACCTTGTACATCTGATAGGTCAGTGCGGTGCTGAAGGCGGCAACATTACAAAATTCAATCCTGCTGTAGTTGTATCTGATACTAGGCTGTCATCGCTTGTTGTTGCAAAGACATTAGGTCTGCCAACTATTACAATACTGAACCAGATCAGGTTACTATTGTCGCCGAGGTTGCGGGACTTTCGTGCTGCACGTATCTTTGAACGTTTCATAGGAGAATTTCTAGGAGGGCTTTGGGGAATGAGTGATTCCGTGTTAATACCAGATCTACCTCCACCATATACACTCTCGGAAGAAAATCTATGGCGAATCGGAAGCGTATCCGACAAGCTAGAGTACATAGGTTTCATGGCGCCCAAGTCAGTAGTTAATGAAGAGTATATTGACAAAGTTGCTAAATTGCTAGGTTTCGATCGCAGCAAACCTACAGTGTTTGCACACGTAAGCGGACCGAGTACCACAAAGATTGTAATTTTGAAGAAAATAATCGAAGCAATGCAGAATGTAGAGAACATTCAGTTAGTGGTCTCTGAAGGTAAACCAGAAGGAGATACTGTACCAAGAAAGATCCGCAATGGTTGGTATTTTGAATGGTGTCCAGTCAAAGACGAAATATTTGCCATGAGCAACTTGCTGATAATGCGAGGTGGGCATTCTACTCTTGCACAGGCAATACAGTACGGCAAGCCCGTTGTCACCATTCCAATAGAGAATCACGGCGAGCAGTTAGGCAATGCCAGAAAAGCAGAGAAGATTGGTCTAGGGTTAATGCTTGCACAAAAAGATCTTAAACCAGAAAATATTTCAGATGCTGTTCAGCAGGTGCTCAATGATTCTAGCTTTGCAAATAAAACCAATACTCTCATGGAACTGGCAAACAAAATGGATGGAACGAATACCATAGTGCAGAAAGTAAGATCTTATTTGTAACGATGTATAGTGTTTAAATTGTTACGAGTCGATTATGTCATTCAAGTAGTTTGGTCCTATTTCAAGATCAACTGTCTGTAGGGATTTCATTGCCCTATCAACTATATCATGCAAGTTGATCGTCTTTACAAATTGCGCATATTCATCAGCGTCGTAATTTGCTTTACTGGTACCATTCGTTCCTACTGTAAAATCTTTCAATCCCAGTGCATTCGCATTCATGTAAAGCTCATCGCTCATGAACATCAATGGCAGCCATGGTAATGCCACTTTTGCAACATCACTTACGACCTCGGAGATGAACCAGGACGGAAAAACTGCTGTACTAAGAGGCAATGCTATATTCTTAATATTATATGCAGCAGATAGTTTTCCCAGAATCATAGAAGCAACCTTCTCGATCACAAGCGGTCGCGAACCATTACCAGCTATATCCACATGTGCAACAATCAATTGCATCTTCTTCGTACCGAGACGCTTTGCGATCAATTCTATGTTCTTTGCACTCTCTCTAAATTCCTCTTCACTTGTCTTCAGCAAAACAACTTTTGGATCAAACCCACATTTTATTATCATAAGACATGAAAGTGCTGATAGGCTACTATGCAAGCTACACAGCAGTTGCTCATTCTGCGATCCTAAAGCAAGTCCATGCAGTCCTTTATCGCTGAAAATGCAAACGTATGCGGAACTTTGTGAAGCGTAAGCATGGATCACCTTATCGCAGATCTGCTCACTGGCAGCTTTAACGTTCATTTTTGATAATTCGCCTATTAGACTAGCTGTTGCAGCGAACTCGACGTCTCTTCCAACATATTCTGTTCTGTTAGAATCAACCTTAACTGCAAACGATTCTCCAGGATGTATGATCTTCTTCCCAACATCTACAATTGCAGCTACGAGATCACTAAACTGGTTGCTTGCTTTATTGGCAACTGCCACCTTCTCTATTCCAAATAGATCGGTAATTACTGACGACGCAACAACAGCATCGTCTACATCGGCAATTATCAGTGAATCATCCAAGAAAATGTCTCTGCATCTGATATTGTTTGCTTCTAGCGCATTCTTAATACTTGATTGTAAGTTCGAAATCTTGTTTGCAGAAAAAACAGATGGTAAGATCACTACTACGTTATCATTCATTTGATCAGAATCACCGAGCTCTACATATAACTTAATTGCAAGAATTTCTTGTCATTACGTTATATCACATTTCATTTTGTGTAGTGATGTCCTGCTCAAAGTTTAATCAAATCTCCACATTTCTTACCGAAATATGAAATATAATAATTACAACTTTCTGCTATAATATCACTAATAACAGTGCCAAATGCTGTATTTTGCACGAATTTCGCTGCTTGCATGAAGGAGACCGAGTCCATGACACTCCCGATTCAATCATTACATTGATGAGAAAATTTGCTTTTTGACAATCATATCATCAAGTGTTAGATTTGTTCTATCTGTAATGATTCTGGCAAATCATAATTTTTCTGGAACCTAATGTTTGAACACGGAAACTTGACAGAAATATGAAGATGTTTTATTGATTAATCAATTTACTGTTACTTATGCTGTAACACTAACTAATAAAATCAGAGGATCTTGTGCAATAGATTTTAGAATTAACGTGATCATGATAATCAAGCAACTGCTTACATAACTTACTAAACAGGTAGATGTTTATGCCCTAAAGACAAGATCATTTGAAATATACAATGAAGATCGTCAGCTCACCAACTGGATCAATTTTCCTTAATATGCGCCTTGTTGTAGTACTCAAATGCTGTGCATAGTATCAATATAGTAAATGATGCATTTTATCATCAAGCAATAGTTCGCAGTGCTGAGTGTTGCTCTGCTGCATCGATCGGTATACGAAATATTACCATGGAAGTCGACACATCAAAATCCATCTTCTCCTTAACAAGACCATCAAGAATAGCTTCGATCAGTGTCTTGACATAGACGGACCACTTCCACCCTAGATCATGTTGTATAATATATGTTAGTCTATCATTCTGGTAGAATTTCTTTTCGCTAAATCCTGATACCTTGCAACGTGTCTCCAACCAGTGCATCACTGTCCAGAAATCGTATCGCTTTTCCATGAAAATAATTTGTGCCTTGATGATGCTCTTAGTTTGGTTGACGATTTCCACGATCTCTTTGTCATCAATTCTCTGCAAAAGAGCGATCAGCAGATCCTTAGTTACCGGTATAAATCCAGCTTGCTTAGCGTCCTTCTCCCACTTTACATAACTGTGTAAAATATTATTTGCAAGAACGTTCAGACTCACGCGATCAACCCTAGCTTCTTCCTTTAAAGAATCGGCAACATCGTGATTGATTCTAAGCGATATAACATCACTCCCCTTAGCATCTGTCCCATTTTTAGATCCATTTGCCATTTTGATACCATCCGCTAGTCCAAACTATACAATCATTTCCTTCGCGATTATATAAAGAAGATCATTTGTTGTTGTCAATAATTTTTGTACATCGATTTTATCAAAAGATCAACAGGCAATTGACATGCAAAACAAAAAAGATAGTTGTAGCTAGCGTACACCAAGTCCGAATGATTTTCCCATTTCAATAGCACAAGCTAATCTAAAGTATAATTATCAATCTCATCTCAAATATATAAAGAAGCTGATCTATGGTTTTCAATAACAACTCATATCTGTTTACCTGATAAGTATTTAGATCAGAAACAGGTAAGTTCTTAAAACATAAAAATAAAAAGGAAAGTTTAGTCTTCGTCCACCGTGAACGAAATGCTCTGCGATGTAATGTCAGGCTCGATCTTCTTCTGCAGTTTGCCAAAGATCATCTCGAACATGGTCTTGAAGTACATCGAGCATTTCATGCCAAGGTCGTGCTGGACTATGAAGGTATGCAGCGAGTTGTTCATTACATGCTTCTTTGCAAACCCCGATACCCTGCACAATTCGTCAATCCACTGCAGAACACCCTGCAGATCAAATTTCTTCTGCATGTAGATGACTATGTCTGATATGTTCCTCACAGCATCCTTAGCTATCTGCTCTATCTGGCTATCACTTAGCGTCGCCAACAGTGATGTGAAGAGTTCTTTCGTAACAGGAATGAACCCTAGCTTGCTCGCGTCCCTGTCCCATTCCACATACCGTCTGAAGATGTGGTTGACCAGGACATTAAGAGAGATGTTGACATACTCTGCCTCGTTCCTGAGTTCTTCGGCAAGAATATGGTCAACTCTTATGCACATCACTTCGGTCTGTTTTGTTTTTGCGGCTTGCATAGACCCCCTCTCCCTCTACTGGTTAGTGAAGGAATGCGAATAATCCCTTCTTCTTGGCCGGCTCTTGTACTTGTACTACTTGTTGTGGTTCTGGCTTCTCTTCTTCCTCTCCGAATGTACTCTCTACACCTGTCAACACTACCATAACTCTTGCATGTCCGTTCATGGTATTGTCAACTCTCGCTCCCCAAACTATTCTGACTTTGTGTGGTAATGATCGTGTTACCAGTTCACCAGCTCTTGTTACTTCTTCCAGTGTAATGTCGTCGCCACCACTTACGTGCACTAGTGCACCCTTGGCGCATGACATATCCTTTATATCCAATAGCTGTGTGTCCAATGCCATCCTAACTGCCTTCTCGATTCTATCAACTCCGTCTCTAACTCCAACACCTATTGCTGCTAGTCCTTGGTTTTCCATTATCGCTGTTAGATCTGCAAAGTCGATGTTGATCAAACTTGCAGTGGTTATTGTTTCAGTAATTCCTCTAATGAACTCGCCTACAAGCTCGTTTGCAACACCTAATGCTTGCTGTAAAGGCAAGTTGCCAGCAACTTTTGTTAGATTGTTGTTGTCTATTACTACTACTGTGTCACAAACTGTTCTCAGCTTATCAAGAGCCTCTTTTGCTAGGTCGTATCTGTACCTCTCAACAGAGAATGGCACTGTAACGACCGCTACTACGAGCGCTCCTGTCAGCTTCTTGAGCTCTTCTGCAAGTATTTGGATGGAGCCTGTTCCGGTTCCGCCTCCCAAGCCTGCACATAGGAAGATGATGTTCGAACCTTCAACCTCTCGTTCGATCTCCTGCAGGGTTTCATAGGTTGCTTGTTTACCCTTCTCTGGATAGCCTCCGCAGCCCCTACCCATGCAGAGCTTTGACCCTAAGAGGATCCTCCTGTCAGCCTTTGTGATGCTCAGGTGTGCGGCGTCTGTGTTAACGGCCAGAAGTTTGCCTCCAGACATGCCCCGTTCCTTTATCCAAGATACAATGTTGCTACCAGCTCCACCAGCGCCTATCACTGTAACGCTTGGTTTAGCCAATTCCATCGCAGCTCGTATGGTTTCCTGTTCCATCAGTGATTCCGGTGCTAAATTTTTGTTCATTTGCAATTTTTCACCCCCAGTATGCTATTGCAAACATTTGCAATTAAGTCGTAGGTTTACATAGCGATCTAACGTAGGAAGATTGCTTGCTGTTAACTACTTTCGGCGCAGCTTTATCGTGTTCTTGTCATCATGACGCATGTTACTAAAGATATGCTTCTAGTGTTATCGTCCTTGTAGCATAATGTTGCATGTTACTAAAGATATAGCTTGAATAGTTACATTATGCTAAAATAATAGTAACCTAACTTGGAAAGCAAAAACTAGTTCAGAAATTGAACAAAATTCCACTGACCTTAACCTTATAATGGGATGGCTGAAATAGAATCTGGAAGTTGAACCAAAACATTAAACAGTCACTTACAATGGCACAGGGTAGCACTGTTGAGCTGAACGGCTGGGTAGTAACGAAGAGCACAGTGGGAGGATTATTGTTCTTGCTTATACGTGACGGTTCTGGATACATTCAAGCCGTTGGAAAGAAAGGGGTTACTGATGAATCGTTCATGAACAGGATGAAGGACGTAACGATAGAATCTGCCGTAAAAGTCAAGGGTCAGTTACGTGACGATGCAAGGGCGCCTGGCGGAAAGGAGTTAATGCTAAAGGAGTTTGAAATTGTTGCATCTTCAGAACAATGGCCCATCACAAAGAGCGCTGTGAAATCATCCGCATTTCTCTACGATAACAGACACCTTTCCATACGAGGTAGGAAGAGCAGTTCAATAATGAAGATAAGATCGGAACTCATTAATGCCGTATTTGACTTTTTCACAAAACATGATTTTGTTTACATAAACGCGCCTTCAATA